>Ga0335078_10005570_pt1 | contig 18607 bp, 8 predicted proteins | sample Lox_Sample_32_FD_206711 | JGI IMG/M metagenome (GOLD analysis project Ga0335078, IMG submission 206711) | Soil microbial communities from Loxahatchee National Wildlife Refuge, Florida, United States - Lox_Sample_3.2 | ecosystem: Environmental > Terrestrial > Soil > Wetlands | place: USA: Florida... | reverse complement strand
GCCTGATCTGCATTGTCCGGCCCTCCCTCGACTGCTTGACGATCATGCAAAGCCTTTCAGACACATTCGGTCAGGTATTTCGCGCCATCCTGGCAAACAAGCTTCGCAGCTTTCTCACCATGTTCGGTATCGCATGGGGCGTCGGCTCGCTTTTGGTGCTTGTCGGGCTCGGGGAGGGCTTCCGAAGCGGCCAGCATAAACAATTGTCCCAGTTCGGCGACGATGTGGTCATGGTTTTTAATGGCACCATTCCTGCCTTGGCCAACCAGCATACCGGCATGAGGCCCTATGAGCTCACGCTCGGCGACGCGGCAGCGCTGCGCCAGTTGCCCGAACTCCGCGTGGTCACCGTCGAGTTGTCGCGCTCCGATCTTTACGAAGTAAGCCAGTGGAATAACACTTCCGGCCACGTCACCGGCACCGAGCCGAACTACGCCGCGGTCCGCTACATCCCCATCGCCGCCGGCCGCTTCCTCGATGACGAAGACTTGCGCGAAAATCGGCGCGTTGTCGTGCTCGGATCGAAGACTGCTTCGCTGCTGTTTCCCGGCCGTCCCATGCTCGGCGAAACCATCACCATTAACGACACTGATTTCACAGTTATCGGCCAGCTTGCGAAGATCGGCCGGGGCAACAACACTTACGACGACGAGAAGATCTACATCCCGGTCACCACGATGCAGCAGTTGTTCGCGCTCAAGGGCGAAAACATACCCCAGGATGCCGTCACATCCATTCAGTACCGTCCAACCGTCAAGAACGACAACACAGCCGCGGCGATCGCCGTGCATCGAGTCATTGCCGAGCGTCATGGATTCGATCCCTCGCTGCTCGACGCCTTCAATGAATGGGACACAATTCAGGAGTCCCACACCATCGGCATCATCTTTACGGCAATGGACGTCTTCCTCGGCAGCGTCGGCATTGTCACGCTGGGGCTTGGCGCCGTCGGAATCGTTAACATTATGCTCGTTTCCGTCACCGAGCGAACCCGCGAAATCGGCGTCATGAAGGCAGTCGGCGCAACAAAACGAAGCATCATTACGCAGTTCTTCTGGGAGGGCCTGTTGCTTACCGGGATCAGCGGCCTGATCGGCATTCTCGTCTCTGCTGGTTTTATGGCCATACTTCAGACTCTGCTTACCGACAAGATTCCCGGCTTTGATCCGCCGCGCATTGTGCCCTGGTCGGCTGCATTGGCACTTGGAGCGCTCGTTTTAAGTGGGGTCGCGGCCGGTCTCTATCCGGCCAGCAAAGCCGCGGCCCTCGATCCCATTGAAGCACTGCGCAAAGAATGAACAGCATCCGCGCCCGATTCAGATAGGCAGGAGAAAGACCATATGTGGAAAGACATCCTCGCGCAAGCCTGGGAGGCAATGCTCTTCAATCGCCGCCGTACGGCCGTCACCATCATCGGCATGGCCTGGGGCATTGCGACTGTCGTACTCCTGTTGGCCTACGGCGCCGGTTTCAGTACTGCCATCGAAAAGATCTTTGCCCAATGGGGAACGAATACCATCGGCTTCTTTCCCGGCCGCACCTCCGAACAAGCTGGCGGCGACAAAGCGGGAGTCAAAGTGCGCCTCACTCTCGACGATGTCGATCGCGTCGTCGCGGCGGTGCCCGAGATCATCCACGTCTCACCGGTGGTGTGGAACGACACAACCGTGCAGAATGACCTGCACACTTATACCTGGACCGTTATCGGCTCACGCACTTCCTACGCCGACATCATCAAATTGATTCCCGATCAGGGCCGCTTCTTCAACGGAGCTGAAGACCAGCAGCGCGCGCACGTCTGCGTGCTTGGCTCCGAAGCCAAAACCAAGCTGTTTTCGGGCGGCTGGGCGGTGGGCGAAAATGTTCGCCTTAACGGTGTCATCTTCACCGTGGTCGGCGTGCTCAAGCCCAAGATGCAGGAAGCGAACGACGACATCAATCGCACCGTCTATGTGCCGTTCAACACGATGAGCGACCTGAAAGACACCACCTACCTCGACGGAACGTGGATCGGCTATCAGGGCGATTATCAGAAAATCGAAAAAACAATCCGCGAGACTCTGGCCGCGGCGCACCACTTCCGTCCCTCCGATCACGACGCGGTTCAGATTGCCAATCTGCGCACGCAACTGCACCAGTTCCAGATTCTTTCCATCGCGCTCGACGTGCTTCTCTCGATGGTCGGCGCGCTCACGCTTGGCATTGCCGGCATCGGGCTCATGAACATCATGCTGGTCGCGGTGCAGCAGCGGACCCGCGAAATCGGAGTGGAAAAGGCACTCGGCGCACGCAAGGGGCAAATCCTCTTCCAGTTTCTTGCCGAGGCTCTCACCATCACCGGCATTGGCGGCATCTCCGGCATTGCGCTCGCCTACCTTATTTCGCTCGGGGTCGGCCGCATCACCTTCTACAGCGCCATCGCCAAGAACGCCACCGATGCCGACATCCGGCTGCTTATCTCACCCGCTTCAGTCATTGCCGCCACGGCGATCCTCATCGTCACGGGACTTGTGAGCGGCATGATCCCTGCAATTCGCGCCGCCAACCTCGACCCGATTGAAGCTCTCCGCTACGAATGAGCTGCGCGCTTGGCCAGTGTCGACGAGGCGCGCTTCCAAAGCTCGGGGCGACCCAAGCATGCCTCCACATCGCAGGCAAGTCGGGAAAGTACAATGCAATGGATGATGCACTCTGGGAGCAAAACCGGAATCTGCGCTTTAGCCCTTCCCTTCCTGGCTGTGGCGCTGGCCGCAGGAGGGCAAACTGTGCCCGCAAAGGCAAAAACGGCAGCAGCAGCCGCGACCACTGAAAGCGAGCTGGACTGGTGGAAAAATGCGGTAATCTACGAGGTCTATCCGCGTAGCTTTCAAGACACAAACGGCGACGGCATTGGCGATCTGAACGGGATTACCGCGCGGCTCGATTATTTGAAAGACCTCGGAGTCGACGCAATTTGGCTGACGCCGGTCTATCCTTCCCCGCAAGTCGACTTCGGTTACGACATCTCCGACTACAAGAACATCGATCCTCAGTACGGCACGCTGGCCGACTTCGACCGCTTGATTGCCGAGGCAGACAGACGCCACATCCGCGTCATCATGGACATGGTGATGAACCACACTTCAGATCGGCACAAGTGGTTCATCGAGTCTCGCTCCTCGCGTGACAATCCTTACCGCGATTGGTACGTTTGGCGCGATGGCAAGGGGGAAACGCCCACCAGCCCTGGCAGCCCACCCAACAATTGGCAGTCGCTCTTCGGCCACTCGGCCTGGCAATGGGACGCAAAAACGCGCCAGTATTACTACCACAAGTTCTACATCCAGCAGCCAGATCTCAATTGGTACAACCCGAAGGTCCACGAAGCCTTCAAGGACATCATGCGGTTCTGGCTCGAGCGCGGCGTCGGCGGCTTTCGCTTCGATGCAATCACTACGCTCTTTGAGGATCCCAGCCTCGCCGACGAAGGCGTCGTCCGCGACAAGAACGGCAAGCCGGTGATCAATGCCTACGGCGATCCGCAGCTCGACAACTCAAAGACTGACAATCAGCCGGGCGTCCACGAAGTGGTTGCCGAAATGCGCGCGACAGCCGACAAGTTCCATTCGACCGCGTTTCCGGGAACCCGCGTCCTGATTGGCGAAACTTATCTGCCCAACATCGGCGAGCTCACCAGGATGTACGGTTCATCGGAACATCCCGAGTTCCATTTGCCGATGGACACGCAGGTCGCTCTCATCAACAAGCTCGACGTAACAACATTTCGGGCCAGGCTGATCGATGCGGAAACGCATCTCAGTGCGCATATTCCACTTTTGCTCTTTGACAACCACGACAATCCGCGCCTCGATCTGCGCTACGGCGACGGCATCCATAACGTTGAAATCGAACGCGTCCTCGCAACCATCCTTTTTGCCAGCCGCGGCGCGGCGCTTATGTATTACGGCGACGAGATCGGCATGAAGACCACCCCTCCAACGCGCAAAGAGGACGTCAAAGACCCGATCGGCATTACTGGTTGGCCAAAAGAAAAAGGTCGCGACGGCGAGCGCACACCCATGCAATGGAATCCGGAGGTCAACGCGGGATTTACCACCGGCACACCGTGGCTGCCGGTTCCGCCGAGCGCGAAAACCGTAAATGTCCAAGCCGAAGAGTCGGATCCGAATTCGCTCCTCGCCTGGTACAAGGCGCTGATCCGGCTCAAGAAAACTGTTCCTGCTTTCCGGTACGGCGCCAACATCATGCTCGACAACGAAAACACAAAGGTGCTGAGCTGGCTGCGCCAGGTTCCCGGTTCACCCCAGGTGGTCGTGAGCGTCAACTTCACCGCCGACGCGCAAACGGTGAACCTCGCCACTGATGGCGCCGGGATTCGCGCGGAGCGTCTCAAAACTTTGCTCAAATCGCCGGGGACGGCTGACCCCAAAACGCTGAGCAGCATTACGCTCGCACCATTCGGTGTCTATATCGGCCAGGTCCAATAAGAGCGAGATCGGATTTCGCGTGCTTGCCTTTTGGTTGGCCGCTCCTGGCTATTCGAGTCCGTCTCTAGGTCAGGCCCTGCGCCTTGTGCTATCGTGGTCCCGCTATAAAAGAAGGGCCTGATCGACATGCGTTTTGCGTTGCGTTTTCTCTTGCTCCTGGTTCTCGCGTCCGCCCCTGCGGGTGCGTTGGCAAAGACAGTCGTCTTCTGGCAATCCGGTTTTCCCGCCGCTGATTCTCCCGCTCCCAACGAATCCGCGCTGCGCACCGCCTTTGCCGGCGCGGACTTTGCTGATGCGGCTCACCTCCCTGCCGTCCTTGCTTCGTCGGACACAAATCTTCTTGTGCTTCCCTACGGATCGGCGTGGCCTGAAGCCGATTGGGATGCGATTCTCCGTTACCTCGATCGCGGCGGCAATCTCCTTGTGCTCGGCGGCAAGCCATTCACGCGCGCGGCCTTCGGAGATTCCACCGGCTGGCATCTTCGCTCAGACAGCACGGCACAGTTACTCGAACTCTTCATTGACGGCTACCAGGAAACTCCCGGCTCCAAGTCGCTCGCCTTCACGCCGAACAGCGACGTCTTCCCCCATCTGCCGCCCTTTCAATGGAAGCACGCATTCAGTCCCGTCGTGCGCCTTTCGGTCATCAACTACGACTTGAGCGGTGGCGCCACCGGCGGCGAAGATATGGATCTCACAACGCTGGCGTGGGGCGAACACGACGGTCACAAGCTCGCAGCCCCGGTCCTTCAGCTCGACCACAACGCTTACCGCTTCATCGGCGGCCGCTGGATCTTCGTCGCTTGCGAACCTGATGCAGATTTCTTCAACAATCACGAACTGCTCACCGGTCTTGCTGACCTTGCGGTCCGCAAAGACGATCGCTTCGCGTTGCGTCCGAGCGTACCGCTGTTCCTTCCGGGTGAAGCGCTGGAGTTCGAGTTCACCTCGCCCGCCCCAACTGCCGCCTTGTCCTCCGCAGAACAGCTCCATGTGCGCGTCACGTCTGAAGATGGCGGCATTCACTTCGACAAGACTGTTCCCATCTCAGCAACTCTGACGCTTCCGGCCAGCGCTGCCGAAGGCAAGGGATTTCACACCGTCGAAGCCACGCTGTTCCGTGACGGGCAGCCACTCCGCACCTATCGTTCGGGATTCTGGATGCGCGACTGGCAGTATCTGCTCTCCGGCCCGAAGCTCACCGTCGGCAGCGATTATTTCGAGCTCGACGGCAAACCGCTTCCCGTTGTCGGCACCACATATATGTCCGGCGACGTCTCGCGCCTCTACCTGCTGCTGCCCAACGCCTACGTCTGGGACCAGGACATGGCGCAGATTCACGATGCAGGCCTCAATATGATCCGCACTGGCCTCTGGACAACATGGCAGCACTTCCTCGCTCCCGATGGCCAGATGACCGAATCGGCTCTGCGCACCGTCGAGGCGTTCCTGATGTGCGCGCGCCACAACAATCTTCCCGTGCAGTTCAATCTCTTTGCCTTCTACCCTGACGAATTCGGCGGCGAAAACGGCTATCTCGATCCTGTTGCGTTGCGCGCAGAATCTCTCTACGCCCGTTCACTCGTCGATCATTTTCATGCAGTCCCGTTCCTCGCCTGGGACTTGATCAACGAACCAAGCCCGAACAAGAACCTATGGCGCACGTTGCCCGACTACGACCCATTCGAAACTGCCGCGTGGCGCAAGTGGATTGCCGATCGTTATCCGGACCGCGCGAAGCTCCTCCACGACTGGGCAGAGCCTTCGCTCGGCATCGGCCGCAGCCTGCAATCGAATCCAACCCCTGACGGGCCTGACGTCGCAGGCCAGGATCCGTTCGCGCTGCCGAAGGCCGGCGCATTTTCGTCCGACGCCGTGCGCAGCGGTTTCAATCCGCTCAAGGACTACGAGTACGCGCTCTTCGCGCAATCGGTTTTTGCCAACTGGGTCAGCCAGATGCGCACCATGATCCGGGGCGCCGGCTCCGACCAGTTGATCACCGTAGGCCAGGATGAAGGTGGCATCGCGGGCCGCCCCTCACCTGCGTTCTATTTTCCTTTCGTTGATTTCACCGCCGACCATACCTGGTGGGACTACGACGCGATTCTGTGGGCATCGCTCGCACCCAAGTTTCCCGGCAAGCCTCTTCTCATCCAGGAAACCGGTGAGCAGCGCCGGCTCACGCTCGACGATCAACTGCGCTTCAGCGCTGAAGTCGAGGGCTGGCAGCTGGAGCGAAAAGTCGCACTCGCCTTCGCCCAGGGTGCGGGCGCGCTTGAGTGGGTGTGGAACGTCAACGCCTACATGGCCAACGACAACGAGATCACCATCGGCGCCATCCGCCCCGACGGAACGGAAAAACCCGAAGCGCAGGTTCTCGCCGGCTATGCCGCGTTCGCCAACAAGAGCCGGCAGTCGTTTTCAACCATCGAACCTCCGGCCGTCACCATGGTCACCTCGCAAACGCTGCTGTACTCGATCCTCGGCGGGCTCGGTTACGATACGCAAAAGCATGCTCTCCGCGCCATCGCGTATTTCGATCACGCGCCGCTACGCATGCTCACTGAAAATCGCCTGGCCGATCTCGGCTCCCCGAAACTCGTCATCCTGCCGTCGCCACAGGCGCTCACCGGCGACGCGTGGAGCGCATTGCTCGATTACGTTGCAGGTGGCGGCACGCTGCTCGTCACCGGCCCTGTCGACCGCGACGAACATTGGCAGCCCGTCGATCGCATGTCCGCTCTCGGCATTTCCGCAACTGTAATTCCGCTCGCCGTCCGCGGATCAACGCTGACGCTGCCCGACGGCAAATCCATTCCGCTCACTTTTCCCGCCACCGTGCAGCAATCGGAAACGTGGACCACGCGCTTCGCCGACGGCAAGTCCGTCGAAATTGTTCCGCACGGCAGCGGCAAGATCCTCTGGACCGCCGACCCCGTTGAATTTGCCGAAGGCTATGCCGCCTCCGCTGCACTCTATCGTTGGGCGCTTGACCAGGCCGGCGTAAAACCCGCTTTCCGCGAGGTGGCTCCGCTCTCGCCTGATGTGCTGGCATTCCCCACCGTTCTCTCCGACGCCGTGCTGTACAGCTTCAGCAACGAGTCGCTCGACGCGCAAACCGTCAACATCGTCGATTCGCTCACCGGCACGCATATTCATTTCACAATGCAGCCACAGCGCGGAGCCGCGCTGCTCATTGACCGTCGGGGAGTCGAGCTGTCGAGCTACGGCGAGGCAGCGACCGAGACGCATTCGAGTTCAAAATAAAGCGGCAAACACCGGAAAGAACGGAACGATCTCCCGCAGTCTGTGCTTTAACTCTCTTCCTGCGCCTTCTCGGTGCGAAACATCGCAATCGCTTCGATCTCGATGAGCAGCTCAGGCCGGCAGAGAATGGCCTGGATCCCGGTGGAAGCAGGCAGCGGGTCCAGTCCCTGCTCCTTGTAGAACGCGGTGCGCTCTTCGTTGAAAGCTTCGTAGTCGCGCTCGATATCGCGCAGATAGCAGGTGGTGCGGACCACATCGTGCCAGGTGCACCCCTCGCTGGCCAGCAGGCCGCTGATGTTTTCAAGCGTCCTCCGCATCTGCGCGCGGAAGTCTCCCGCGTGGACGCTCTGGCCGTTTTCGTCGATCGATGCCGTGCCGGAGATAAGCAGGATGATAATGCCATTCAGGTCGATGCGCATACCGCGCGAAAACGAGCTCGGCTTTGCGTAGGCGTACGCTTCGTTCAGAACGCCATGGTTCGTGATGGCGCGTTTCTTAATCGGCGCGTGGGCAATGGTCTCAAGTATCTCTGCAAATTCGCTCAATTCCCTGTCTCCTACTCTGTTAAATGTACCAAGCTCAAGGTCCTGCAGTCCGGCATCTATTTATGGATCGATTCAGCACCCAGCTTCTCTGTTTTTATCTCACCGGATCCCTCAACGAGAGTGATCAGCTGATTTGTTGCAATATTCTTGAAGGTCTGCATCGAGCCGAGAGGCCAGCGAACCTCAAGATCGACCGATTCCGCCGCACCCAGGCCAAAGTGCAGGCGCGGATCGTTCGCAGAAACATAGCTGCTCTGGCTCATCGTTTCCTGCACTTGAACGCGCGCTCCAGCTCGCACCACTACGCGAGATCCAAGCGCGCTGCGATTGCTTTTCGTTCCGCGCAACCGAATCTTGATCCAGCGGTTGCCTGCCGGCGCATCGTTGCGCAGCAGAGTCGGCGGCTCGTTCTGATTCATAATAAGGACGTCGAGGTCGCCATCGTTATCGAAGTCGCCGAATGCGCACCCGCGGCTGACGTGGCGCTCGTTGAGTGAGGCCTGTACACCGTCCGGCAACTCCTCGAAGGTGCCGTTGCCCCGGTTTCTGAAGACGATGCGAGGTCCTTTGCGCGGGTATTTGGGAAGAACCGGTTCAAGTTCGGGGTAAACCTGGCCGGTGACGATAAAGATATCGGGATTGCCGTCGTTATCGAAGTCGACCATGCCCACACCCCAGCTGACAAAGCGGCGTTCGTGAATCAAACCCGCCTGCGCCGTGACATCTTCGAACTCGCCTTTCCCATCGTTGTGATAAAGTCCGGTGGCCTGATTCATGTAATGCGTGCGGACCACGTCGAGATGGCCGTCGCAGTCGTAGTCGGCAACACCCACTCCCATTCCTGCCATCTCTTCGCCGTCACTGCTGAGCGCGAGACCGCGCAGCAGAGCCTCTTCGCGAAATGTTCCATCGTGATTGTTCATCAATGCGAGGCTGGGCGTGGAGTCGCAGGCCACGAGGATATCGGGCCAGCCATCTTCGTCGATGTCGAACGCCGCAGCGGTGAGTCCGTACCCTTCGTGCAGCACCGCAACTCCAGATTCCTTCGACACGTCTGTGAACGTCCCATCGCCGTTGTTGCGGTAGAGCAGATGCGTGGGATACGGAAGACCGCGCGGCCCGCAATTCACCGGCACACCTTCAAAGTTGCAATTCGGCCGTTCCAGCGAAGGTGTAGGCATCTTGGCCAGGTCCACATCCGCATAGTTCGAGACGAATAGATCGAGCCGGCCGTCGTGGTTGTAGTCAACAAATGTGCAGCCGGAACCGAATCGCGTAGTCGAAGAAGCCAGCCCGGCGTGGACAGTCACATCGGTAAATGTTCCGTCGCCGTTATTTCGGTAGAGCCGGTTCTGGCCGAAATAGGTGACGAAGAGATCCTCGTATCCATCATTGTTGTAGTCGCCGACACAGACTCCGACCGCCCAGCCCGCATCGAGCAGCCCGGCCTTCTCCGTTACGTCGCTGAATGTGCCGTCGCGATTGTTATGGTAGAGCCGGTTACTAGCACCCGCCGGCACGCTCTCAAGAAGCCGGCCGCCGAGGATGAAGACGTCCATCCAGCCGTCGTTGTCGTAGTCAAAGAAAGCGCAGCCGCCGCCCATGATCTCAGTCAGGTACGTGGCATGAGTGCCTGCGCCGTAGAACATCACCTTGTTGAGACCGGCAGATTCCGAAACATCAACAAAATTTGAGAACGGCACGGCGGCAACAGCGGCAGCGGCAAACAGCCTCCCGGCTAATGGAGATGACATAGAGGCAAACGCAGCAGGCACAGCCTGCAGGACGCGCCGCCGCGACCAATTGGTTGATGAATGCTCGGTTGGCGAAGGAGGAATCCGCGAAATCCTCATGGGGCCGGATGCGCCTCGCTGATCATCTGCTCGAGACCGCGCGCCTGCGTGTTTCCCGGGTCAACTTGCAGCGCCTGGTTGACCGCCTGCCTGGCGTCACTCCACTTTTCCTCCGCAGCCAACGTAGCTGCGAGATTGATCCACGCGCTGACATACGATGGCGATGCATGGACTGCTGCCCGGAAATACGCCTCCGCACCCGCAGTGTCGCCCGCATGCACCACCAGATAGCCCATCTGGTTTTGCGCTTCGGCCAGCCCGGGGTTCAAGGTGATCGCCTGCTCCAGTGCACTCTTTTCGCCCGCCTGATCGCTCAATTTGTCCAGCGCCCGCGAAAGTTTGTAGTAAAGAATCGCTTCGCCCGGGTCTGAGTCGATGGCTTCACGATAGAGCGAGGCGGCTTTTGCGGCATCGCCCTGCGACATGGCCTGATCGGCTTCTTCTGCCTTGCCTGCCGCTTGTGCCCTGCCGGACTCGGTGCCCTTCAGCTTCTGGTAAGTCTTCAGATGTTCCTGCGCCTCGGCATTCTCGCCCATACGCAAAAGCACGCGCGCCAAATTGTACTCGACCTCAGGTTCCTTGTCGCCGAGATCGATCGCTTTCTCGAGCTGAGCCTTTGCGCCAGGGAAATCGCCGAGCGCAGCAAGCGTGCTGCCAAGGTCGGCATGCGAGTGATCGTAGTCCGCTTTCAGCGCGATCGACCGTTCAAAAAACCCGCGCGCGGAAGAAAAGTTCCCGTCGCGCATCTCAAGAACGCCATTGAGATACTGCACTTCCCAGTTGTCTGGATATTTTGCGATAAGCTGATTGGCAAATTCCGTGGCCTTGTCTCCATGGCTCGAAACCAGGATATGCAAATAGAGCACTTGTGTCGCTTCGTCTTCGGGGTGTCGTGCCACGATGGAGTCAAGCAGTGCGTAAGCTTCCTTATCAAGCCCGCGGAGCATAAGGACGACAGCAAGCTCGTCGGCGATGGCAAGAGAATCGGGTGCGTCATTCAGCCCGTCGCGCAGCACCCGCGTAGCGTCCTCCAGCCGGGCGTCGGCAGCGTAGGCGATGCCAAGGTTCAGGCTCTGCGTCGCCGTTCGCGTTCTGCCGCTGCCGGGCTTGTCGAGCAGCGCAACAACCGAAGTGTAGTCCTTGCGATCGATGAACTCCCGCGAAAGTGAATCGAGAGCCATAATCGAATCGGGATCGATGGCAAGAGCTGCGCGGTATTCGGCCTCCGATTCCGCTGCCTGATTCAGTTTGTCGTAAACCGCGCCAAGGGCCAAGTGGGGACGAATGTCATTGATGTCCAGTTGCGTGGCCCGCTTCAGAGCGGTCAATGCGCCCTTCTCGTCGCCGGCAGAGTGGAGGCTGAGGCCCCAAAGATAAGCGTACGATGCCGATTGCGGCTTATGGCGCACGGCTGCGGCATATTCGGCCGATGCGCAGGAGAATTGCTTTTGGTCTGCGTACCAGGCGCCCAGGTTGGCATAGTTCTCCGCAGTCGGATTGGCAGCAATCTTCGCTCGCATCTGGGGCGGAGCTGTACATTGGGCCTGTCCTGCTGGAACTGTCGCTGCCAATAATCCCGCCGAACCAATGCTGAAGATAGCTGCCGCGAGAACGACACGAAACGTTGCCGGAAATGCAAGCAAGCTCACACTTTGAACCGTTCTGCCGCATTCAAGCCGCAGAGACAAAGCACCACCCTTTGCCACCGGCCACTCCGGGGCGCGCTGCCATTTTACCTTCCCGAAACCCGAGGTTGCCATCCGACGATGGTACGATCGGCCTCCCATCTGCATTCAAACGACGACCTGAATCCCGTCAGGAAATCAACCTCGCGATTCGCGCCAGACCATCATTTTCCCGCGCAGGATGACCAAAGGCCTGTGATTTGAAATACGGCTGTCTTGACTGGAGATCTGGCACAGTTACCTATCTTGTCCACCCGGGAATTTAGGGTGTGATCCAACTTTTGGCGGATACGAAACCATATTTTGCGGGCGTAAAGTTCGTCTCGCTTGGGGAAACCTTTTTCCAAGGCACTGAAAAGCTGCATAAAAGAAGCCGTTGAAGTCGGCAGGCAGTCCGGTTGTGGGTGTTTATAACCAATCGAGTGGAAACGATTTCAAATGCCCTCGCCCTTGCCTCCACCAATCGGTAATGAACGGCTGGCAGCAAGCTAGTAACTCATTCAGGAGGAAGCTATGCACGTAGCAGGAGCGCAACTGGGAATCCGCAAATGCCTGCGGGCTGTGATGCTTACGGCATTGATCGGCGTATTCGGTTTCGCCGTCATGTCCAGGGCTCAGAGTACATACGGCAGCTTGACAGGCCAGGTCACAGACCCAACCGGCGCCGCAATCGCCGGGGCATCCGTGACGCTTACCAATGTCGGCACCAGCTTTTCGCAGGTTGAAAAGACGGATTCCTCAGGGATCTATTTGTTCAAGCTGGTATCGCCTGGCAACTATTCACTCAACATCGCAGCTCAGGGATTTGCTGGATATGACCAGACCGGCATCGTGATGAATGCGAACCTCTATGCCACTCAAAACGTCCAGCTCAGAATTGCCAGGGCGCAAGGCGAGGTCGTGAGTGTGACGGCTGACACCGAGTTGATCAACACCACGACAGCGGAACTCGGCATGACAGTCAATGAGCAGTCGGTGGCCGAGTTGCCCCTGAACGGACGCGATCCCTCCACTCTGGCGCTGCTTGCACCTGGCATGGTCGATGCCTCGAAGGCCGGCGTTGTCTGGTCGCAATCGGGTTTCTCATTTCCCGGTGAATCTGCCGCCTCAGCCAATGGCGGTCGCATAGGCAGCACGTATTACATGATTGACGGCGTGTCCAACATGGACAACTACCTGGGCACAAACTCGCCCACGCCCAACCCAGACGCCACGCAGGAGTTCCGCCTGATCTCCAACAACTTCAGCGCTGCATACGGTTTTTCGACCGGCGGCGTGGTTTCCATGGCCACCCGGAGCGGCTCGAACGAATGGCACGGCGGGCTCTTCGAATTCATGCGCAACGGCGATTTTGACGCAGGAAATTGGAGCAACCACCAGCAGGACACCTACCGTCGAAACCAGTTCGGCGGTGATGTTGGCGGTCCCGCAATTAAGAACAAGCTCTTCTTCTTCTTCAACTATCAGGGAACCGTCGTTGTCGGCGGCCCGGGAAGTTCCAACAATGTCACGCAAACACCCACCCAGCAAATGCTGGCCGGGGACTTCAGCGGGCTTATCACTTATGCCCAGGCGCACAATAGCTCCTGCGGTTCGGGGTTCGGCGTACCTGCGGCGCAGCAGACAACCAGTTGCGGCTGGCTGAATGGTCCATTCCAGACTGTTAATGGAGTGCCCAATCAGGTGGTCGGCAATCTGGATCCCGTAGCTGTCCAGGTGACCAAAGACGGATTGCCAGGGCACACAGCGCCGGCTTCAGGGACCGCAGCTCCGACGTCCGGGGCCCAGAATCTTATCGGGCAGATGCTGTACGCATCGGCCAACCTGAAGAATCAAACCTTTAACGAGTACACAGCCAGGGTTGACTACGATCTGACCAAGAGCCAGCGCCTCACGGTGCGTTCATACATCGACAAATACATCCAACCCGCCGGCGATACGCCGGGAAACGTGCTCTCGGTTCTCAACCTGAACACATGGAACCAGACTTTCGGCGAACAGATGTGGTATTTCAACGAGATCGCGCAGCACACCTGGACGATGAACGCCACCACGGTCAACACGGCCACGGTTCTCTGGACCCAGCAAAGCGCGCACAACGGCACACCGGTCTTGGACAACAACGGCAAGCAAATGTGCTGGTCGCGTTACATCGCCATCTCCGAGCCCGTCTGCTACATGGAGGGCGCTTATTTCGGAACTGCTAACGGCGGCTGGACAGAACCCTCGAACGAAGTGCGCGGCACCGAGGGAATTTCGGACACTCTGATCAAGACCATCCATCGCCACACCATATCGGCCGGCATCGACCTGCAGCACCAGCGGGCGGTAGAGGACGCAGGCAACTATCCAGCCGATGCCCTTGTCGACTTCGGCAGCAACTACACCGGCAACGGCGTTTCGGATTGGTTGATGGGGTACATGAGCAGCTTCACGCAGGGAGCGGGCGAACTGGCCGATATCCAGGGGTGGCAGGTCGACCCGTACGTCAATGACGAATTCCGCATGAAGCCCGGATTGACACTGACACTGGGCTTGCGGTGGGATCCCGACTTCGCTCCTATTTCCGTCGGCGGGCGCGGTGCGGCATTCGTCGCACACCAGCAGAGCATCATCTTCCCGGCCGCACCCACAGGCTTAATCTACCCTGGAGACTCCGGTATGGACGCCGCGCTCCGGCCCAGCAGCAAGTTCTTCTATGAACCCCGCGTTGGCGTTGCCTGGCAGCCAGCGAACATGCCTCGTACGTCGTTCCACGCAGCGTTCGGCTTGTTCAGCGGACCCGTGCCTTACTCCGATTACAACCACGTGGTCGATATCGCCCCCTTCGCTCCTGTGATCGGTCCGCCTCCGCCCTCGACCTCTCCTATCTGCTCAGTCGGTGGAGAAACTACAGCCTGCACGCCAAACAGCGGTCAGTCTGTCGCCGGATACATGAACTTTGAAAAGCCGTGGGCGACCTCGACCTTCGGAACCAATGGTGTCAGCCCGTTCCCAACCCAAATTCCCTGGGCCACCCCCAGCTACAAGCCTCCGTCAAACTCTCCGGTTGCCGGACCCGTCAATCTGGGAGCCTCGTTCGGCCGCCACTTCAAGGCCGGCATGACCCAGGCATGGAACTTCTCGGTGGAACAACAGATCAACAACGCAACGGCTGTCCGTGTCGCTTATGTGGGTAGCGAGTCGTATCACCAGAGCTACGTGCAGGATGACAACTTTGCGGGTTACAGCTATTGCACGTCCTACACCTCCGCCAATTGCCCAATCCCGCAGTTGGCTGCGGCACCGGTCGCTCCGTACTCCGCGTTCAGCGACTTATTGGAGTACGATAGCGGCGGCACAGCCGACTATCATTCACTGCAGGCTACCGTCCAGCATCATATGTCGCACGGGCTCCAGGCACAGTCCAGCTTTACCTGGCAGAAGACGATGGACGTTGCCAGCGCCGCGAACATCGCTGCCAGCCAGAGCGGGATTGACAATCCTCTCAACCTGCGCTGGAGCCGCGGCGTCTCCAGCGCTAGTATTCCATTCGCCTGGGTCACCAACTTTGTCTATCACAGCCCTGAGTTAAAGGGGCAGAATCTGCTGGTGCGTGAAGTGCTCGCAGGCTGGGAAATCAGCCCGATCATGTCGTGGGAATCAGGCGCACCGTTCAGCATCAACGGCGGCAACAGCAACATCTATACCGTTCAAATTAACGGCAAAGCTGTTCCTGAGCCGAACCGAGGCAGCGGCTGCCTGCAAGCTTGTTCCGGTGACCGTGCCGACCGCGTTCCGGGAGTGCCGCTCAAGGTTCGTCAGGGCGGCCGGTCGAGCTGGACGAAGAGCTACTTTAATCCTGCGGCGTTTACCACCCGTCACGATGGAACGTTCGGCAACAGCGCCCGCGATCTCATCTACGGGCCTCCTGGCTTTAACACCGATGCATCGCTCATGAAGAATTGGTCGATCCTGGAGCGGTACCAACTTCAATTCCGCTTCGAGCTTTTCAACGCTTTCAACCACCCGATCATGAGCAATCCAGACACGACTCCGACTGACTCCACCTTTGGCGCGATCAACGGCGGCAATGGCGGCTTCGGTGGAACTTCCAACACCACGCGTGTCGGTCAGGCGGCCTTGAAGTTCACTTTCTGACCGTTCCAAACCTCGGCCCGGACAGCGAACACCGCTGTCCGGGCTTTTCTTCGTTCGGCGGTCGCGCTTTTGGCTCTTCCCCACTACGGCGCCGGAGCGCGATTCAACCAGGTTTGACAATGTACTCTCATCTCGGTCACAGTTCGAGGTTGACCGTGGAGGTCTAAGATGCTCGAATCCGCAGACACGCCTTCACAGCTTCGCGGCCGCCTTGTCTCCATCGCTCTTGCAGCGACCGCTGCCGCCATAGTTGCGGCGATTGCCGTTCCTCCCCTCAGCACCGTGTTGGGTGGAGTGCAGGCGCAGTCCGCGTCGGATTCGTCGCTGTGGCCCATCTCGCTCGATTATCCCGAGAACGGCTCCATCTTCCCGCCCGGCATCACCCCGCCCACTTTCCTGTGGCGCGACGCGCTAGCCGCTTACTGGACCATTGATGTCACTTCTACTGGCAGCGCCGCGCCGATCCACGTCATTTCCAAAGGCGAGCGGATGAAACTCGGCCCCATCGACCCCGATTGCGTAAGCGAAACCAACGAATTACCCAAACTGACTCCGCAGCAGGCCGCTTCGTGGGCGTGGACTCCCGACGACGCAACGTGGAAAAACATCCAGGCTCATTCGAGCGGCAGCCCGGCAACTCTCACCGTAACGGGCTACAGCAACACCAATGCGCGCGTCTCACAAGCTCAGATCGCTTTCACCACGTCGACCGATCCTGTCGGCGCGCCAATCTTTTACCGCGACGTTCCATTGATGCCGTCAGCGGGCGCCAACGGCACCGTGCAGCCGCTCTCGCCCGCTTCGATTCATCTCATCCGCTGGCGTCTGCGCGATATTCGCCAACCCGAAAGCCGGACGCTGTTGACCAACATGCCCACCTGCGCGAATTGCCACTCCTTCTCGCTCGACGGCAAGACCATGGGCATCGACGTGGATGGACCGGCGAACGACAAGGGCCTCTATGCGCTTGTTCCCATCGCAAAGCACATCACGATCGGCAATCAGAATGTCATCCAATGGAACAAGGATGGCCAGCCCGGTTTGACGCGTGTGGGCTTCATGTCGCAGGTCTCGCCTGACGGCCACTATGTTGTCAGCACATTCGCGCCGCCTGCGCTCGACGTTCCGCGCACTTACTACATCACCAACTTCAAGGACTATCACTTTCTGCAGGTCTTCTATCCGACGCGCGGAATTCTTGAGTGGTACGATCGCGATACCGGCGAGAAGCACCCTCTGCCCGGCGCTGACGATCCCGCATTTGTGCAGACCGACGGTGTTTGGAGTCCCGATGGAAAGTGGATTGTCTTCGCGCGCGGCCAGGCCCGCGATCCGTACGCCGATGGCCAGAAGCCCGCGCTCCACGCCAACGATCCCAATGAAACGCAGATTCAATACAACCTCTACCGCATTCCATTCAACAACGGCCGCGGCGGAACACCCGAGCCGATTGCGGGCGCATCGAACAACGGGATGAGCAACAACTTCCCAAAGGTTTCGCCCGACGGGAAATGGATTGTCTTTGTGCAGTGCCGCAACGGCCAGTTGATGCGGCCTGACAGCCAGTTGTACATCGTTCCGTTCGACGGCGGAGAAGCGCGCCGGCTCCGCGCCAACACATCGCTCATGAATTCGTGGCATAGTTTCTCGCCCAACGGCCGATGGCTCGTCTTTTCCTCGAAGGCGCGTTCGCCCTATACGCAGATGTACCTCACGCATCTCGACGCCGACGGCAACTCAAGTCCGGCAATCCTCGTCGACAATGCAACGGCCTCAAACCGCGCGGTCAACATTCCTGAGTTCATGAATGTAGGTGACGCGGAAATCGACGACATCCAGGTGCCGGCCGTGGAGGTGTACAAGCTGATCGATCAGGCCATGCACCTTGAGGAAGACGGGAAGAACGCAGATGCTCTCGCCATCTGGCAAAAGGCGGAGTCTCTCGATCCCGACAACGCAAAGGTTGAAAACGGCGTGGGAATTTCGCTGTACATCGATGGTCACACCCAGCAGGGATTCGAGCATCTGCGTCGCTCCATTCAGATCAATCCGTTGTGGGTCGAGAACCATGCAGTTCTCGGCAAGTTTCTGCTGGATCAGGGACATCCCGACGAGGCAATTGCCGAATTGAACAAGGCAATCGAGCTCAAGCCGCATTTCCCGGGGGCGCAGGAGACTTTGGCGAGCGCGTATCAGGCTCTCGGCGATTGGCATGAGGCGCTCGAACATTGGCAGAAAGCGATGTCGCTCGACAGCACGCGTGTAAGCGCCATGGCTGGCGCCGCATGGCTGTTGGCCACTGCCCCCGACGCTTCCGTGCGGAACGGCCAACGGGCAGTGACTCTGGCAAAGAATGCGATTGCGATGAGTTCGGGCGATGATCCGAATTTGCTCGATGTTCTGGCCGCCGCCTACGCCGAATCAGGCGAATTTGATCGCGCCTCAAGTGAGATTGCGCGAGCCATTACCGCGGCCAATGCCCACAACAACAAAGAACTGGCCGCGGCCATGCAGGCGCGCCGGCGTCTTTACTTGCAAAGAAAGCCCTTTCGCGATTCCACATCGGCAAAAACCGCTCAATCGGCCGATCCATCGAGCACGCCCGGAAATTGAAATCGACATCAATCGTC
>Ga0335078_10005569_pt1 | contig 18607 bp, 18 predicted proteins | sample Lox_Sample_32_FD_206711 | JGI IMG/M metagenome (GOLD analysis project Ga0335078, IMG submission 206711) | Soil microbial communities from Loxahatchee National Wildlife Refuge, Florida, United States - Lox_Sample_3.2 | ecosystem: Environmental > Terrestrial > Soil > Wetlands | place: USA... | reverse complement strand
TCCTGCTCGACGACCACGTCGGCGCACGCGAACACCCGGTCGGTCGCCGCCCGGTTGCCCGACTCCCAATCGAAGATGCGATTGTCGGTTTGTCCGGGCTTATCGTCGCGGATCAGCGGCGCGTCGGGATCGAGCGCGCGGCGCGGATCGACGATTGCCGGGAGCAGCTCGTAGTCGACGTCGATCAGCTCGAGCGCGTCGCGGGCCGAGTAGCGGTCGTCCGCGACCACGAACGCGACCTCCTGACCCTGGAAGCGAACCTTGTCGGTGGCGAGCACCGCTTGGGAGTCGGCCGAGATCGTCTGCATCCATGCCAGGCCGCGGGTCTCGAGGTCCCGGCCGGTGATCACGGCGTGGACCTTCGGGTGCTGGAGCGCGGCGGACGCGTCGATCGAGACGATCCGGGCGTGCGCCACCGGGCTGCGCAGGACGGCGCCGTGGAGCATCCCCGGGAGCTGCACGTCGTCGACGAAGTGGCCCTGGCCGCGAATGAAGCGGGGATCCTCCTTGCGGGTCAGTCGGCCGAAGCCGATCGGGCGGTCGCCGTTCGCGCTCACGGGGCGGCAGGCCGTTCGGCGTGGTCTGCCGCCCACCGGATCGAGCGGACGATCGTCGCGTAGCCCGTGCAACGGCAGATCTGCCCGGAGATCGCCTCGCGGATCTCGGCGTCCGTCGGATTCGGATTGCGATCGAGCAGCGCGCGGGCGGTCAGCATCATCCCGGACGTGCAGAACCCGCACTGCAGCCCGTGCATCTCGGTGAACCCCTGCTGAACCGGGTCGAGCACCCCGCCGGCCGCCAGCCCCTCGACTGTGCGGATCTCGTGCCCCTCGGCAGTGGCCGCCAGCACCGTGCACGACTTGACCGGCTCGCCGTCCATCAGCACCACACACGTGCCGCAGTTCGAGGTGTCGCAGCCCCAGTGCGTGCCGGTCAACCCGAGTTCATCCCGCAGGAAGTGCACGAGCAGCATCCTGGGCTCGACGTCGCGCGTGTGCTCGCGGGAGTTCACGGACGTGGTTACGAGCATGGCGGCCAATGATGACGACCCGGGCCCGCCGGCCTCGGCTTCGAGATCACGTATCCCTGGACGAGGTCGCATCGGAGCCCGGTGAGCAGCCCCAGGCAGCGGTCGTCCTCGACGCCCTCGGCGACCACCCGCAGCCCGAGCGAATGAGCGAGCTCGACGGAGGTTTCAGGCCCGGTGCACGGCCGCCAGCAACCCGGCGTAGGAGCGGACGAGCGCCGCCCGCTCCTCCTCGATCAGCGGACTCGAGAGGTCGCAGCCCTCGCGCACCCATCGATCCGAGTGGCGCATCGCGAGCGCCCGCTGCTGGGCGGCGACGGCGACCTCGGCCCGGTCGACCCCGTACACGTAGGCATACAGGGCTGCGAGCGCCGTGATCAGTGGCCCCTCGCCGTCGTGGCCCACGGGCGAACCGTCGTGCTGATGCTCGCGATGCACCCGCCACCACTCGACCTCGAGCTCCGATGCCCTGCGGGGATCGAACGTGTCGTCGTGGCGCTCGGCGACGAGCCGGTAGAAGCGCTCCATCGCCCGGCGGGCGCCGTCGGGATCGTTGTCGGGGTACGGGGCCCAGAGTTGATTGGCGCGAAGCACCAGCCACGCGCCGTGGACGGTCGACGGCCACGGGAGCCCGAATGTGTGGCGGGTCAGCGAGACCGCTCCGTGGAGGAACGGCAGCCATTCGCGCCGGTAGTAGGCGACCCACACGCCCGCCTCGAGGTCGCCGACCCGGCGGGGGTCGAACGATCGGTGCGGCTTGACGGTGGCGGCGGATCCGGGCCGGCGGCGGCGCCTGCGCCCGCGCAACTTGTTTGGCATATGCACTGCCGACCGTAACCGATCCGCGCGCGCCGGTGAGCGCCCGGCCGCGGGTGGCGGTCGGCACGCGACCGTGGGTGGCGGTCGGCACGCGAGCCGGGTTCGGACGCCGCCGGCGGGGTGTGGGCATCCCCACCAAGGGGGGCTATCCAGCCCGGGGGCGCCGGCTTAGTGTCGCTCAATCGACGTCCAATTGAGGAGCATGAGCGCATGACCCGCATCACCGACCCAGACTTTCGCCTGCGCGACCACTACACGCCTCCCACGCTGCCGGCGTCGCCCAAGACGGGCCTGAAGCTCGGGACGCTGCACAAGCCGGCGCTGAGGCTGTCGGACTACATACACGCCGAGCGCAATCCGCCGATCGCCGTTTCGCGCCCGCACCCCGGCTTCCAGTGGGGGATGCTCGCGAACGACACGATCGGCGACTGCGTCGTCGCGATGATGCTCCATTCGATCGAGGACTTCCATCTCGACGCCGGCACCGTGCCGCCGACGTTCACCGACCAGGATGCGATCAGCATCTACTCGGCGATCACGGGCTATGTGCCGGGAGACCCGAGCACCGATCGCGGGACCGACGAGCGCGCCGCCATGCGTCACTGGGAGCATCCCGGCCTGGCGACCACCGACAACGGCACCCACACGATCGTCGCGACGGTGGCGGTCGATCCGAGCAACCTGAACGAGTGCCGGATCGCGATCGACGAGTTCGTCGACCTGCAGATCGGCATCGCGCTGCCGCTCAGCGCACAGGGGCAGACGGAGTGGACCGTCGTCGGCGACGGCAAGACCGGCAGCAGCGCTCCGGGCTCGTGGGGCGGCCACGGCATCCCCTACCGGGAGTACGACGCCGAGACCTTCAAGTGCGTGACCTGGGGCGCGGAGCTGCTGCTCACCGCCCCCTTCCACCGGGACTACGCACAGGAGGCCCACGTCGTCGTCACCCAGGAGATGCTGAACAAGCAGGGCACCGGTCCGTCAGGAGTCAACTGGACCCAGCTCGTCGCGGACATCACGGCGCTGCCCGGTCACCGAGGCGCGGCTGACCCTGCGGGGGCTCCTCAGACGACGCTCGCGTGAGCAAGGCCAACGCGCTCGCGTGAGCGAGCGTGAGCCTGCTTGCATCTTGAGCGGTCCGAGGACTGCGGAGAAGACCGCGGGGAGGCGCATGTCTCGATGCGCCTCCCCGATCCGCGTTTGATAACGCTGCATCGCTCCTGATCGCTTGACATTCCTCGCGGGGTACGGGCGCGACTCGCTCGCCGATGTCCTACGCTGGCGCGATGCGCTGGGAGGCGCACCGAGCTGGGCCACGAGCCGAGCGCCGAATCCAACCGACCAGGCAGGGAGCGGGGTATGCATTGAGCGTCAGGAGCAGCGTTGTGATCACGACCGGACTGGTCGCCATGTTGGCGCTGGCGGCGTGGACGAGTGCGTCGGGCGCGTCCCGTGCGCCCGGGCCGCCGCCGACGGCGCACGCGGCGGGCCAGTGCACGTCCGGCGACACGGGCCTGCGAAACCCGGCCAACCCGCTCGACACCCCCGGCTTCACGGGGACCGATCCGCTCGACAATGCGAACCTGTTCATCGAAAGCCCATGGCAGTACGGCGGCGACGCCGCCGACGCGATCGCGAGCGAGGTCGGCCTCGGATACCTCAGCACCAAGGAGAGCGGAACCCCGATCCCGTGGGCACGCTTCGAGGCGCGCGTCAACAAGATGCACCTGTCCCGAGCCGTCTCCTACCACGTCCACATGCTCGAGAAGATCGGGAACTACCCCCAGGCCCACCAGTTCAGCCTGTACACCGCGGGCGGCTCGGGTCCCGCGATCTTCACCCAGGTCCAGAACTACTTGTGCCGGATGCAGCGGACCGATCCCGGCGCGGCGGCCGAGATGACCACGTACTTCATCAAGCACGGTGGCGGCTGCAACCCGGGAACCAACCCGAACTTCGAGGCCGAGGTCAACGCCTTCAAGGACGCCGTGGGCAACTTCCCGGCGCTGATCTTCGTCGAGGAGGACGCGATCGACACAATCTGCTGGAAGAACCCGGCGGCGATCAGCGATCGGGAGGCGCAGCTGAAGTACGAGATCGACGAGCTGTCACAGCTGCCGCACGCGCTGTTGTACGTCGAGGGCGGTACGTCCGATGCGAACTCGCCGGCGGAGACGGCTCGCGTGCTGAACGCGAGCGACGCTTACAAGATCCGAGGCTTCTTCACGAACGACACGCACTTCAACTGGGCCTACAGGGAGATCCGGTACGGGAACAAGGTCTCGGCGCTGACCAACGGACTGCACTTCGTCGTCGACACCCGCGCCGACGGCAACGGCCCGCTGCTCAACCCGCACCCGGTCACGCAAGGGATCGAGCAGCTGTGCAATCCGCCCGGCCGCGGGCTCGGTCCGAAGCCCGGAGCGAGCAACGGGCAGCCCTACGGGATGTACTCGCCCCACCTCGACGGGTTCGTGTGGGTCACGACCCCGGGCGAGAGCGCCGCGCCGACCTGCCCGGGGCGCCCGGCGCATTACGCCGCCTCGGGAATCTTCGACGAGGGGATCGCGATCGGCTACGCCTCGCGCGCGAACGACCGGATCGGTCCCGCGCCGCGGTTCAAGAGCAGCAGGTGGTGAGCCGCGGCGGACCGGCTCGGACCTCGGGAGGATGATCCGAGCCGGTCGCTCGCGGACGCTGCGTCACCCCTGCTGGACGATCATCAGCGAGTTGCCGTCCGGGTCGCGGAACCAGAACATCGGTGGCACGGGGTCGCCCATCCGCGCGACTTCCGCGTCGACGTCGACGCCGCTCGCCTGAAGCTGGGCGTGGGTCGCGTCGATGTCGTCGCTGGTGAGGATGATCCCGGTCTCGACGCCGGTCCGATCGACTCCCGGCCGGGGCGGCGCGAGCGCGATTCCGGTGGTGCCGCTCGGCGGGTACACCTCGACCCAGCGGTACTCGTCGCCGAACGGGATGTCCGTGCGCTTCTCGAAGCCGAGCGCGTCGTAGAACTCAATCGAGCGATCCTGGTCGGTGGCCGGGACGGCCACCAGGCTGATCGTGCCGATCCGGCTCTTGGTGGTGCTCACTGCGGACCTCCTGGGGAAGTGGGTTCACGCGCTAGGACCCTCACCCCGATCAGAAATCATCGGTCCTCCACCGCGCGATCAACCTTCCGCACGGTGGAGGACCTGACTGCCCCCGGTTTCCGGCTGGTGCGTGTCTGCCCGCGCCGTAGCCGGCGGGAACCTACGAGCCCGGGCGACCGCGGGTAATGGGGTCGAGCCCCCATCTTCGGTGGCGCAGGGTGGTGTGCGCACCGCGAGTTGACGTGTGGGCACGGTTGCCCTGGCCCGGCGCGGCCGGGAATCTTGGCTTGGTGGCTCGCCGGACCAAGACTGCATCCTCGTCGCGCACGCCTGGCTCCGCACGGTGGCGCTTCCGCTCCAGAGGCGCGAGCGCAATCGTGCTCGACGACGCACCGGTCATCGCCGGTGCGCCGACGGCTCCGCCGGTCCAGGCCGCGGCCGCGGATCCCACTGCCGGCGACGCCCGACCGACCGGCGCGAACGACTCGGGGGTCGCGTCCGCGCCACGTCCGTACCCCCCCGGGCGTCCGCCGGCGGCCCGGGCGAAGAGCGGCAGCGGGACCGCGCTGCTCCTCGGCGACGCGGCGGGCGCGTTGCTGCTGGCCAACGAGGCTCGGTACCGCACGCTCGAGCGGGTGTTCGGAATCCGGCGGGAGGACGCCAACATCGCGACCGCGATCGGACTGTTGACGCTGGCCAACGCCGTCTACGAACGGTCGCACCGGCCGACAGTTCCCAAGCCTCCAACCGCGGTGGCCAACTTCACCATCGGGATGGGTGCGCTCAGGGAGTCGATCTACGGCGTCGCCGGACCGGCGGCGTCGGACACGCCGCTGGCCGGGACGCTGATCGCGATAGCGGTCCTCGGGGGACTTGCGCGGCAGCCCGTGACCAGGGGAGTCCACGGCATGAAGGCTTCCTCGCACAAGCTGAAGAGCATGTTCCGCGGCAGGTACGGGCACCTGGTGAACGTCGAGCGCGGGAACTGAGGGACCCGGACCCGTGAGGGGCGGGTCAGCGCTCGTCCGGGGGAACATCGCGGAGTTTCTCCACCAGTTCCCGCACCTGGTGCATCGAGTAGCGGAGACTGCGCCGGCGCGTATCGGGGGGATCGTGGACGAGCCCGGCGCCGTCGCGCCAGGCCCGCGCGGGCCGGATCGGACGAGGCGCGAATCCGCCTCCACAGTTGGGACACACGTTGTGCAGCGTGTTCTCGACGCAGTCGGCGCAGAACGTGCACTCGTACGTGCAGATCCGCGCGTCGGGCGCCGCCGGGGGGAGATCGACATCGCATAGTTCACAGTTGGGGCGCAGGGCGAGCATGGTGTGGGACCCTACAAACCATGAACGTGCTGATCTACGGAGACACCGAAACCTCGCCGGCGCTACGGCATGAGGTGCCACTCGCAATCGGGGATGGGTTCCTCTACCTCGAGACCGACGGCCGGCGCGCGGTGCTGACCAACGCGCTCGAGGAGGGAAGGATCGCCCGCGCGGCTCCCGACCTCGAGCGTTTGCTCGGCGAGGCCTTCGGGCGCGACGAGCTGATTGCGGCTGGCCATCCCTGGTGGGAGATCGACCAAGAGGTATGCGTACGGGCGGTGACCTCGCTCCAGATCAGCGAGGCGGTCGTGCCGCCGAACTTCCCGATGGCGCTGGCCGACCGGCTGCGGGCGGAGGGCGTCGAGCTCGCGGCGGCCGGAGCGCTGTTCGCCGAGCGCCGGCGGCACAAGACCGACGCCGAGATGGCGGGCATCCGCCGCGCCACGGCGGCCGGGGTCGCGGCGCTGGGCGAGGCCGCGACGATCCTGCGCGAGGCGGCGATCCGCGGCGACGACCTCTGGCACGGCGACGAGCGCCTCACGTCCGAGACCGTGCGCGGGCGCATCCGCGAGGTATGCGCCCGGTTGGGAGCGCCGGCTCCCCCGGACATCATGGTCAAGCCGATGGGTCCGGATCCGCACATCGGCCATGACCCGGGTTCCGGGCCGCTGCCCGCGCACGCCCCGATCCTCATCGACCTCTGGCCCCAGGATGAGGCCTCGAGTTGCTGGTCGGACATGACGCGGACGTTCGTGCGCGGCGACATCAGCGATCAGCTCGGCGACCTGCACGCGCTCGTGATCTCCGCCCACGAGCAGTCGTGCGCAGCCGCTCGAGCCGGCGTCAAGGGGATCGAGCTGTACGGGATCGCCTGCGACGCGTTCGAGGCGGCGGGACACCCGACCGGGCGCACCAAGCGGCCCGGCGAGACGCTCCGTGAAGGCTTCTACCACGGCCTCGGCCACGGCGTCGGCCTGGCGGTCCACGAGCCGCCGATCCTCGGCAGAACCGGGACCGCGCCGCTGATCGCGGGCGATGTGATCGCGGTCGAGCCCGGGGTCGTCGACCGCGCTGTCGGCGGCATCCGAGTCGAGGATCTGCTGGCTGTCACCGACGACGGCTCCGAGAACTTGACCGGCGGCTTTCCGTACGGGCTCGCGCCGTGACAGCGACCACTCAAACGATAAGACGCTGAGGCCGGGGCGGCCGGGTAGGCCCGGGGCACGACCTTGAGCGGCTGGTTGGCGAGGTGGGGGTGGACGAGCCGGCACCCGGTCCGCCCGAGCGCCGGGGTGCTCGCGGGGAGCCCGTCGGGCGGTGGGAGCCGGGGCGTCCGCTTTCCGCACCCTTACAGCCCTAGCCTGCCGGCGCGGGTCGGATGTCACGTTAAGCAGGTCCGTCGGGGGATTGGGGCTGATGACGAGTTCCAGGGCAGCACGGTCATCAACGCCAACCAGCAGCAGTTCTCCACCCGCAACAGCAACGTCGACGGCTGATCTGGAACCGGGTGATCCTCGGCGACTACGGTGCGCCCGACGACACCGTTCGGCCCGGGGCCTCGCGTTCCTCGCCGGCCAGCTTCGCAGGGGCGTGAAGGGTGAACGGCGCAGCGAATGTGACCGATAAGGTGAACGGCGGTGAACCGGTTGTGACACTGGGATCGCCGGCGGCGTCGGTCACGATCTCGATGAGCTCGGGCGGCGCTGAAGGTCACCACTCGGGTTGGCGGCCAACGCCGCGAACAAGAAGGCGGGTACGTTGCGGGTCGCCGTGACAGTCACCCAGGGCGCGCGGCTCGGTTCAGTGCGGTGCTCGGGCGCCGCGCGGATGTCCGCGCAGGCGCCCGTCGCCGCTCAGCGCTCGCGGACGGCGCTCATCCGGGTCACCGCCTCGGTCACGTGCGCCGGGCTCGTTGCGAAGTTGAGCCGGACGTGGCCGGCGCCGGGCGCGCCGTAGTCGAGGCCGCGGCCGAGCGCGACCCGTCCGTCTCTGAGGAACGCCTCGGCCGGTTCGTCGCCCAGTCCCAGCCGCGTGCAGTCGAGCCACGCGAGATACGTCGCCTGCGGCGGTCGCCAGGAGACCTCGGGGAGGCTGTCCGCGAGCTCGCGACCCAGTTGGTCGCGATTGGCGGCGAGTTGCTCGACCACCGCGTCGAGCCACGGGTCACCGTGCTCGAACGCCGCCTCGGAGGCGATCACCCCGAGCAGCCCCGCGTGCTCATGCAGCAACGGCATGCGCGCGACGAGATCACGCGCGGCGGGATCCGCGGTCACCACCAGGGCCGCCTTGAGTGCCGCCAGGTTGAACGCCTTCGACGCCGAGGTCACCGTGATGCCGCAGCGGCGCGCGGCGTCCGAGACCTCGAGGAACGGGACATACGTCGGACCGGGCAAGGTCAGCGGCGCGTGGATCTCGTCGGCCAGCACCCACGCCCCGTGCCCGGCGCAGCGTTCCGCGATCGCCTCCAGTTCGGCTCGGACGAGAACGCGGCCGGTGGGGTTGTGGGGACTGGCCAGCACGAGCGCCCGTGCGCCGGCGTCGAGCGCCGCGTCGAGCCCGTCCAGGTCCAGCGCGCCGTCCTCCAGCAGGCCGATCTCGATCAGCGCGACGCCCGCCTCGGGGAGCATGCTGAAGAACGGCGGGTATGCGGGGGTCGCGAACGCGACGGACTCACCGGGCGCGGCGATCACGCGGCACAGCTCGACCAGCCCGATCATCACGTCCGGCACAAGCACGATCTGCTCCTCGTCCACGGCCCAGTTCAAGCGCCGGGCGGCGAAGCGCGCGAACGAGCCTCGGAGCGACTGAGTGGCCGGCTTCGGATAGCCCAGATCGGCCCGGTCGATCGCGTGGCGCAGCGCCTCGGCCACCGGCGGCGCCAGCGGGAAGTCCATCTCGGCGATCGTCGCGCTCAGCACGTCGGCGTCGTACGCCGACCACTTCGCGCCGGCGCGCGCGTGCATCGCCTCGACGCCCGGAACGGTCAGGTCGATCCCCATCGTGTGCTGCAGCTTCTCAGATACCGTCTGCTCGATGCCCGACGTCGCGGTGATGGCGTGCCTGAACGGCGGCCGCATGCGCTCCACACACGCCGCGGTCCCGGAGACGCCGGCCGAGCTGGCGGCGGACGCGGTCGCGGTCCGTCGGGCCGGCGCGTTCGCCGTCCACGTGCACGCGCGCGATGCCCGCGGTCGCGAGACGATGGCGGCCGCCGCGTGTGACGCAGCGGTGCGGGCGATCCGCGCCTCGGCTCCCGGGCTGCCGGTCGGGCTGACGACCTCGGCGGACGTCGATCCCGACCCGTTCGCGCGCGCCGCCGCCGTGCGGGCGTGGCGACGAGCCCCCGATTTCGTGTCGGTCAACCTTTCCGAGCTCGGGTGGGCGGGAATCGTCCGCGCGGCGTTGCACGCCGGCATCGCGGTCGAGGCCGGACTCGCCACGCCCGAAGACGCCGACGAGCTGGCGCGAAGCCCGTTCGCGCATCAGGTCGTGCGGGCGCTGGTCGAGGTCGAGGGCGGAGCCGACGACGCACGCGCGATCGCGGGGCGGATTGGGCCCGAGGTCCCGCAGCTGTGGCACGGATACGGCGAGCGGACGTGGGAGGTGCTGCCGGCGGCGATCGCGGCCGGGCGGGCGGTGCGCGTGGGGCTCGAAGACGTGCTCGTGCTGCCCGACGGGCGGGCTGCTCAGAGCAACGCCGAGCTCGTCGAGGCGGCGGTGGCGCTGGGCGCCGGCGCCGAGTAGACGCGCGGCGCGCCGAACGACGCGGTCCGGCCACGCGCTCACCTCACGGAGCGTCCGCGTCGCGCAGGCACTCGACGAGCCTGCTCAGCTGATCGATGAACAGCTTGGCCTTGTCGTCGTCGTCGAACTCGGAGACGAAGCGGCCGAGCGCGCCGGCGTGACGGTTGCGCATCTGCGCGACGGCGGGCTTCGCCGCTTCGGAAAGCGACACGATGATCCGTCGCCGGTCCCGCTCGTCGTTGTTGCGGTCGACGAGTCCGGCGTCGGCCAGGTCACGTACGACGAGGCTGGTGTGCGCGAGGCTCATGTCCATGCGCTCGCCCAGCTCCGACACCGTCGCGGGGCCGGCGATCGCGAGCGAGATCAGCGCGCCGAGGTGGCGCTCTCCGAGGCCGCCGGCCTGCCTGAGGGCGGTCGGCAGCTCGCCGCGCCGACGCCTGAGCGCAAGCCCCAGCTGCGGGAGCAGCGGTGCGAGCCTGGCGATGTGGATACGGATGCTGACCGGCGCCAAAATAATCCTCAAAAATACTTGACTATCGAAAGCCCTTGAGTAAAGTCTACGCGTGCGTCAACTCACGATGAAAGGAGTAGAAGATGGCCCAGTACGCACCCTACGACCGTAACCTGCGGGCCGCCGACAGCGATCGCGAGGCGGTCGCGGACATCCTCCGCGAGCAGCACGTCGCCGGCCGGCTCGACAACGACGAGCTCCAGGAGCGCATCGATCGCTGCTACGCCGCCAAGATCTACGCCGAGCTCGACGCCGTGGTCGCCGACCTCCCGCACGAGCAACCGCAGATGCGCCGGGTACGGGGCGTCCGGTATTGGCCGAGGTTCGCGTTCCTGCCGCTGCTGCTGCTCGCGATCGTCGCGCTCAGCCACGGGCACCTGTTCTGGCTCGCGATCCCGCTCGGGTTCTTCCTCGTCGTCCGTCCGATGATGTGGCGCGCGCGGGGTCGCCGGTCAGGCTGGGGGCCGTTCGCATGCGCACCCCGCCACGGCACGTATGTGTGAGCGGACCTACGCCGCGAGCGCCGTCGACTCGCCGTCGATGATCGCGTGAACCAGGTCGGCGAGGACCGCCTCGGCGTGGTCGTTGTCGACCTGGCAGGTCCCGGCTGCCTCGTGTCCACCGCCGCCGTGGGCGAGCATCAGCGCGCCGATGTCGACCCGCGAGGGATGACCCGATTGCCGGCCTCTTCGCCGACGCGCAGCAGCTCGGAGGAGTGGCGATCGAACGACAACGCAACCTCGGGGCGGTCGGGCAGGTCCGTCGTGATGTCGTCTCCGGTCAGCCGCACCTTGCCGTCCTGGATGTCCTTCGGATGGACGCCCAGGATCTCGTGCAGGAGCCCGGGCTGCTTGAGCAAGGCGGCGTAGACGAGGCCGTCGAAGTCGCTGCGATGACGAGGCGATACGTGCGGTCAGTCGACGGGAGCATGGTCTGCTCCTCGTTCCGGGGGCGACGGTGGGCGGACGAAGGATCGGTGGGTTAGGCTGCGCGGCGGGTCTCATGCAGTTCGGCATTACCGACCACGTCGACGCATCCGGAACCCCGCCGGCCGAGCAGCTGGAAGAGAGGTTGCGGTTGGTCGAGCTGTACGACCGGCTGGGGTTCGACCGGTACATGCTCACCGAGCATCACGGCACGCCGCTGTGCCTGGTTCCCTCGCCGCATCTGTTCCTGGCCGCTGCGTCGCAGCGCACGAGCCGAATCCGGCTCGGGACGCTGGTGACGCTGCTGCCGCTGTACAACCCCGTCCGCCTGATCGAGGAAGTGGGGATGCTCGACCTGCTCTCGGGCGGCCGGCTCGAGCTGGGGATGGGCCGCGGCGTCGCGCCGCCCGAGATCGCGACCTACGGGATCGACCCGGGCGACACGCCGGCGATGTTCGACGAGGCGTACGAGATCCTGATCGCCGGTCTCACCTCGGACGTGCTGTCGCACGACGGCCGGTTCCATTCGATCAAGGATGTGATGATGGTGGTGCCGACGCTGCAAAGACCGCGGCCGTCGTTGTGGTACGGCGTCGGCTCGATCGAGCGCGCGCAGTGGGCGGCGCGCAACCGGATCAACATCATGGCGCTGCGGCCACCCAAGGTCGTGCGGCCGTTCACCGACGCGTTCCTGGCGGCGTGGGAGGAAACCAGGCGGCCCGTCGACGAGCGTCCCCTGCGCGGGGTCGATCGACCGTTGGTGATCGCCGAGAACGGCGCGGAGGCAAGGCGGATCGCTGCCGAGGCGCACGCCCGCTTCCATCACTCGCTGCATCTGCTGTGGGAGCGTGCCGGCATCGCTCCGCCGACTCATTTCCCGCCCACGTTCGAGCTGTGGCAGCAGGCCGGTGGCGCGTTCGCCGGGACGCCCGAAGGCGCACGTGAGTTCGTCGCCGAGCAGGTCGACGTCGCCGGCCTCGACACGATGAACTTCCACATGGCGTTCGGCAACATCAGCTACGAGAACGTGTCCCGCACGGCCGAGCTGTTCGCGGCCGAGGTGATGCCGGCGTTCGCCGAGGCCGACGCTCGCCGCTAAGGCGCCGCCGTCAGGCGCCGCTGACCATCCCACCAACCGAAGAAGGAGGCCTCGGCCTCGCCGAACGCGCTCGCCGGCGGGGCGCCGTGGAGGTACTCGGCGGCGATCGCGCCCCAGTCGGCGCCCGCCCGCAGCTGCCACAGGACGATCGCGACGATCCCGTGCATCCGGCGAATCAGCACGGTATCGGCAGGCAGGGTGAACTGGTTGATCTGCTCGCGGACGTTCGCTCGATGCTGCTCGTCGGCGGGCTCCCGACGCTCGCGGCGACGCCGACGCCGCTCCTCGTCCTCGGAGCCGAGCCGGCGGTGACCGGGAACGGCATACCACCGGGTGGCATTCCGCATCATCCGCAGCGCCAGGTCGGAGTCGACGACGTCGGCTCGCTCGGCCGGCAGATACCCGCCTTTGATGAGCGCCGATTTGAGCGCCGGGGCGTCCTTGTCGTGCACTGCTGCGGCGATCGCCCGCTCGGCCTGCACCCGTTCGGCATCGACGTCGCGCAGCAGACCGTAGTCGAGGAACGCGACACGACCGTCCGGACGCAGCAGGTAGTTGCCCGGGTGGGGATCCCCGAGCGCCATCCGATCGCGGTAGAGCAGGCCGAAGTAGAAGCGGAACACAATCTCGCCGAATCGATCACGCTCGGTCTCCTCGAGCTCGCGCACGGCTTCGAACCCGGTGCCTGGCACGAACTCGGAGACCAGCACTCGCCGGGTGGAGAGCGCGGTGTCGACCCGCGGCACGGAGATGAACGGATGGCCGCGCAACAGGCGCTCCACGCGGCGCTGATGCTGGGCCTCGAGCTCGTAGTCGAGCTCCTCGCTGACCCGCTCGCGCAGTTCTGAGAACAGCGACTTCGCGTCGAGCCCGGGGGCGAGTCGCCTGACCAGCGGCACCAACAGCATCGCGTTGCGCATGTCGGTTTCGACCGCCTCGGCCACGCCCGGGTACTGCACCTTCACCGCGACCTCGTCGCCCGCGACGGTGACCGCGCGGTGGACCTGGCCGATCGACGCGGCGGCGAACGCCTGCTCCTCGAAGTCCGAGAACACGCGCGTCAGCGGTCCGCCGAGCTCCTCGCGCATCATCCGCTCGAGCTTTCCGAACGGCACCGGCGGGACGCCGTCGCGCAGCGATGCCAGCTTGGCCTGGAGTTCCTCTCGCTGGTCCTCGGGGAGTCCGTCGAACTCGACCATCGAGATTATCTGGCCGACCTTCATCGCCGCTCCGCGCATCCGGGCGAGCTGGTCGACGAGCTCGTTCACGAGCGCCGCGGTGCGTTCCTGCTCCGCCTCCTGCGCACGCTCCGGCGTGCGGAGCCGGTTCGCGGTTCGCATCCCCGCCCACCGCAGGCCCTGGCCGGTCACCAGCCCGCCCACCCGCGCGGTCCGCCCGAGCCGGCCGGTCGGCAGCTTCCCAGCCTCGGGTGGCGGGTCCTCGGCGCGTCCGGTCATCGCGATCCAGGCTAGCGAGCAGCATTCGCGGGCAAACGCTTTCGTAGGGCTTACACATCCCTCATGCGGCTCTCACTCCGTGGGCCGAAGCTCCTGGCATCCCAACGTCACGACCAGAGGCTTTGCACATGGAGACAGTCACCGCAGATCCTGCGCCGGACGGAGTGAGCGCGTGGGGCGCGCAGCCGGCGCCACCGCGCCAGCTCGACGTCGAGATCGTCATTCCGGTCTACAACGAGGAGCGGGCGCTCGCCCGGTCCATCTACCGGCTGGATCGCTTCCTCGAGAGCAGCCTGCCGCTGTCCTGGCGGATCACGATCGCCGACAACGCCAGCACGGACATCACGCCCGAGATCGCGCGCACGCTTGCCGCCGAGCTCGATCATGTCCGCGTCCTGCGGCTCGAGCAGAAGGGCCGCGGGCGGGCGCTGCGGGCGGCGTGGTCGGTGAGCCGCGCACGTGTCGTCGCGTACATGGACGTCGATCTGTCGACGGACCTGCATGCGCTGCTCCCGCTACTCGCGCCGCTGCTGTCCGGCCATAGTGAGGTTGCGATCGGCTCACGCCTGGCGCGCGGATCGCGGGTGACGCGCGGCCCCAAGCGCGAGTGCATCTCGCGCACGTACAACGGCCTGTTGCACGTGGCGCTGCGCGCGCGATTCACGGACGCGCAGTGCGGTTTCAAGGCGGTCCGCGCCGACGTGCTGCCCGAGCTGCTGGCCGCGGTGCGCGACCAAGCCTGGTTCTTCGACACCGAGCTGTTGATCGCGGCGCAGCGACGTGGGATGCGGATCCACGAGGTGCCGGTCGACTGGGTCGACGACCCGGACTCGCGCGTCGACATCTTCGCGACCGCCGTTGCCGATCTGCGGGGCATCGCGCGGCTCGCGATCGCGACGCCGGTGGCGCGCTTTGCCGCGATCGGGGTGGTGTCGACGCTCGCCTACGCGCTGCTGTTCCTGCTGTTCGCCGGTGCGCTCGGCTCCGCGGCCGCCAGCGCGCTCGCCCTTGCCCTCACCGCGGTCGGCAACACCGCGGCGAACCGGCGGCTCACATTCGGGATCCGCGGCCCTGAAGGCCTGGCTCGCCAGCACCTCGCCGGGTTCTTCGTGTTCGTGCTCGCGCTCGCGCTCACCAACGGCGCGCTGGCCGTGTTGCACGGTCTCGACGCGCGTGCTCCGCGGCTGCTCGAGGTCGCGGTCCTCGTGCTCGCCACCCTCGCCGCGACCGTCACCCGCTACGTCGCGCTTTCGTCCTGGGTGTTTCGCGGGCGTCCGGGAGGCGCTCGCCGCGGCACCGTCCTGTCCCTCGACACGCAAGGAAACTGACATGAGCACGACAACGTTGCCCCGGCCGGGCGGATTGCGGGCCGGCGGTGGGCTCCGTTCGCTGGTCCGCGGGCGGACCGAGGACCCGGCGTGGGCGCGGGTGGCGCTCGTCGCCCTGCTCGCCGCGACGGCGGCCGCGTACTTGTGGAACCTGACGGCCTCGGGCGATGCCAACAGCTTCTACGCCGCGGCCGTCCAGGCGGGGACGAAGAGCTGGAAGGCGTTCTTCTTCGGCTCGCTCGACTCCTCGAACTTCATCACGGTCGACAAGCCGCCGGCGTCGCTGTGGGTGATGGCGCTGTCGGGGCGGATCTTCGGCTTCTCGAGTGCGAGCATGCTCGTGCCGCAGGTACTCGAGGGCGTGCTCGCCGTCGGTCTGCTGGCGGCCGCGGTGAAGCGATGGTTCGGTACGGGCGCCGGCCTGCTCGCGGGCGCGATGCTCGCGGTGACGCCGGTCGCGGCGCTGATGTTCCGCTTCAACAACCCGGACGCGTTGCTCGTGTGCCTGCTCGTCGCGTCGGCCTACGCGCTCGTGCGGGCGCTGGAAGGCGCGTCGACGCGCTGGATGGTCGCCGTCGGAGGCCTGCTCGGCTTCGCCTTCCTGGCCAAGATGATGCAGGCGTTCCTGGTCGTGCCGGGCTTCGCCCTCGTGTATTTGGTGGCCGCCCCGGCGACGCTGCGCCGCCGTGTGTTGCAACTGCTCGCCGGCGGGGTGGCGATGATCGGCAGCGCGGGTTGGTGGGTGGCGATCGTCGCGCTATGGCCGGCGTCGTCGCGGCCGATGATCGACGGCTCGTCGAGCAACAGCATCCTCAACCTGATCGTCGGGTACAACGGCCTCGGCCGGCTCACCGGCAGTGGCGGCGGCCCCGGCGGCGGGGGTGGGGGTGGGGGTGGGGGCGGGGGCGGCTTCAGCGGCCAGACCGGTTTGCTGCGCCTGTTCAACGACCTGATGGGCGGGCAGGCGTCGTGGCTGCTGCCGGCCGCGCTGCTCGTCCTCGTGGCCGGGCTGGCCTGGCGGCTCCGAGCGCCCCGCACCGATCGGGTGCGCGCCGCGCTGCTGTTGTGGGGCGGCTGGCTCGTCGTCAGCGGCCTCGTGTTCAGTCTCAGCGGCGGCGTCATCCACACCTACTACACGGTGGCGCTGGCGCCCGCGATCGCCGCGCTCGTCGCGATCGGCGCGGTCCTCGCGTGGCGCCGGCGTGACCTGTTCGCCGCCCGGGCGCTGCTGGCGCTCGGGGTGGTGGCGACCGCGGTCTGGTCGATCGCGCTACTCGGCCGCACCCCGTCGTGGGAGCCGTGGCTCGCGCCGGTGATCGGCGTCGCGGGAGGCGTCGCGGCAGTGGGGCTGCTCATGCCTGCGCGGGTGGCGCAGCGGCTCAGCGCGGCGACGGCGGTGGCGGCGGTCGTGGCGTGCCTTGCCGGGCCGGTGGCGTATTCGGCCCAGACGATCGGCACCGCGCACACGGGCTCGGTTCCGTCGGCGGGGCCGGAGGTGACCGCGGGCATCGGGGGGTTCGGCGGCGGCGGTGGCGGTTTCGCACGCGCCGGATTCCGGGGCGGCGAAGGCTTCCCGGGTCGCGGCGGCGAGCTTGCGGGCGCCGGCGGCGGGTTTGCGCGCGCCGGCGGGTCGTCGGGTGCGCCGCGCGCCGTTGGGTCGTCGGGTGCGGCGCGCACCGGCGGGGGACCCGGCAGCGCCAGCGTGAACAGCGAACTGGTCGCCGCGCTGAAGTCGGGCGCGTCTCGATACCGCTGGGCGGCCGCGACCTCGGGCTCGCAGAGCGCGGCCTCGCTCGAGCTCGCCACCGGCGGCGTCCCGGTCATGGGGATCGGCGGGTTCAGCGGCCAAGGCGGGAACCTGTCGCTCGCGCAGTTCGAGGCGTACGTCAAGGCCGGCGACATCCACTACTACATCGCGTCCGGTGGCGGGTTCGGCGGTGGAGGGCCGGGTGGCGGCTCGAGCACGAGTGCGATCACCACCTGGGTCGAGGCGCACTACCGCGCGGAGACGATCGGCGGCCAGACGGTCTACGACCTCACCCAGCCGCTGTCATAGCCGCGATTGCCGTTCGTGGGACGATCTTGGCGATGACCGGATCGTCCCCGTATCGGCTCGATGAGCTCGGCTGGCTGCAGTTCGATCGACTGTGCTCGCTGATGCTCGAGGCGGAGTGCGGGCTGACCGATCTGCGCTGGGGTGGCCGTGGCGACGTCGCGCGGGTGGCGCTCATCGATGGCCGGGTGTCACTGCGCGAGCAGGGGATACGGGTTGGGGGTCCCGTGGCCGTCGCGGTTATCTGGGTTCGAGCCGACCCGGTGCGGGAGCGGCGTCTGGAGGCGTTCCGGGATCGCGTCGTAGGATTGCCGCCGGAGCAGGTGCAGGCGCGGCTGTTGCTGACGAACCTGGAGGCCGGGGAGTCGGAGGCGGCTCTGCGTGGGTCACCCGCCGGCGACGATCAGCGGTGGACCGTGTTGGGAGCTGGGGAGATCTCGGCGAGCCTCGATCATCATCCGTGGTTGCGAGCCGCGATGCCGTCCGTGCTGGGACTTCGCGACCTCGGCGGCCTGATCGACCCCGGCGTCCGGGCTCGGTCCTCGTTCGACGTCGAGCGAGCTCAGGAGCTGGCACGGGTGTTCTGGCCGACGCACGCATACGACCGCGCCCGGGACGTGCTGGTAAGACATCGGTTCGTCGTGCTGACCGGACCGCCCGAGATGGGGAAGACCGCGATCGCCGAGATGCTCGCGCTCGCGTCCCTGACGGACGGGTGGGAGGCGCATCAGTGCAACGATCCCGAACAGGTCTGGCGCGTGTTCGACCGCGAGCGCCGCCAGGTGCTCATCGCCGACGATGCGTTCGGGTCCACGGAGTATCGACCGGACGCGGCCGAGCGCTGGGCCCGCGGCCTGGGGCGGTTGCTCGAGATGCTGGACGCGCAGCACTGCCTGATCTGGACCTCTCGACCGGCCCCGCTGAAGGCCGGGCTGCGGCGGGTGCAGCGCGAGAGCGGCTCGGAGCGCTTCCCGGCGCCCGGTGAGGTGCTGGTCGACGCCAGCGACCTGGATCTGGCCGACAAGACGCTGATCCTGTTCCGGCACGCCAAGGCCCACGGCGCCGCGGGCGCGGTGCGAGGACTCGTGCGTTCGGCGGGGACATCGATCGTCGAGCACCCGCATTTCACCCCGGAGCGGATCAGGCGGTTCGTCACCGACCGGCTCGACGAGCTGCCCCGGCTCCCGACCTATGACAGGCCTGGGCTGCTGCGGTTCATCGAGGACGA
>Ga0335078_10005568_pt1 | contig 18608 bp, 14 predicted proteins | sample Lox_Sample_32_FD_206711 | JGI IMG/M metagenome (GOLD analysis project Ga0335078, IMG submission 206711) | Soil microbial communities from Loxahatchee National Wildlife Refuge, Florida, United States - Lox_Sample_3.2 | ecosystem: Environmental > Terrestrial > Soil > Wetlands | place: USA... | reverse complement strand
TCGCACAGTATTTCTCTCCGCCGGCGGTTCGTCTAAACTCAAGACTGGAGAAGGCTGGACTCCCATCTTGCTTTTCTACGCAGGCAAACCCCTGGCTGGTTCCGGCGAGAAGCGCCGCAAACCTTCGTGGCTCATCCTCTCCCTCGGCTTTGGCGGCCTGCTGATCTGCATCGTGGCCGCCGCCGCCGGAACCCTGGTCGCTTTGCAGCGGGTGCGCAATGCCGAGGCCCAATCGCGCAAGGCATTCCTCGAACGGCTCGGCGGCCTCGATCAGATTCGCGCCCGCATCTACCTCTCGGGCACCTATGTGCGCGACTTCCTGCTCTCGCCCGACCCGGAAACGGCCAAGGCCCAGGCGGCGCACCTTGCCACGCTGGAGCGTGAGACGCACAGCGCGCTCGATGGCTACGGCCGCGGCCTCGAGCCCGAGGAGCGGCAGCCGTTTCTCGCCTTGCGCAGCGAGATTGACGCCTACTGGCGGGTGCTCGATTCCACGGTTGCCTGGTCGCCCGAGCAACGGAACCGCTTGCGGCTTTCGTTCTTTTACCGCGAGCTCGTTCCCCGGCGCACCGCCATGCTGCAGATCGCCGATCGCATCGCGGCGGTGAACGAACGCGGGCTGAACCGTTCCGAGGCCCAATCGGAGGCTTCCGCGGACAGCTTGCAGCGCTCTCTCATGCTGACCTTCGCGGGCACTCTCGGCGGCGGCCTCATTCTGGCGCTCCTGACCACCGGCTTCACGCTTCGCCTCGAGCGCGAGCTCGATCTGCGCCGCGCCGACTTGCAGAAACTTTCCACCCTGCTCCTGCGGGCGCAGGAAGACGAGCGCCGCTCGCTCGCGCGCGAGCTCCATGACGAAGTCGGGCAGTCCCTCTCCGCGATCCTCATGGAAACCGAGGGCGCCGAATGCGCCGATGGCCAGTCCCACATCCGCGAGCATCTCGGTTCCATTAAGGGTCTGGCTGAAAAGACTGTGAACCAGGTGCGCGACCTGGCGCTCCTCCTGCGCCCGTCCATGCTGGACGATCTCGGCCTCACGCCGGCCCTGAACTGGCACGCGCGCGAAACCAGCAAACGCACCGGGTTGAATGTCGTGGTCTCGGCCGACGAAGAGATTGACAGCCTGCCCGATGAGCACCGCACCTGCATCTATCGCCTGGTGCAAGAGGCGGTGAACAACGCCGTCCGCCACGCCCACGCGCGCACCGTCGACGTGGTGGTGCGAAGAGAATCCGAGAAAGTGGATGTGACCGTGCAGGACGACGGCGCGGGCTTCGACACCCGCTTCATGCGCGGGCTTGGCCTGCTCGGCATGGAGGAGCGCGTGCGCCGCCTGGGCGGCCGTCTCAGAATCACCTCCCAGCCGGGGCGCGGAACCACCCTCCACGTCGCGCTCCCGGTGGCCGAGCTCGATCGAAGGAATGGTCATGCAGCCAATTCGTATCTTGCTGGCTGACGACCATACGGTGGTCCGCGACGGTCTCCGCGCCTTGCTCGAGCGCGAGCCCGATATGACCGTGGTGGGCGAAGCCGGCGATGGGCGCGAGTGCGTCCGGCTGGCTGAAAGCGAGGCGCCCGATGTCGTCGTCATGGACCTCGCCATGCCCAACATGAACGGCATGGAGGCCACGCGCCGCCTGCTCGCCGCCAACGCGCGCGTGGGCGTCGTCATCCTCAGCATGCACCAGGACGAAAGCTATGTCCTCGGCTCCCTGAAAGCCGGCGCGAAAGGCTACTTACTCAAGGATTCGATGCGCGGCGAGGTCGTGCAGGCCATCCGCACCGTCTCTCAGGGGCGGTCCTTCCTCACCCGCAAAGTCGCCCGCATCCTTCAGGAAGACTATATCAGCCGATTGCAGCAGCGCGGCCTCGAGGATACTTACGACTTACTCTCGGACCGCGAGCGCGAAATTCTGCAGATGATTGCCGAGGGCCGCTCCAACAAAGAGGTGGCCCACGCGCTGAATATCAGCCTCACCACCGTGGAAACTCATCGCGGCCACATCCTGCAGAAGCTCGGTCTCCACAGCGTCCCCGAGCTCATTCTCTACGCGGTGCGCAAGGGCATCATTTCGTAACCAGCCCTACGCGGGTGGCGCGCGCCGCGCGTGGAACGCCGCGCCGCGTTATGGCACCAACATGACCGGCGCCTGCCAGAAGTTGGCTTTCTGCGCGGCCGGATCCACCACCGACACCTGGCAGTTGTAACGGCCGGGCGGCAGCTTCGCCAGCGACAGGCTGAACTTCAATGGCAGCGTCTTGATCCGGCCCTCCAGCAATTCCGACACCTGCAACGGGGGCGTCTCGAACACCTTCGCTCTGCCCCGGTAAAAAGTGACGAAGGCCACCACGGGTTCCGCTGTCGCCGCCGATTCGTAGGCTTGAAGGTAAACGTACATCTCACGGCTGGTGCTGAACACCCGGGTGACACTGGGAATCAGCTTCTGCCCGTCCAGGACCAGCGGATTCAATACCTGCACCTTGTCTTTGCCCGCGGTGTAGAGGGCGTCTTTCAGCTCTACACGCTGGCTGCTCAGGACTACGGAGCTGATGGGAATCCTCTTGTCTTCCTTATTCAGGTTCGGAATGACAAACTTGCTCATGTAAGTGCCGATGCGTCCCGTTTCATCGTCCCGCGCCAGCACCTTGATGTTGTAAGTTCCCGGCAGCAGCGTGTATCCCGTGTCATACTCGATGGGCCGCTTGGTCAGTTCCGCGGCGGTCTCGCCGCTCAACTTCATGTCCACCTTGTCGCGAATATTCTGGATGGTCGTGCCGTACTCGTCCTTGATTTCCCCGATGAAGTCGATCACCGTCCGCTCGGCGCCGCCGCGCCGCGCCAATGCCAGTTCGCTGCCCGGAATCTTCATCACTACCGGAACGTAATACTCGGCGCGATTGAGCTGGAAATAATTCACCTCCATGGCGATGGTCAGGTCGGTGATCGGGTCGCCCAGCATCAGCGCCTCTTCAAGCTGCCGTTCTTTGTCCGCCGTGGTGGACTTATTGAATTCCTTCCCGCCAAAATATCCCTGCCGGTAATCCAGCTTGGCGGAAGTTATCTCTTTCAATGAGATCTTCACGCGGCGGAACTTGCCGTCGAGCGCCGCATTGGTCGTGTAATAGCCGATGATGTAGTAACTGGAAAGCGCTTCCTGGGCATCGACGATACCTTTGCCGAGGTCGTTGACGTCGAACAGCGCTTTGCCGCCCGTGTCGGAGGCCAGCGTGTACATCGTATCCTGCGAGCTTTGCAGCGCCTGGGCGTTGGCCATGGCTCCCGCGCCGCTGTACATGCTCAGACCGCCGGCCGATCCCTTGGTGGCGTCGCCCATGGGCGCATTCGCCACCAGGCCGCGCGCGTCGATGGTGAACAGCGAAACGTTGGCGCGGATGGCGGCATTGGTCGTGGCGCGCATCTGCGCCTGGTTATCGACGCCGTTGAGCTGCACGCCGCTGGCGAAATATATCAGCGCCTTCTTCTCGTTCAACGTGCCCAGCATCTTCGCCGCGGTTTGAATGGCGGAAAGCTGCCGGTCGGTGTTGAAGATGTTGAATTCGGAGTCGTCCTGGCCGAAAGCGGCGAAGGTATCCGCGGCGCTGTCGGAGTCCTCGGCTTCCTCGAATCCCTGCCCTTCGCCGATGATCAGCTTCTGAACCACGCCCAGCAGGACATCGCGGTCGCCGGTGAAATCCTGCAGCACCTTTACCGCGCCGCCCTCGTATTCCATGATGGCCACCAGGTCGGCGGTAGTGATCTGTGAGTGCAGAAACTTTTGCGCGGCATCGAGCGCGCGCAGTTGGTCGGGCACCGGCATCGCGGTCATGTCGAAATAAAGCGCCAGCAGCCGCCGGTCGCGGTAGCGGATGTCGCCCGGAGTTTCGGGCGCAATCGGCGCGCTGGTCACCGATGGCGGCGCCGCTTTCGGCTGGCTCAGCTGCGCCACTCCCGTGGCCGCCGGCGCCGGCGTATTGTCCAGCTTCTGAAACTCGCAAAAGCTGATAGTTTGCGGCTGGCCGTTTTCGCTCACTACGAAATCCTTCGCCGTCAAACCTTCGATCGGGTTGCCGTTCTTGTCTTTCACCGAAACGGTTTCCACCACCAGTTGCGTGGTGGATTGGAACTTCACCACACCGCTATCCGGCTGCTGCTGCGCGAAGGCTCCCATCCCGGCGAGAAATGTCAGCGCGGCGATTCCGGCACATGCCGCGGCCATCGAAAATGCCACCGCTGTGGTTGTCTTTTGGCTGCTCGTCATCTTAGAACCTCAGGCGCAGCGTGACCTGCAATGCGCGCATGGCATTCGCCGATAGCGGCAGCCCGAACTGCGCCGCGTCACTCACGTTCGTCACCCAACTGGGAAACGTCACGTGATTCAGCACGTTGGTCGCATCGAAACGCAGGTCGGCATTCCAGCGGTCGGTGATCCGGAACGTCCGCGCCAGGGACGCGTTCAAACTGAATTGCGACGGCCCGGTAATCGAGTTGCGCCCCGCGTCGCCCCACATTCCGTACGGCGGAGCGGTATAAGCCGCGATATTGAGATTCCGGCCCGCAGCCCCGCTGTAAAGCGAACCGCCGACGTACTCCGGCCGGATGCTTCCGGTGACGCCCGTTCCGGTCACCACTGCGGTGTAGATGGGCGTCAGCGGCATCCCCGTGGCAAACGTCGGCTGGAAAACGAACGTCCAGTCTTTGAGGATCGCGCCGCGCCAGCCGCCCACCAGCGTCCCCCCCGCCAGCCCCATTCCCGTGGTGTATTGCAAGGTCCCATTTACCGTGTGCCGCTGGTCGAAATTCGATAGGCTCCGCTCGGCGCTCAGGTCCAGCCAGTTCTGCGCAATCAGCGTGGTTCCCTGGCCGCGGCCGCCCAGCGTCGAATCGTCAATCGCCTTGGCATAGGTGTACTGAACATTGGCCATCAGTCCGCTGTGCAGGCGCCGGCGCAACTGCAACTGCGCCGCCTGCCGCGTCGAATTGCCGTTCGATGTTACGTAGAGATATCCGGCCGGGCATGTCGGGCAGGGATTCTCGGCGCCCGCCGGGTACGTATTGGGCAGAAACATCTGCATCCCGCGCGTGCCCTTGATACCAAGATAAGTCAGCAGGCCCACCATCGATGCCGGCAGGTCCCTCTGCAGCGACAGATTCCAGTTGTGCGAGTAGCCGGGGCGCAGGTTGGGATCGATGGCGAAAGTGTTTTGCGTGGTCGCCGCATTCGGAACAAACGCGCTCGCCAGCGTCAGCGGATTGCTGGGGCTGTTCGCCACCGCCAGGCTCTTCGAGAGCGGCGCCTGCTGTGCCATCTGCAGCTCCAGCGGCTGGTAGAACGAGGTGTTGTAGTAAATGCCGTAACCCGCGCGCACCACCATCGACGATCCCAGCATCGGGTGCCACGCAATGGCCACGCGCGGCTGGAAGGCATGCTTGTCGGGACGCAGCAGGGAATTCGGATACAGCTGCCCGGTCAGCGGGCCGACCGGGGCGTAAGCCAGCACCGGCGCCACCGCGGAATAATTCGGCGCGATGTCCAGGTTCACCAGCCGCCCATATTCTTCCGTCACCGGCGACCCATACTCCCAGCGCACGCCCAGGTTCAGGCTCAGCCCCGGGCTGACGCGCCAGTCGTCGGCCACAAAGGCGTCGGAAACCGAATCCCGCAGATACTTATCCGCATTGCCGAACGCGATCGAACTGGCGTCCGGAACGCCCAGCATGAAGTCGGCGAACGCGCTGCCTGTGCCCGCGGTCGGTGCGCCATCGGTCGCCAGCGCGGTCGCCGCGCCGGTGAAAACCAAGCTGCCGCGCGCATTCTGTTGCGTCAGGTAGTTGAACTGCTGCCGCCGGTAATCGCCGCCGAAGGTGACGTTGTGCGCCCCGTGCAGCCAGAAAAAGCTGGCCGAAAAAGCGCTCGTCTGGTTGTGATCGTTGGCCGCCTGCGCGTCGGAAAGCCCGCTGATCCCGGAGGCGAACTGCAGGTTGGGCGGTCCCCAGTTCATCGGGCTCTGGTCGTTCCCGGTGATTCCGAAATCTCCCGAAATATTCTCCCTGTTCTCGAAATACGGCACCAGCCGCGTATCCTGCCGGCTGTATTGATAGTTGAAACTCGAGGTGAGCCGCTGCGAGAAAAAGTGGCGCCAGCTCAGGTTTCCATTCAAGCCGAGCGTATACGAGCCATCCACCAGGCTGAACAGGTTCGGCGTGTCCGCGCGCGTGTCCTGTAAGTTGAAGCCGCCGTTGAGCAGGTTCTTGCGGTCGAGCGTCTTGTTGAAGCGCGATTGCAGGCTGTCCTGGTGCACCGCGCTCTGCGTCGGAATCTGGTAATTGTATACGGTCGAACCGGTGAAATTAGGAGCCGGATAGAACCCCAGCAGCGCCAGCGCCTGCGGGCTGATTCGATCCTGCGGAATCACGTTCCCCGGAAAAGGCGCTCCCGTGGTGGGATCGATGACTTGCGTCGCCGGACTGGTCAGCAGCAGCGGCGCAAAATTGCCGTCGCGCAGGATCTCCGGAGGCATCAAGCCGGTTTGCACGCTGTCGTTCCGGTTCCGTGTCCACTGGTACGCGACAAAGAAATTCGGCCAGTTGTTGTGCATCCCGGGGATCTTCAGCGGGCCGCCCAGAGTTGCCAGGCCGGTGAAACGGTTGTAGGAAAGCTTGGGAGTGCTCTGCCCGGTGAGCGAATAAGGGCTGGCGTCCAGGTTCGAATTGTCCATCGTGAAACCGATGCCGCCGGTGTACAGGCCGCGTCCTCCCGGGCGGAAATTGCCGAACGCTCCCGACTGGCTGAAAACCGAATTGGCCGCATTGTTGACGCTACCATTGATGAGGAAACCGTCGGTGGCATCCTTACTCGCTTCCACCACCGCCTGGCTGTCGGATTGGTTATCCGCCTTGGCGGCGTCCGCCGACGCCGTCACGTCGGTTTTCTGGAAGCCGTTTTGCGCCGGAGCCACGGTCGGAACCCCGTTTTTCTTGGCGCGCAGCGAGGGCGTCGCCGCTGCCGCGGGTTGCTGCTGGCTGCCCGCCGCGCTGGCCGTCGCCGTTCCCGCGGCTGTCGCGGCCGGGGGCGGCGGAGCCGCGTGCATCTCCGCCAGCGGTACCATCTGAAGCTGCCATTCCGGGCTGGGTGCGCCGGGAGCCACCGCGACTTCGCGCTCAATCGGCGCAAAGCACAGCATCTCGACGCGAATCTTCCACACCCCTTCGGCCAGATCCGGGAATGCGTAGCCGCCGTGCTGGTCCGTGACCGCTACCAGCCGCTTGCCATCCTGGGTCGCCGTAATCGTCACTCCAGGCACCGGCAGCCCGTTGAACGTTACCACCCCGTGGTGCTCCACGGCCGCCAGTTGGAATAAAGCGACCAGCAAAAGCGCGCAGTTTTTGACGGGCCGGGTGAAATCAGCCCCGCACAAAGTGAACAAACCGGGAATCCTCCGGCGCCAGGCGATGGCTGACGCAATCCAAACATTCTACCAGTTTTGGGCCCCCGCGGGCTCGCTCAATCGACTGGGCAGGGCATGCACTGACCGGGGCATGAGATGAAGACGGGGCACCTCGCAGAATATGACGATATTCCGCCAAAAAAGGTTCAGCCCAACGGCATTTTGTCGAGATCATAGTCCTAGAACCATGCCGAAGGAGAGCAGGAGCCCGCGCGGCGGAGGCTAAACCCCCACGGCCACGGCGTTTACGCTTCCTGGCTGAGCACGCGTTCCGCCATCGCCTGCTTCAGCGCCGCGATTCCCTGCCCCGTCACGCTGGATACCCCGAAAAGCGGCATGGTCCGCTCCTCCGCCGCGCGCCGCAAACGGGCCACCCGCTCCGGATCCTGCGCCGCATCCATCTTGGTGGCCACCACAATCATCGGCTTCCGCGCGAGTTCTTCGCTGAAACTGGCGAGTTCGCGCAGGATGATCGCGAAGTCTTCCTCCGGCTGCCGGCCGCTCGCTTCCGAGACGTCCACCAGGTGCGCCAGCAGCCTGGTGCGCTCGATGTGCCGCAGAAATTGGATGCCCAGGCCCGCGCCCGAGTGCGCCCCTTCGATCAACCCGGGAAGGTCGGCCACCACGAAGCTGCGGAAATTGTCGAGCTGCACCACGCCCAGATTGGGTTCCAGCGTGGTGAACGGATAATCGGCGACTTTCGGACGGGCGGCGGAGATGCGCGAGATCAGCGTGGATTTGCCGGCGTTGGGGAAGCCGACCAGCCCGACGTCGGCCAGCAGCTTGAGTTCCAGCCGGAGCCGCTTTTCTTCGCCCGGGCGGCCGGTCTCGTGTTCGGTCGGGGCCTGGTGGGTCGCGGTGGCGAACCGCGCGTTGCCCCGCCCGCCGCGCCCGCCGCGCGCCGCCAGGAATCGCTGGCCGGGTTCGGTGAAGTCGAAGACGCGTTCGTCGGTCGCCTCGTTGTAAACCACCGTTCCCACCGGCACCGGCACTTCGATCGATGCGCCGTCGGCGCCCGTGCAGTCGCTGCCTTCGCCGTGCCGCCCGCGCCCGGCGCGATGCTCGGGGTTGTAACTGAATTGGAGCAGTGTGTTCCGGTGCAGCGTCGAGACCAGGTAGACGTCGCCTCCCCGCCCGCCGTCGCCGCCCGATGGGCCGCCGCGCGGTACGTACTTCTCCCGCCGGAATGCCAGGCAGCCGTTGCCGCCGTCGCCGCCCTTCACCAGAATGCGCGCTTGATCGAGAAACAGCATTTCGGGTGGCCGCGGCCTGCCGCGGCGGCGGGATTTGCGGAGCCCGGGTGTGCCCTGCCCCGCGCGGCCATGGCGAAAAAGCGATTCCTACTGGACGGCGTTGATGCGCACGAACTTGCCCAGCCGCCCGCGGTCCTTGAATTCGACCACGCCGGTCACCTTGGCAAACAGGCTGTCGTCCTTGCCCCAGCCGACGTTGAGCCCCGGCTTGATCTTGGTGCCGCGCTGCCGCACGATGATCGAACCGCCGGGCACCAGTTGCCCGCCGGCTACCTTCACGCCCAACCGCTGCGCGTTCGAGTCGCGCCCGTTCTTCGAACTGCCTAAACCTTTTTTATGCGCCATGCCTCACCTACGCCACTACCTCGCCAACCTTAATTTCTGTAAAACCCTGGCGATGACCGATGGTTTTCTTATATTGCTTCTTGCGCTTGAACTTGAAAACGACCACTTTGTCCCCGCGGCCGTTGCCTACAATGGTCGCCTTCAAGGCCTTCGCCGAAACCATGGCGCCATCCTGAAATGCGGCTTTCACGGGCAGTTCCACTTCCGAGCCCACTTCGCCCGCCAGCTTTTCCACGCGAACGACCTCGCCAGGGGAAACCACATACTGCTTCCCGCCGGTTTCAATAATCAGTTGCATTTCAACCTCTGCTTTGGGAGCCGGAACACACGAAGTGCGTCGGAGCCACTGGAGTAAACTTCGAGTTTACTACACTTCCCGCGGCTTCGGCAAACCGCGGCTCATGCCACGCGGTCGAGCGCCGCAGCGCGCCCGCCGCCCTGCCCGGAATCCGATTCCGTTGCAGGACACCACATAACCTGCGGCGATTCCGTCCGCTCATTACTACCCGTACGCTTCCACGGGCTTTTTGCGCTTCAGCTTAGCTCAAATATGATAAGCTGTACTCTGGGCTGTCTGGGCAGACGTGTTTCCACAAATTGGTAACGCCAGGGCCACCTGGGGCGTCCAATCACAAGGGTACGGCAGCGGCCCATTTCGGGGAGATGGTGGCATAACGCATGGCTGATCTGTCACATTCCAGTAGCTCCTTTGGCACCGACCCGGACGATCATCTCGCCCGGTTGCTGGTCGACGATATCGAGGATCCCTGGTACAAATCGTTCCTCCAAAACCTGAAGGAAGCGATTAACCCGCCCAAACTGCCTCCGCTCGAACTCACCTCGCAGCCGGTTGCGGTCAAGGACATCTGGGGCCTGTACGGCCGCCAGAAGAAATCGTTCCTGATGTCGACGGGTTTTCAGGTCGCCGTGGTAGCGGCCGCGTTCTGGGTTTTTTCGCTCCCCGCGGTGCAGCAGAAAGTAAAACAGGCCGCCCAGGTGTTCATGCCGGACCTGTCTCCGGCTCCCGTCGTGCAAGTCAATAAAGGCGGTGGCGGCGGCGGCGACCGTTCCCTGCTGGCAGCCAGCAAAGGGCGTTTACCGAAGATCGCCCCGCGCCAGTTCACTCCCCCCGCAGCCGTGATCAACAATCCGAATCCCAAGTTGATCATGGATCCCTCCATCCTCGCGCCCCCGGACGTCGCCATGCCCAACGTCAACATGAGCCAATACGGCGACCCGCTGGCCAAATTGGGTCCGGCCTCGAACGGGCCCGGCTACGGCGGCGGGATCGGTTCCGGCCATGGCGGCGGCGTCGGCTCCGGCCAGGGCGGAGGTTTGGGCCCGGGATCGGGCGGCGGTTTCGGCGGCGGCGCTTTCCGGGTGGGTAACGGCGTCACCGCGCCCGTCGTTCTGTACAAAAAGGAACCGGAGTATTCCGAGGAAGCTCGCAAGGCCAAGTATCAGGGAACCGTGGTTCTCTACATCGAGGTCGATCCCAGCGGCCGTGCCGTGAACCCGAGAGTGGTTCGCAGCCTGGGCCTCGGATTGGACGAAAAAGCCCTCGAGGCCGTGAAACAGTGGAAGTTCAAGCCGGGATATAAAGACGGCAAACCCGTCACCGTCGCCGCCCAGGTGGAAGTCAACTTCCGCCTCCTCTAGGCAAGCTGCCAACACCGACCAGCACCGCTCGAACGCATCCGGTGGTTTTTGCCTTCGTGCCGGCCGGCCTCTCTCTCAGGAAGCTTCCGCGACACTCCCCTGGCACTCCGCGCAAGGGCAAATGCGGCGCAAGTGTTCCCAGGAATAGATACCTGCGCTGTGGCCGTCGCTCCAGTTGATGCGGATCGCGTAATTTCCCACCGCCTCCACGCCCAGCATCTTGAGCGTCGGCTGGTACATCGGGAATGGACTGGCGGCGGCCGGCTCGCGCGGCGGCGTGCCGTGCGCGCCCGTGCAGCCGGCGCACGGACACCGGTCCCGCAGGTAGACCAGCCCGTACTCGCTGCGATGGCCGTCCTTCCAGTCGATCTTGATGCCGCCCGATTTCGAGATGGCAACGTGTTCGGGGTCGCTGGCCAGGTTCATGTTCAGTTGAAGAGGCGCTCGACGTCGCGCACGCCGGAAATGCGGCGCATCGCGGCCACCAGTTTCTCGAGTTGTTTCTTGTCGCGCACGTCCACCGTCATTTCCACCACGCCCCCATCCTGATCGGTCAGCGATCTCGCTTCCAGGCTGCGGATGTTGGTGTTCTCGTCGGAAAGCACGCCCGTCAGTTGGTTGAGCATGCCCGGCCGGTCGTCGGTGTGGACCACAATGCGCACCGGGAACGCTTCATCCACCGCGCGCACCCATTCCACCTCGATCTTGCGCTCGACGTCGTACATCAGGTTTTGCACGTTCGGACATGCGCGCGAGTGCACTGCCACGCCCTTGCCGCGCGTGACGTAGCCCACAATGGCCTCGCCGCGAATCGGGTTGCAGCACTTGGCGCGGTACACCAGCAGGTCGTCCATCCCGCGCACCTTGATCACCGCCTCGTGGTCCTGTGTGCGGCCGGGCGCCGTTGCCGGTGCGCCGGCGGCAACCGGCTCGGGCTCGAGCGGAAGCCTGGCTTCGGCCGGCTCCTCCTCCACCTTGTCCGGAGCGACTTTGCTCAGTACCTGGCGCGCCGAAAAACGGCCGTAGCCCAACGCCGCGTACAAGTCCTCGGCTTTCGAGTAGCCGTAGCCGGCCGCTACCTGATCCAGGTTGGCGCGCGCCACGCGTGCCAGCTGCACCCCCAGCCGGCGCGCTTCCTTCTCGAGATACTTCTCGCCGATTTCGATCGCCTTCAGTCGCTCGACGGCGTTGATCACGTGCTTGATCTTGTTGCGCGCCCGTGAGGTGCGCACAAACGCCAGCCAGTCCTTGCTCGGCTGGTGGCCGGGCTGCGTCATGATTTCGACGATGTCGCCGTTGCGCAACTGCGAGCGCAGCGGAACAATGCGCCCGTTCACTTTGGCCCCCACGCACGTGTTGCCGACGTCGGAATGGATGGCGTAGGCGAAATCGATGGGCGTCGCCTCGCGTGGCAGCACAATCACTTTCCCGCGCGGCGTGAACGTGTAAGCTTCCTCCGGGTACAGGTCCACCTTGAGTGTGGACATGAACTCGCCGGGGTCCTGCATGTCGCGCTGCCATTCCACCAGGTGGCGCAGCCACGCGATGCGATTATCGTCCGCCGCCGGCCCCTTGCGGCCTTCCTTGTACTTCCAGTGCGCCGCGATGCCTTCCTCGGCGATGCGGTGCATCTCTTCGGTGCGGATCTGAACCTCGAAGGTCTGCCCCTGCGGCCCCACCACCGAAGTGTGCAGCGATTGATACAGGTTCGGACGCGGGATGGCGATGAAGTCCTTGATGCGGCCCGGAATCGGCCGCCAGCGGTTGTGGATAACTCCCAGCGCGGCGTAACAGTTCTTCACCGAGTCGGTGAGAATGCGTAGCGCCATCAAATCGTAAACCTGGTCGACCGTGATCTTCTGCCGCCGCAGCTTCTGGAATACCGAGTAAGGCCGCTTGACGCGTCCTTCGATGCGCGCCGGAATGCCCTCGCGGCGCAATTCCGCTTCCACCGTTTGACGGATCTCCTCCAGAAACTCCTCGTTCGAGTGGCGCCGGCTTTCAATCGAGGCGATGATTTCGCGGTACGCGTCGGGCTCGAGATGCTGGAAAGACAGATCCTCCAACTCGCCGCGCACCTTGCCCATCCCCAGCCGGTGAGCGATCGGCGCATAGATTTCGATCGTCTCGCGCGCAATCCGCTGCCGCCGCTCCGGCGCCAGATAGCCGAGCGTGCGCATGTTGTGCATGCGGTCGGCCAGCTTCACCATGATGACCCGTATATCCTCCACCATGGCCAGCAGCATCTTGCGGAAGCTCTCCGCCTGCCGGTCCTCGGCGGAAAAAAAATCCAGCTTGGATAGCTTGGTGACGCCATCCACGCAGCGCGCCACTTCTTCGCCGAACTTCTCATGCACCTCTTCGATGGTGACGCTGGTGTCTTCTACCACGTCGTGCAGCAGGCCCGTCTCCATGCCCACCACGTCCATGCGCATTTCCGCCAGAATGCGCGCCACCATGATGGGGTGAACCATGTAAGGTTCACCGGAATCCCGCGTCTGGCCTTCGTGCCGCTTGCGCGCGAACTGATACGCCTTCTCGAGCGGCCCAAGGTCATCCTTCGGCCGATACTCGCGGATCTTGCTTTCGAGTTCCCGGTAGAGCTGCTCCACCGGATCGTTCGGCGGCGCGAGAGACACAGGTTCCGAAAGACTGGCGGGTTCGGAGGCCACTTTCTCCGATTGTAGCAGGGGCGTCGAACCACCCTGCGATTCCGGTTGCGAAAGGGCGCGCCCTAGCGCCGGAAAGCGGAGCGGCCGGCAAAACGCGAGCTCCCCTTTAGCCGCTCTTCAATCCTGAGAAACTGGTTGAATTTCGCCACCCGCTCACTGCGGCAGCCCGAACCGGTTTTGATGTGGCCGGCGCCGGTGGCGACCGTCAGGTCCGCGATGAAGGTATCCTCGGTTTCGCCGGATCTGTGCGAGACAAAGCACCCGTAGGCGTTGCGCGCCGCCAGCTCCATCGTCTCCAGCGTTTCCGTCACCGTGCCGATCTGGTTCAGCTTGATCAGGACCGAGTTGCCGATTCCTTTCTCGATTCCCTGCTGCAGGATCTGCGGGTTGGTGCAGAAGACATCGTCTCCCACCAGTTCGATCTTCGTGCCCAGAGCCACCGTCAGGTTGCGCCATCCGGCCCAGTCGTTCTCGCCCATTCCATCCTCGAGCAGCACGATCGGGTATTGCTTTACCCATGATTCCCAGATCTTGATCAGGTCGTCGGAGCTGATCGCCTTCTTGGTGGACTTGAAGAGCACGTACTTTCCGTCGTCCCACATTTCGCTGGCGGCCGGGTCCAGGCAAATCGAGACATCCGTGGAGGGCTGGTAGCCGGCTTTGGCAATCGCCTCCAGAATCAGCTCGACAGCCTCGTCATTCGATTTCAAGTCGGGAGCAAAGCCTCCCTCGTCTCCCACTGCCGTGCTGTAACCTTTGCCTTTCAACACCTGCTTGAGCGCGTGGAAGGTCTCCATGCCCATGCGGATCGCCTCGGCGAAGGACGGCGCCTTGTGCGGCGCAATCATGAACTCCTGGAAATCGACCGTGTTGTCGGCATGTTTGCCGCCGTTGAGAACATTCATGCAAGGCACGGGCAGCGTGCACGCGTTCGCCCCGCCCAGATACCGGTATAGCGGCATCGAGTGCGCGCTGGCCGCGGCGCGCGCCGCGGCCATGGAAACGGCGAGGATCGCGTTGGCGCCCAGCTTGCCCTTGTTCGGGGTCCCGTCGGCCTCAATCATCGCGCGGTCGATTGCCCGCTGGTCGGTTGCATCCAGCCCGGCAACCGCGGCAGCCAGTTCGTTTCGCACATGGCCGGCGGCCTTGGTGACTCCCTTTCCGCCGTAGCGCTGCTTATCGCCGTCGCGCAGTTCGGCGGCTTCTTTTTCCCCCGTGGAGGCTCCCGATGGGACGGCTGCAATGCCCACCGCGCCGCCGTCCAGTGTAACTTCGGCTTCCACGGTGGGATTGCCGCGGGAATCGAGAATTTCACGGCCTATGACATTTACGATTTTGGTCATCGATAACTCCTTCTGGTTTTGCCTATCAAGAAACACACTGCCTCGAGAACAAGAAAAATCTCTCACCAAGCGTAGGAGCTATCAGAGCCGGTTGCCCGGACGGTTAGAGGTGATGCTCCATCACCTATGCAGTTTGGAAGCTCGACTATAGCGCATGGCGCCTCCGTGAACAACGCGGCTGATCGTGATTCCTCTCACAATCAGAAACCGGCCGCGGGCGCTTGGGGAACGGTCCCGTTCCTCAACACAAACGTGAGATCCTCAAAGACAGCGGCCGAGAGTGAAAGGCGGCGCAGTTTCTCGACTGTCCGCTCGACGTCATAGGCAACCGACCCCAGGGCTATTTTGCCGTCCTGCCAGATGGCGTAGCAGGCCTCGGGCCGGCCATGCTTGGGTTGTCCGACACTGCCCGGATTGACGATCCAGCGGGCTCCCAGAGCGCGGCGGAAAGGTTTGTGGGTGTGGCCGACAAGCTGTATGTCGATACCCGATCCAACATCGTCCGCCAGCCATAGAGGGGATTCCTCCGTGCGATATGCAAACAGCGGATCGGGCGGCGCCGCGTGACACATGAAAAACCGCGTGCCCTCGACAGTCGGCGCGGCCTTCAGCGGCAGGCCGCGCAGGTATTGCCGGTGTTCCTCGCCGAGCACGGAAAGCGAGTAGCGCCGGGTTTCTTCCGCCATGGCGCGAAAGCGCGCGGAGCATCGCGGATCTTCATCGAACCCCACCGCGTGATCGTGATTGCCGCGCACCACGACCGCAGCCTTTTCGCGCACGAATTCGACGACTTCCGCGGGATTCGGTCCGTAATTCACCAGATCGCCCAAAACCCAAAGTTGATCGAACCCGGCAGGCAAGACTTGGACGGCCTCCAGGTTAGCGTGAAGATCGGAGACGATCAGAATTCGCATTGGCTTTGCTCCGGAGTGCCGTGGTGGCAGCCCTGGATATTATTGCAGCACCGCGCCCTTTTGCTGTATTCTCTGATTAGGCGGTGGAGTTCGCCAAACCGTCGCTTTCCAGCGGCCAATGACTCCTATAGCGAAATTCGCTGTAGGGGTTTCCAGGCCGAATCCCTGTACAGCAGAACTGGGCATCGGATAACGGCATGGAACAGGTCTGGCTATCAGCGGCGCTGTGGTTGATTCTTGCATTGATCGCGACGCTGCTTTCGATTTGGTTCAGGATCTCAACGGCGCTTTCGGAAATCGTCGTCGGCACGGTGGCGCAGCTCATTATCGGCGCTGTGATCGGCACGGAGGTGCTGGGCGCTAAATCGGCGTGGGTCAGTTTTCTGGCGGGGACCGGCGCCATCGTGCTCACCTTCCTGGCCGGGGCGGAGCTCGATCCCGGGATATTCCGGACGAAGTGGAAAGAGGCCATGGGAGTCGGAATGGTCGGCTTCTTCGGGCCTTTCCTGGGAGCAGCGGCCGTTGCGCATTACTTTCTGAAGTGGTCCCTTCCGGCAAGCTGGCTGGCGGGCGTTGCCTTGTCCACCACATCGGTGGCCGTGGTATATGCCGTGATGCTCGAGTTCGGCTTGAACCGCACCGATTTCGGCAAAGGCATTCTCGCCGCTTGTTTCGTCAATGACCTGGGGACCGTGATCGCGCTGGGTCTGATCTTCGCGCCGTTTACCATGCGGACGCTGATCTTTGTGGTGGCATGCGTGGTTGTATTCGCAGCACTGCCGTTTGTGACTTCGTGGTTCTTTCAGAAATACGGAGGGCGTGTTTCGGAATTGGAAGCAAAGTACATTCTGTTTCTGCTGTTCGGGATGGGCGGACTGGCGGCCTGGGCCGGCAGTGAGGCTGTGCTACCGGCCTACATCATCGGGATGGTGCTGGCCGGAACCGTGGGAAAGGATCACGTTCTGATCCGGCGTTTGCGCACCTTAACGTTCGGCCTGCTCACCCCGTTCTATTTCATTCGTGCCGGATCGCTGGTGTCCGTGCCGGCGCTCATCGCCGCACCGCTTGCCTTTGTCGCGCTGTTCGCCGTTAAGATGCTCAGCAAGATGGCGCCGCTGGTCCCCACCGTGCGGGCGTTCAATCATGAAGGGCACCAGGGGCTGTACTACTCTCTGATGATGTCCACAGGATTAACGTTCGGCACCATCTCCGCTCTATTCGGCCTTAATCACCACATCATCACCAGCGCACAGTATTCGTATCTGGTCGCGACGGTGATCGCGAGCGCGGTAATACCGACGGCGATTGCCAACGCTTATTTCATGCCGAAACACCTGCTGCCCCGGCCGGAGGCGGCCCGGCCGATGGCTACGATGGTCGGGGACGCGGCCCGGGAATCGATATGATCGAGCAAATCCTGATTGCCCACGATGGCTCCGATAGTGCGCGCAAGGCGTTCGATTTCGCCGTTGACCTCTCTGCGCGCCTGAGTGCACGGCTCCGCATGATTTGTGTGGAGGAGGAGATCCCGCGCCACGCCGAGGTGATCGACGAGTTCCGCGAAGAGAAGGATCGCGCCGATAGCTACTTCGGCCAGCTTGCCGAACATTGCCGGGCGCGCGCGGCGCTGCGTTTCGTGGATCTGGAGACCGTGATTGCGCCCGGACATGCCGTGAAGATAATTGGCGACTTTGTGCGGGAGAATGCCATCGACCTGCTGGTGATCGGTTTCACGGGACATTCGCGGATTTTCAGCCATATCTGGGGCGGAACGGCCCACAATCTGACCAGCACCGTGCGCTGCCATGTGCTCGTCGTTAAGTAGCAAGACAAAGCAGCAAGGCCAAGTTGGGGCCTGTCGCATGGGACCGCACCTTCCTTTGGTCGGGATGGCGAAGGAGATCGAGCGCCTGAACCTGGCGTTGGAAGCCGGCGATCCGCTGTTGCTGCTGGGTCCGCAGGGGAGCGGCAAGACCCGGCTCATTACCGAGGCGCTCCGCTTGCACCGGCATGTGCTGTACGTTGGCTGGCAACCTACATTGCATTCGCTGCTTGTGGCGATGGCACGCGCGCTGATCGCGGCGCGCCACGCGGGTTTTCTCCGCCGGACAGGCGCACCCCTTCGGCCCAGCGATGCGGAGGGCTGGCTGGCAGTGCAAACCAGCATTCACCTCAAGGGGCTGCTCTGGGCCGCGCTGGAAGGCTCGCCGGTGCCGATCGTGCTGGATGGAATTGCCGGTGCCGGCTTCGCTACTTACCGTTTCTTGCAGCGAATCTGCCATGCGCCTGGCATGGCACTTTTCGCCGTATCGCGGGATGCCTTCAGCTTGGGACCATTGGCCAGGCTGTTCTGGAATCCGGCCAAGATGCTGAATCTCCCGCCGCTCGCCGAGCAGGACGCCGAGAGCCTCTTCGAAGCCGCTGCCGGCCGTTTCAAACTGCATCACATGGACCTCGATGAATTTCGCGAAAAAGCGCTGGAAAGCGCCCGCGGGAATCCAGGGCAGATCATCGAGATGTGCCGTCTGGCAGCCCAGCCGCAATACCACGCCGGCCGCTATATCAAGTTCTCGGCGGTCCGGATCGATACGGTCATGAAGTTTGCGCCATAGAGTCGGAGGGTGGTGGCTCAGCCCGGCGCCTCATCGTGTGCTGCCATCCAGTAGTCGTCTCGCGAAATCCCGCACGATCCTGGACTCGTGCCTTGTCGCCTCGCGCAAGAGCGCCTGGCTTTCGCTGCTCCGAACCTTTACGAGTGAGGTGAGGACTTCCCGCTGGGTGTAGAAGTCCTCCTCAACATTCAGCATGGCCATAAAATACGGCAGGGCGGCGCTACTCTTCAGCTCACCGAGTAACTGGACGGCCAGTAGGCGGTGGTCCCGGATCGGATGGTTGAGAGCCACTAGTAACTTCTGTTCATCGGGGAGCCGAGAGTACTCCGCGGTGTCGTACCCGCAACTCACGCATTTCCCCGCA
>Ga0335078_10005567_pt1 | contig 18608 bp, 16 predicted proteins | sample Lox_Sample_32_FD_206711 | JGI IMG/M metagenome (GOLD analysis project Ga0335078, IMG submission 206711) | Soil microbial communities from Loxahatchee National Wildlife Refuge, Florida, United States - Lox_Sample_3.2 | ecosystem: Environmental > Terrestrial > Soil > Wetlands | place: USA... | reverse complement strand
TGCGCGCCGACTGTGTCAATGGCAATTACGAAGCCGCCATCGTTCTCGAATGTGACAGCATCCAGCGCACCCGGCTGGAGGGTTTAGAAAACCATTTCCTGATCAGCATCGACCATCACCAGAGCGGTCGCCCCTTTGCTCATGTGAACTGGATCGACCCACATGCCGTCGCTACGGCCGAAATGGTATATCGTTTGGCGCGCCAGGCGGGAGTGCCGATTTCCTCTGAAATTGCGACTTGCCTTTACACCGCTGTCCTCACCGACACCGGTTCATTCATGTTCGAAGGCACCAGCGAGCACACCTTTGCCCTGGCGCGAGAATTGGTGCTGGCCGGAGCTGACCCCTCCCGGTGCGCGCGCAATGTGTACTTCGCTCATTCCACCGCCAAGATGCGTCTGCTGGGCGCAGCCCTTTCGAATCTCCACCGCGACGGCCCTCTGGCATGGATTTCGGTAACCCAGGAACAAATGGAAGCGGTCGGAGCGCGGGAAGAAGACTGCGAAGGGCTGGTGAACTACGCACTCTCGATCAAAGACGTCGAGGTCGCGGCATTTTTCCGCGAGTTGCCCGACCGCCGCTTCCGCGCCAGCCTGCGAAGCAAGGGCCAGCTCGACGTGGCTGCGGTGGCGCAGGTATTTGGTGGGGGCGGCCACAAGTGTGCTAGTGGCTGCTCGCTCGACGGACCGCTCTCGGCCGCGGTGGAACGGGTCATCGCGCAGCTTCGCGCCGATCCTTTCGTACAATAGTCTGCCATGGACATTTCGCTGGCACGGCAGGTTGCATCGTTTGCGGGGGCGATCCTGATTCTGTTTGCCTATGTGGGCCACCAGTTAGGGTGGATGGATTCGCGACGAGCCCCATACAACATTCTGAACACGATTGGCTCCGCTATCCTTGCCTACATCGCCTTTCATCCCTTTCAAGTTGGCTTTGTTGCGCTCGAAGTGACGTGGACGCTCGTCAGCGCGTACGCGCTGGTCAGACCGCGTGCGCAAAGCTAGAGTGGATAATCATCCATGCGCATCTGTGAAAATTCGTGGCTGGGACGCTCCGCGTGAACCAGCGCGTGCGTACCGATTGGCTTCTGCTTGCCGGTTTCTGCGGATTCCTCCTTTTCTACGGACTTTCGTATTTCGGTCTGGTCGGTGCCGATGAACCTCGCTACGCCCAGGTGGCTCGCGAAATGCTCGCCCGTGGGGACTGGATCACTCCGACCCTCAGCGGCAAACCCTGGCTGGAGAAGCCCCCGCTGTATTACTGGCAAGCCATGCTTGCCTATCGCCTGTTCGGGGTGAGCGACTGGGCCGCGCGTCTGCCGTCGGCCATGGACGCGACTTTCATGGTGATCGCCGTCTATCTTTTCTTTCGGCGATTTCGTCCCGGCTCCCAGCTCGACGCCGCACTCATCACGGTCTCCGCTGCTGGCGTCATCGGCTTTTCCCGTGCCGCTTCCATGGACATGCCCCTGGCGGCAATGTTCACCATGGCCCTGCTGGCCTGGTATGTGTGGTATGAAATCGAGGTCCGAACTTACTTGTGGCTGGCCTATGCGTTCTTGGCCCTGGGAATGCTCGCCAAGGGTCCGGTAGCGCCATTCCTGGCCGCGGTTGTTATCAGCATCTTTGCATTCGCCAGGCGGGACTACGGAATCCTTCGCCGCACACTTTCAATTCCTGGAATCCTGATCTTCTGTGTGATCGCACTGCCCTGGTATATCGCGGTGCAAGTCCGGAACCCGGACTTCTTCCACGCTTTCATAGTGCAACACAACCTCGAGCGCTTCGGCAGCAACCTCTACCGTCACCGTGAGCCGGTCTGGTACTACATTCCTGCGGTTCTGCTCGCGCTGCTTCCTTGGACAGTCTTCACTGTCGCCGCCGTCGCTAAGACAATCGGTGCCTGGTGGTCCCGACGCAGAGAAACATTACCTTCGCCAGAAGACGCGTGTAACGTCTTTCTCCTGATCTGGCTGCTTGTTCCGGTCGTCTTTTTCTCCGTCTCTCAATCGAAGCTTCCCGGATACATTCTTCCCGCTCTGCCTGCCGGCACTTTGCTGTTGGCAGAGTATGTGCGCCTTCACGTTTCCAGCGATCATCGTCCCGGAACCGTTGCCGTCATCCTACACGCGGCGGTCGCCGCTAGCTTGTTTGTCCCCGCGGAACTGCTAGGACAAATCCTGCTCCTGCACCACATTGCCTGGAGCACAGCGACGTTGATCGCTGTGACATTCGCGACTGTGCTGGCGATTGGTATTGCTCTTACCCTGCGCATGCCGACCGGGCTTCGGATGCTGCGCTTTGTCACTCTTGTCCCCGTTGTTCTGGCCATCGCGGCCGTGCTCCGCCTGTACGCGCCGACGCTCGACAACACTCTCTCTGCCCGCCCTTTGGCCCTCGAACTCGGCAAACTGGGGTCAAAGCCTTTGCCCCTGGCAGTCTTCCGAGTACGGCGCGAGACCGAATTCGGTTTGGCTTTTTACCGCAATCAGATCATTGACCGTTACGAAACTGGCCAGATTCCTCCGGGGGAACACTTGGCAGTCGCTCCCACCGGATTGCACGAAGCTCTTGTCAAACAACTTCCCGGACGCCGCGTTCTGTATCTGGGCGGTTTTGCGCCCCAAAGCCTCGACTACTACTGGATTTCAGCCTACCCACCCGGCCACTGAACCGCGCACGCCCCTGACTCCGTCTCTGCACTGTGTATTCCCCTTGTTCCCCCGTTTGCCTCTCGCCCTGCGAAACATCTAAACTCGGTTCGCAATCCCGACTGCAGCCAGCTTGCAGCCCTCCAGGAGCCCAGGTGGAGATTCTCGATCTTAGACATTTCTCCGCGGTTGACTTGCGTCCTCTGCTCGACGACGAGGCCCAGGTGTGGGAACGCCTGCTCTCCTGGGACTACTCCGGTTCCGCCGCCATGATTCTCCGCTACGTGGATGCCAAGATTCTGCCTGGTTATGCCGCCGTCGATCGCGGGCGCATTTTCGGATATGCATTTTTCGTTTATGAAGGCAGTAAAGGTGTGATCGGAGACCTATTCGTTGCCAACGGCGGCCGCCTGCCTGATCCGCAGGCAGTAGAAACCCGGTTGCTGGTGCACGTAATCGAGACCTTGCAGCAATCCCCCGGCATCAACCGGGTAGAGGCGCAACTCCTGGCCCATGAGACTGGGGCGGTCTCCCAGCCCTTTGTCGACCAGGGGTTCCACCGCCATGCCCGGCTCTTCATGGTTCTGCCGCTGGAGAGCTCAGCCAGGCCTGCCGCGTCATTGCGTCCTGACATTGAAATCCGCCGTTGGTCCGAGCCGGACTACCAGCCCACTGCTGCCGTCATTACTTCTGCGTATCACGGACACGTCGATTCGGAGATCAACGACCAATACCGCACCCTGAGCGGTTCTCTACGCTTCCTCAACAACATTGTCCGTTTTCCCGGCTGCGGGACTTTCGATCCTGAAGCTTCGTTCGTGGCCCTGCACCCCAAAACACGAACCCTGCTGGGATTGATTCTGTGTTCCCGTGTGCGTCACGATGTTGGCCACGTGACTCAGGTTTGTGTCTTGCCGGAATATCGTTCGAAGGGAATTGGCGAGGCCTTACTGGAGTGCAGCACCAACAATCTTCGCCAGCGAAAATTTTCGCTGCTCTCGTTGACCGTCACCGAGGCCAACGCCCGCGCCGTGGAACTATATCTTCGGCTGGGTTTTGATACCAAGCGCGTCTTCGACGCCTTTGTGTGGGAGGGATGACGGCAGGGTGCCGGAAGCCAAGCACTAGCTGCAACTCACTTCACGCCGCGAACTCCACCTTGGCTGCCTGAGGAATGATCCCGGCGGTGTGTCCCATATCCAGGAGGCGGCGCACTGCCTCGCGCCCGTCGGGTCCGTAATCGAGCGTGCGTTCGTTCACGTACATGCCGACAAACTTGTCTGCCATCTGCGGATCAAGATCGCGGGCAAACTGCATGGCGTAGGCCAGAGCTTCGTCGCGATGGTCAAGCGCGTACTGAATGCTTTCCCGCAACGCAGCGGCCACCCTTGACATCAATTCCGGTCCCAGGCTGCGGCGAATCGCATTCCCTCCCAAAGGCAGTGGCAGGCCGGTCACTTTCTGCCACCACCTGCCGAGGTCGACAATGCGGTGCAACCCCGATTTATCGTAGGTGAGCTGCCCTTCGTGAATGATGAGTCCAGCCTCATGTTTCCCTTCCAGTACCTGCGGGATGATCTGGTCGAAAGGCACCACATCAGTTTCAATGCCGGGAGCAAAGAGCTTGAGAACCAGGTACGCGGTGGTCATGGTGCCGGGAACCGCTATGCGCTTTGCCTTGATGTCTTGGGGCGAAAACGCGCGCTGAGCCACGATCATCGGACCATAGCCGTCTCCCACGCTGCCCCCACTCGGCAGCAAAGCGTAGTGTTCCTGGATGTAGGGATAAGCGTGAAAGGAAATTGCCGTGACGTCGTAGGCGCCCTCCATCGCCTTCCGGTTCAAAGTCTCGATGTCGCAAAGGGTATGGGCAAAGTGCAGGCCCGGTACGCGGACTTTGTTGGTCGCCAGTCCGTAAAACATGAAAGCGTCGTCGGAGTCGGGACTGTGAGCGATCGTGATCGTGCGAACCGCCGAAAGACTGCCCTCATGCGCGGAGGCTTTCTCGGATGTGATATCGATGGTCGTCATTGTCGCGCCTTGCGAACGCGCTGCCACGCTACCACGAGCCCAGCTGCAGACATAGTCTTGATCACCTCGGCAAAAACAAACCAGTAGAGTCCCCAGCGCACCGCCTGGGATACGGAGTGAGTGAGGATGGCCAGCCAGGAAAGGCCACCTGCAAACAACGCGATCTCCGCAAACACGCTGGCGGTCAGGGCACGCGCCATCGTACGACGCCCATTCTCCAGGATCCAGCCGGCGATACCGGCAACGATGGGATAAGCCAGCAGAAAGCCACCCGTCGGGCCGACCAGTTGAGCAAGGCCACCCGGGCCGGTTGGACTGAACACCGGCAGCCCCGCCATACCTTCCGCGAGATACAGCGCCAGCGCGGCAAAACCGCGACGGCTTCCCAGGGTCAAGCCGACCAGTAGAACCCCGAAGTTCTGCAGCGTCAGTGGCACAGGCGTGAAGGGCAGGGGTAGAGTGATGCGGGCGCACAACGCAACAAAAAGGCTTGCGCCTACCACTACCGCAACTTGTCTCGCTCCTTCAATGACACGATCATGGTTGTTCAGAACCGTTGTGGCCGACTTAAGCACTGGGTCCTCCTCTTTTTCGTGCAGGCTATGTCCCGTTCAGCGCCGCTCTTCCTTATTTCCTGCGGCGGCAGAGGTCCTCATGTGACGCCGTACGCGAAGATAGGCTGCAATCCCCGCCCACAGTGCCGCTCCGGCACCGCAAGCAAAAATCAGAAACCACCACATCATGCGCACGATACCTTAGGATATCACTACCGAGCTGACTTCCCGGCCATTATGCGCTCCACATCGTCGGCCTTCGAAGGCAGACCAGCGCTCAGTTTAATGAGTTTCCCACTGGCATCGACGTAATACATGTCCTCGATGCGGACTCCGAGTTTTTCCTCGGGAATGTAAATTCCCGGCTCGATGGTGAACACCGATCCCGGAGCCAGCGGAACATCGTAATCATTGGCATCGTGGACATAAAGGCCCACATAGTGACCCAATCCATGGATGAAGTACTTGCCCAGAGGCTCTCCGTGGGAGTCTTTGCCGTGCGTGTTGATGTAGTCGTAGGCGACCTTCTGCAGCGTATACGGACCCGGTTTCAACGTTGATTTTCCGGATTGAAATGCATCCATTGCCGCTTGCTGCGCGCCCAGGACAATATCGTAAATCTCGCGCTGCCGTGGAGTGAATTTCCCCGAAACCGGCAGAGTGCGCGTAACGTCCGAGGCGTACATAGAATATTCACCCGCCGCATCAATCACCACCACGTCCCCGGCCTGCATGGTGGCCGAATCCTCGGAATAATGCAGCACCGTGGAGTTTAATCCTGATCCCACGATGGGCGAATAGGCCGGGCGGCTGCAACCTCGCTTGCCCCATTCGTACTGCATCAGAGCGGAAATCTCGCTTTCATTTACGCCGGGTTTCACCGCGTGCATGGCCGCGAAATGCGCTGCGACTGAGGCTTCGGTCGCCTTGCGAATGCGCTCGATTTCCCCCGCATCCTTGACCGTGCGTAGCGACTCGACCAGCGGTCGAACATCCTGATAGTACCCGCCTCGCGGAAATGCATTGGTTCGCTCCAGCCACTTCAAAGACCCCTCAGAGTTCGAGGTTTCCCCGGCCGTTGGAACATCGGTGTAAATCGCGCTCCGGTGTTCGGCCAGCAGCCCGTAGATCACGCTGCGCAGATCATCCAGCGCTTTGACCTGGTCAAAGCCGGTGAGGCGCGGGGCGTCCGGATTCTCAGGCCCCAGCTTGGGTCCGGTCCAATTCTCTTGCACCGGATTGCGTGCCGGAAGAAATAAGATCTCGGTGTATGCGCGCGCGGGGGAATTGTCCTTGGCCTCGACGGTCGGCGCAATCAGCAAAGCCGCTCCCGGCTCGGTCCATCCTGAGAGATAGAAAAAATTATTCTCCTGCCGGTAGGTGAACAGATCGTTCGGCCCTTCGCTCTCCGGCGGCGAAAACAAGAGCACTAGGCCGGCGTTCGGAGTCTTGCCGGCCAGCGCTACCCGGCGGGCGCGGTAATCCGCATTGGGCTGGCGGTCCACGGCCCACACGCTTTGTGCGACGAGCAAAACTACAAGCAAGAATCTGCGCATGCGTTCATCCTTCACTGCCAGAGTCTAAACTCCAACCGGAAAGGGCTTGGTATGCGTTTCTGCGCTTAAGGACAATCCGGAGAAGCGCCCCTGCAGCAGCGACATCAAGCCCGTATACCAATACCCCACTACAAACAGAATCAGAAACGGAACCGTAATGTAATTCTCGTTATCTATCGCGTAATAAACCGTCAGTGCAAAATAACCTCCGATCAGTAATTCCACCCACGGCACCCATCCCAGGCGGCGGCGATATTTATTGGCGCGCACCTTGTCCTTTCGGTTTTCCACTCGATACTTCGGCGTGCGCGCAAACGCCGTCTGCTTTCCCACCAGCGCCTCGAGCACCGCGCGCGTGTTGGTCACAGTCAGGCCGATTCCCAATGCCATCAGGAACGGAAGATACAGCAACGCCCGAAACCATTTTCCCGGAAACAGCTCGCGCTGGGAAACCAGGTAGAAACTGGAAATCGAAAACGTAGAAGCCAGAAACAGCGGCAGGTCAATGTACAACATCTGAAACCAGCCCTGGTAGAAACGAATAATCATGGCCGGCATGAGCAACACCGACAATACCACCATCAGCGGATAGCTGAGGTTGGCGGTCAAGTGATACCAAGCTTCCAGCTTGACGTGAAAACGTTCATCGCTCTTGAGAACCTTGGGCAAGATTTTCTTGCTGGTCTGGATCAATCCCTTTGCCCATCGTGCCTGTTGCGTCTTGAAGGCAGTCATCTCTACCGGCAGTTCCGCCGGGCACTCGACATCCTGCAAATAAACAAACTTCCATCCCTTCAGCTGCGCCCGGTAAGAGAGATCGGTGTCTTCAGTCAGCGTGTCGTGCTGCCAGCCGCCGGCTTCTTCGATCGCTTGCCGCCGCCACACGCCTGCCGTCCCATTGAAGTTAAAGAACACGCCGCTACGCGCCCGCCCGGAGTGCTCCAGCACGAAATGGCCGTCGAGTAGGATGGCCTCGACTTCCGTCAGGAATGAATAGCTGCGATTGATGTGGGTCCAGCGCGTTTGCACCATGCCAATTTTGGGATCGGTGAAGTGATGGATGGTGTGCAACAGAAAATCTTCCGGGGGAACGAAGTCGGCATCGAAAACGGCGATGAACTCGCCCTTTGCCGTCTTCATCCCCTCCGCCAGAGCGCCCGCTTTGAATCCCTCACGGTTCTCGCGATGGTGATAGGTCAGGGGAAACCCTTGGGCCGCGTAATGGTTCACTAGGCCCCGCGCCACCGCCTCAGTCTCGTCGGTTGAATCGTCCAGCACCTGAATGTCAAGCTTCTCTCTCGGGTAGCTCAGGCGGCAAACCGCCTCCAGCAGCCGCTCCACCACAAACTGCTCGTTGAAAATCGGCAACTGCACCGTAACTCGCGGCAATTCCGAGAAATGCGCAGCCGCTTCGGTGGTCCGGTTCTTCTTGTGCTTGTAATAGAGATAGACCAGCACGTAGCGGTGAGCGCCGTAGGAAGCCAGCAGAATGAGCACGATGAAGTAGGGAATCAGCAAGGCCAGGTCAAAGGCATTGGCGTGATAGAGGCCCTGAAACGTCTTATCCAGAAAATGTTGGCGGATGTACTGCCCCAGGCCTTTGGGGGCAAGGACCACCGCTAAAAGTTGGGAGGAGAGGAACATGCGAAACGAGTGGGAGCCCCTCGGCGGCTCACAGCCAGACTTCCCGAAACCTCTATTCTACCCGAAGGGGCTGGTCGAAGCCGTGAGTTTCGCTAATTGAGAAAATACGTCCGATACAGCGTATCCCGCTGCGCTGGCCTAAACCCCGCATCCCGAATGATGCGCCGCAACTCCTCTTCCGTGGTGCAGTTGGTCACTCCCGCGGCGCGCACGACGTTTTCTTCCAGCATTACCGAGCCCACGTCGTTACCACCGAACCGCAGACCAAGCTGACAAACTTTCAGCCCTTGCGTCACCCAGCTTGACTGCACGTTGAGGAAGTTCGAAAGAAAAAGCCTCGAGATGGCCAGAGTTTTCAGGTACTCGACCGACGTCGCTTCATCCCAATGCCGCCCGCCGAGCGCGGTGTTGGCCGGCTGGAACGTCCAGGGAATGAAGGCAGTGAATCCGCCGGTTTCTTCCTGCAATTCATAAACCCGTTGAAAGTGGTTGACGCGGTGCTCGTAGCTTTCACCCACTCCAAACATCATGGTCGCAGTCGTCCGCATGCCAAGCTGGTGCGCGGTGCGATGCACGTTCAGCCAGTCGTCAGTCAGGCACTTCAAACGCGCAATCTTGTAGCGCACTTCATCGTCGAGGATTTCGGCGCCGCCGCCGGGGATGGAATCCAAACCCGCGTCTCTGAGCCTCGCGATGGTGTCGCGTATGCTCAGGCCGCTGTACTCCGCGATCGCTATGATTTCTGACGCTGAGTAGCAATGCAAATGGACTTGCGGGAATCGCTGCTTAATGCCCCGCATCATCTGCTCGTGCCAGTCGATCTTCAGGTCGGGATGCAATCCGCCTTGCATCAGCACGCCCGTCCCGCCCAGTTCGACGGTCTCGCGAATCTTGTCGTAAATCGTTTCGAAGTCGAGGATGTAACCTTCTTTCGCTTTCGGTCCCTTCAACGGGCGGTAGAAAGCGCAAAAGGTGCAGTACTCGGTGCAGTAGTTCGTGTAGTTTATGTTGCGGTCAATAATGTAAGTGACCACGCCCTCGGGATGGAGCCTGTGGCGCACCGCATTGGCCTCCATACCGATGCCGACCAGATCATCGGAGCGAAAAAGATCAACCGCTTGTTGCTTGGTCAAAGACATAACGTCTAAATGATTCTATCGGACACAAACTCTAGAGCCAAACCCATCATCAACTGGCCGCCGCCTCGGCAATTTCCAGGAATTGCAGCGGGGCAGCTACCAGTACTCCGCACTCCTCTGCGTACCGATAAAAAAGTCGCAGGCCCGCCAGGCAATCTGCGTTGAGAAAATAGTGGATGTTGTGAGTCAGGTAATCTTTTACCGTCGGCTCGCTCAAGCGCAGCCGCGGCGCCCACTCGCGGGTGATGAGATCCACATTCTTTGGCTCTAGTCCGTGGTCGCGCGATTGCTGAAATATGGCGGTGAGGTCGACATCGCTCGCTGCGTCGCGCAAGGCAGCCTGCCGTACCGCCCAGAAGGCAAAAACAAACGGCTTGCCCGTGAAGCGGATCCATTCTTCCGCCAGATCGTAAGTAACGTAGCGTGAGCGATCAATCTGTAGTGCGGGATCGCCAATCAACAGCCCGGCATCGCACTGCTCAAGCATTTTCTCGATGTCCGGAGCCATCGGCGAGAAGCTTCGTTCTCCGCCCCACCACTTGGCGAACAATACCCGGGTCAGTGCGACCGAAGTCATTGAGGAAGTGTCCAGCGCGACTGTCCGAATATTCTCCAGCGGGACTTTGCTGACCAGCAAAATGGACCGCACCGCCCGTCGCGAAGCGATAGCGATCCCGGGAATGATGGCAAGATCGGGGATACTGCAGTAGGCTGCCGCGGGAATGATCCCGATATCCGCGGACCCGTCACGCAAGCTGGCAGCACATTGCGCCGGGAGTGTGTAGGAAACGTCGAAAGCGGAGCCCGTTCCCCCGTGCTCGAAGTCCCACATCAGGGGTGCGGTGTTCAGATAGGAAATCGCGGAGATGCGGGGGCGTTTCATTCAGGGAACCAATTCATCATAGCAAAGCCCAATGTTCATCTGACCTTGACTCCTCCCCGCCCCCGTGTATAGATGCGCCAGAAGCGTGATGGAGGTAATCCATGCCTGCAGCCCTCGCCACTCCCGACAAAACGGTTGAACTCGTTACTCGCCAGTGGCTTGCCCTCGCCTTAACCCCCGGCCTGGGGTCAACCCGGGGTCGGCGGCTGGTCGAGTTCTTTGGTGGCGTGAACGCCGTTTTTCAGGCGTCGCTGACCGAATTGGAAGCCACGGGCATCCAGGCTGCTTCCGCCCAATCGTTGGGCACGGGACGCTCTCTGGAACTGGCGCAGGACGAACTTGCCTGCACCGCGGCTGCGGGCGTGAAAGTCATCTCCATCGATGACCAGTTCTATCCATCCCAGTTGAAGCAAATTTACGACCCTCCGCTCATTCTCTATGTGCGTGGTAATGACGCGGTAATTTCGCAGCCGGGAATCGCTGTGGTCGGCACCCGTCACCCCACTCCTTACGGCCTGGGGATGGCGGAGCGACTGTCCTGCGATCTGGCTGCTCGCGGGTTGGTCATTTTTAGCGGTATGGCCCGCGGTGTGGATACGGCCGGTCACCGCGGCGCGCTTGCTGGGAAAGGAAAAACCGTCGCCGTCTTCGGTACTGGCGTCGATGTCACCTATCCCAAGGAGAACACACGGCTGATGGATCAGATACTTGCCACGGGAGGGGCTGTAATCTCCGAGTTTCCCATGGGGACGTTTGCAGCGCCTCAGAATTTCCCCATTCGTAACCGTATTATCAGCGGAATCTCTCTGGGCGTGCTGGTGGTGGAAGCGGCCGAATACAGCGGTACCCGGATCACCGCGCGCTGTGCCCTGGAGCAGAGCCGCGACGTCTACGCGGTCCCCGGCAACGTCACCAACAAGAACTCCTGGGGCCCGAACACGCTCATTAAACAGGGCGCGAAGCTGGTGGCTACGTGGGAGGACGTATGGGAGGAACTCCCTACAGATGTACGACTTAGGCTCCAACCGCAGGGTTCTGATGAATCGCCTGAGGGGCAAACTGCATCTCTATTTCAGGAAAGCGAGCTGCCGCCCCACGAGAAAAAGATCTTCGCCCTGCTGAAAGCTGACCAAGCCACCCACATCGATGAGATCGTAGAAAGGCTTGAGCCAGGATTGTCGTCCTCCGAAATTTTCGCCGCGCTCTTCGAGCTGGAATTGGCCGGCAAAGTCAAGCAGTTGCCGGGGAAGAATTTTGTGAAAAGCTTTTAGCTCCTGGCTGTCAGCTGTCAGCTCTCAGCCGTCAGCTTTCAGCCAACCGAGGTGGGATGGGAGGTTACCTTGCAGAGTTTTAGAAACCTCAGGGTCTGGGAGAGAAGGCGCATGTTCTGACTATGGAGGTATATCGATCGAGCAAGTTCTTCCCAAGGGAGGAGGCGTAGGGATTGACCAGCCAGATGCGGAGAGCTTGGGCGTCCATCGGCGCGAACATAGCCGAGGGGTCCTGCCGTAAAGGAGACTGCGGGTTCGGTCGATTTCTGCAGATCGTGATTGGCTCGGCCAGCGAGCTCGAGTATCACCTCTTGCTGGCGCGTGATCTCGAGTTACTGAAATCACTGAGTTATCAGCGCCTTTCAGACGAAGTAGTAGAGGTCAAACGGATGCTTGCGTCACTGGTCCACAAGCTGAGAGCTGAAAGCTGAAGGCTGAGAGCCGGAAGCGGCAACTTGTTGCCAGCTTGCCATTCGTGCTAGCTTCGAAAGCAAATCATTCATTGAGGGTCTATTGAGCAAAGGTCTAGTCATCGTCGAATCGCCAGCCAAGGCGAAGACCATCCAGAAGTATCTGGGGAAGGGTTTCACGGTCGAGGCTTCGCTCGGCCACGTGAAGGATCTGCCCAAGAGCACATTGGGGGTCGATACCGATAACGAATTCGAGACCGAATACATCGTTATTCCCGGCAAAGAAAAAGTTCTTGCCAAGCTGAAGAAGCTGGCGCTTTCTGCCGACAACATCTACTTGGCGCCTGACCCCGATCGCGAAGGCGAGGCGATCGCCGCCCATCTGGCCGAAGAACTGGGCGACGGCCCCAAGGCCAAGAAGAAGAAAAAGAAAGCCAAGGACGAGGATGAAAACGGCGGTGAGCGCATTCGCCGCGTCACCTTCAATGAAATTACCCAGCGTGCCGTTCGCGCTGCCTTCGAGCATCCTCGCGACATTGATCAACACCTGGTCGACGCCCAGCAGGCCCGTCGCGTCCTCGATCGCCTGGTGGGCTATCAAGTGTCTCCGTTGTTGTGGGACAAAGTGCGCCGTGGTCTTTCGGCCGGTCGGGTGCAGACGGTTGCGCTTCGCCTCATTGTCGAACGTGAGCGCGAGATCAAGGCGTTTGAGAAGAAGGAATACTGGACCATCGATGCCCATCTCGCCGGCCCCAAGCCGCCGGCTTTCGACGCCCGCTTCGTCGGTAAAGGTGAGGAAAAGGTCGAAGTTGCCACTGGCGAGGAAGCGGGGAAGCTCCGTGCCGCCCTGGAGAAGGCCGACTGGTTGGTCCGCTCCGTCGATCGCAAGGAGCGGCGGCGCAATGCCACTCCGCCGTTTACCACCAGCAAGCTGCAGCAAGATTCCTCGCGTAAGCTGCGTTTCAGCGTGAAGCGAACCATGATGATCGCCCAGCGGCTGTATGAAGGTGTGGAATTGGGCGAGGAAGGCCTGGTCGGCCTCATCACCTACATGCGCACCGATTCCACGCGCGTGTCGAATGAAGCCCTGACCGAAGTGCGGGAATACATCAAAAGCCAGTACGGCGACGCATACCTGCCACAATCGCCCAATGCCTACAAAGAGAAGAAAGAGGCCCAGGCTGCACACGAAGCCATCCGGCCGACGTCGGCGATGCGCCATCCCGACCAGATCAAACAGTACTTAAAAGAAGATGAATACAAAGTCTACAAACTGATCTGGCAGCGTTTCGTGGCGTCGCAAATCACGCCTGCCGTTTTCGACCAGACGACGGTTGATATTGACGCCAAGTCCGGCTCCGATGCCTTCTGGTTCCGCGTGACCGGTTCGGTGATGAAATTCGACGGCTTCCTCAAAGTGTACGAGGAATCGAAAGAAGGAAAGGACGAGGAAGACGAGGAACTGAAGCACAAACTGCCGCCGCTCGAAGCTGGTCAAAAGCTGACGCTGCGGGAGCTGAAGCCGGAACAGCACTTCACAGAACCTCCGCCACGCTACAACGAGGCATCGTTGGTCAAAGAGCTCGAAGAGCGGGGCATCGGGCGTCCGTCAACGTATTCCGCGATTCTCAGCACCATCCAGGAGCGGCAGTACGTCCAGAAGCTGGGCGGCAAATTTACCCCTACGGAAATCGGACTTGTGGTCACCGATCTTCTGGTGGCGAATTTCCCCGACATCTTCGACGTGCAGTACACCGCCCGCCTGGAAGAAGAGCTCGACGAGATCGAGGAAGGCAAAGAAAAGTGGACCAATGCGCTGGCGGATTTCTACAAGAAGTTTGAGAAGGACCTGAAGTACGCCGCCAAGCACATGGAGAACATCAAGCGGATGGAGAAGCCCACAGGCGAGAAGTGCGAGCGCTGTGGCTCACCGCTGGTGATCAAGTGGGGCAAGCACGGGTCCTTCTACGCGTGCAGTTCGTATGACAAGGAGGATCCCAACAGCTGCACTTTCACCAAAGAGAATCCCATCAATTTGCCGGACCTCGATTCCGCAGACCTGCAGGAAACCACGCAGGAAGAATATTGCGAGAACTGCGGCCGGGTGATGGTGCTGAAGCGCGGGCGCTTCGGCCAGTTCATGGCGTGCACGGGATATCCCGATTGCAAAACCACGCGCCGGCTCGATCAGGGCAAGAAAGTTCCCGACATTCCGCTCGACGAACCCTGCCCCAAGTGCGGGCGCAACATGATGATTCGTCACGGGCGCTACGGGGAATTCACTGCGTGCAGCGGCTATCCGGAGTGCAAGTACGTGAAGCAGAACTTCATCGGAGTGAAGTGCCCGCTATGCAAAGACGGTGATTTAGTAGAGAAGCGTGCGCGCAAAGGCAACACGTTCTATGGATGCTCGAATTACCCGAAGTGCAAGTTCACTTCGGCGAACAAGCCGATTGCCGAAAAATGCTCGAGCTGCGGCCATGAGTTTCTGGTGGAGAAGTTCGTGAAATCGGTCCCCGTGATCGCCTGCCCGAACAAGGAGTGCGATTATGAGCGTTCTGCGCCCCTCGAAGCCGTGACTGCTGGCTCCTAACTGCCGGCAGTGCACTTATTTTGAATCCTGGCTGCACAGTGCACATCCATAAGGGCGTCAGTCTTGGAGTCACGCTCCAAAATAATCCCTCAACCTTGATAGGAGAATTGCATGTCCAATACGCCAACGACCGCCGACGCTGAACTGATTCTCAAGCTTTATGATCTGCGACGCGAGGCCGAGCTTCGCAAAGCCCGTAACTGGTGGTTGGGCTTCTGGCCCAATTCCGCCGACGAAATCCTGAAAATTGCTACCGCCCTCGGAACTCAGGAGAACGCCTGGCTGCGCCAGGTTGGCGGATACTGGGAGATGGCCGCTTCCTTTGTCCTGCATGGCACCCTCAGCCGGGAACTGTTCCTGGAAGGGAGTTTTTCCGGCGAGATGTTCTTCATCTTCGCCAAGATCGAGCCCTTCCTGAAGGAGCTACGCGAAAAGATGCAGAATCCCAAACTTTTCGGCAACGTGGAAAAATTAATCACGACGTCGCAGGGCGGGCCGGAGCGATTGAAACAGGTGCAGCAAGCCCAGGCTGCCATGCGCAAAGCCGCCAAGGCCGCCTAGGGAAATACTTCAAGCGGCGGCTGCGCCGGTTCTGCGGCCGCCCGTTTTTCTAGGAGATGTATTCGCGGATGTACTCGTCGCGCGACGCCGCCAACTCGTGCACGTCGCCATCGAAGATGATCTTGCCATCCCTGAGAATAAGGAACCCCATCGGGACCTCGCCGCGCATGCCCGGCGGGAGCGGCTGCATCTGATTGGTCTTGCGGTCGAAGTAATTATTCGCCATGATGAAGGCGTCCTGCAACCGGTGGGTGACCAGCAATGAACTGGTTTTGTAGACGTCCCGCTGTTTCACCACTAGCTGGATGATGGTCGTGGAAGTGACCGGGTCCAGTCCTCCGGTCGGAGAATCGTAAAGCAGTATCTCCGGATGGGTAATAATGGCGCGGGCAATGGCTACCCGCCGCCGCATGCCTCCCGACAGCTCCGAGGGAAACATGTCCACCGTCTTTTCTAGTTCCACGAAACTCAAGGATTCGCGGACCGGTTTCTCAACTTCTTCTTCTGTGACGTTGCCTTCCTCGAGCAGGCGGAAGGCAACATTTTCCCGCACTGTGAGCGAATCGAACAGGGCGCTTTCCTGAAACACCATGCCGATCTTTCGCCGAAGGTCGAATAGATCCTCTTCCCGCATCTGGGTCACATCTTCGCCCAGCACGTGAATGTGTCCGGCATCAGGCTTCATCAGGCCGAGGGCAAGCTTCAGAATCGTGCTCTTCCCCGAACCCGCGACGCCGAAGATTGCCTTGGTCTCACCTTTGGACAGCTGGAAGGAAATCCCATCCAGAACCGTCCTGCCCTCAAACGCGATCGAAACCCTATCAAAGGCAATGACCGGCGACTGGGAGCTCTCCGTCGAGGTGTGGTTCTGGTCAAATGTGAGCGGAGGTGCGGCCATGGCTCAACGATAGGAAAAAATTGCCATCAGAAACTTGGTGGTCAGCAGGTCCACCATAAGGATCAAAACCGACGACGCCACGACTGCTTGTGTCGTTGCCCGGCCCACACCCTGTGTCCCACCCCGCGCCGAAACCCCGTAGTAGCAGCCGACAGTGGCAATAATGAATCCGAAGAGAACCGGCTTCAGCAGACCCATCAGCACATCCTGAAACATCAGAATCTGATACGCGCTGTTCCAATACTGCCGCCAGTCGACTCTAAACAACAAGGTGGAAATCAGCGATCCACCGAACAGTCCCAGCAGGTCCGAGATGATGGTCAGGAAGAATAGCATGACCACGGTGGAGACCACCCGGGGAGTTACCAACTTCTTCATCGGGTCGGTGCCCAGTGCGCGCATGGCATCGATTTGTTCCGTTACTACCATCGAGCCCAGTTCGCTGGCCATGCCGGAAGAGTTTCGGCCCGCGACCATCAGCCCGGTGATGATGGGTCCAAGCTCGCGTACCATCCCGACCGAGACCAGTTGCCCAATCAACGAAAGCGAGCCAAACCTTTGCAGCGTATTCGCACTGTTCAACGCCAACTCCGCTCCGATCGACAGTCCCGTCAGCACTACGATAGGAAGAGACCCGACTCCGATCAGGTCGGCTTGCTGCATGGTATCGGCAAGGTAGCGGGGATAACGGAAAAGATTGGCCACCGATCGGCTGGCCAGCAGGGAATAGTCCTGCACGGCTTCCAACTTTTCTTTGGCGATTTCTGTAGGTGAGATTAGTTCCATTGGTCGTCTCAAGATTGCTCACGGCACTATAGCAGAGAAGGCAGTCTGCTTTCAGCCCTCGTTATTGCGGCAATCCGGGCCGGGCCTTTCTTCGCGGTGTTTGCAAAAGCTTCAACCGCCAAGGGCGCAAAGGCTTCGCCAAGCGCGCGGAGAAAATCTTGCAGCGTCGAAACCGGCTACTCCCTGGTTTTGCGCTTGATTTCGATGTTGAGCCGCTTGATCTTCTGGTTGAGCGTGGAAAGAGGCACGTGAAAGCGCTCTGCGGCTTCGGTCTGGTTCCAATTGCATTTTTCCAGCATATCGATGATGACCCGCCGTTCGCCGTCTTCCATGATGTCAAACAGCGAAGCGTCGGTGCGGTGCTCCAGGGCTGGGAAGGCCGCGGTCCGGCCCACGATCTGGTCGGGAAGAAGTTCCGGGCCGATCTCTTCCTCCGTGGAAAGCACGACGGCGCGCTCGATGACGTTTTCCAGTTCGCGCACGTTGCCCGGCCAGGAGTAGGCCATCAGCGGCCTGAGAGCTTCTGTCGTGATACGTCTCAGAGCCAGTGCATTCTCCTTCGAGTAACGGTCGAGAAAGAAGCCGGCCAGCAGCGGAATGTCTTCCCGGCGCTGGCGCAAGGGCGGCAGGTCAATCGTGATCACGTTGAGACGGTAGAAAAGATCTTCGCGGAATTTGCCCTCGCGCACTTGTTGTTGCAAGTCGACGTTGGTGGCGGCAATGATGCGTACATCCACCTGGATCTCATGGACCCCGCCCAGGTGCATAAACTTCCGGTCCTGAAGCACGCGCAGGATCTTGCTCTGCATGTCCAGGTTCATGGTGCCGATCTCATCGAGGAACAACGTGCCCCGGTCGGCAACCTCAAACAAACCTTTCTTGGATGCGACGGCGCTGGTAAATGCCCCCTTCACGTGTCCGAACAGCGTGGATTCCAAGAGATCCGGAGGCACCGAGCCGGTATTGACGGGAACGAAGGAAGAGTCGCGGCGGGGAGAATTCAAATGGATGGCTTTCGCGATCAGCTCCTTGCCGGTGCCGCTCTCGCCCTGCAGCAGCACCGTAGATCGGCTGGCCGCCACTTGGCCCACCAGATCAAAAATTTTCAGCATGGGCTCGCTCTTGCCCACGATGTTTTCAAAGTTGTAGCGTTGCTTGAGGGCGCGTTTGAGTTGAACGTTCTCTTCCTCCGCGCGGTGGCGAGCAATCGCCGCGCGCAGATCGGCCAGAAGCTTTTCGTTGTCCCAGGGTTTCTGGATGAAATTCGCCGCCCCCACCTGCATCGCCTTGACTGCATTCTCCACCGTGCCGTAGGCGGTGATCATGATGATGGAAAGCTGCGGATCCTGGGCGTGGATCTCGGCCAGCAATTCCATACCGTTGCGGTCGGGCAGCGCCAGGTCGAGTAGCACCACATCGAAGCTGTGCTCGCCGATGCGCGCCAGTCCCATTTCGCCGCTGTCGGCTGACTCCACGGCATAGCCTTCCATTTCCAGCAACGTCTCCAGCGATTCGCGAATGGCGGCTTCATCGTCAATGATCAACACCGAGCCCATCGAGGAGTGGGTGTCGTTCAGCGGGCGCGAGATGACGGCGGCTTCAGACATTGACTGCCTTCCTGGTCAGCGGAAA
>Ga0335078_10005566_pt1 | contig 18609 bp, 12 predicted proteins | sample Lox_Sample_32_FD_206711 | JGI IMG/M metagenome (GOLD analysis project Ga0335078, IMG submission 206711) | Soil microbial communities from Loxahatchee National Wildlife Refuge, Florida, United States - Lox_Sample_3.2 | ecosystem: Environmental > Terrestrial > Soil > Wetlands | place: USA... | reverse complement strand
AATTGTCACAGCAATGCGTGGGTTCGTGGTTTTCTAAGCTTTTCTGGTATTGGCGAATCAACAACTTCCGTCTTGTCAATACCCCCAATTAGCTCGACTCCCGCCGCCTCCGCCAACCCAATGCCCCTCAGCGGTTTAACCGTGAGGAACTCCTCAATACCTGATAGAGCGCCGGATAGATCGCCAGCTCGAGAACAAATGATGTGAGAATGCCGCCGATCAGGGGCGCCGCGATTCGTTTCATAACATCGGCGCCGGTACCAGTGGACCACATAATGGGTGCGAGGCCCATAATCATGCACGACACGGTCATGAACTTAGGCCGGATGCGCTTCGCCGCGCCGCGCAAAATGGCGGCCTGAAGGTCGGCAGCAGTGTTCATGCACCCCTCTTCCTGAGCCTGGCGGAACGCAAGGTCGAGATAGAGCAGCATGAACACCCCGGTCTCCGCATCGACACCCAACAAGGCAATCAGACCAACCCACACACCGATGCTGATGTGATATCCGAGAACATACAACAGCCAGACCGCCCCCACCGCAGAGAACGGGACCGCCAGCAGAATCATGAGCGTCTTCGCGGCCGAGCGCGTGTTTAGATAGAGCAGCATGACGATGAGGAACAGGGTCAGGGGCAGGATCACGCCGAGCCTCTCGCGCACCCTCTCCATCGCCTCGAACTGGCCGGACCACACCATCGTGTAGCCCGGTGGAACCTGGACGCGCGAGCGCAACAGCTTCTTCGCTTCCTCCACGTAGCCGCCTAAATCGCGCCCGGCGACGTCAACGTAGACGTAACCGCACAGCATGCCATCCTCGTCGCGCAACATCCCCGGGCCGGAGCGGATATGAATAGCCGCCAGTTGGGAAATCGGGATTTGCGTCAGGCCGTTCTCGATGGGTACGAGCACGCGTCCCAACTGGTCGATATCGCTGCGGAAATCGCGCGCGTAGCGGACATTTACCGGGTAGCGGCCACGACCTTCCACCGTCGTGGTGACGTTTTCGCCGCCCACCGCGCTTTCGAGAACTTCCTGTACGTCGTCGATGGTGAGGCCGTAGCGGGCCAGCGCCTGCCGGTCCCAATCGAAATCCAGAAAGTAACCACCGCTCGTTCGCTCAGCGAACGCATTGCGCGTTCCACGGACCGCCCGCAGCGCACGCTCGACTTCGCCGCCAATTTGTTCGATCGTGTTGATGTCAGAGCCCTGGATCCTGATCCCTACCGGCGTCCGAATGCCCGTTGTCAGCATGTCGATGCGGTTGCGAACCGGCATCGTCCACGCGTTAGAGGCGCCGGGAAGGTGGAGCGCGTCGTTCATCCTCTGCGCAAGCTGGTCAGTGGATAAGCGGTCCGGCGTGATTCTCCGCAGCGCGGGCCGCAGCAAGTCGGGCGCCCATGACGAATACCACGTCGGGATGGCGCGCCATTCCGACGGCGGCTTGAGCAATATGGTGGTCTCGGTCATCGACAGCGGGGCGGGATCGGTGGATGTTTCGGCGCGGCCCGCCTTGCCGAGCACACTCCGCACCTCTGGAAATTGCAGGATGATGCGGTCCTGGGCCTGCATGAGACGCTGGGCCTCGGTGATGGAGATGCCGGGTAGAGTAGAGGGCATGTAGAGAAGAGAGCCCTCATCGAGTGGGGGCATGAACTCGGAGCCGAGCTTCCAGTACAGCGGAACTGTCGCCAGAACCAGCCCCATCGCGCCGGCAATAACCGCCCACTTCCATCGCAGACACCATGTACACACCGGCTCGTACAGGCGAATAAGCACGCGGCTGATGGGGTGCTGCTCCTCGGCGTGAATCCTGCCAACGAGTACGGCATCGGCCACGCGCGCCAGCCAGTGCGGCCGGAAGCTGAAGTTTTGCAGGCGCGTGAACGCGAGGCGCAAGGCAGGGTCGAGGGTGATTGCCAGCAAGGCTGCCACCATCATGCAAAGGCTTTTGGTCCAGGCCAGTGGACTGAACAGACGACCTTCCTGCGCCTGAAGCGTGAGGACAGGCAGAAACGACACGGCGATTACGAGCAATGCAAAGAAGCTCGGACCGGCGACGGCCTTCACGGCCTCGACGATCACCGTGAAGGCTTCTTCCTGGCGTCCCTTGCGCTCCCATTCCTCCAGCCGTTTATGGACCTGCTCCACAACAACAATGGCCGCATCCACCATGGCGCCTATGGCGATAGCGATGCCGCCCAGCGACATGATATTCGAGGTAAGTCCCATGGCGCGCAGAGGAATGAAGGAGATCAGAATGGTGACCGGAATGGTGATCGCCGGGATAGCCGCGCTTGGGAAATGCCATAGAAAGATCAGGATCACCAACGATACGATCACGATTTCTTCGATGAGCGTCGTCTTGAGGTTGTCGATAGAGCGAACAATCAAATCGGAACGGTCGTAGGCAGTAGCTATCTTCACGCCTGCGGGCAGACCCGGCTCGATCTCGCTTAGTTTCTCCTTGACTCGATTTATTACGGCAAGCGCATTTTCACCTTGACGCATCACCACGATTCCGGAGACCGCGTCGCCTTTTCCGTTCCAATCGGCCACACCACGGCGAAGGTCGGGGCCAAGAGTCACCTGCCCCACGTCGCTTACGCGAACCGGCACGCCGGCAACCGAAGCTGTCAGCGCGATGTTGGCGATGTCCTCCTCCGAGCGCACGTAGCCGCGTCCGCGTATCATGTATTCCGCGCCGCCGAGTTCCAGCAACCGGCCTCCCGTGTCGCTGTTGCCGCGACGAACCGCCTGCACGACGCGAGAGATCGGGATCTTGTAAGACTGCAGTTTCGCGGGATCCACGTTCACCTGATACTGGCGCACGAAGCCGCCCAGCGCGGCCACTTCGGCCACTCCGGGGACCGAGCGGAGTTGGTATCGAAGGAACCAGTCCTGAAGCGAGCGCAGATCCGCGATGCTGTGGCTGCCGGAAGTGTCCACCAATACGTATTGAAAGACCCAGCCGACGCCAGTCGCATCGGGCCCCAACTCGGTACTGACGCCTTGTGGAAGCCGGGACTGTACACTCGATAAATATTCGACGGTTCGCGAGCGAGCCCAATAGACATCGGTGCCTTCGTCGAAGATGACATAGACAAACGAATAACCAAAATCAGAGAACCCGCGTACGGCCTTGACCCGCGGCGCGCCCAGCATGGCGGTAACAATCGGGTAGGTTACCTGGTCCTCGATGATGTCAGGGCTGCGGTCCCACCTCGAGTAGACGATCACCTGCGTGTCACTTAGGTCGGGGATCGCATCGAGCGGAACGTGACGGACGGACCAGATACCCGCTGCCACGGCGCAGGCGGTGAGCAGGAATATCGGAAGCCGATGCTGAGCTGAGAACTCGATAACGCGGTCAATCATGATGCGAGCCCGGGGAGGCCATTCCAGACTGCGCCGCCCCTGATTGGAGCCGGCTCTCCGAATCGATCAGGAATGTTCCCGAGGTCACGATGCGTTCGCCCGCGTTGAGGCCGGCGAGAACCTGGACCTGATCGCCCACGCGGCGGCCGATTTGAACCTGGCGAGGTTCCAGATTGCCGCTGCCTGCATCGACGTACACCGTCTGGCTCGTCCCGGTATCCATCACCGCGTCAGCGGGAACCATCAGTGTTCGCGTCGCCCCTATGGGGAACTGCACATTTACGAACATGTCGGGCTTCAGGCGCAGGCTGTCGTTGGCAGCTTCCAGACGAACCTTCGCAGTCCGCGTTTGCGGGTCCACCTGAGGCTGGAGATAGCTGACGCGGGCAGAGAAGGCGGGCCCATCGGGTGGAGTGACAGTGGCGCTCTGTCCCACGTGAATGGCGTCGATGTCGTTTTCGAACACGTCGGCCATGATCCATACGTGGCTGAGATCGGTGAGCGCGTAAAGTTCGGTGTCCGTAGTCACCCGCTGGCTCGGATAAGCGTTGCGTGCCGTGACGAAGCCAGTGGCGGGAGAATAGATCGCAACGGTCTGAACAGTGTCGGAAGCGTGACTATCCGAACTGCCCCCTGGCTTGAAAAGCTCCTGAACGGTGCCGCCTTCGAGCGGCGAGCGGGTCTGCTCGATCTCGCCGATCTGCGTGGGAGTGAGGTCGAAGACCTCTAGCCGGCGGCGCGCCGCTTGCACCAGCAGTTCGGCGTTACCCCAGGCTTCCTTGTCGACGCCTGCCTGCATCTGGTCTCGGACCCGCAGAGCGAGCAGAAGCTCCTGCTGAGCGGTTATCACTTCCGGGCTGTAAACAGCCACCAACAGGTCGCCTTTTTTCACCATCTGTCCGTCAAAATCAACGAATATTTTGACAATCCACCCCTCCATGTGCGGATACACCCGTGTGATGCGCGTCTCGTCCGCGGCCACGCGCCCGGGCGCGTGAATCGTGCCGGTGGCCGTGCCGTAAGAGACCGTACCGAAAGCTACTCCAACCAATTGCTGCATGTCGGCGCCGATATGGACTTCGCCGCTGGAGGCTGCCCCAACGTGTTCGGGGGTCTCTTCATAGACCGGCACGAGTTTCATCCCGCAATCGGGAGCAATGCCAGGCTTATCCGATTTGTACGAGGGGTGCATGGGGTCGACCCAGTAGAGGATCCGCCGAGCAGGCGGCCCGGCGGCGATCGCGTTGCCGTTCCGCCAATGCAGCCAGCCATAGCCACCAAGAAAAAGGACTGCCAGCGCAGCGCAAATGTAGAGATTACGCATAAAAGTGTTTAATGCATGAGGCTCGTCCCGGTTAACTCTTCCAGACGAACAAGAGCGAGGCAGAAACTCCTTTCGCGGTCGTCATATTCTTTTTCGGCGTCAAAGACCACGATCTGGCTGGTCAGGGCATTGAGAAAATCACTTGAGCCGTTCTGGTAGGAAACAAGCGAGGCGTGCGCGGCAAAGCGAGACTGGGGCAGGATCGTGCGCTTGTAGACGTCCAGCAGGACGATATCGTCGTGGGCGGCGCGCCAGGCGTCTGCGATTACGTCCCGGGACGCCTCGTCAGAAGGCAGCCGTTTGTTAGTGAGGTCCTCCAGGGAAAGAATCGTCGAAGGAGACGCTTCGGTCGGCGGCCACCCCAACGGCGAGTCGCCGGAGCGGCCGGCCAGGGCGTTGATTTCAGCCTCGCTTTGGCGCCGCAAGGCGCCCGCCTCGATGAGCCGCGGCTCCAGCAGCGATATCTGAACCTGTGCCTTGAGAACATCCTGTTCCAGCCCTTTGCCATCCGAGTAGTTCGCGTCGGCGATGCGCAGCAGATTGCGGAGCAATTCACGATGCCGTTCAATCGAGTCCTGCATCCGGTGAGCATTTCCCAGACCGCAATACGCCCGCTTCATCGCAGTGACGGCGCTGGGCTGGCCGGCACCGTGGCGGAGCGCCTCCTGAATCAACTGATCGAGTTGTAAAGGCGCTTCGGCGGCAAACGCCGCTTCCGTTGCCAGCAGACACAGCAACGGCAGTATGCGCATTCGACCTCCTGATCTGTCCCGTTGTGCTCATCATACATCCGGGTGCGGCGAATCTGCGACGTGCACGTTTAGTAGGGTCTGTTCATTCTGAGAGCCTGATACACTGAAAATTCATTCCCAGCCATAGTCGAGGGTAGTCTTCGTGGGGGACAAGTCGTGGCGATTTATCGCCGCCATGCCCGCGCTTCTGCTTGCGGGCATTGCACTGGCAACACTGGCCGTGAGAGGCCAGACGGCGCAGCACATACGCCTGGAAGTTCTCGTCGTGAAATCGCTCGAGGAGGCGCGACAGATCGAGGCTCAATTGCGTGCGGGGGCGGACTTTGCGCAGCTCGCCAGCGAGCACTCCACCGATGAAAGCGCCGCGAGCGGCGGTTTTCTGGGACAGGTGGACCCGGAGACGCTGCTGCCGGAGTTGAAAGCCGCAGTCCGGAATCTGGAACCGGGGCAGTTCTCCGAAGTTGCGAAAATTCCAGCGGGTTTCGCGATCCTTAAGGTCCTCCGGAACCAACCAGACACGGTCGCCGATAATGTGGTTCCGACAGGTCCCGACAAGAGTGGCATGTTGGGCACCAGTGCCGGGAGCGACTGGCGTCCAACCATTGACACCTCCGGCTATGGCGAGTTCCTCGCCGCCTTAAATCGCGTCCGCGAGAGAACGCCGGGGTTCGGACTGGATGTGAAAGAAGTTTGTGCCGCGCGTCAGCAGGCCCCCCGTGACGAGATCGCATCGTACGAGAAGGTTCTCGCCTCCCGCAACGCCGAAACCGAAGCACATGTGATTCGCACAGCCCACTACAAGCTCGCACTCCTGCACGCTTCCATCGGGGAGATCGACCAGGCCATCCAGCACTGGGAGGCATTGTACGAGATGCCCGGCGCTCAGGCGGGCGAGGTGGGGCAGCAGATGGAGGAAACGTTGGGCTCCTCGTATCTGCATCGGGCGCAGATGGAGGCGGGTTCAATTCATGAGCCGGTTAACGAAGGCTGGCTCATTCCCACTCATCCCGGCGCCATTCATCAGGGTGGCGCAGACGCTCAGAAAGCCGTGTCGTATTTGACCGCTGCACTCCGGCGCGATCGCTCGAACATAGAGCTGCGGTGGCTGCTGAATCTGGCATACATGACGGCCGGAACATGGCCTTCCGCAGTTCCGGTGGAATTCCGCATACAGCCGTCGGTGTTTGCTTCAAAGGAAGATCTCGGACGATTTGTCGATGTCGCGCCCGCCGCCGGAGTGGCAGTGCGAGGCGAGGCTGGGGGTGTAATCATAGACGACTTCGACAACGATGGCCTGCTCGACATTATCGAATCGACCATGGAGGATTGCGAATCCATCCACTTCTTCCACAACAACGGCGACGGAACTTTCTCCGACCGTACCGCACAAGCCGGTCTGCTGGACCAGAAGGGTGGGCTGAACATTATCCAGGCCGACTATAACAATGACGGCTGCGCCGATATCCTGATCATGCGTGGCGGCTGGGAATTCGCGCGGCGTCGCTCCCTGCTGCGGAATAACTGCAATGGGACGTTCACCGATGTCACGGCACACGCTGGGCTTCTGGAACCAATCCGCGCATCCCAGGCGGCGGTGTGGACGGACATCGACAACGACGGCAATCTGGATCTCTTCATTGGCAACGAAAACGGTCCGGCGCAACTGTTCCTGAACAAGGGAGACGGTACGTTTATCGACATTTCGCGCGAGGCTGGCGTGGATCGCATTGCTTTCGCGAAAGGGGTGGTCGCGGCTGACTACGACAACGACGGATATCCGGATCTTTACGTCACCAATCGCAACGGCCAGGGATTCCTGTACCACAACAACGGGGATCGGACGTTCTCGGACGTATCGCGGGCAGCGGGCATCCACGCGCCGAAGTCCCCATTTGCCGTTCTTTTTTTCGACTACGACAACGACGGATGGCCCGACCTGTTCATCACAAGTTACTTCCCTTCCGTGGAAGAGTCGGCGCGCAGTTACCTCGGAATGCCTGTTAAGGGCCAGACCGGGAAGCTGTTTCGGAACATGGGCGACGGCACGTTCCGCGATGTAACGGCAGAGACAGGTCTCGACCGAATCTTCATGCCGATGGGATGCAACTTCGGAGACATCGACAACTCGGGGTTCCTGAGCATTTATATGGGTATGGGAAACCCCTCGTTCTCCTCGCTTCTGCCGAACGTGCTCCTGCTCAACAAAGATGGGAAGCGATTTCTCGATGTATCCACATCCTCGGGAACCGGCGCCCTCGCCAAGGGGCACGGGATCGCCTTCGGCGACCTCGGCAACAACGGCAACGAGGATATTTTTGCCAATCTCGGCGGTGCGGAGCCCGGCGATATATTCACGACGCGTTTGTTCCGTAATCCCGGCGGGCATGGAAATAACTGGATCACCTTGCGCCTGGTGGGCGCGAAGTCCAACCGCTCGGCCATCGGATCGCGCATTACCGTAACCGTGGACGATCCCGATCAGGGCCACCGCAGGATCTTCCGTACGGTGGGAAGTGGTGGCTCGTTCGGCGCCTCGCCGCTCGAGCAGCATATTGGCATCGGCCGATCGGCGGATATCGAGAGCATTGAGGTGTGGTGGCCGGCATCAAAGACACGCCAGTTGTTCCGGGGAGTTGCGCCGAACCAGTTTCTGGAAGTCCATGAGTTCGCGCTGGCACCGGTCAAACTGAAGCGTGTTTCGTTTGAACCCGGCGAACATCCTCCCAGGAGTCAGTCTCGAACAAAATAGTGGCCTCTGCCCACCGGGCGGTAATATTTCGCGCAGGCGAAACGCGTTGAACCGGGGGGCTGGCCCGCTCGCACTGCCGCGCCGTGTTAACGTATTTGTGTTCTGCTCACTGCTGAGACGGCGTGGGGCCGATACGGATGCCCGCGCTGTCGGAGGAGTTTCGATGATCCCGCTTCGTCTGCAGCTTGGGTGGTGCGCCGCGGCCACCTTCGCAGGGTTACCGGCATACTGCACCGGGAAGGAAGCAGCCGCGGTCGTAAAGGCCCCCGCAGGCCAGGTGGAGGGACTCATCGAAGGCCAGCTGCGGGTCTTCCGCGGCATTCCTTATGCGCAGCCACCGGTGGGCTCGGCGCGATGGCGGCCGCCAAGCGCGATGCCGCGGTGGGAGGGGGCCAGAAAGGCAACGGAGTTCCAGCCCGCGTGCCCTCAGCCACAGTCCAAGCTCTCCAATGTCTACACACCTCGCGAGCCACTGCCGACGAGCGAAGACTGCCTGACGCTCAACGTCTGGAGTCCCGCCGACGCGCGCAACGCGCCCGTCTTCTTCTGGATCCACGGTGGCGCGCTGGTCGGGGGATCGGCCCGAGAGGACATGTACAACGGCGCGCGATTCGCCGAACGTGGCCTCGTCGTCGTCTCCATCAACTATCGGCTGGGCGTCCTCGGCTGGCTGGCGCATCCTGAACTTAGCGCCGAATCGCCCGATGGGATATCCGGCAACTACGGCTTGCTGGATCAGATCGAGGCTCTGCGCTGGGTTCGGCGCAACATCCACGCCTTTGGTGGCGATCCTTCGAACGTGACCATCGCCGGCGAATCGGCGGGCGCACTCAGCGTTATGTACCTCATGGCCGCGCCGGCAGCCCGTGGTCTCTTCGCAAAGGCGATCGCGGAGAGTGCGTACATGATCACGACGCCCGAACTGCGAGAGCGGCGGTTTGGCTCCCCCTCAGCCGAGGAGAGCGGGAAGCGATTGGCTGCCGCACTTCACGCGCCGAACATTGCTGCTCTTCGAGCAATGGACGCTAAAGCTCTGAGCGACGCTGCTCCAGCAGCCGGCTTCGCGCCGTGGGGTGCAATCGACGGACACGTACTGCCCCGTCAGTTGGTGGACGTCTTCGACCGAGGCGAGCAGGCGCCCGTACCTTTGCTCGCCGGATTCAACAGCGGTGAGATTCGCTCGTTGATGGTCCTGGCACCCCGTGCGCCAACAAGTTCCACCGAGTACGAGAAGATCATTCGCGACCGCTATTCGGACCTCGCCGATGAATTCCTGCGGATCTATCCTGCCGCAACCATGCAGGAGAGCATCCTCGCCACCACGCGCGACGCGCTGTACGGATGGACGGCCGAGCGACTGGTGAGAAAACAGGCCGCAATCGGGGTGCCTTCATTCCTCTATTTCTTCGACCACGGCTACCCTGCCGAGGACGAAGCTAAACTGCATGGCTTCCACGCCAGCGAGTTACCTTTCGTCTTCGGCACTTTCGACAGCACCCCGCCGCATTGGCCGCAGATTCCGGCAACACCCGGGGAAAGGACGCTGTCCGAGGCCATGCTGGGCTACTGGAGCGCTTTCGCCCGCACCGGCCAACCGCAGGTCCCTAATGAACCGGCGTGGCCCGTCTTCGGGTCAGACCAGGCCTACATGGCATTCACAGATGCGCCACACCCCCGGAGTCACCTGCTGCCAGGGATGTACGAGATCAACGAACAAGTGGTCTGCCGTCGTCACGCCGGTGGGGACACCCCGTGGGGGTGGAATGTGGGGGTCGCTTCGCCAAAACTCGCGCCCGAGGCGCCGCAGTGTAGGTAATCGCGATCGAGTGGTTGCGGCCGGCCCTGACCCGTCGGAAACGTGCGGATGTCTTAACATCGAACCCGGCGAACCCATGGCGCGTATCTTCGATTGACACTCCGATGCGGAAGCCAGTCATTGTCCCCATCTTCTTCCTGATCGCCGGAAGCATACTCTGTGTTGCTGGAGTGGGATTGTTTTGTCACATGGCCCTCGCCAGGCATCCAAGGAAGAGCACTGCGCCTCGTGGTGCCGAGACAGTGACAGCGCGCGCGCCCGACGGAGAGCTGCTCAGCGCCTGGTGGATGCGAGCAACGGCACAGAACGGGAACTGCGTAGCCGTACTGCATGGGATTGCCGACTCGCGGGCCAGCGCCGTGGGATTCGGGCCGATGTTTCTGAGCGAAGGCTATTCGGTGTTGGTGCCGGACAGTCGCGCGCACGGCGAGAGCGGGGGGGAGTTTGTCACCTACGGCCTGCTGGAGAAATACGACGTGATCGCCTGGGCTGACTGGATGAAGAGGGCGGGCTGCCGAAAGCTGTTCGGGCTCGGGGAGTCCCTTGGCGCTTCGGTTCTGATTGAGTCGGCCGGGGTGCGACCGGTCTTTACCGCGATCGTGGCAGAGTGTCCCTACGCCGATTTGCGGGAAGTGGCCGCCTATCGGGTTCAGCAGATAGGACACGTTCCAGCATTTCTCGCCAGGCTCATCGTGAAGAGTGCTATGGTCTACGCGCGACGGGTTGATGGCCTGGACCTGGGACACGTCTCACCGGTTGAGAGCATGGCCCGGACGGCAACACCGATTCTTCTAATTCACGGGTTGCTCGATACGCGCACGCCGCCATACAATTCAGAACGTTTGGCAGGCGTCAATCCACGCGCATCGCTCTGGCTGGTGCCGAACGCCGATCACACGGGGGCTTCGACCGCTCAACCAAATGAGTTCCGGAAACGCGTGCTCGGATGGTTTGCAGAGCACTAAGCGCTGGCCGATGCGATTCTAACGTCCCAACTGGCTCGAGTAGGTCGCGAAGTTCAGCAGCAGTGAAGGATAGATACCCAAGACGAGCGTGCCGGCCACCGAAGCACCGAGGGCCAACTGGATGCCGAATGTCGGCGGCGCCACGGACTCCGACGCTTCGCCGGGTTCGCGGAAGTACATGACAACCAGAATGCGGAGGTAGTAGTAGGCGGCAACGGCGCTGTTAAGCAAACCGATCACCGCGAGCCACACCAGGTTGGCGTCGAGTGCGGCTTTGAAGATGTAGAACTTACCGAAGAAGCCCGCGGTCAGCGGGACGCCAATGAACGAGAGCAGGAGAATAGTGAAGAGCGCGGCGATCACAGGCTGGCGCCAACCGAGGCCGGCGAGATCGTCCACGTTCACGTAGCGTTCGCCCTGGCGCGAAAAATAGGAGATCACCGCGAAAGCGCCCACCTGCATGAAAGCATACGCGGCAAGATAGAACATCACGGCAGCGATTCCGATCTCACTGTGCGCAGCAATCGCCACCATGATGTATCCGGCGTGAGCGATGGAGCTATAAGCCAGCATGCGCTTGATGTTGGTCTGCGTTAGTGCAGCGAAATTGCCCACGATCATGGTCAGCAAAGCGGAGCCCCACACGAACGGCTCCCATCGGTTCACGAGCGGGTCGAACGCGGTGATGAAAACGCGGACAAACACGGCGAAAGCGGCAGCTTTGGGTCCCGCCGACATGAAGCCCGCCACAGGAGCCGGTGCGCCCTGATACACGTCGGGAGCCCAGATCTGAAACGGAACTGCCGAAACCTTAAAGGCAAACCCTACAAACATCAGCGCGGCGGCAACACTGGCCAGCGTAATGCTCACGCGCCCAGTTTCGAGAGCGGCACGGATAGCCGGCAGGCTGGTTGTTGCGGTAGCACCATAGATCCACGCGATGCCGTAGAGAAGGAAGGCGGTGGCGAACGAGCCCAGAAGGAAGTACTTGATTGAAGATTCGTTGTTGCGGCGGTCGTCGCGCAAAAAATCGGCAAGAACGTACGTCGCGATGGAGGAGATCTCAAGGCCGATGAAGACCATGATCAGCTCGTTCGCCGTGGCCATGACGCACTGCCCCGCGATGGAGAACAGGATCAAAGCGTAGTACTCGCCGCAGTTGGACCTTTCGCGATTCAGGTATTGAAAGGACTGCAGGATGGCCAGAACGCCTACGCCGATCACGAGGATACGGAAGAACGATGCGTACCCATCGACGATGAGCAAGCCACCAAAGGCCGGGCCCCCAACGGTGAAAGCAACTACCGACCCCCACGCGGCAGCCAGCAGGGCCAGTAACGAAAGATATCCCGGAATACCGCGGCCGCGCTTGCCCAGGGTCACTTCAAGCAACATGATCAGCGTGCCCGCGACGGTAAGAATCAACTCGGGGAGAACGCGAATGTAATCGGCCAGCGGAGGCATGTAACTTGCGTTCACCGCGGCCTCCCATCGACCCAGGCCCCTGTTGCCACCTGCATTACAGGGCGGGTCGCCGGCTTTAGTGTGCGTACGTGCATTTCGGTCATTGCCGCGGTTTGTGCCAGAATCCCGGATGTCGAAGTCGTGATAGGCGGCATGAAGCTCTGACTGAAGCAACCCATCCACACCATCATCACAATTAGGGGCAAAATGCAGGCCCACTCACGAGCGTTGAGATCGGGCATGTGATGTTTGAGATCGTCCGTAGCGCGACCGAAAAACACGCGCTGATAGAGCCACAGCATGTAGCAGGCCGACAGGATCACACCGATCGCCGCAAACACGGCCCATCGGAAGTTCGTCAGCGCAGCACCCTGCAACACCAGGAACTCGCCGACGAAATTGTTGAGGGTGGGCAGCCCGACGCTGGCCAGCATGGTAATCATGAATGCCTTCGAAAGCCCGGGGGCGGGAGTGGCGACGCCGCCATATGCCGAGATTTCCAGTGAGTGGCGCCGCTCGTTGAGGAAACCTACAAGAAGGAACAACGCGCCGGTGGAAATGCCGTGATTGAGCATCTGATAAACCGCGCCATCCATTCCAGCCTGGGTGAACGTAAACAACCCGAGTACCACAAAGCCAAGATGGCTCACCGAGGAATACGCCACCAGTTTCTTCATATTCGGCTGAACCATGGCGACCAACGCGCCGTAGATAATGCCGATTATGGCCAGCGTTACGATCCAGTCGGCGCATTGGTGCGCGGCGTTGGGGAACATGGGCAGGCAGAAGCGCAGGATACCGTACGTGCCCATTTTCAGCATAACGGAGGCGAGCATGACCGAGCCGGCTGTAGGTGCTTCGACGTGCGCGTCGGGCAACCACGTGTGCAGCGGGAACAGGGGAACCTTGATCGCGAAGGCGATGAAGAAAGCGAGGAACAGCAGAAGCTGCGATTCCGAACTTAGCCCCAGCCGGCCACCTTGCAGCCTTCGCATGATCTCCATGTAATCGAATGTGCCGCCCGCGGCGTTATACAAAAAAATGATCGCCGCCAGCATCAGCACCGATCCCGCCATGGTGTAAAGGAAGAACTTCACCGCGGCGTAGATGCGCCGGTCGTAGCCCCAGACACCGATGAGGAAGTACATGGGGACCAGCGAGATCTCCCAGAACACGTAGAACAGGAACAAGTCGATTGAGCAGAAGACCCCGATCAATCCGAACTCGAGCAGAAGCAGAAAAGCATAGAATTCCTTGTGCCGTTTGCTGATGTAGCGCCAGGAAAGCAGCACGCAGATGGGGGTCAGAAGGGTAGTGAGCAGGATCAGCCAGAGGCTCACTCCGTCAATAGCGACATGATAGTGGATGCGTGGCGACGCTATCCAGTTGAGGTCTGTCTCGAAGCTCCAGCCGTGCGGAGTGTGAAACCAGAACGGCGCGATCAGGCCCAATGAAATAAGGAAAATGACGATCGACGCAGCGAGGGCGAAGACGCGAATAATCCCAGGCTGGTTCCGGGGCAGGAGCAGGGCGAGAAGAAAAGCGACCAACGGCAGAGCGATGACGATGTTTAACAGGTAGTTCATCGCACGCCTCCCAAGCCCACCGCCAACAGAAGCAGCACGGAGCCGAACACCACCCATGCGGCGTAGCTTCTGATGTATCCCGATTGCGCAAGCTTCAGAACCGCACCAACCCCACGGGACCGCGCGCCGACCTGATTCACAGCGCCGTCGATAACTCCAGCATCAACTCCGCGCCAAAGAACTGTGCGGGATCCGCCGATCAGCGGACGGACAATAAGTAAGTTGTAGAGCTCGTCAACCCGATATTTGTCCAGCACCAGGCGGTACAAGCCTCCAAGCGCACCGGCGATTTTTCCGGGCAACTCGGGCGCTCGCACATAGAAGATCCAGGAGATCAATATCCCGAGCATCCCGACTCCCGCGGAGGTCCAGACCAGCACCGGATTCTCGCCGCCGTGCTCGGGGAAGATCGGTTCCAGCCAGTGAGGAATGTTAATGAATCCTCCAAAAAGCGAGAGCGCGGCCAGCACCATCAGCGGACCGGTCATGATCAGCGGCGATTCGTGCGGATGCTTGTCGCCGCGATACTTCCCCGTGAACGCCATGAACCAGGCGCGAAAGACGTAGAAAGCAGTCAGCCCGGCGGTGCCGACGCCAACCCAGTAGATCCACGGCGCACGCTCGTAGGCGGCCGAGAGAATCGCGTCCTTGCTGAAGAAGCCGGAGGAAAAGGGGAAACCGGAAATCGCGAACGAAGCACAAAGCAAAGTGATGGCGGTGACCTTCATGTGCTTCCACAGGCCACCCATCTGACGCAGATCCTGCTCGCCATGCAGTCCGTGGATGACCGCGCCCGCGCCGAGGAACAACAGCGCCTTGAAGAACGCGTGCGTCATCACGTGCCAGATACCGGCGGAGAAGGCGCCCACGCCGCAGCCGAGGAACATGTAGCCGAGCTGCGAGACCGTCGAGTAGGCAAAGACCTTCTTGATATCGAACTGCGTCAGGCCTATGGTGGCGGCGAAGAAGGCGGTGGCAAGACCGATTCCGGCGACCCAGTCCATGGCGATCGGCGCATGCAGAAAAAGCACGTGCGAGCGCGCTACCATGTATACGCCGGCGGTGACCATGGTTGCCGCGTGAATCAGCGCGGAAACGGGCGTGGGGCCAGCCATCGCGTCCGGCAGCCAGACGTACAAAGGAATCTGCGCGGACTTCCCGCAAGCGCCGACGAGAAGCAGCATGCAGATGGTCGTGAGAACACCGTAGCCCACTTCCTTCGGCATACTCGCAGCTGCCCCGAAGACCTTACTAAAATCAAGAGAACCGAACTGGCGGAAGATCAGGAACATCGCCAGGGAGAATCCGAAATCGCCGATGCGATTCACAATGAACGCCTTGTTTCCTGCGGTGGTGGCGAAGTTCTCGAGGAAGTAGAAGCCGATAAGAAGGTAGCTGCAAAGACCCACGCCTTCCCATCCCACGAACATCACAAGGTAGTTGGCCGCCAGCACCAGCGTAAGCATGAAGAACATGAACAAATTCATGTACGAGAAGAAGCGGTAATACCCGCCTTCATGCTCCATGTATCCAACGGCGTAAATGTGAATCAGAGAGCCGATGCCAGTGACAATAAGCAGCATCACGGCGGTGAGCCGGTCCACGGCAAAGTCACAGCCAATGTTGATGAGGCCGCTCTGAATCCACGTGAAGTAGTGCTCCACTATTGGCTGCTCGAGCGCTCCCGCGCCCAGCAGTGTCTTCACCACCCAAGCGAAGGAGAGCGCTACTGAGCCGATGGCCACGACGTTCACAAGCGTCTTCGACATGCGGCGGCCCGCGAGCCCGTTTATCAGGAAGCCCGCGAGGGGAAATATGGGAATGAGCCAGAGATTCATCGGTTGTGAGCGGTCAGTCCTTCATCGAGCTGATCTCGTCAATCTCAAGCGACTTGCGGTTTTTGAACACGGTAAGGATAATGGCGAGGCCGACCGCTGCTTCTGCGGCCGCCACCACCATGACAAAGAACGAATAGATGTGCCCGTCCACCTGCTTCCAGTGATAGGAAAACGTGATGAACGACAGATTCACCGCGTTGAGCATCAACTCGATGGACATGAATACCGTGATGATGCTGCGCCGATAGAGGAAGCCGGCTATGCCCAGGCAGAACAGAATCGCACTGAGGATAAGGTACCAGTTAAGTGGAACCGCATGCGCCGGAGGCATTAATCGATCTCCTTCTGCGCCAGCACGATTGCGCCGATGATAGCGATCAGGATGAGCACGGAGGTCACTTCAAACGGCAGCAAATACCGGGTGAAGAGCGCGATGCCGACGTCGCGCGGGCCGCCGCCTTCGAAACCACCGAACCAGGCGAGTTCGCTCCTTGGCAGCAGTCCCTGAATCACAAAGGCAACGATACCCAGAAAAACGGCCATCAGCGGGACGCCGATGACTTTGACGAGTTGGCGCGCGGGAGTTATGCGCTCCGCACCGGCGTTGAGCAGCATGATTACGAAAACGAATAACACCATGATGGCGCCGGCGTAGACGATCATCTGGGCAGCGGCGAGAAACTCGGCCCCCAGCAGGAGGTAGAGCACGGCGAGTGCGCCCATCACGCCGATCAGCGACAACGCGCTCGAGATCGGGTGCGTCTGCACCACCAGGTTGATGCCGCACAGCACGGCGATCACGGCGAAGACGATGAATAAAGCGATGTCCATGGCTTATCTCGGAAGCAGCGCTACCACGGCGCCTGTAGCCAACATCACCACCATGCCCACGGGAAACATGAAGGTCCACGCAAAGCGCATGAGCTGGTCGTAACGGAAGCGCGGCAGCGTGCCGCGCACCCAGATCCAGACGAATAAAAGGACGCCGGTCTTGGCGCAGAACCAGAAAAGCGGCATGGCGATCTGGTTAATCAGCGGAAAGACAAACTCGCCTGCGAGGAAGAGCACGGCGAGTCCGAACGAGGCCAGCGCCACCACGGGGAACGTGAACTTGTCTTTTGGCCGGGCTGGATTCAGGGCGGCCCACGCCGAAATGAGGCCTGCAATTACAAAGATCGCCGGCGCAACATAGTCCGACCACGGAGCGGGAAACGGCGGCAACCATCCGCCCAGAAACAGGAGGGTGGAAACACAGGTGACCGTAACCATGTTGCAGTACTCGGCCATGAAAAACGAGGCGAACTTCATGCTCGAATACTCGGTGTGGAAACCGGCCACCAACTCGTTCTCGGCCTCGGGCAGATCGAAGGGGATTCGGTTGGTCTCCGCAAACGAAGCAATCAGGAAGATAATGAAGGCGACGATCTGCAGCGGGAAAACCTGGAAGACATTCCAGTGCGGGATGAAACCGAAGTAGAAGCCGTCCTGCCACTTAACGAGGTCGCGAAAGCTGAGCGTGTTTGCGAGCAGCAGCGGGCATGCGATGGCCAGAGCCATGGGCAGCTCATAGCTGATCATCTGCGCCGAACTTCGAAGCCCCCCCAGCAGAGAGTATTTGTTATTCGAAGACCATCCGGCCAGCGCCACGCCGTATACGCCCACCGCGGAAATCGCCAGCACGAAGATCACGCCGATGCGAAGGTCCGTCATCTGCAGCCATGTACTGATCTGACGCCCGGCAACACTGAAACTGATTTGAGGCCCAAACGGGATTACGCAGATATTGGTGAGCGCGAGCGCCACGGCCAGAAACGGCGCAAGGATGTAGGTGAACTTACTCACGTGGGAAGGGATCATGCCTTCCTTGGTGATGAGCTTGATCACGTCGGCCAGAGGCTGCAGCAATCCGTGCGGTCCCACCCTGTACGGGCCCGGACGAAGCTGAATGTGGGCGATGACCTTGCGCTCGATCCACTGCAAATAGGCCAGCGTGGTCATCAGCACTCCAAACAGGACGACCAGCTTGACCAGCGTAACGACGATGTAGGTTAAGTCCATTGAGCCAGTGAGCGTTACTTCCCCTGATAGAGAGCCCCAGGCGCTTCCAGAACGGTTTTCAGTGTCTTGGAATACTCACCGAGCGAGCCCGACGTGAACAGCGTATCTTCGGCCGAGCGAATCAACTCCGCTCGCACGGTCGCGGGCACACGGCCATTCACCGCTGCCGTTTGCGCCGCACCGCCGGAAGCGACAACCGGTAAAGGAACATTATAGCCGCGCACGGTCGCGCGAATCTCTTCAAAGACCTGGTCGGGTAACCAGACACCGATGTGCGCACCCATTTCTTTCGCCAACAGGCCGATGATTTCCAGGTCCGTCTTCGTGCCCATTACCTTGATCGCGGCCTTCAGTTTTTGCACTTCCCCGCACGTATTGGTGACCGTGCCGTTCTTTTCGTAAGCGGAGGCCGCCGGGAACACGACGTCGGCGCGGCGGGCGGTCTCGGTGAGAAACATATCGTTTACCGCGATGAAGGCGTGGGCGGCCGCGAGTGGGGCGCGCCTCAGGGGATTGGCGCCCACAACCCAGAGCGCGTCAAGATCGGTGGCTGCAAGCATTTCATCCAACGCCAGAGAGCCGGCGTCGGGCACCAGCCCCATATCGTAGGCGCCCCGAGAATTCGAGTAATCCACCAGCGGCACGTACTTCACCGGGATCCCAAGCGAATCGCCGAAAGCT
>Ga0335078_10005565_pt1 | contig 18611 bp, 18 predicted proteins | sample Lox_Sample_32_FD_206711 | JGI IMG/M metagenome (GOLD analysis project Ga0335078, IMG submission 206711) | Soil microbial communities from Loxahatchee National Wildlife Refuge, Florida, United States - Lox_Sample_3.2 | ecosystem: Environmental > Terrestrial > Soil > Wetlands | place: USA... | reverse complement strand
TGAAGTCCTGAAGGCGCTCGAAGTGGCTCGGCAAAACAAGTTCATCGGCGCGCCACTCGAGGCTCTGGTCCGATTGCATGCGAACGACGAACTCTACCCGCTGCTCGAAAACTATCTCGGCGAGCTCGCGGGGCTTTTCATCGTCTCGCAGGTAGAGCTGCAGCACGCCAGCGATCCGCTACGCGTGGAAATCGAGCGGGCGCGCGGCACCAAGTGCGAACGCTGCTGGAAATACACCACCGACGTCGGACAAAATTCCGAATTTCCCACCATCTGCGTCCCGTGCGTGGATGCGATCCGGGAAATCCCGAGCGATTGATATGGGCCAGCGCTACTTGCCATTCGCGGCGGCGGTCATCGTCTTCATCCTGGATCGGATCACGAAGGGCATCGTCAAGAGCCACATTTCGGCGTGGCAAGCGGTGAACGTCATCCCTGGCTTGTTCAACATCGTGCACACAGAAAACCCCGGCATTGCTTTCGGCCTGCTCGCCGATCTCGCCAATCCCTGGAGGGACATTATCCTGATCGGCCTTGCGATCCTTGTGCTTGCCATTATCTCGGCCGTGCTGCTGCGCGCCGGAGCACAGAACCTATTGCTCCGCATGGGTTTGGCGCTGGTGATGGGCGGCGCGGTGGGAAATCTGTTCGATCGCGTTGTACACGGGACCGTCACGGATTTCGTCGAAGTACATGTGGGGGAGCATTATTTCCCCGCCTTCAACGTGGCCGACAGCGCCATCACGATTGGGGCTTGCCTGCTGCTGCTGGATATGTGGTATTCGAGGGAGAGGAAGAGCCAGACAGCTGAAGTTCCCCGATAGCCGACGGACGAAACCGCGATGTTTCCAAAACTCATCTCAATCGGACATTTCTTCATACCCACCTACGGGACGCTGGTTGCGATCGGGTTCCTGATGGGCCTGTGGGTGACCGTGCGGCTTGCCAAGCGGAGCAAGCTTCCGGCCGAGCCTATCACGAATCTGGCGATCTATTGCGCGCTGGCGGGCCTGGCGGGCGCGAAGCTCTTCATGGTCCTGTTCGATTTCAAAGAGTATTGGAACGGGACCCTGAAATTGTTCTCGCTCGAGACGCTGCAGGCGGCTGGCGTGTATCAGGGCGGATTTCTGCTGGCGCTTTTGACGGCCGCGCTTTACATCCGGCACAACCACCTGCCCGGACTGCAGACCTGCGATGCGTTCGCCCCGGGGATTGCCATCGGCCAGGCGATCGGCCGGATCGGTTGTTTCTCGGCCGGGTGTTGCTGGGGCATCGAGTGCCATCTGCCCTGGGCCGTGACATTTCACAATCCGGAGGCCTGGAACCTGACCGGGGTCCCGCTCGCGATCCCGCTGCACCCCACGCAGCTTTACGAATCGGCCGCGGACCTCCTGATTTTTTTCGCTCTGTACTGGATGATCTCGCGGCCCCATCAGCCCGGTGCGATTCTCGGTTGGTATCTTGCGCTGTATTCTTCCGCGCGGTTCGTAATCGAGTTCTACCGTTTTCACGAGCAGGGTCTGCATATGGGTTTGTCCTATACGCAGTGGATTTCGCTCGCGACTCTGCTGGCGGGGCTGGCCTTGATCGTCGGAAGGCGGGGGGAACCCAAACTGGCGCTAAGCACCTAGCTCATCGGCCGTCAATCCGAACACGCTTGATTGGCGAAGTCGCGCCGGAGATCACGCGCACGCTGCTTTTCGCGACACCCAGTTTCAGGGCGATAAATTCGCAGAGCGCCCGATTCGCTTTACCCTTCTCCGGAACAGCGGCTACCTTAACTTTCCAAGTGCCATCGGGGAGAACCTCTGCCAGCTCAGTCCGAGAGCTTTTCGGGATCACTTTCACGCGCAGTTCCATCCGGGCTCAGGCGCCTTGCGCATTGACGCAAAACCGCGCCACTGTTTCAAGCAGCTTTTTCGATGAGGAAGGCTTCACCAGGAATTCGTCGGCGTCCAGAGGCAGATCGCAATACGCACCGGAAAGAACAATCACACGCGCGCGCGCCGCTTTGGCGGCCCGAATCAATTCCACACCATCCTCGAGCTGCGGAATCCGCAAATCCATGAGCACGAGCTCGCATCCTGGCAGAGACTCGATTGCTTCTCCGGACGTTTGCGCAGTGCGTACCTCGTAACCAGCGTGTTCCAGCAATTGCCGCCGGAGTGCGAGCTGGTCCAACTCGTCTTCCACCACGAGAATGCGCGCCATTCAGGCGAACTCGATGCGCGCGATCACCAACTGCGGCATCTGATTGTTCCAACTCCCGGGGATGTCGTCGAAGGGGAGCCGGAAACTGCGGCTTTCACCGGGCTTGAGCGCGCCCTTCACGATCGGAACGCGTTCGCGCAGAATCACCTCGCCGTACGCGTTATAGAAAATGCAGTTGACCTCCGCCTGACCGATGACCCGCGGGCCGGCGTTCGTGATTTTCCCCTCGATCTCGGTGACCATCTGGCCCACGTAGCTCTCGGTCGCCTTCATCGAGACCTCGGAGAGCTGCAAATTGCGGACGTAAGCCTTGGCTTCGGGCGTCAGCGGCACGGCATTTGAGTCCGGCTTGGCGCGGCTAACGTACCAGGCCAGCCCGCCTCCGACAAAAAGAGCCGTAGCAAGCACGTAGATGACAATTCTGCTGTTCACGAGCGGCTCGAAAAAGACCTGGTTACAAGCATACGCGAAGCCGCGAGCACGGTACAATGAGGAGTTTTGGTTCGTAACGTTGGTTCTAACATGGGAAACATCATCGTACTGGGTGCGCAATGGGGAGATGAAGGAAAAGGGAAGGTGGTGGACCTTTTCTCGGAGAATTTCCACATCGTGGCGCGGTATCAGGGCGGGCACAACGCCGGTCACACGGTATTCATCGGGGAGAAGAAATTCGTTCTGAAGCTGATTCCCAGCGGCATTCTGCGGCCGGGGTTGAAGGCTGTCATTGGCAACGGCGTGGTGATCGATCCGGTGGCGCTGCTGGATGAAATGGAAAAATTGGAAGGCGCGGGAATCGAAGTTTCCAAGCAGCTCGCCATCAGCAACCGCGCGCACGTGATTTTCCCGTTCCATCGCATCGTGGAAAAAATGTCGGAGGCGCGGCAGGATCGCATTCCACTGGGAACCACGTCGCGTGGCATCGGGCCGTGTTACGAGGACAAGACTGGCCGGCGCGGCATTCGCATCGCCGATCTGTATGAGCCCGAGGCGTTCTGCGCGCTGTATTCCTCTCTCGCCGAGGACAAGCAACTGCTGGCGCAATGCTTCGGGATCCACGAGCCGATTGACTACGAGAAAATCCGCGATCAGTATCTGAAGCTCGCCGAGCGAATCCGGCCGATGGTGTGCGACACGGCGCAGTTGTTGAGCGATGCAATGCGGTCGGGCAAGCGCGTGCTATTCGAGGGCGCGCAGGGATCGATGCTGGATGTCGACCACGGGACGTATCCGTTTGTCACGTCGTCAAGTGCGACGGCCGGCGGAGCTTGCACCGGAGCGGGAGTGCCGCCGACGGCGATCCACGGCGTGATCGGAGTGTCCAAGGCCTACACCACTCGCGTCGGCAGTGGACCGTTTCCCACTGAGCTCAACGACGCAATCGGCGAGCGGATCCGGCAGGCCGGTAATGAATATGGCGCGGTAACTGGGCGGCCGCGGCGATGCGGCTGGTTCGATGTACCGCTGCTACGCTATACCGCCATGATCAACGGCTTTACGAGCCTGGTGATCACCAAGCTGGACGTGCTCGATGAGTTCGACGAGATCCAAGTTTGCACGCATTACCGGAACACCGACACCATGCCCGCTACGTATCGCGCGCTCGAAGCGGTTGAGCCGGTGTATAAGACGCTGCCTGGTTGGAAATCGGAGACTCGCGGGCTGAAGGATCACGCCAAGCTTCCGGCGAAGGCTCGCGACTACCTGAAATTTCTGAGCGACCGCACCGGCGTCGAGATCGGCTGCATCTCAACCGGGCCCGAACGCGACGAGACCATCCTGATCCAAGGATCGCGGATGGCGCGCGAACTCTAACCGCGAATCAGTGGCGCGTCACCACGAGCGAACGCCAGCTCGTATTTCCGGCGGCGTCGCTGGCGGTGACCACGATCGTATTGGTTCCCTGATATAGCGTGATCGCCGAGGTGTTCCAGTTGCCGGTGCCCGTAGCGGTTCCAAACGAGCCCGTGGATGCCGTCCAGATGACTTTCGTGACTCCCACGTTGTCGCTGGCCGTACCGCTGACGACGATCGAACTCGCTGTGGTCGAGAAAGTGCTGCTCGCGGGCGAAGTGATCGTGAGCGAAGGCGGCGTGGTGTCGGGAGAGCCGGGCGATGGTGGGGCTGGCGATGGACCAGGATCCGGCGGCGGCGCGGCGCTCTGCTGCCGGGTCACCGTCACGCTCTGAGTGGCAACGTTCTGCGAGGAATCACGGACGGTGATCGTGATGATATTCGCGCCAACGTTTAAAGGAATCGCCGGAATCGTCCAGTTAGCCGTGGCCGCGCCAGTGCCCGAGTATCCCTGATTGGTGGACCATGAGAGCGTGAGCGTCCCCACGCCTCCGGAGATTGCCCCCGACAACCCGATTGACGATGCGGTCGTGGCCGCCGCCGGCGCTTGCACCACCAGCAACAGCGCACTTGACGGCGCGGGCTGAGGCGACGGCGTAACCGGCGAGCCCGGGCCGGATGGTGACGCCGCCACTCGCGCCGCATAAAGCTGCTGGATCGCCGCGATATCGTTCGGCTGCAATCCAGTGTGCGTCTGATAATAGGGATACATCACCGCACCGGGATCGTCGGAATGCCCCAACCCGAGCGCATGCCCGGCTTCGTGCAGCGCGACGCTGTATACGTCCACGTTGGCACCGATTTTCCAATTCGCGTCCGCGTTGAAATGCATATCGCCGGCGATCGGCTCGGGATTCGTCGGCACTGGATAAAACGTGTGTGCCACCACACCAGTCGTGAATGGATAGCCGTCGCCGTGCGCTCCGCTGGCGAATAAGATCGCAAGCGTCTGGTCGCCCGTGCTGTCGCTCGCGGGCGTGAAGTTGACCATCACGTATTGCGACCATTGCGCTAGGGCGCGCTCGATCTCGGCTTCGACCGCATCCGCCGGAACTTTGTCCGTGAGTTGCCCGAAAGCGTACTTGAGATCCGCCGACCCGAGCCCCGGGCCATCCCAGCCATCGTCGATCAATGCAACCGACTGCGCTACGGTGCCCAGCGTCGTCAGCGCGCCCTCGCAGCTTTGCACCGCCATTCCGGAAGCCAAATCCGGCGAAGCGGGAAAAATGTACGCAACCTCGTCCCAACCGGCGATCGAGGAAACTTGGCTGGCATCGGCCCAAATTAGCAAATGATTCGCCAGTAAATCGGGATTCTCCTGGATGGAAGCTCCCGCCTGATCGACAATCGCGCGCGCGTCGCCAGGATCCACGTCTGAGTAGGATTCCACCAGCGCCGCGCTGTACCCGCCCGCGGCGAGCGAGCTCATCAAAATCGGACTGATCTTCTCCTGCGGCTGCAATTGGCCGATCCACTGCGCGTCCAAACCTTCCCAAACCGTGCTCTCGCGAGCCACCACCGAAAACCCATTGTCCGGAACATAGGACAAAACGCGAATCCCGCGCCGATCCAGCTCCGTGAGTTGACTCAATCCCGGCGCGTCGGGAAACTGCACGATCCAATGCGACTGCCCGGGCGTTCGCGTGTTCTGAGGAACCGCCACGGGTACCGAATTTTCCGCCGCAACTTGCCTGGTCTTCAGCCGCAGCATCGACTGCCCATCCGCCGCGGACGCGATCCATAGCATCGCGATCCAACTCATCAACGTCTTCACACGCATTCCATCGGAAGCGAGTTGAGAATTTTCCATTGGCCCTACGCACTACTCCATCGAGGTTTAGGCGTGGCAATCCGAAATCAATTCGCTCTGTCGCTATTCGCGGGTGCTTCCATCTTTTTCAGTGCGGCGGCTGTGTCCGCGCAGGTATACAGTATTCAGACGGTCGCCGGCAGCGATACGAATGGAGATGGCGGACCCGCCATCAACGGCCTGTTGAGCCAGGCCGAGGGAATCGCCATCGACGCAAGCGGCGTGATCTACGTCGCCGACGCTGCCGACAATCGGATTCGCAAGATTACTCGCGACGGAAAAATCCAGACCCTGGCAGGAACGGGCGCGGCTGGATTCTCAGGTGATGGCGGTCAGGCGGCAGCCGCTCGACTCAATCAGCCCTATGGATTGGCGGTGGATTCCTCGGGCAACGTCTACGTGGCCGACCTCGGTAACGCGCGTGTGCGGAAGATATCCGTCGACGGCACCATTCAAACTGTGGCTGGAGGCGGATCGATGATCGCGAGCGGTAGCGGCGCGGTTCCCGCTGCCAGCGCGCAGTTTCTCGAACCTCGCAACGTCGCGGTTGATTCGGGCGGCACGCTTTATATCTCTGATTTTGCCGCCAACACGGTTTACCAAGCGGTCGGCGGCGCCGTCTCCATCTTCGCTGGAAACGGCAACGCGGGCTTTGGCGGTGACGGTTCCACTGCCACGCAGGCACAAATCAAAGCCCCGGCCGGACTCGCTGCCGACAGTGCCGGGAATGTGTACATCGCCGACAGCGGCAACAACCGGATTCGCAAAGTTTCGCGCGGGAACATCAGCTCTGTTTTCACTACGCCCGCGCCCACCGGCCTCGCGGTCACAGCGGCAGGCACGCTTTACATTGCATCCACGGCTTACTTTGGCACCCAGTTCGCGGGCATCGGCGGCCTGACCCCGGCGGTTGACGTCGCGACGGACAACGCGGGCAACGTGTTCGTCACCGAGACACAATTTGTTCGTGAGATCAGCACGGCTGGCGTCAACTTGATCGCCGGCAGTGGCGCATCGCGTTTCTTCGGCGGCGATGGCGGTCCGGCCGCGCAGGCGCGCATGCATGCGCCCTCGGGCATGGCGCGGGACAGCGCGAGCAATTGGTATATCGCCGATTCGGCGAATCATCGAATCCGTAAGATCAGCAACTCGGGAGTGATCGCAACCATTGCCGGGACCGGAACGCCCGGGATCAAGGGAGATAACGGTCCGGCGTTGCAGGCCGAACTCAACGGACCCCTGAGCGTCGCCGTGGATTCGGCCGGCAACATCTACATAGCCGACACCGGCAACAACGCGCTGCGCAAAATCACGTCGGCAGGATTGATTCAGACTCTGACCACCGAGCTCAACACGCCATCGTACGTTGCCGTTGGACCGGATCAGTCGGTTTACGTCGCCGATACAGGCAATAATCGCGTGCTCCAGTTCACCCCGGCCGGAGCGGTGAACACAGTCACGCAGGTGCTGTCGCCCGCCGGGGTGATGGTGGATTCCCAGGGCAATGTCTACGTGAGCACCCAGAGCAGCGTAGTGAAACTTTCGTCGACCGGCGTATCGAGCATCTTGCTTGCCGGGCTCAGCGCGCCGCGAGGTTTGGCCCTCACACCGTCGGGAGACTTACTGGTCTGTGAGACCGGATCGAACGTGATCCGCCAGATTCCCCTGCAAGGAGCGGCCACCGTGATCGCTGGCAACGGTGTGGCTGGTTTTTCCGGCGACGGAGGTGCGGCGACGACAGCGCAATTGAACACGCCCGAAGACATCGCGATCGACTCGATCGGAAATGTCTGGATCGCCGATTCGTCCAATAACCGCATCCGCTCGCTCACTCAAACCACCGCTGCGCTCACCAACAGCGCCGTGACAATTGTGAACGGGGCGTCCCTGGCCACCGGGCCTATCGCTGCCGGCGAGATCGTGAGCATTTTCGGCGAGGGATTCGTTCCCGATCAAACCCAAGTGAGCTTCGATAGCCAGCCGGCAACGGTATTCTACGTTGGCGCGAATCAGATCAACGCCCTCGCGCCCGCGCAGTTCACGGCGAATTCCACTGAGATCGGCATCACCGTCGGCGGAGTGAAGATTTCCGATTGGACTGCCCCGGTGACAGGTTCAGCGCCGGCACTTTTCACCATGAACGCCGGAACGGGCCAGGCAGCGGCGAACAATGAGGACGGATCCCTGAACTCATCATCCAATCCAGCCGCGCGCGGCTCCATCGTCACGTTCTACGCCACCGGGCAGGGCTCGGCGCCGGCGGTGATCAGCATGAGTATAGGCGGCTACCAGGCGCAACTGGCCTACGCTGGCCCGGCGCCCGGATTCCCGGGGCTGATGCAAATCAACGCAGAGATCCCAGCTGGTTTCCTGCCGCCCGGTGTCCAGCCCGTGATTCTGACGATAGGAACAGCAACCAGCCAAAGCGGGGTCACGATCGCGCTTCAGTAGCGTGCGCACTTAGTGTCCGTCCACCAAGCGCGCCGGTTCGCTGCGCTCGGATGGGACGCAGCTAAAGTGCCGTTCCGGTCGGCGCCGCCGTTCCAAGCTTCAGCAGTAGTAAGCTCCTTGCGCACACCCCTACCGATTAGGATCTGGAATCCTAGATAGCCAGCGCCCCTTGTCTGTCCTGGCCCGTACAAACAAATCCCAAAACCGGACAGATCGCGCTTCCCGGCCCCCGGTTCTCGCTCCCTTCCCCTTTATTTTTCATCAGCATCGATATTGGTAGAATAGTTGCGAAATCCGCTCTGGAGAATCCCATGGATGTCCCTCGTGGCAAAGAGGTAGCTCGCCGTAAACTGATCCGCAGAATCGTAGTCATTGTTCTCATCGTGGCGGCGATCCCCCTCATCACCTGGGGGCTTTCCCGGCTTAAGCCGGCCGCGCCGTCGGTGGAGCGCGCCACGGTCTGGATCGACACGGTCAAGCGCGGCCCGATGGTTCGCGAAGTACGCGGGCTCGGCACCCTGGTGGTGGAAGACTTCATCTGGATTCCTGCAACCTTCGATTCGCGCGTGGAAAAAATCAACTTCCTGCCGGGCGCTACTCTGCACCGCGACCAGGTCTTGATGGTCCTCAGCAATCCGCAAATGGATCTGGACGCTACCAACGCCGAATGGCAGATCAAGCAGGCCGAAGCCAATTTCGACAACCTAAAGGTCCAGCTCGAAACGCAGCAGCTCGCGCAGAAGGCCACCACCGAGCAGGTCAAATCCGACATGGAGCAGGCCGACCTCCAAGCCGATCGCGACCAACAGCTCATGAAGCTGGGGCTGAAGTCGGAAATCGACGCCAAGCTCTCACAGGCCAAGGCCACCGAGCTCAAGGGGCGCTACGCGCTTTCGAAAGAGCAACTCGAAATCAGCAATCAATCCATCAAAGCCCAGCTCGACGCGACTAAAGTCCAGATCGAGCAGTTGGAAGCCACCTACAAGCTCAAGAAGGAACAAGTGGAGCAGTTGACCATCCGCGCGCCCGATGAAGGTGTGCTCACGCAACTGGGAACCGCGACCACACCGCTCGAAGTCGGCATGCGCGTCGCCCCGGGCGCGATTCTGGCCAAGCTCGCCCAGCCGAATCGGCTGAAGGCCACGCTGAAAATTCCGGAGACGCAGGTCAAGGACGTCGCGCTCGGCCAGGTGGCTTCCATCGATACGCGTAACGGCATCATTCCCGGCCACGTCTCGCGTATCGATCCGGCTGCGGTGAACGGAACCGTAGATGTCGACGTCAAGCTCGAAGGAAGAGCCGATGGCATGCGCCCTGACCTGAGTGTCGACGGCACCATCACCATTGAAAAACTCGCCGACGTGGTGTTCGTCGGACGGCCTGTGATCGGCCAGCCCGACGCCAAGATCACGCTCTTCAAGCTGGATAAAGACGAAAAGGAAGCGCAGCGCGTACCGGTAAAGCTGGGACGCAGCTCTGTGAACACAATCGAAGTGAAGGATGGTCTGAACGTCGGCGATCAGGTGATTCTCTCCGACATGTCGGCCCAGGATGCTTATAACCGCATCCGTTTGAACTAGGGAAATGGGGATTGCAAAATGGCCAATGATCCGGACGCTTTAATCAGCCTGGATGGCGTAACGAAGGTTTTCGTCACTGACGAAGTGGAGACGCACGCGCTCGCCGGGATTCATCTGCACCTGAAAAAGGGCGAGTATCTCTCCATCGCAGGTCCATCCGGCTGCGGCAAATCGACGCTGCTCGCGATTCTCGGCCTACTCGATTCGCCGAGCGACGGGACATACATCCTGAACGGCAAGCCCGTCCAGAACCTGAAGCTGTCCGAGCGCGCCCGCATCCGAAACCGCGAGATCGGATTTATTTTCCAGGCGTTCAACCTGATCGGCGATCTCACGGTCTACGAGAACGTCGAGCTTCCCCTCACCTACCGCGGGATGCCCTCGGCCGAGCGCAAGAAACGCGTCCACGATGCGCTGGAGCGCGTGGGAATGTCGCACCGCATTAAGCACTACCCGTCGCAGCTTTCGGGCGGTCAGCAGCAGCGCGTCGCAGTGGCGCGCGCCTTGGGCGGCGATCCCTCCATCCTGCTCGCCGACGAGCCCACCGGGAACCTGGACTCCACCAACGGCGAAGCCGTAATGGATCTGCTGCGCGAACTGCATCGCGGCGGAGCCACCATCTGCATGGTGACGCATGATCCGCGCTACGCCCGCTACGCCGACCGCACCATTCGCCTGTTCGATGGCCGCATTGTGGAAGAAAGTGTAGGAGTAGCGTAATGCTTCGCCGCCACGTTGATGTGATCGCAATCTCGGTGATCGCTCTGAGCCTGCTCGCGCTCTCAAGCCGCACCCTGATCCTGCCAATCCGCGCGGATTCCATCCAGGTCGAGACCATCGGCTCGCAGCTTTCAGGATGCCCCACTTCCGCAGGCATCCTCTCGCGCATTGACCAGCTTTTCAATCACTAAAAGCCCGCGCGAATCGTCATTTCGCTGGCGCGACGCCGCCGCCTTCAACGAAAATAGCCTTATGACCCCCATGATCGTTCTGCGGAACGTCGAGAAATATTTCGAGCACGGACCCACCAAGACTTTCGTCCTGCGCCGCATTAATCTAGACATCAAGGAAGGCGAGTTCGTGTCCATCATGGGACCTTCTGGCGCCGGCAAGTCGACCATGCTGCACCTGCTCGGCATGCACGACAGTGCCTGGAGCGGCGAATATCATCTCCTCGAACATCCCATCCATAAGATCGCGAAGAAAGACCGCATGGAGCTGTACAAGAAATACTTCGGCTTCGTGTTCCAGAGCTACCATCTGCTCGATTCGCTCACTGTCTACGAGAACTTGGACATCCCGCTCTCCTACCGCAACATCAAAAAGTCCGAGCGCGATAGCATCGTGTGCGACGTGCTCGATCGCTTCCAGATCGTGGGCAAGAAGGATCTCTACCCCAACCAGCTCTCAGGCGGCCAGCAGCAACTGGTCGCGATCGCGCGCGCCATCGTCGCCAATCCGAAGATCATTCTGGCGGACGAGCCCACCGGCAATCTCCACTCCAGCCAGGGCAAAGAGATCATGGAGCTCTTCAAGAAACTGAACGAAGGCGGCACCACCATCATTCAGGTGACGCACAACGAACGGAACGCCGAGTACGGGAACCGTGTCGTCAATATCGTGGACGGCTGGATCACCGACTGAGCGGCTCGGCTATTGCGCGGTCGGCCCGCCCGAACGCTTCTCGGCTTCCGGCTTTCCCGCGTCCAGATGATTCCAATTCAGGATCGCGTTGAACGCCAGGAAATATGTGCCCTGCGTTTGCCAGCGCCAAAACGGCCGCAAGGCGAACATTATGATATGCCCGTGCCCGAGCGGTACGTCTACCGCCAGCGCACGATTCGAAAGAGTCTGCCCGCCTGCAAGCGTGCCGGATAACAGCATCTCATTAGCGTTCGCCGGGAACCGCATCACTACCCGCGGTTCGACAGCCTCGATGGCCCCGAACTGCCGCGCTGCCTGACGAAGCGCCGCGGCTTCATCAGCTTCTGAAGATCGCTGCGGTCTCGGCGCCGGTGTGCTGAGATCGAGCGGTGAAATCGCAAGCGGGGTTGCATTCGGAGTCACGTTCTGCCCGAAATCCGGTCCGCCTCCTCCGCCGCCTGGACCACGCCCGCCGCCGCCCGCCGCAATCCGCAGCACCGGATCCTGGTTGAAGTAGATCGGGATGTCGTGCTGATCGTAGCCATACGCGATCGGACTTAGTGGATCGGAAAAAACTCCGCGCAAGATCGTGCCGCGCGCGATCAGTTGCGAAGGATGCTCGGCCGTGACGCTCGACGCAAGGCCAGTGTCAGCCATGAGCGCGGCTGTCGATCCTTCGGTGATCAAGGTGCCGCCCTCTTCGACGAACTTCGCGAGTTCCGCCAACCCTTCCATCCCCATGCCGCCGCGGATATCGTCGCTCTGATCGAGCGCACCCAGGTTCGGCGTCAGCTCCGATTTCTTATACGGAATCGCATCCGGCCCGTTCTTCGGAATCCCGTTGATATGCGATTGCGAGCTGCCTCCGACGTTCGGATAAACGATGACATCGAAGCGCTGCCGCAGATGGCCATCCTTCAGCTTTTGATCGGAAAAGTAGGTATAAGGAACTTTGTACGTATCGAGAGCCGCGCGCACCCAGCCTTCGTCCTGCGTCCGCTGCCACGCGTGCACATACCCGACGCGTGGAACGTCCATGCTGTGCGTCTTCACTTCCGGCGCCGCCGCACCCGCCCAAGCGCTCAGCCCGAGCGACTGAATCGATGGCTCCAACCTCCCGCGATCCGCATCCGGAATCACAAACGCGCCCGCGCGAAATTTGTGGCCGTTCCATTCGAAATCCTGCTCGGCCGCGAGCATCCTCACGTCACCATTGCGAAAGCGAAACGCCATCAACGTGTTGTCGGTGGTGTGATCCACGACAATGACGCGCCCTGACCCAGCGATCGCGCCAGGCACCGCAGCATCCGCGTTCAGCATTGTCATCGGCTGACTCAGCACCGACTTGTCGCTGATAGATGACAGCTTCACATCGCGCATGTACTGCATGGTCCAACCGGTATCGTCATAAGGCCGCGGATTCGCGGGTGGATAGTTCTGCACACTGAAGTACATATCGGCCAGCGTGCGATACGGTTGATCGGCGCGAATCACGTAATCGCCGGCCGCGACAGAAACGTCGCCCGCCTGGAACGTCGCATCGGCTTTGTGAACCTCGACGCCCTGGCGCCGCAGCGCATTCACCATGTCGGCTGCTTCCACACGCCGGCGCTGCGCGGCCGGAATCACCCATGCGAACGTCGGCCCGGTCTTACCCTTCTCCACCGAGCGCTTGTTCTTCATCCAGTAATTCTCGAGATACAGCTCCTTGTTCAAAGCCACCTGGTGCATTGCGAGAAGCAGCGTGGACTCCTGAATGTTCGTATTGTTACGTGGCCCCCACTTGATCGAAGGCAGCGGCGGATTCGGCCGATACCATTCCCGGCTCGTCACCGTAGCCTGCAATCGCAAATTGTCGACAATGTCCGGCCCGTAGCTCTGCACCTCGTAAAAGCGGCCGAACGAGTTGTGCGTCATCGCGATCCAGAAAAGATAATTCGGCACCCAGCCATCGTAAAAACCGTACGTCCACACGCCCGGCACGCCGCGCTTGGCCATCTCCATGATCTCGGTCTCGGCTAGCAGCCACCACTCGTTCACCTGGATCGGATCGAGCGATTCGTTGTACGGCCCCGTTCCGGTGGAAACATACAAGTACGACTGCGCTTCGTGCAGATCGTGCAGGATCGTCGGATGCCAGTCCAGCACGCCCTGCGTCACGTTCTGCGTCAGCTTCAGGAATTGTCCCAGCCCGTCGCGATTGTTGTCGTGCGCAACATACTTGCCCCAATACATCAGTGGCGGACGCGGCTTGCCGGTCTTTTTACCGTAATAATACGTGTCGACTTCTTTCTCCCGGCCATCCACTTCGATCACCGGGGTCAGAAAAACGATCACGTTATTACGAATTGCCTTAATAAACGGCGATTCTTCCACGATCAGCCGATACGCCAACTCGATCAACATCTCCGGCCCGCCGGTCTCGGGCGAATGAATGCCGCTCGCCGCCCAATAAATCGGCTTGGCGGTGTGGATGATCTGGCGCGCCTGTTCTTCCGTCGTTTTTCGCGGATCGCCTAAAGAAGCCAGCGCTGTCTTGGCGGCGTCCAGTTGCCGAATGGTGTTTTCATCCGCGATCGCGAGCACCACCTGATCGCGCCCCTCCTCGGTCTGCCCGAGCTTCCAGAATTTTGCGCGCGGCGAAGCTTTGGCCAGCACCTCGTAGTATCGATTGATGTCCTTGGCGTAGGTGAGCTCGCCGGGCGTCCCGGGAATCCGGCCGAAAAATTTGAGCGGCGACGGAACCGTAGCGGACGCAGGCATATGATCGACAAGCTCCGTGGTGACCCGCGGATCCTGGAGATACTGCTTAATCAGTCGCGTGTACTCTTCATCCAGCGCCTGCGCGGCAGGCGCCTGCTTGCTCTGCGCCTGGATCAGATTGACGGCGAAAACAACGGTGAGCGCGACGACGGACAAACGGCGAATCATGCGGCATCTCCTCAATGGAATGCCAATTGTTGCGTCTTTCGAGCGAGGGTGTCAACCGCCACCGCGCGTCTGACGAGACCGGTCCCGCAACTACTTCTGCGCCGCCGCTTCTTCAGCCCGCGCACCAGCAAGTATACCCGCCAAGCCCTCATTGCCTTCGTGGCAAGCGTACTCGTACACCGGCTCTGCCGAGCGCCGCAACGGAATCATAAGGCTCCAGGGCTTGGTCCACGTACCTGGATCGTCGATCGTGATCGCGTAGTTCAGCGTGTCCGGGCCCGCCAGCGTATAGCGCTCGGTTACATGGAGCTTTTCGGTCGAAACCGACATGAACGCTCTCGGCTTGAAGTTCGTCCGGTCCACTACCAGCGTGTCGCCCTCCCAGTGCCCGCGGGCGTCCCCGAGCCACTGTTGAACCGAGGCGTCCGGATGCGGGCCACCGTCGATCGGGATAGTGCGAACATCGTGAATCATCTCGGTCATCATCATCACCGACTTCGGCGCCTCGACGATCTGATAGTAACTTTGGTATCCGGCCATCAACTGCGGCGAGCCGTAGCTGATGCAGCGCTCCTGCAAAGTGCGGTCTTCAGGTCCCCGGGCCGGACGCCGCAGCGCTTCTCGCCGTTCAGCCCGCCTGGCTTGCCCTTCCGGCGTCATGGCAGGCATTCGGCCGTCCGGCGGATCATAGATCAGCGACGTGCGATTCTCCCAATCCCGCTCCACCGTCCAGACGGAACTGTAGTCGCCTGTCTCGCCGTCGGTGCTCACGAACCCAACCTTGGTGCCGAGCACGTTTGCCAGGACGGTCAGGTAAATCGTGTCGCCGAATGCGGCATCCCCCTTCCCGCCGAAGAGCTCGTGGGCTTTCTTCTGCATAGCCGCGAGTTCTTGATCCGTGAGAGTCGCCTTGCCCGCTAATTCCTTCGGACGCTCCAGCGGTGTGGCGTTGTTGTTCGCCCAGAAGCCCTGGAAATCCGGATGCCCGTCGGACAATCGCGGCGGAGTCCAACTTCGCTTCACTGCTTTGTTAGCCGCTAGAGCCGAGGAGGGCGCCACTTGCGCTTGCGCCACTGCGATCACGCTACAGATAGAAAGCACCAGAGCCAGACGTTGAACTTTCATCCTTCCCCTCCCTGTTACGCCAGTATACGCCTCGCTCTGTCGCACTGGAAGCCCCTCGATGGGCCGTGGCGCTCCCCCCGAAAAACGTCCATACTTGCCCCCTGCGCTACCATGAAAAGGAAATGCCAGCAACAACAGAGACGACGGGCGTCTTTGACGAGTCGGCATTGGTTGCGAGAGCTCGCGAGGGTGATGCGACAGCCTATAACGAGCTGGTCAACCGCTACTCGAACAAGATTTATCGCCTAGCAAAGCACATCACGCAGCATGATGAGGACGCCGAAGACGTCCTCCAAGAGACTTTCTTAAAGGGATTCGAGCATCTGCCCGATTTTCAGGGGCAATCGAAGTTCTATACCTGGATAGTACGAATCGCAGTGAATGAGTCGCTCATGAAGCTGCGCAAGCGAAAATCCGACCGTACCGTACCCCTCGATGAGCCATTAGACACAGGCGAAGACACGGTAGTGCGTGAAATCGCGGTTTGGGATGAGGACCCGGAACAAAAGTACTCTAGGGAAGAATTAGGCCAGATTTTGGACGAAGCCGTGCAGAGCTTAAAACCGGTTTTCCGAACCGTTTTTGTTTTGCGTGACATCGAAGAATTGAGCACTGAGGAAACGGCCGAGGCCTTGGGGATCTCGGTACCTGCGGTGAAAAGCCGGCTGCTACGGGCGCGGCTTCAGCTACGCGAGAAGCTTACGCGCTTCTTTAAGCGGAAAGGGGACGACGTCTTTGCTTACCTGTAAGGAGTTTTTGCAGGAGCTGAATGACTATCTGGACGACGCGGTGGATGTGAAGCTGCGGCAGCACATCGAGGCTCATATCACGGAGTGTCCGAACTGTTTCGTGATCCTCGATACGACCAAGAAGACCATCCAGGTCTACAAGGGAATGCAGCCGCAAACGATTCCAAGCGAGGTCAGCGCGCGGCTTAACAAGGCCGTCGCGAAGATGCTCGCCGACAGGAAGAACGGACAGCTTCACTAGTCCGGGCAGCTTACTGACTAAGCTGTCTGGCTTCGCGAAAGCACCGGCGCGTACGTGACACTCCTTGTGTCCACTCCGTGTCTTCCCAGTACATCCCGAATATTCCTGAGCTGCGTTGAGTAGGCCGGGAACTCAACCGTCGTGACCCCGGTGCGGTGGTAGAGCTGGGGATTTATGGGGAAATCGAGCAGCGCAAGCGCCTCGAGCAATTCTTCCAGAAGTTTCGGTTCCACCGAAATGCGGATGGAAATCAGCTCGCCTTCGCGGCCGAGCAAAGCGGGGCTGTCGCCCGGCTCATGCAACACCGTCATAGAGTCAGTCTCCTCTTCTAACGGCGAGGGCCCCACCAAATAAAAATCCCCTGGCAAGCGCCAGGGGTTAATTTCGTGAAGACCGACTCACCTTTAGCACTTTTTAGCGTGGTTGCAATTAGTCGGCCCGACCTCGCGGCTGGACCTAAATCAATCCACGTACACCTCCACCATAACACCCGGCACTCCGCGATGCAATAGGAAACTAGCCTGAGCTATCAGGACTGCCTGGTCGAAATTGCAGTGAACCGGCGCGCAGCTGCAAACCCACCGAGCATACTCGCCAACAGCGCGGTCAGAACCACCCCTCGCGGCTCGGGCGTTGCAACCGGTGTGAATTTGGCCTCCAAACTCAACGTGAAGTCTGTCACGTTTATGGACTCAAAGGCGGCACCCGATCCACCGCCGCTAACGGACCCCTTCAATTCATAGCTTCCGGGTGCCAGAAGGACTGAAGCGAAAGGGGACCCAATCGTAGGGATCGCGAGAATCACGTTTCCGCCGGAATCCAACAGCTCACCGGCGTCGGATGCGCCGAATGCAGGCCCGAAAACGACACCAGTCAGCTGCACCATCGACGATTCCGTCAGGTCGAATCCCACAGTGACGGCGTCACTCTCAGAAGCAGTGTAAGACGGACTGATGGCGGAATGGCCACCCATGAGGAGGAACCCTAAACTTTCTATGGTCGAAGAAACATCCTGAGATGCGAAGCTCGAAGCAGTCGCCCCGTTGAAGATGGGTGACGTTACACTGCCAGAATCAGTGAAAGGACCAAGCGCCGTATTTGTATCACTGAAGTTATAGTCACTCGTGAAAAGCCCGCCCACGCAACCAGGGGTGCTATTGCCGCACGCTACCGTTACACTGCCGGAGCCCGACACCGGCCCGTCCACCGTCACATCGACTACATCGGCCTGAACAGAACCGATTGCAATTACAGCAAGCCCGATCACAGACAAGTTTCGGAGCATCGCGATTTACCTCGCATCAATACTACGAGCATGACAAAGTTACTTCAAGTGAATTTGTCTGTAACAAGTGACCTACGTCGTAACAATAGAGTTTTTGCGCAAAGACGCAATCGCTCCTCACGGGACTGCTGGATAATAACGCTCCGTAGTGCTGACAAAGGCACTAACTTACTACACTCACACGAGCGTGGTACGATTTTGGTCGGCGTGACAGGCTGGGTGTTCTTAGTGTGTGTTATTGGAGTTGTTTGGTTGACCGCAGTTGGAAGAGACAGAATTGTACCCAATATTCCTAGTGCCGTCAACGGTATTTCCATTACAACCAGTCCATTCTTCTGCCGGTTGTCCAAAGATATGAAACTCGCAGGACTCGGTAAAATGCGGCTCGTTGAAGACGTCGGTGTACAGCAGGCATGTTCGGAGATAAATGCGACCTGTTTTGGCTTTGTAGATTGCAACGTCAGAAGCTCCAGCGAATTTTTCGCTAAACACGAAAGACCCGTTGGATTGCCCCGGAAAAAGAACCCCTTGTGGCTCCAAGATTACCTTGCTCCAGTCAGCCATGGGGGGATCGTGGTCGAAGAGAAATACACCATGCTTCAATCCCACAGCGAATGCAGGCGTCTTACCACCATCAATCACGGAAGTGCTGATTTTGACAGTTTTATCTTGCTCGGTCGGTTCCTGAAGCATGGTGGTTTTGGACACATAAATCCAAGCCCGCTGATCGGCC
>Ga0335078_10005564_pt1 | contig 18614 bp, 19 predicted proteins | sample Lox_Sample_32_FD_206711 | JGI IMG/M metagenome (GOLD analysis project Ga0335078, IMG submission 206711) | Soil microbial communities from Loxahatchee National Wildlife Refuge, Florida, United States - Lox_Sample_3.2 | ecosystem: Environmental > Terrestrial > Soil > Wetlands | place: USA... | reverse complement strand
CTCCCTTCTCTACTTCGCCGATGCACCGGCCCCGCCCCGCTGGGTGTCCTGCCAGGCCTTCCAGCGGGGGTTGTCCGTCCAGGGTGCTATCACGCGCGTCGCCTCTATCTTGATGAGGACGCGCCTTACCCCAGGGACGCGGTTCTGGTACCTGTCCGAGCCCAGGTACTTCTTCGCCATCTTGTCGATATGCTCCTCTGCCCCGACGAACGTCACTTCCTTGACGAGCCCGCGGATCACCGCCATGTTGTACGGGTTTGCCGGGTCGCAGACGTCGAGAGCTATCCTTGGGTCCCTGACGGCGTTCTTGTGCTTCTGGCTCCCCTCGTTCGTGTTGATGAGGACCAGGTCGCCCTCGTGGTCTACCCACGTCTGTGTGACGTGTGGCGAGCCGTCCTTCATCAGAGTGGCGACGTTCGCGTATGTCTTCGCCTCGATCAGCTTCTTGACAGAGTCTGGCAGGGGCCCCAACGGCATGATGCGACGAGTCGGTCCGAGATATTAAAGGAGCGCGACCCGCGCGGGCGACCTGCCGAGGAGCAACTGGCGGCACCTCGCAACCGTACCCCCGATCTAGTCAGATCTTCATGAAGAAGTTGTCCGGGTGGTCCAGGACCTTGCTCCTCCTCTTGTGGCTCGTCCCGCACCGCCCGAGGTGCCTCGAGTAGCGCTGGGCGCTGATCTTCTTCCCGCACTTTGGGCAGATGGGCATGGAGGAACCCCGTCGTCCGGGATGGCCGTGGTATAATAGGGTGACCCGCAGCGGAAGGGCGGCGCAATGAGGCTCGCCGGGCTCTTCTCCGACTACGACGGGACTCTAGCTCCCGTCGACGTCCCGGCCGCGTCCTCCAGGATCCCAGAGAGCGTCGCCAGACCTCTCCGCGCCCTCGGCACGAAGGTCCCGGTCGCCATCGTGACATCGAAGGACCATTCCTTCATCCGTCCCAGGACGCCGTTCGCGTCCGCCTGGGCTTGCGTCTCAGGCCTGGAGATTGTCATGCGCGACGGCAGAGACTACGCCGACTCGACGCCGGGACTGCCGCTCAGGCAAGGCCTCGACCTGGTGAGGAGGCAGGCGTGGACGGCGGTCAGGCTCGAGCTCAAGCGCTCAATTGACGGGAGGCTCCTCGGCTTCTCAATCGACTGGAGAGGCTCTCGCCCACCCCGGCGCCTCGGTCAGATCACCGCTGAGCTGGAGGCTCTCGGCCTCCATCTGGTCCGCGATCCCTCCTGGCCGTTCGTTGACGTCTTCGGGGCAGTGCCCGACAAGGGCAGGGCGGTCGCGCGGCTCGGGCGCCTCCTCGCGATCGAGGGGACCACTCTCTTCCTCGGGGACTCGCTGTCCGACAACCCTGCCTTTCACGAGGCCGACGTCTCGATAGGAGTCGACCACGGGCAACCCATGGAGAGCCTGGACTGCGAATTCACGATCAGGAGAGACGAGGTCCCAGGGTTCCTGGCGTCGTTGGCGAAGGCCAACCTCTCGCTCGACGTGGGCAATCTGAGGCGAAGAGACAAGGATTGACGCCTTGTTAAGATAAGAATACACGTTTAGCAAGAATTCTCTAGAAATCTTTCAGGCGGGTTTTTATACTGAAAGCGCTTCTGTATCCTCGCGCTCGCAATGGCGGAAACGGCGCTACGGTATAGGTCCGAGGTAACGGTTTCCCGCCTAGCCGGTTATCTGGACCAATTGGAGGTAGATTAGAAATTGAGAATAGGAGTCATAATGTATCAGACGAGCCTGACCAAGGGGCAAGAGCTCGTCGCCCAAAGGATGGTCAAGGAGTTCCGGAGGCTCGGCCATGACGCCTTCCTCATCACGAGCATCTACCAAGACTCAAAGCCCGTCATCAGCGCGGAGGAGGTCAAACGGAGAGGCGGGTATGTCCATGTCTACGACCGGGACCTAGGCATACCGGTCATCAGGGTGTCCAGCGACGACACCACCTGGCCGCCGAGGCGGATCTCCTTCGTCGACTTTGTGGGCGTGCTGACGAGCATAGTCGACGACCTCAAGCTCAACGTCATCATCACCCACTCAACCCTCTGGAACGGCCCGGAGGAAGTGGTGAAGTTCGTCGCCTGGAGGAAGAGGATGGCCGCCGGAGGCGCCCCCCGCACCCCTCTGATTTTCTGCCACATGAGCCACTTCCAAGACGCCTCCGACGAGAGGTACGCCATCGCCGAGAGGTCATACAGGGAGGCTTGGAACAACGTCATCCTCCCCCAGATCCTCGCTGAAGCCGATCTCATCCTGGTCACCACCCCCTACGAGGCCGCGAGCATGAAGAAGCTGGGGGCCAGGGACGACTCCCTCTTCCTCTTCCCCGGCGGGATAAACGACGAGGACATCGCGACCATGGGCGACGTCGAACAGTTCAGGGCCAAGTTCAAGCTCCCGAAGAGCGCGAACCTGGTCTCCTGCCTGGGGACAGTCGAGGAGAGAAAGAACGAGCTCGAGCTGCTCGACGTGGCCAAGATCCTGGTCAACAGGCACGACGTTCGGTTCGTGATAGCGGGCAAGTGCGAGGGGGTCTACGCCGACCACGTCAGGATGGTGGCGAGCACAATCCCCAACGTCTCCGTCCTCGGGGAGGTCACAGACGAGGACAAGGCCGCGCTGATCCGCACCTCCATGGCCAACATCACCCTGAGCAGGTCGGAGTCCCTGGGCATCTCCCAGCTAGAGTTCATGTCCGCCGGCGTCCCGGTTATCACCTCCGGGGTGGGAGGCCAGGCATGGATAGTCCGCGACGGGTCGAACGGCATCATCGTAGACGGCCCCGATGACGCCGCCGGGGCGGCCAGGGCGGTGGAGAGGCTCGCCGACCACCCCCGGGTGAGGGCGAGGATGGGCAAGGCCGCGAGCCGGGCCGCCTCCGTCTACTCGATGACGCGCCTGGTCTACAACCTCTCCAAGCGGCTCGAAGCGGAGATAAAGAAGCGAAACGACGACATGCCCGCGCTCAAGGGCATGCCCGAAGACGAGCGCATCATCGAGGCCTGGGTCCACAAGGGACAGAACGTCGCCGCCACCTCGAAGCGGCTGATTGTCAGGTCTGTCGTGGGTGGGAACAACGAGGTCACGTCCGTCCCATACGACGAGATATCGAATATCGTCCCATACTCGGAGGTCCACTGGGCCGTCCTCGGGATAGGGGCCGCCGCCACGATGGCCCTGGTCGCGCAGAGGATAGCGGGGCTGGGGCTGCTCTCCCGGCTGGCGCCGCCCGTCTCCAACGCCCTGGCCTCGTTCGGTTTAGCTGGGCTCACGGGGACGCTCATGACCGTCCTCCCCTTCATCCCGGTCGCCCTCGGCGCCCTGATATTCGGGCTCGCCATCAACAGAGGCTTCGTCGTCCAGTACGGGACATCGAGGAGGCTCTTCTTGCCGGGCAAGTTCATCAAGGCCCTCAGGCTTGCGGACAAGCTGACCCCGAACGACCTCTTCGCGGGAGAGGACTCGGGCGCCACCGTCGCGCAGGCCGCCTCGGCATCCTAGAGGGCCGCGGGGACGAACGCGACCAACCCGACCGCCAGCTGCAGGAGGATCGCCCTCCTCACCCCCACCCCGCTCCTCGCTGCCATGAGAAGAGCCAGGAGGTTCGCGAACGACGAGATCGGGTCGATGTTCCCAGCCAGCCCCGCGTCGACCGCGAGGGTCGGGGCGGCGTGAGCGGACACGGGGGCCGTGCTGAGGACGAGCTGCGTCGCCGGGACATTGCTGATCACCGCCGAGACTGCTGCGAAGAACTCGGCGGTGTACGGCTGCGCGCCGGCCGCCGCGGGAGCCACGTAGGGCGAGACGACGGGCTTGACGAGCAGCGCGACGAGAGCCACCATCCCGACGAGGGCGTAAAGGATGATCAGGCTCTTGAGGTCGAACTCGCGCGCCACCCTTCTCGGGGACCGAAACGTGAAGGCGAAGCCCAGGGCGAAAGCGAGCGCTAGCGACAGGAGGCTAGAGACACCCAGGACATTCGGCACGAAGACGGCCGCCGCCGACCCGAGGAGGTAGGCCGCCGGTCTCCACGGCCCCTTCGCGGAGGGCGCTGTCCGTCCGGAGAACCTCCTCCTGAACCAGAAGAGGAGGAGAGCCGCAATCGCCCCCGAGGCCGCGAGGCGGAGCCAGGTCCCCTCGACGAACGCCCCGGCGGAGATACCGGTCCCCTGCCACAGGAGTATGTTCTGCGGGTTGCCGAGCGGGGTCAGCGAGCTGGCGATGTTGGTGAACGTGACCATCGCGACGAGGAGGGGGGCGACATCCGTCTTGGACTCCTTCGAGTACGCGATCAGCACCGGCGTTAGGATGAGGACGAGGACGTCGTTCAGTACGAAAGGGGAGAAGACCGCTGTCACGGCCACGACCGCGTACATCACCCCGAGCCTCCCCTCGAGCGACGAGATCAGCCCGCGCAGGAAGGAGAACCCTTCGGCCGCCCTGAACTGCGCCGCGATCCCGAAGAGGAAAGCGAGAGACAGGAAGATGGAATAGTCGAAGCCCATCGGGACCGCCGCAGGCCGACGGTCCCTCTGCCGACTCCCTAAGCATAGCGCCCTCACCCCATGTCGCCGGGCCAATGACGCAATACGGGGTCCATCGGGCGCCGATTCACTAGAGATTTGGGAACGATGTCGGAAATCCAGTATATACCCCGCGAACGTCGCACTCCTGACGGAAAATGCAAGTAACGAACACAGCGAAACTAGCGGCTGTGGCGGCGACCGTCGCCGCGGTCATGTTGGCCTACTCGGCCGTGATCGCGCCGGCAACCGCGCAGACCGCGACATCGACATCGACATCCAACTCAGCCAGCTCGACCACACCAGTCACCTCAGGCGGATGGGGAGGCCAGGGCGGCCACTTCGCGCCCTTCCAAGCGGGCGCGCCGCTCCGCGGCGGCGGTGGCCGCGGCGGAGGGTTCTTCCGACAGAGCCTCCCGAGCCTGACGGTAGGGCAGACCATCACCGTGACCAGCACCCAGGGCGAGTACTTCCTCGCCAGCGACCACACCGAGAACGGCACCGCCTCCGGCACCATGACCTTCACGGTCACGGGCAAGCTGACAGGCGGATACACGTTGTCCATCACATCCGGCAGCCTAGTCGTCAACGGCACCACCTACACGGTCTCGTCTGGCACAGCCCAGATGGGCCCTGACGCCGCCGCCCTAGTAGGGCAGGGGGCAACCAGTTCCTCCGGGACGTTCCTCGTGAGGTCGACAGCCCACGGGAACTTCGCCGGATCCAGCGCGACGATGTCAGTCGACCTGAGCGCAGGGACAACCGAGTACCTAGTCTTCCTCGCCGGCGGAATCACGGGTTAGACCAAGGACTCGGCTCCCGAATTTTTTTTGTCCTCCGACTCCCCCGCTTACAGCGTCGGTTTCGTCCCCTTCGACCCGAGCCATCCGAGGACCCTCCCCGGCTCCGCCCGGTCAACCTCACGACACCCGCCGCCTTCCGCTCCAGCTCCTCAACCAGAGCTCGTGGTTCCAGAAGCTGTCGAACGCAGGCTCGACGCCCGCAAAACCCTTATCTAGCGAACGGGGAAAAACCGGCAACTTCCATGGGCAAGGTACTGGTCACCGGCGCGGCTGGCCAGATAGGCTCCGAGCTGGTTGTCGCCCTGAGGGAGAAGCACGGCGAGGAGAACGTCATCGCCACAGACATACTCCTCAAGGCCGTGGAGAAGGTGCTCCCCTCGGGCCCCAACGAGCAGGTGGACGTGACCGAGATCCGCAAGCTCCGAGAGGCGGTATCTACCTGGGACGTCACCACGGTCTACCACCTCGCCGCGATACTCTCTGCGTCCGGCGAGAAGAACCCGCAGCTGGCCTGGGACGTCAACATGAAGGGGCTCCAGAACGTCCTCGAACTCGCGGTGGAGATGAGCCTCGAGCGGGTCTACTGGCCGAGCTCGATCGCCGTCTTCGGGCCGGGCATCCCCAGGGTCAAGACCCCCCAGGACGTCCCCCTCTTCCCGACGACGATGTACGGGATAACCAAGGCGACCGGCGAGCTCCTGTGCAACTACTACCACCAGAGGTACGGGGTCGATGTCAGGTCGATCAGGTACCCGGGGATCATCAGCAACAAGGTCGCCCCCCACGGGGGCACGACCGACTACGCCGTCGACATGTTCTACCAGGCCATCCTCAAGAGGCACTACGCCTGCTTCGTGAGGTCGAACACCGTCCTACCCATGATGTACATGGAGGACGCCATCCGGGCCACCCTGATGCTGATGGACGCCAGCCCAAAAAAGGTAACCTACCGCATGGGGTACAACGTGGCCGGGCTGAGCTTCTCCGCCGGGGACCTTGCCAAGGAGATCAAGAAGCACATCCCTGGCTTTTCCTGCGAGTTCGTCCCAGACTTCCGGCAGAAGATAGCAGACTCTTGGCCGGAGTCGGTGGACGACTCGCGCGCAAGAAAGGACTGGGGCTGGAAGCCGAAGTACGACCTGACCGCCATGTCCAAGGACATGATCAGCGAGCTGAGCGACCGCGCCAGGCGCGGAACGCTCGTACTCTGACACGGGTCAAAAAGGAAATTAACCTCGGACGTGCCGTCGAGCCCCAGGATGGACAGAGACCCGACCTCGTTCCTGGGAGAGGAGTACCGCGCGCTGGTCAAGAGCGACCTGGACTGGAAGATACGGACCCTCCAGGGCCCCAGCACCCCCTGGTGCAAGATAGACGGCAAGAAGGTCCTGATGCTCTGCTCCAACAACTACCTGGGGTTGACCAACCACCCGGCCCTCAAGAAGGCGGCCATCGAGGCGGTCAAGACCCACGGCGCCGGCTCGGGCTCGGTCAGGGCAATCGCCGGGAACATGGACCTCCACGTCCAACTCGAGGAGAGGCTCGCTCACTTCAAGCGCGCCGAGGCCTCTCTGGTCTACCAGACGGGCTACGCCGTCAACAGCGGGCTCATCCCGCAGCTCGTCGCCGAGCAGGACCTCGTCATCAGCGACGAGCTCAACCACGGCAGCATCATCGACGGAGTGAGGCTCTCCAAGGCCGAGCGCGCGGTCTACAAGCACGCCGACGTCGCCGACCTCGCGAGGGTTCTCGACGAGGCCGAGAAGCACTCGCCCTCCTACCGCAGGCTCCTTGTGATAACGGACGGGGTCTTCTCGATGGACGGCGACATCGCCCCCCTGGACAAGATAGCCAGGCTCGCGGGCAAGCACGGCGCGATGGTCTACGTCGACGACGCCCACGGCGAGGGCGTGCTGGGGGACGGGGGCAGGGGGATCGTATCCCACTTCAAACTCACGAGGAAGCAGGTCCAGATAGAGATGGGCACCTTCTCGAAGGCATTCGGGGTCGTGGGCGGCCACGTCTCAGGTTCGCGCGACCTCACCAACTTCGCCTACAACAAGTCGAGGACGTGGCTTCTCAGCGGCTCCCACCCGCCAGCGGTGGCTGCGGCGTGCGTCGCGGCCATCGACGTCCTCGAGAACGAGCCCGAGCGCGTCCAGACCCTCTGGAAGCACACCCGGCACTTCAAGAAGAGCATGAGCGACCTGGGGTTCAACATAGGGAAGAGCGAGTCGCCAATCACGCCGGTGATCACCGGGGACGAGGAGACGGCCAAGAAGCTCAGCGCCCGCCTCTTCCAGGCCGGGGTATTCGCCCTCCCGATAGTCTTCCCCATGGTGGCGAAGGGCAAGGCGAGGATAAGGACCATAATGAACGCCGCCCTCACAGCGGATGACCTCGACTTCGCGGTCGGCGCCTTTGAGAAGATAGGCAAGCAGCTATCCATCGTGGCCAGGAACTAGTCAGGCCATCGACTGGGCTTGGATGAGCTCGCCCAGCTTCTGGAAGTAGAGCCTCGTCGCGAGGGGCATCGCCCCCAGGTTTGCGTCTATCGCCTTGAGGACGTCGTCGACGGCGCGCCTCGATGTCTTGAACTCGAACTTCATCGTCAGTATCGGGTCGCGGATCACCTGGATGCTGTCCCTGAGGTCCGGGCGCGCCCTTGCCTTGGCGTCCGCCTCCACCTTCCTGTACCACGCCGCCAGGACCTCGGGGTCGAGCCCGAGCTTGAGGTGCTCTATCTCCTGGACCAGCCTCTGTATCAGCCGCATCTCGCTGCTGTCTGACATCGCCATCAACCGCAGCGGGACTGGAGTATCTCCGTCTTCTCGTACTCCGCCTCCCAGAGGTGCATGCTGTTCCTCGCCCTCCTCACCGTGATGAGGGAGTACCCCTCCGGCGAGTCCGCGAGCGACCTGCTCAGGATCTCCTGGACGCTGTCGTCGTCTTCGTCGAACGTCTTGACTATGTGCTGCTTGTACTTCTCGACCTCCTTCAGGCGGTCCTTGAGGCAGAGGGTCTTCCCGTCGAACCTGGACGAGGTGAGCCGCTTGACCTCGGCCCCGCACAGGTCGCACCTCACGGTCTGCATCCCGCAGGAGAGGCAGATCCTCCCCAGGCCGATGACCATGGGGAACGTCCCCGCCGTCGCCTCTTCCTTGCCGCAGAGCGCGCACTTCGAGAGCTTCCCCGTGGAGTGCTGCATGATCGGGAGCCGAAGGACGGCGACTCCTTAAGACGATTTCGGCTCAGAACCCGTCGGCGACGTCATCGACGTTCTCCACGACCGCGTCCGCCTGGGTCTTGGTCTCTCCCCTCGAGAACACCCCCGTCTTGACTATCACGCTCGTTATCCCCATCCTTTTCGCCCCGACGATGTCCGTCTCCTCCTGGTCGCCGACCATCACCGTCTCCTCCGGCTCGCACCCCGCCTTCTCGAGCGCGAGCTCGAACATCAGGCGCGACGGCTTGCCTATCGCGACCGCCCTCTTGCTCGAGGCGTACTCTATCGCCCTCACGGTCGGCCCGACCGCCATCGCCACCCTGTTCCTGTACATGTAGAGCCTCGCGGCGTGGCACGCTACTATCGACGCCCCGTTCCTCGCCACCTCGCTCGCCTTGTCGAGCTTGTTGTAGGTGACCCACCTGTCCAGCCCGACGACCACCACGTCCGCCTTCGTCCCCCTGGTCCTCCTGAGCCCCTCCCGCCTCAGCTCCTCGTCGAGACCCCGCTCGCCTACGAGGTAGTATGTCCCCCCGGGGTGGTTCTTGGCGACGTACTGGGCCGTGAGCTTCGCGCTCGAGAGTATCTCCTCCTTCTTGACCGGGATGTCAAACCTCCTGAGCCTCTCGTGGACGGTCTCTATCGTGTCCGTCGAGTCGTTGGTGAGGACGAAGAACCTCTTCCCCTTCGCCCTTATCTTGTTGATGACCTTCGTCCCCCCGAGCTTGACGGGAGCCTCCTTCCCGGCGGTGAGGACGCCGTCGAGGTCGAAGAGGAAGAGCTTCTTCCTCGACAGGTCGATCATACTTCGAGGCCGGCCCGTTTTCGCGTTTTTATCCTTTGTCGGCTACAGCAACGACTAAATCGCGTGCGGCTCCGCGCCCGACCGAGGCCACAACGCTTTGTTCCACCAGAGGCCGCGAGCCTCCCTCCTTCTCTGCGCCGCGGTCGGGCTCCTCCTCTCCTCCTCTCCTGAGTCCGCGCTGGCGGCCGCCTCGCCCCCCGCCGCCCAGGGCCCGGCCAGCTGGATAGGCCCCGGCGGGAACTTCCCGTTCAACTGGGACTGGAGCCCCCAGACGACGATCAACGCCACCAGCATGACGGCGCTGGGGCTCAAGTGGCTCTTCCCGCTCCCCGCCCCGCTCTTCAGGACGCCGCTGGGCACGAGCGTCATCATCACCCCGATCATCGCCGGAGGCTACGTCTACAGCATCACCAGCTCCGACACGCTGATGGCCGAGAGCGCCTCGAACGGCGTCCTCGCCTGGGCCAAGAACCTCTCCCTGGACTACGACTATCCGGGCCTGGGGGTCGCACCCGAGGCCCAGAACCTCATGGGTCACAACCACGCCCTGTGGTACACGACCGAGGTGAAAGACCAGCCCCTCGTCTGGGTCGCCGGGACCAACTACACCGTCTTCGCCTTCAACGCCCTCTCCGGGGCGGAGGTTGTCAGGCTCGACTACCTCCCGGTCGGCGTCCCGGGCAACTTCGGGTTCTACGACCCAGGCGGGAAGCAGCTGGTCATCGACCAGGCCAGGGGCATACTCACGGTCACCAACTCCGACTCTGAGGGCACCGACGCCGGCCGCGGGTTCTTCGAGGGCTGGAACATCACGGCCTCCCCGCCCACCCTGATGTGGAGGACCTTCCTCACCCCGCCCCAGGATGGCTCCGACCCGATGTGGTCGATCGACTCTGTCCGCAACGCGTCCTACGCCTGGGTCTTCAACGGGACGGCGGCCGTCGACCTAAAGTCCCTCCCCAACTCGACGCTCTACGGTGCGCTCTACGGCGACTGGGGCACCTTCGGGTACAACGGGACCTACAGCTTCGCTGGGGCCGACGGAGGGTGGGGAGGCTCGGACGCCTTTGACCCGCAGACGGGGATCGAGTACGTCGGGACCTCCCAGCCCTCTCCCGACTGGAACGCGACCACGCGCCCCGGCCTCGACCTCTGGAGCTCCTCAGTCCTCGCCATCGACGAGGTCACGGGCAAGCTGGTCTGGGGGTTCCAGACCTCACCCCACGACCTCAACGACTGGGACTGCTCCTGGAGCGTGATGCTAGCCAACGCCACCGTCGGCGGCCAGAACCAGAAGGTCGTGATGAAGGGCTGCAAGAACGGCTACTTCTACGCCCTCGACGCTGCCACGGGGAAGATGCTCTGGTATTTCGACGCCCCCTCGATCAAGAGGGCGGCGACGAGCCAGATCCTCGACCCCCTCAGCAAGGCCGCGATGGACAGGCCGTGGGAGGACTACCCCTCCACCGCACCCTACCTGCAGAACCCCTGTGGCAGCGGGGGGATCGAGTCCGACCCGGCCTACGACCCCGTGGACAACGTCGCGGTGGTCGCGACATACAACTGCCCCTCCTACGACCAGATCGCCCCCACGGTCGGGAAGGGCGTCGGGTACGGGGCCTTCGGGAAGAACCTCACCTACTCTGGGCCGTCACTGCCCACCAACACCACGCTCTGGGGGATCGACGTCAACACAGGCAAGCCGCTCTGGAGCTTCGACATCGCCAACATAGGGTTCCGCGGAGGCGTCGATCTCACAGACGGCCTGGTGATAGTCCCCGCCGCCGACGGCTACCTCAGGGCGCTGAGCGAGCAGACGGGGAAGCTCGTCTCCCAGAGGTACATCGGAGGGCCCATATGTACCGAGCCGGCAATCGGCCAGGACTCCGACGGGCAAGAGGAGCTCGTCTTCCCGATCTGCAGCAGCCACGAGACCCACTCGCCCCTCCCTACGAACAACGGGGTGATGATGGCGATGGCCCCGACGTCCTTCGTCTCGACCACGACCCTCACCTCGACCGTCACGGCCAGCCCTTCATCGCCGGCCTCCCCCTACCTGGCCTTCGGGCTCGGCCTCTTCGTCGCGGTCGCGGCCGCCAGCGTCGTGTTCTTGGCCCGAAGAGGGCGGCGTTAGGCCGTTCCAGGGTCGAAAACCAACTTTATCTAACTCCAAACGGAGCTGCAGCGGTCTCAAGGGTTGTCCGCAGCGGACAAAGGCGCCGACCTCCTCTTCACAGAGCTGGTCGACGCAGTAAGATATTCACGAAACTGGCAGAGGAGCATCGCCGAGCAGGCCGAGGCGAATGCCGCCGCCGACAGGCAGATGGAGGCGCTCGCGCAGCTCTCCTCGCGAATATCTGATGCTCTGGGCGACCTCGATCTCGGCCCCGAAGACTCGAAGAGCCTCTCAAGGAAGATCAACGAGTTCTCCAACCTCGCGATAGAGCAGGCCAAGGACAAGGTGAAGGCGAGACTAAGGGCCAACCTCGACGCCGCCACAGCGGAGGCCAAGTCAGCGGAGCTCAAGGCCAAGAAGAGCCTGGAGTCATACCTCGCTGCCACCCCGCTGCCGGTCATCGACCAGGACGTCTCGCTCGACCTCGCGGACGGCTCCTACTCCGCCAAAGCCGAGTACAAGTGCGCCGGCGAGATAGAGTACGAGTTCCTCCTCAACACCGCCGCGTCGCCGCACTTCCGCGAAGAGCTTGCCTTCTCCAGGGTCAGGAAAGGGGTCAAGCTCCCGGTGAGGCTGGGCAAGACATGGCTGAGGAAGGAGCTGGTCCCCGACTATGAGAAGCTCGACGACTACGCCCTCTCCAGGGCGAGGGCGTCGAAGGGCCACCTCGAGGCCACCCTGGTCCACCCCGAGACCGGGAGCAAGGTCGAACTCGTCTTCTCCAAGTCTGGTAGCGACTCGTTCGTCACGATATCCTACGCCGACGAGAAGGGCGAGGTCGACGTCACAGGAGAGGCTGGCCTGAGCAGGCATGTCGACCTCCCTACGATGAAGGGGGTAGGGGCGCGCATCCTGGACGCGATCCTCGACCTCTCGATGGAGAAGCTGCAGCTCAGCAGGGTGGAGTGCGCCGGCGTGGACGTCCTGGCCACCCTCGACTGCTCGGGCTTCATGCAGCAGGCCGTCCGCGTCCTTGTCAGGTCCAAGACATCGGTCGCCGCCATGAGCAAGGTCAACCCCAAGCTCGCGATAGAGAGGCTCAACCTCCTCGGCCCCGAGGGGGCGAAGATCAAGGAGACCCTCGGGCTCACCGCCCGGGGATGAAGTAGCCCTAGCTCTGGCCGGCCCTACGGCGGAGCCTCACCTCGCGGGACGGCCTCCGAAGGAGCGAGGCATCGACGAAGAGGTTGAGCAGCAACATCAGCGGGGCCGCTGCGAGCATCCCGACGAACAGGTCGTTCGCCACCGCTGGGGTCACCGGTAGTAGCGAGAGGAATGTCCCTTTGGAGTGGAGCGCGCGAGGGAAGACCTCGAGGAGGGAGAGGCAGGACAGGCTCAGGACGGATAGGAAGAGCTGCACTCCAAGCTTCCCCAGTTCGAGGATGTCGAACGCCAGGTATGCGAAGAGTATCGCCAGCGTCCCGAAGACCACCACCGACGAGCTGATGAGGTAGACCGCCCCGCCGGCCACGAAGCAGCTCGCCCCGACCAGGGTCGGCAAGGCGTCCGCCCTCCCATAGCCCTCTCCTCTCCGCCTCCGCAGCCAAACGCCCGAGAGGGAGATCACCCCAAGGCTGACCAGGACCATGAAGTCGGTGATGTTCACCAGGAACTCCTGGTTGCCCTCCGCCAGGAGGAAGATCGAGACCAGGGTGAACAGCCAGGAAAGGTCCGCCAGCGAGTGCGGCATGTAGCCGTCCTCTCCGAGCGACTTTAGGTGCCTGGTCGCCGCGAGGAACGCTGGGACGAACGTCGTGACGGAGGCGATGAGGAAGCAGATCCCCATGAGGAGCTCCTGAGAGTGCCCGAGGAAGGTGTCGGCAAGGTACAGCGCCGGGATCTGCGCGCTGTCGATGGCGGCCGCGTCAGCGTGGAGGGAGAAGACGGCGAGCCCGTAGAAGATGTTGATCGCCCCCGCTATCACGACGGTCAGGACCATCGTCACGCCGAGGTACCTCACCTTGGTCATCGTGTACCCCTTCTTCAACCACGAGATCACCGGGACGGGCGACGACTCCTTCGAGTCCCGCTCGAGGGCCTGGATCTCCTGGAACCCGAAGAAGAGGAGGTAGAGGTAGCCAGTGTTGATGACCAGGGTCGCAGGCCAGTACCCCCCGCCTGTGTATCTCAGGATGCCCGAGAGGTCCCACGACCCCTTCCCGCCAAGCAGGGCGCCGTCGTAGAGGAGTATCGCGACCATCGCGCCCGTCAGGACTATCTGGACCACCCCGGTCACGCTAAGGAGCCTCTTCTCGTAGAAGGAGTCAAGCACCGTCCAACCGATGAGACAAATCGCTGTGACCCAAACGATGACGGTCTGCGCCTCCCCTGGGACGCCCAGCTCCCCGAGTATGGTCGGGAAGTAGGTGAAGTCGAACACCAGGAAGACGATCTTCGAGTAGGCGGCGAGCGCCGTGTTGGCGACCCACATCGAGACCCGGCTCACGAAGTAGCGGACGCTCCTCACGCCGACCGCCACCCTCGTGAACGAGGGCCCTCCCACCGACTCGAGCCCCCGCTTCCGAGAGTCTGAGTACATGTCTGCGTAGACCTTCGCCATCAGGACGGAGAGGACCATCGCGAGGGCGAGAGACCCCACCGAGACGAACTCGTACTGGACGACATTCTGGGGTATCAGGATGAAGAGCGGCGACCCGAGCGTCGCCCCTATCCCCACTGCCAGGACTGTCACGAAGCCGTAGACGTGCTGCTCGCGCTGGACCCTGGCGGGCCTCCTGAACCTGACCCTCAGGGACTCTGGGAGCGAGGCGACCAGCGCCACCCCTGTGAGGGCGAGGCTCATGGCAGCGACCGCCACCATCACCTCGCCGAGACCGGGGGCGGCCTGTCGGGAGATGTAGGCCACCTCGTCGTAGAGGTAGCCTGTCGCGTACCCCGTCACGACCAAGCCCGAGACCAGCGCCAGGAGCTTGACAGCCAGAGCCCCTAGCCGCGCGCGCTGGGATAGCACTATCTCCGACCCGGCTCGACGACCATCCCTGCGTCCTTGAGGTTCTTCGACGCCCTCCGCAGGGTGTAGAATGCCCCCAGTAGCAGGAGCGCCGAGAACAGGAAGTCGAGGAGCGGGATGCCATAGGACAGCGGCCCGCCCGTCGCCGAGCCGAGGCCCGAGAGGTACGACCCGAGCTGCTGCGGGGTGGCCACCCCTGCCAGTACCGGGACGAAGGCTGCCAGCCCGACTATGGTCAGGAAGGAGGCTAGGACTATCTCTCCGACGGCCACGGGAACCCCACCTCCCTTCTGCGGAGGGCTCTTGGACTGGACGAGCCCAATGAACCTCCTCACATAGTCCTCCTGGGACTCGACGAGGGACCTCTCGAGGACGGGTTGGAGGTCGGCGTCCGACTCGTAGAGCAGCGTAAGCGCCTTGACGTCAAGCTTCAGCCTCGCGACGACCTCGTCGCGAGCTCTATCGTCGGTGCTCAATCAGCATCCCCGTGATGAGGGCCGGGTTGCTATTTCTCGCTTGCGCGGCCCGAACCGCGGAGGCGGCGAGGCTGGCAGGCCAAACATCTAAATATCCAAGAGGGGTCGGCGTCAAAGAAACCAGATGACGCAGTACGCGAGGATCAAGCTCACCAGCTCGAACCTCCAGGAGCTTGAGCTACTCGCCAAGGAAATCAAGGACATAACCGAGAAGACCGGGGTGAAGAGCAAGGGACCCCAGCCTCTCCCGACCAAGAAGCTGAAGATCACCACGCGCAAGGCCCCCACCGGGGAGGGGACTCACACCTTCGACCACTGGCAGCTGAGGATCCACCGCCGGATACTCGACATCGAGCCCGACGACAGGACCATGAAGCAGATTACCAAGCTCAGGATCCCCGAAGACGTGAAGATCGAGCTGACCCTCACGAGCTAGGCCGGCTGCTTCTTCACCCAGTCTATCGTGCGCTTCAGCCCCTCGTCGAGGCTGACCTCGTAGTCGAAACCGAGGATCTTCTTCATCTTCTCCGTCGACGGGTAGCTCACCTGCGGCTCCTTCTCGGCGTCAGACCTCGGGGGCATCATCTGGAGCTCCGACTTCGAGCCCGTCAGCTTCTTCACCCTCTCCGCGAGCTCCCTTATCGCGACCTTCTCGGCCCCGCCGAAGTTGAAAGCCTGCCCGACCGCGGCGTCATTCTCGAGGATCTTTTCGATGAGCTTGGCGAAGTTCACGGCGTGGGAGGGAGCAGTGACGTCCCTCCCGGAGTTGAACAGCTTGATAGGCTCGTTCTTGAGGCACGACCTGATGAAGAAGGGAACCGCCCTCGCGGGCTGGTCGAACTCTCCGAAGAGGAGCCAAGCCCGCGTCATGGCCACCGGGACGCCCTTGGTCTTGTGGTAGCTCATGACCAGGTTCTCGCCTATGACCTTGGAGTAGTCGTACGGGACCCTCGGGTCGAACGGGCCGTCCTCGACCACCGGGTTCTTCTTGGGGGCGCCGTAGACGTTGGCGGAGGAGGCGTAGTGGAACCTCTTCACGCCCTTCCTCGCGGCCAGCTCCAGCATGTTGAGGGTCGCGAAGCAGTTGACCTGGTAGCAGGCGAACGGGTCGGCTATCGTCTTCTTGATGTCGGCGATCCCGGCGAGGTGCACTATCGCGTCGAAGTCCAGTCTTCCGAGCTCGGTCTCGACGAACGACCTGTCGACGATGTTCCCGACGACCTTCGCGCCCGGGGCTATGTCCGCCCCCGTCACCTCGTGCCCGTGACCAGAGAGGTAGGCGGTGACGTGCCTGCCCACAAAGCCCTGAGAGCCTGTTACGAGGACCTTCAATTGCGGCAGTTGGCCGTCTTACGACGATATTTTAACCTGCGAGCAGCGCCACCCCTTCACTCGCCCAGGGTCGCCGCATAGGACCTTCCAAGGTCCCGGTCGACCACGCCCGTAAGGAGCTTCTCCCTCCCGTCGGGGAGGATGATCGGAAGGGCTGTCGCGTGGTAGGGCAGGTCCAGGTTCTCGATCTTCCCCTCGTCTTCGATCTCCGCCACCTTTCTGCAATCCCCTCCCCCGCAACGGAAGTGGTAGACCCTCACAACCCGCCGCTCGCCCAGCCCGCCGCCTCTCCCTCCCGCTGCGGTGGATGCGTCCGGCATCTGGAGGACGTAGATTTCGTTGGCCTCTTGGAGGTTCCTCAGGTCGACCATCTGGTCCGTGACGAGCACCCTCCGCCCCATGCTCTCGACCAGGGCTACGAACTCGTCTACCCCGGCCATCGTTCTCGCCCGTTTCCCGCCGCCGCTTAAAACTTTGGCCGACTCCAGCTCGCCTTTCCGGCCCGCTCGAACCTGATGGGGTCGAGCGCTCGGAGCATCGGGTCCGGTCTCCCTCCCGGCCCGAAGATGCTGTCGATCACTAGCTTGCCAAGGACGGGCGCAAGGGCCATTCCCTTCCTCGTCGCCCCCGCGAGGACGTAGCCGTTCTCGCAGCGGGGAATGCGCCCCACGAGGGGGAGCTGGTCGGGAGTGGACGGTCGGAAGCCCACCCCTGTCTGGGAGACCTCGAGCGCGCACGGCCTCGAAAAGTGCGAGGTCGCGGTCTTGAAGAGCCAGGCCGTGCTCGACCTGCTGAACTGGGGGAGGTAGCCGACCAGCTCGAAGAAGCTCGTGAACCTCAGGGTGTCCTGGTCGTGCTGCGTCGCGGTCACCCCCTCGTCGTCGTAGTGCGACGGCAAGTCGATGACACGCTTCCTGTTCGTCCGGCAGAAGAGCACGAGCCCCCTCGCCGGGATGACCATAGGGTCGTAGCCAAGGGGCCTGCAGACCTCCCTGCTCCAGGAGCCCGCGGCGACGACGTATGCTTCCGCGGAGAGCTCCTTGCCGCCGACGACAGCTCGCGAGATTCGCCTCCCCGCAGAGTGCAGGCGCGCCTCGCCCTCGATGAACCTGCCGCCCATCCCCGCGACTCTCGACCTCAGGTGCCCGAGCAGCTTGCCAGAGTGCAGCGACCTCTCTTCGGCTAGCCATCCTCCCTCGAAGCCCAGGTACCCCAGCTCGGAGAGCTCCCGGGGCGTCAAGAAGCGGCCAGCCCGGCCTTTGCGGTCTGCGGGGAGCGTGGTGTGGAGGTCGAGCACCTCCTCTCTCAGGTCCAGCTCAGCACTCTCCTTGGCGAAGAACTTCTCGTATAGCGCGAGGCTGCGGATTGACAGCGGGATCCCGGTCTCCTCGTATCTCTCCGCCGTCTGCCTCCGGGCGATCCTGAACCAGTCGCGGTTCCTCCGCTTCTCCGCCTGAGAGACGCGCACCGACCCGGACGGCGAGAAGATATCCGTGAACGAGGGCCGCGTCGAGAGCTGTCCGGCGTTGAACTCCGACGTCCTCACAGAGCCCCTGGATGCGTCGGCGACGACGACGTCGTGACCGTCCCTGAGGAGGTAGTACGAAAGGAAGAGGCCGCTGATTCCGGCTCCGATTACGACGACCTTCAAGGCACCGCGGGCCATCTTCATCGGCGCCCCGTTTTATGCGAATTCATCCTATTGGAAGATGTGGCCAGGAAGGCGCATGGGCCGCCAAGAATCAAATCGCTCTGCGTGGTCAGCACCGGTCCGGGTCGAGAAGCGAAAATATCCCACGGTTCGCTTTCGGTCAGAATCCGCGCACACAACAGGGACAGATTACTTAGAGCCGAAGGGATGAGCTACAACAAGATTGTCGAAACACTGCAGACCTAGATGTGCAAAGACATCAAAGGGCCAGCTCTCAGAGTGGCTTAGAGGGATTCACAGCCCTCTTGGAGGTGCGAATCATTTCGATCCAAGGCACACTCCGATGCTGGCCCATGTCACAGGTGTCCAGCTGGGGGACGGCTCAATAACCCAGAGGGGCTACAACAAGCTTTCAGCAATCGATCTAGAGCTCGTAATGGAGTTTGACCGTTGCCTCTCGTCGGTTCTCGACACGAGAAGACACAAACCCTGGTTTGACAAAAGAGATGGTACTTTTGCAATTGAAGGTCGAAGTGTCTTGCCCTACGAGTTTCTGCGAAAGGGCTGGAGGGCATTGAAGCCTTGGATTGAACACTGGCTGATTGCGGAGCCGGATTTGTTAGGGGGTTCTTTGATTCAGGCGGTTG
>Ga0335078_10005563_pt1 | contig 18614 bp, 18 predicted proteins | sample Lox_Sample_32_FD_206711 | JGI IMG/M metagenome (GOLD analysis project Ga0335078, IMG submission 206711) | Soil microbial communities from Loxahatchee National Wildlife Refuge, Florida, United States - Lox_Sample_3.2 | ecosystem: Environmental > Terrestrial > Soil > Wetlands | place: USA... | reverse complement strand
GTGTTCATGGATGCGTCCACCCACACCCGCGAAGGCGCCAACGACTAACGACCAAAGGCGGCCGACTAAACCTGACGACTGACGACCGACGACTGAAGACTCTTCCACTTCTCCAGCGCCTTCTCCAGCTTCACACCTCGCGATGCTTTGAGCAGAACCACGTCTCCGTCGCGCGCTTCGTGCGCCAGCCACTCGCCCGCTTCTTCGGATGTCGCGACGAATTCCGCGTGTACTCCTGCCGACTGTGCAGCCTCAACCATGTGCCGCGCCAGTCCACGCACGCCGAGCAACAAATCAATTTTCTTGCGCGCGATATGCTCACCCGCGCGGCGATGCATCTCCTCACCCGCTGGCCCCAACTCTAGCATTTCACCGGCAACGACAATGCACCGCTTGGCCGGCATTCCGGCCAGAGTCTCGACCATCGCCTCCAGCGCCTTAGGATTGGAATTGTAGCAATCGTTGATGACTGTGATGTTACCCAGTTGGAGCACCTGCCCGCGCTTTTCGGCCGGCTTCAACGAAGCCAATCCGGCAGCAACCTCCGAGGGCGCAAGCCCCCGCTCCAGCGCGACAGCCGCTGCCGCAAGGGCGTTGTGGATGTTGTGCGCTCCCACCAGCGCAAGCTCAACTCTCTCCCGGCACCCACCCGCAACCAGGTTGAAACTACAGCCTCCGGAAGCCTGCGGCACAACATCTTCCGCCCGAACATCGGCCGTGGCGCATGTTCCGTAAACCACTACCTCGCCCTTGAAGTCGCGCCCGAACTGGGCAACATACTTGTCGTCGGCGTTGAGCACCGCGGTTCCGTGGCTGGGCAGCGACTCGATCAACTCATACTTCGCCCGCGCAATATCGGCGATCGAATTGAAAAACTCCAGGTGGACCGGCGCGACGTTCGTCACCACGCCAATTGCGGGTTGCGCGATCTTCGCCAGCGCCGCAATCTCCCCCGCATGGGACATTCCCATCTCGATCACGGCGATGTCGTGCCCGGGCTCCAACTTCAGCAGCATCAGAGGCAAGCCGAAATGATTGTTGAAATTGCCTTCTGACTTAAGCACGCGAAAGCGCGCGGAGAGGAGATGGGCAATCGCCTCTTTGGTTGTGGTCTTGCCCGCGGAGCCAGTCACGCCCACCAGAGGCTTTCCCCATAATCGTCGCACGGCCATGGCCAGCTTTTGCAGAGCAGCCAGCGTATCGTCTACCGCAAGCAGCCGGCTTTTGCCTCCATACCGTGGCAGTTCATCTCGGCGCACCACCGCCGCGAGGGCGCCGTTGACCAGTGCCTGCTCGACAAAATCGTGTCCGTCCAGGCGATCACCCTTCACTGCAAAGAAGAGGTTGTCAGCTTGAATCGTGCGGGAATCAATCGAATAGCCCTGGGCTATGGCCCCGTGGTCGAACTCGCCGGTGGCAGAAGTAAATTCAGCGATGCGCGAAAGTGGCAGCTTCACGAAATTTTCCCAGCGGGTGTCAGCGCCTGGCAGTCATATCCCGCCTGGCTCAAAACCTCCCGCGCAACCTCCACATCGTCGAAGGGAATCGTGCCATCCCGCGTGATTTGCACTTTTTCATGCCCTTTTCCCGCGAGCAGCACAATGTCCCCCGGCCCAGCTTCGCGGATCGCCAGAGCGATTGCCGCTCTGCGGTCCGGTTCCTTTTTGTACTTCGTTCCCGAGCGCTGCAGCCCGACCACGGCGTCATTCATGATGGACAACGGATCTTCGCTGCGCGGATTGTCCGAAGTCAGCACGACGAAGTCGCTGCCCCGCCCGGCAGCCTCGCCCATCAGCGGGCGTTTAGCGCGGTCACGGTCGCCGCCGCAGCCGAAAACCGTAATGACCCGCCCCTTCTGTCCCGCCCGCGGCACGAATTCTCGCGCCAGCGCGGTCAGATTGCGCAGCGCGTCGTCGGTGTGGGCGTAATCCACCACTAGGGTGAAAGGCTGCTGGCACTCCACGCGCTCAAAGCGCCCCGGAACCCGCGCCAGCGCCGCGACTCCTGCCGCGACCGCCTCCTGGCCGCATCCGCGCGCTGACGCCGCGCCGGCCGCAGCCAGAACGTTGTAGACGTTCACTCTGCCGATCAACGGAGAAAACAGCGGGACAGTTCCCTCAGGCGTGGCCAGGTCGAAGCGCGTGCCCCGCGAGGTAATCTCAACTCGTTCGGCGTGAAAACTGCCCTTCGCCCAACCATAAGTCAACACGGCGCTATGCTGTCGGGCAAGTCTCACAAGTCGCTGTCCATATTCGTCGTCCGTGTTGACCACGGCGGCTCGCGGCGGCTCGGTTCCACATCCTCGAAACAAGATCTCCTTTGCCCCGAAGTAGTCATCCATCGTGCGGTGATAATCGAGATGGTCGCGAGTCAAGTTGGTGAATACTCCAACGTCGAAGGGAATTCCGTATACTCGCTGCTGCGCCAGGGCGTGCGAGGAAACCTCCATCACTGCCTCGGTGGCGCCCTCGCCCAGCGCCTCCGCCAGCACGCGATTCAGTTCCAGCGGCTCCGGCGTAGTGTGCGGCGCAGGCAAGATCTTACCCGCGACGTGATACTCAATCGTCCCTGTCAGAGCGCTCTTGCGCCCCGCCGCGAACAGAATCGCCTCGACGAGGAATGCCGTGGTGCTTTTTCCGTTGGTGCCGGTGATGCCGGTAATCGCCAGGCGCTCCGCCGGACGCTTATAGAAATTTGCGCTCACGCGGGCGAGCGCGCGCCGTCCATGCGGCACCCGCGCCCAGGCTACTCCCTCACGCGGGTTCTCCTCTGCCGAGTCGGAGACCACCGCGACAGCCCCGGCCGCAATGGCTTGGTCAATGAATTTATTTCCATCGCTCGACTCGCCGCGCATGGCAACGAATACGCTGCCCGGCTTCACGCGCCGCGAATCGTACTCAATACCGCTGATGCTGGGATTACCCTGTTGCGCCAGCACTTCGGCCCCATGCAGCACTTCAAGGAACGTCATTGGATGGGATTATATGGCACGCAAGGCCTCGGCCCATTGACGGAAGTGGAACGCGGGCTTCTGTATGTTCTGGCTCGTGTGGGGGCAGGTCTCCGCGCCCCGTCCCGTCGGCTTTGCTCGGGGCAGGGTCCGACGTGCCCCGCATGAGCTGCTGCCAGACCTCCAACTGAAATTTCTTGTGCGCGGCAATCAATTCGAAATCGGCCGGATTCGACGCGATCAGCCGCGCGCTGTGGGAACGCGCCGTAAGCGCAATGAGGATATCAAAGTGCAGATCGCGCAACTTTTCGGGGCCGCACCGCCTGTCAGCGTTGATCTTCGCCAGAATCTGCCCGGATTCAAGCCAATCGCCGGCAGTCGGGGTGAGAATGGGATGATTTCTCTGCAACGCCCGCAGAAATTCGCGTTCCGCCGGCTTGGTTGCGCCCCGCCACAATTCCGCCAGGACCACCGCGGATGTCCGAATGAGGCCGCTTACCGATTCAATTCTCTGCTGGTGACGTCCGGTGCGTAGATTGTCAATCAATACCGAGGTATCGAAGATGACGAGGTCACTCACTGTCGCCCGCGAAGGAAAGTTTCCCGGCGTGCTTCCTCATCAGGTCCTTGAAACGCTTGAGCGCCACGATCTCGCGAAGCGCAACGTGAACGGCTTCGGTCCGTGATTTCACTCCCAGAACCTTGTCCGCTTCGTCCGCCAGTTGCGTGTCCAAGCGAATTGAGGTCATGGTAACGGTCATAAGCATTTACAACCCATATATACATCATACTAAATCAATATATACACACGGGCTAACCGAGCCGCTACCGCTCAAACCTCACCGTCACGCGCGAGCCCGCCGCCACATGAGCCCCCGCTGCCGGATTCTGCTCGCGTGCCAGTCCGTCGCCCAAGATGTCAAGATCAATCCCGCTCTGCGCAGCCGTCTCCACCGCCGCCCGCACGCTCTTGCCGGCAAAAGACGGCACCACGATCCCGCCCTGCTCGACATCCAGCACCACGGTTCCACTGGCTGGCGCGGCCGATGCGGCGGGTCCTGCAGGCTCGGGTTGTTCGCCGGTTCGCTCCTCGTCCGATTTTGTTCCGAAATCGGCGGACGCTGGCGCGCGTTCGTTCAGTGAGGCCGGAACAACTCCCGGCGCTGCCTGCGCAACCGGCGCCGGAGCGCTCGTTGCCGTCACTGATTGAGATGCGTCTGTATCCCCGCTCCCTCCCTCCGCCATCTCGCTGTCATCCCCCAACCGGTCGGGTGAGCCTTCCTCCAGGTCCTGCTCCTTGGCCTGCCGCTGGGCCAGCAACATTTGCTGGTTCGGAGGCAACTCCACATCATGCGGCCGGTGCAGATATTCCAGCACCTGCTGCGCGATCCGCTGAAACACCGGCGCGCCCACTTCGCCGCCGTGGTGCCCGTGAATGGGGGAATCGAGAATCACGACCACCGCGATAGCCGGATCGTTCACCGGCGCAAACCCCGCAAATGAGGCGATGTATTTCGTGCGCGAGTAGGTTCCCGTGGCCGGGTCTACTTTCTGCGCCGTCCCCGTCTTGCCCGCTGAACTATAGCCTTCTAGGATCGCCTTGCGCCCGGTGCCGTGCAGTACCACCCCCTGCATCATCTGCTTCATTTCGGCGGCGGTGAAAGTGGAGAGCACCCGCCGTTGTTCCGCCGGGTGAAACGCCACGGTTTGTGGCGTGTTCCGCGGCTCGCTGGTTCCGGCCACGATTCTCGGGGCCACCCACACGCCGTCGTTGGCGATTGTGGAAACCATCGCCGCCAGTTGCAGCGGCGAAACTCCGATCTCCTGCCCCATGGCGATGGCGCCAATCGAAACCTTCGACCAGCGACTAAGCGGTTTGGTCAGGCCGCGGGTCTCGCCTGGGAGTGCAATTCCGGTCTGCGAACCAAAGCCAAACGCCCGGATGTACTTGTATAGCCGCTCATCTCCCAGCCGCAGTGCAATCTTGATCGCGCCCACGTCGCTCGATTTCGCCAGGATGTCAGAAACCGAAAGCACCCCATATGGCTTCCAGTCGTGAATGCGGCGTCCGTTCACCACAATCGAGCCCATCTGGCAATCGAACAGCTCATCCGGGCGGGTGATTTTTTCTTGCAGCGCGGCCGAAATAGTCACCAGTTTGAAAGTCGAGCCCGGCTCATAGACGTCGGTCACCGCGTGGTCCTTCAACCGCTCCGGGCGGATTTCGCGCGAGTCGTTAGGATTGAACGTCGGCCGGTTGGCCAGGGCCAGAATCTCCCCGGTGTGCGGGTTCTCCACGACTACCGTCCCGGACTCAGCCTGCGTCTGCTGCACGGCCGCCTCCAGTTCGCGTTCGGCGATGTATTGGATTTTCTCGTCAATCGTCAGAACGACGTTCTCGCCCGGGTCGGGCTGCTTCTCCACACTGCCGAACCACTTCTTGCGCGCATCCAGGGATATCAGCATGCGGCCGGCCTTTCCGTGCAGGCCGTCGTCGTACTCACGCTCAATGCCGCTCAGGCCCTCGTCGTCCATGCCGACGTAGCCGAGGACCTGCGCCGCCAATTCGTGCTTGGGATAGAAGCGCTTCGATTCCTTTTGGAAGTACACGCCGCGCAGATTCATCGCGCGAATGCGGGCAGTAATTTCGGGGTCGGCCTTGCGCGCCAGCCAGCAGAAAGTCTTGCCGGCGGAGCACCTCGCCAGCAATTCTCGCGGATCGCTCTGCACGATCCTTGACACCAGGGAAATGGTGTTCGGCAAATCGGGAATTTCGCTGGGGACGGCAAAGACCGACTCCACCGCAGTGGACATGGCCAGTTCGCGGCCTTCGCGATCGTAGATGATGCCGCGGCGGGCGGCCACTTCCACCGTACGCTGCTGCTGCCGCTGCGCGCGCTCGACGAATTCTCCGTAGCGGAAGACCTGGAGATAAACCAGCCGGGCGCAGATGGCTCCGCACCAGAACAGCAGAAATGCACCCAGCGTGTAAAGCCGGAGATGGACGCGGTTGCGGAGGATGTTGATGGCCACGAATCGCCCTCAGACGCGGGTGTTCAGCGGGGATGCATAAAGCTGATTTGTCATGCTGAGAGTGTGTGGCCTTTTTTATTTCGTGAAAAGTCGGTGCTGCAAGTCACACACTCTCAGGATGAATTCACAAAGCGTTCAGACAACACTGGCGGCCCGCTTGCGCGCCAGCCGCCAGTGTAGAACTCTGCGTGCCGTCTGCCGTACGGCGTCGCTCTCGAGCATTCGCTGCTACCGCGACATCGAAACTACCGAAACCGGAGTCACGCTCGCCATCACAGGAGGAGATTCCGGCATCGCAGTGTCCATCGGGATCACCTGCCCGGCTTGGGGCGACTGCAATCCCAGCTTTCGCGCCAGTTGGTCAATGCGTTCAGGATCGCGCAGCGACGCATCCTCCAGCCGCAGCGCACGGTTCATTTCCGTGAGATCGTCCTTCTGCATCTTCTGCGACTGGATCTTGTAGCCATATTCAATCGCCGTGTAATGTTGCCAGGCATAAGTCATCACCAGCAGAAACAGAGTGCCCAGAGCGATGCCAAACTGCCGCATCTCCCGGCCGCGTTTCGGGTCTTCCACTTTTACCAGGCGCGAGTTGTCAATGTGCTTCGTGAAATAAACTTCCGGTGTGCCCGTCCAGCATGGACGCCGCCGGCTGCCCCGTCCCGACGCTTCCACTGCCACGGCCGCTGCTGCCATTATGCCGCCCCCAGCAAGGTCTGTTCGAACCGCGCCATTTCCTGCTGTGCGGCTGCGTACCAGTAGGCGAGCTTCGCTTCCTGGACCTGCGCCTCTTCCTGCGCCTGCTCCTCCGCCCGGTCTACTGTCCGCATCAACTCGTCAATCAAATTGCCTGTATACATGACCCAACCTCCTGAATGTCGTGCTTCAAACTCTCTCCGCCGCTCTCAGCTTCGCGCTGCGCGCCCGCGGATTGCGATCAACTTCAGCTTCCCCCGCCGTCACCGGCTTCTTGGTCAGCAGCTTGTACTGGCCCAGCTTCGCGCCCTCGCGCATCGCGTCTTTCACGATGCGATCTTCCAACGAGTGAAAGCTGATTACCACCAGCCGGCCACCCGGTTTCAGCAACTGCGGGGCCGCGTTCAGCAGCGCGCGCAGATCGTCCAGTTCGCGGTTTACGAATATTCGGAGAGCCTGAAAAGTCAGCGTCGCGGGATGAATCCTTCTTGCGTACTCGTTTTTGCCCCGATTCATTGGCCGGGCCGCGGCTGAGATCACAGCTGCAAGTTGCGCAGTCGTTGATATCGGCCGCGACCGGACAATGGCTCTGGCGATTCTCCGCGACCTCCTTTCCTCACCGAATTCGTAAATCAGGTTGGCGAGTGTGACCTCGTCCACCTGGTTTACCACTTGTTCGGCGGTCAACTCGGCTTGCGGATTCATCCGCATGTCGAGCTTTCCTTCCGCCTGAAAACTAAAGCCTCGCGCCGGATCGTCGAGCTGCAGGCTGCTGACTCCCAGGTCTGCAAGCAGACCGTTGATAGTCGCTGGCCGTTGGTCGTTAGTTAATTCCGCAAACGACCCATGGCCGAGCTCAATTGCCGGCCAATCGGAACTAGCAGCGTCGGCAGTTTTGCTGACGACGGATGACCGACGACTGAGGACTGCCCCCGCGATTTCCAGCGCCGCCGGGTCCTTATCGAAGCCAATCAAACGACCCTGTGCGCCGAGGCGTCTTGCGATTTCTAAGCTGTGCCCGCCCAAGCCCACCGTGGCGTCTATATAAGTCCCGCCGCGCCGGATAGCTAAAAAGTCGATCGCTTCTTTTAAAAGAACCGGAACATGGCCAATTTCCCTTCCACCATGCCCACCCCGCTCGGGGGTGTCTGCTAAACCCTCGTCCACTAGATGCCCAGCTCGTCGAGCGTGCTCTCATCCTCAGAGGTGAACGACTGCTCTTCGATTTCCTTGCGGTACGCCTCCAGGTTGCGAACCACCAGGTGCGTCAGGTTGCCGCTTACCGCAACTTCACCCTTGATCTGCGCCGCGTCGCGCAAGAGCTGCGGCATCAGCAACCGGCCCTGGCCGTCCATTTCGACGACCTGCCCCCAGTAATTGACCCGGTCCAGGAACTTCTTCTTCGTAGGATTGAAAGTGGAGAGCCCGGCTAGCTTCTGCTCGATCCGCTCCCATTCCTCGAAGGGATAAACTTGTGCAACCTTGCCGTCCAAACTGGTGATGTAAAATTGAGCGTTGTACTTCTCGTCAATGACCCGCTTGAACTCGGCGGGGACCTTGAGCCGTCCCTTTTCGTCCACGCGAGTTGGGTGATTGCCGCGAAACATGCGTTGTGCCCCAAGGCCCGTAGAGAGGTTGCTCCGCAACGTCTCCCGGGAAATACTTTCTGGCTGCCGCCGCCACAGCGAGGGAGGTCAACATCGTCAAAGTTGCATCCGATTTCGCTTGGTTAGGGCTGTTTTTGGGGGAGTCAGTCCGTAATTCCACTGGCACCTCAACTTGGTTCTACTGCTGCCCACCGCGACCACCGGATTAACCACCAAGATCTACTTATTACCACTTTTGACCACATGCTACGCCTAAATTCTTTGCTGTCAATAGCAAAGTTTAAGGTCATGGCGGGAAATCTCGCCACCCTCTGCGAACTACGAGAAATTGTGGTTTATTACTTAGGTGACCACAAGATGTAGGATTTGCAAGTTGGGTTCACACTGCAGCAGGCCTTTTGAAAAGTGCTTTTGGAGGCCAGGTGTGAGCCTCGAACCGGGCTTCGCCCTGACCCACTTCATCCCTTCAATGCGACGTCCCCCGCAAGAGACGCGAGTTGTGTAGTTCGCGGGGCTCAGTACCTAAGTGCTGGCTCTTGAGGCACTTTCCAGGCACTCGCGGCCGCGAAACATTGCTGTTACCCTGAGTTCCATATCCATAGAAGGTACTAAACGGTCCTTCAAGTTTCCTTAAGGATGGCGCCATGAAGCATTTCCTCGCCCTCGTTTCCGCCTTTCTGCTGATTCCGGCCCTCTTCGCGCAGGAGAACCCAACGCCCCCGCCGCCCAGCTCCGACCAGCAGCAAGCCATTCCCGTCGAGCCTATGGATCAAACGCCGGTCTTTCGGGTGAAAGTGGTCTCGCGCACCACGAAGGCCGTGAACTATCGCCATCGGGGCGGCTCGACTACGGTAGATTTCAAAGGCACCAGCCTTATGCCCGAGGCCACTGGCCGCGCGAAGGTTGACAGCAAAGAAGGCCACCTGACCATCAACGCTGAAGTCACCCACATGGAGCCAGCCACAAAATTCGGTGGGCAATATCTCACTTACGTGCTCTGGGCCGTTACGCCCGAAGGACGCTCTGTAAACCTCGGCGAAATTCTGCCCGGCGATGACGGCAAGAGCAAAATCAGCGTTACTACAGATCTGCAGGCATTCGGCCTGGTGATCACGGCTGAACCTTATTTCTCGGTTACGCGGCCAAGTGAGTTAGTGGTAGTGGAAAACATTCTTCGCCAGGAAACCAAGGGATTCGAAGAGCCCATAGACGCGAAGTTCGACATGCTGGAGGGCGCCGAGTACACAATTGACGTCCCGGCCGATCAGCTTCCTTCCGCAAATGCCGGCCCCGAAGTTCCGCTCGATCTACTCGAGGCGCGCAATGCCGTCGCTATCGCCAAAGCCGCCGGCGCGGAACATTACGCTCCCGGAAGCCTCGCCAAGGCCCAGGACATGCTTGACCGCGCCGAGGATTACCTCAGACGCAAACAGGGCCGGACGCCTATCGGCACCGCCGCACGCGGCGCTACGCAAATGGCCGAGGATGCGCGGGTAATCACTTTGAAGAAGCAGCAGCAGGAGAGAGTCGAAGCGGAGCGGCGCAGAATCCTGGATGCCCAGGCAAAAGCGGAAGCCGATGCGCGCGCGGCGTCCGAAGCTGAAGCCAAAGCTAAAGCCCAAGCAGAAGAAGACTCCCGCCGCCGCGCCCAGGCCGAAGCTGACCGCTCAGCCGCCGAGAAGGCCCAGGCCGCGGCCGAGCAACAACAAGCTGCAGCCCAGGCGGAACAGCAAAAAGCTCAGGCAGAAGCCGAAAAAGCCCGTCTGGCTGCCGAGGAAGCGGAGCGCCAGAAGCAGGAAGCCATCCACCAGAAGGAAGAAATGCGCGCCCGCCTGCTGCACCAACTCAACCAGGTGCTGGAAACGAAAGACAGTCCCCGCGGCCTGGTGGTCAACATGCCCGACGTGCTCTTCGACTTTGGCCAATACACGCTAAAGCCCGCGGCCCGCGAGCGCTTGGCCCGAATTTCAGGAATCGTGGGCGCTTATCCCGACCTGCTGCTGGAAGTCGAAGGCCATACTGACAGCATCGGCAGCGACGAGTACAACCAGAAACTCTCCGAGAAGCGTGCCGACAGTGTCCGCGATTATCTGGTGAACAACGGAGTCTCTACGGATAAGGTGATCGCCCGCGGCCTCGGCAAGAGCGAGCCAGTCGCCGACAATAAAACTTCCGCCGGCCGCAAGCTCAATCGGCGGGTGGAAATGATCGTCTCCGGCGACGTGATCGGCAACGTGGTGACAGTACCGGCAGACTCCAGCATCGGAACGCCGCCACCGCCAACCACCCCCCAGTGAGAAACAGCTAAACAACTGAGATCTGATACCGGGAACCTGGTTTCCACCAACGAAGCAATTCGCCGGACGAACGAGGGCGCCCGCGCCACATTGGCTCTACTTCGCAGGCTCGACCAACACCGCAGTCCCATACGCCAGAACCTCGGTGACGCCCTGCATCACCTCGGTCGCGTCGTAACGCGTGCATACCACGGCGTTCGCGCCGAGGTCGCCTGCATGCTGCAGCATCAAATCAAAAGCCTCCGCGCGGGTTTTCTCACAGAGATTGGTCAGCAACGTGATATTGCCGCCGACCAGCGTCTGCAGACCCGCACCGATGGTGCCGAAAATCGAGCGCGAACGCACCACGATGCCGCGTACCACGCCAAACGTGCGCGTTACCCGATACCCATCAAGCTCAAACTGCGTCGTCACCATGTTGTGCGCAACCATTCGTGCTCCCGCTGAGTATCCTGTGGCCATAGTTTCCATCCTTCTATGAGTTGCACACCGGCGAACCGCGTCTACTCCAGGTTCGTCGCGATCACGTAGCCTTTTTCTTCTTCATCGTATTCCACGTGCAGCACGTTGGGCTTGCAACACACCCGGCAATCTTCTACATAAAGCTGTACCCGCCCCGCGGACTCGTCAACCGTTGTATCGTTCCACTCCCCACATCCCGCACACTGAAATCCAGCTTGCGCCATAAAATTCCCCCTTATGCTTCCGGAACCGGCGGACAGCCGGTGAACTCCTTCACATGCAGGTTCCCAATGTAGCCCAGGTATTTAATGCCGATCTCACTGGTAAAAAAACCGTCTGCCGCCAAATTGCGCAGGAAGGCGAAAAACTCAACGCCCTGGCTCAGGCCGGGATCATCGAGCGCATTCTTGCGGTAAGCAATCAGATCGAGGATTTCTTTCTGCTGCGCGGGCGTGCAATCCAGATACGCCTTGCCGTAACGATCGCTGCACTCTGCATCCAGCCACATCAATCCGCCGCCCAGCTTCAATTGATACGCAGGATTTTCGCTGGTGAGCAGATCTATGAACTCCGGCGCGCCTGCTTCCACAGCGCCGCCCGTTTCCGCGTCCGGCGGAAAGATTGCCTGGCACATCGTCTGCAGGGTCTTGTATTGCTGCGGCGGAAAGAATTTCGGCGTGTAACCCGCCGGCGTGGCCTTCTCCGCTTTTACCATCTGGTGCGCGGTTTCTGCCGCCTGCGCGGGAATCACCTGTAATACCGAGCCAGCGGTCACACCGATGCTCAAAGATTTCAGCAAATCACGCCGCGAGACTTGACTCATATGAGGGCCTCAGCTTCACCACGGAGGCACAGAGTCACAGAGAAAATTCTTTTCTCCGTGACTCCGTGGTGAATAAACCTGTGTTCTACACATTTCCCTTCTTTGCCTGATCCAGTAAATACTCCGAAGCCCGCCAGGACAGCGCCATGATGGTCAGGGTCGGATTCTTGTCGGCATTCGAAACGAAGCAAGCAGCATCGGTCACGAATAGATTCTTCACTTCGTGCGCCTGGCAATACTGGTTCAGCGCCGAAGTCTTCGGCGTTACACCCATACGCACCGTACCTAGTTCATGAATAATCACGCCGCCATCCTCAATTCCATAGGGATGGGCGCTGTCTTCGTGACTCCGCTTGATAAACGTTCCTCCAGCCGTTTCTATAATCACCCGAAACGTCTCCTGCATATCTTTCGCCATCTTGATTTCGTTCTCGCCCCACTGCCAGTGAAAACGCAGCACCGGAATGCCCCACTTGTCCACCACGTCCGGATCCAGGTCGCAGTAGCAGTGCTCGTTGGGAATCATCTCACCCCGGCCGGCAAATCCGATGTGGGTGCCGTACATGCTGCGGCATTTCTGTTTTAGTGAAGCGCCATAGCCTTCAAAGTGCTCGCATACGCCGTCGAATTGCCCCACGCCCGGCATCTCTCGTCCGCCGCCGAATTCAATGTGGTATCCGCGCAGAAAGTCATTCTTGCGGTCGAATTTCCACCACGGCATGTACAGGTGCATGCCTCCAACGCCGTCGTGATTGTGGGGCGCAACTTTCTCCAGTTGCGGGAAGTATCCGGCGGCGGAAACGCCCACGCTATCGGTAAGATAGCGGCCCACCACGCCGGAGGAATTCACCAGCCCGTCAGGAAACAAACTGGAGCGCGAATTAAGCAGCAGCCGCGCCGATTCGCACGCGCTCGCCGCCACCACGAACGACTTGGCATTCACCCGCTTCTCGCTGCGCGTGGCTTTATCAATGTAAACCGCGGCTTCCGCTTTTCCGTCTTTGCCCACGGTGATCTCGCGGGCCATGGCGCCGGTGATCAGCGTGAGTCTTCCCGTCGCCTGCGCCGGAGGAATCATGACCTGGCTGGAACTGAAGTTGGAGGCGGTCACGCATCCCCGCCCGCACTGCGCACAGTAATGGCAAGCCGGACGCCCATTCAGCGGCTTGGTCAGGATCGCCATGCGCGACGGAATACAGAGGATATTCAGCTTGTCGCAGGCCCTTTTGATGAGGACTTCGGTGCATCGCGGCGGAGGGGGCGGCATAAACACGCCGTCGGGAGCACTGGGAATATTTTCCTTGGTCCCGAAAACACCGATGTACGACTCGACTTTGTCGTAGTAGGGCCCAATATCTTCGTAAGTAAGCGGCCAATCGTCGCCCATGCCGTCAGTGGAGCGCGCCTTGAAATCGCGCGGCGCGAAGCGCAATGCAATTCTGCCCCAGTGGTTTGTACGCCCGCCGACGATGCGCGAGCGAAACCAGCGGAACTTCGACCCCGGCGCTGATGTGTAAGGCTCGCCGTCAATCTCCCAGAAGCCATTGGGCGCAAGAAACTCGCCGTTCAGTTCGTGCCGTGCCCTCCCGCCGATGTCCGCGCCGCGGTGCGGCAAGTCGTAGGGCCACATGTGTTCTTTGAAGTCTTCCTCAGGATTCAGCGGGGGGCCGGCTTCAAGCATCACAACATTCAGGCCGCCTTCGGTGAGAACTTTGGCGGCGGTGCCTCCCGCCGCTCCCGATCCGATTATGCAAACGTCATATTCTTTCGGTGAACGAATCACCTGAGCCATGGAAACCCCGTTGGTCGTTGATCGTTAGCCGTTGGTCGTTGGCATGAGCCATTGGCAAGGAATTGAGCATATGCCGCGCCCCCAGCGTCCTGCGTGGTTATTACTGAATCTGATTAGCCACCAAGAACCCACTAGGAGACACCTTCACCTCCGCGCGAGTCACCGGCGAGAGACCGACGGCCAACGGCCAACGACTAAAACCTCAAGTTCTTCAAATACTCGTAACTCGACGTGATGCTGGCAAACGGATCAGCCGGCTTATCGTGCTCGACGAAATAGTGCTTGATGCCGGCCTCGTCTGACTTCGCCAGGACTTTCTTCCAGTCAATGATGCCGCTGCCCACGGGCGCCAGGTCTACCGTGTCACCGAAATTCTGACCGCCCTCAGCAGGGAACGGCGGCAGCGTCTTCACGTCCTTCAGATGCACCAGCGGAAAACGTCCCGGATACTTCGCAAAATACTTCAGCGGATCCTGGCGGCCGACGGTGATCCAGCAGATATCCATTTCCATTTTCACTAGCTGGGGATCGCATTCGGCGAGCAGAACGTCGTAGGGCAGCTTGCCGTCGGGCATGGGTTCGAACTCGAACCAATGGTTGTGATATGCAAACTGAATTCCGTGCTTCTGGCTGTATTCGCCGGCGCGGTTGAAGGTCTCCGATGCTTTCTTCCAGGCATCGGGCTCCTTGCGCAAATCACCGATCCAGGGATTCACGATGTACTTGTGGCCGATTATGATCGCGGCATCAACCACCTCGGGGAACTTGTCCGGCGCGAGGCTGGGATAATCTATGTGCGTCGAGGGGGCCACAAGGCCGTGGCGCAGGACTGCGGCCCGCACCTCTTTCGGCGAGCGGCCGAAATATCCGGCAAATTCCAGTTCCTTATAGCCAATGGCCGCCACTTTTGCCAGCGTGCCGTCGAAATCCGTTTTCATGTCGTCGCGGACGGTGTAAAGCTGCACGCCGATTTTTTCGATCTTATGTTCCTGCGCCCAAGCCAACCGGCGGCTCAGGATTGCGCCTGCGGTCATGGTGCCCAGGAAAGTTCTACGGTCGATCATGGTTCCCCCTCGTGATCAAACTCGGTTAGCGGCACTAATCGCCAACTCGCGCGCGGCCCGCAGTTCTTCCACCGGATCTCCAGCAGGTAAGAACTCCATCGCCGCATAATGGTTGTACTTCAGCTGCGCCAGCTTGCGGAAGATGCTCGTGTAGTTGATCTCACCCGTGCCCGGTTCATGCCGCCCGGGCACATCGGCAATGTGGACCAGCCCCACGTAGTCTATATTCTTCTCCAGCTTTTCGATGAGGTTTCCTTCAGAAATCTGCTCGTGGTAGAAATCGTACAAGAACCTCACATGCGGGCTTGCCACCGCGCGCACGATCTCAAATCCTTCCGCCACCGACGTCAGGTAGTATTTCGGATTTTCTTCCTGGTCAATGTTTTCCAGAAGCAAAGTGACATTTTGCGACGCCGCGACGTCAGCCGCCCGCTTCAGCGCTTCGATGCAAGCTTGATGCTGCGCCTCGTGGGAAGCGCCTTCAACGCGGTTTCCCGAAAGCACGATGATCTGGTTGCATTCCAGCTTGGTGGCGGTGGGAATGAAGTTCTTGAGATTGGCAAGGAAAGCGTCGCCCCCACCGGGATCGGCAATCCCTTTGCGCACGCCGGCGGTCGCGTCGAACGTTATTCCCAGCGATTCTTTTTTCCGGTTCGCGCGGCGGAAGTCATCATCGGACCAGTTCTTGAACTCATCCACCAACTCGACCGCGTGATAACCGGCCTCCGCCACCTTCTCCAGACGCTGCTCAAACGGAAGATCGCGGTAGATGGTCCACAGCATCACCGAAAGTTTGAAGGGCGCGGGCGCAGAGCTTTGCGTCGGTTGCGAGAGGACGGGCAAGGATGTGAGGGCTGCGCCTAAGGTGGCCCCGGCCGCCGTGCGGGCAAACTGTCGTCGGTCCATCGTTGATCGCGCCCTTTCGGAGTACACTCCCCTATCTTGCGCGTCCTCTGAGGTTCACCCATCAAAGCAACCACGGAGGACACTGAGGACACGGAGCAAATCGTCTACGCCAGCAATTCGCTGCGCACGTTCTTCAGCACATACGCCGCCCGCTCCACACCCACTTCGCCGGAAAGAATCGGGTCTTCGTTTTCGATGCTGAGGATGCCGTCATATCCTACGTCCATGTAGGCGCGCACGATTTCCTTCCACGTACTCGCGCCATGGCCGTAGCCCACCGCGCGAAACGCGTCCGAAGCCTGCGGCAGGTCACTTTTCTCGAACACAAAATTCAGTACGCCGTACTTGGCGACGTTGTCTTTATAGAGAACCGTATCTTTCATGTGCGCGTGGAAGATCGCGCCCTGCTTGCCGAGAAAATGAATTACCTCAACCGGATCGCATCCTTGCCAGAAAAGATGGCTCAAATCATTGTTGGCGCCGATCTCCTCGCCCACCGCCTCACGCAGCTTGAGCAAAGTCTTAGGGTTGTACACCACGAAATTGGGATGCATCTCGAACGCCAGCTTGCGAATGCCATGGCTGCGCGCAAAAGCGGCCGCTTCCTTCCAGTAAGGAACCACCTTTTCTTTCCATTGCCAGTCGAGGGCCGCGCCGTATTCAGGAGGCCAGCGATATGTTATCCAGTTTGGCACGGTGTCCGTGGGGCTTCCGCCCGGGCAACCCGAAAATCCGACAATGACTTTTACGTCCAACTTCTCCGCCAGCAGCACCGTTCGGCGGAAAGTTTCCGCATCGCGCGCGGCAAACTGGGCGTCAGGATGCACCGGGTTTCCATGGCAGCTCAACGCCGCCACCTGGATGCCCCGGTCGGTGAATTTCTTATGCCACGCCCGCAGCTTGCCGTAATCCTCCAGCAACTCCTGCACCGGACAATGCTTGTCCCCGGGATATCCGCCCGTACCGATCTCCACCGCTTCCAGGCCCAGGGCAGAAACTCTCTCGATGAACTCGTCGGTCGACAGATTGGGATAAGCCGGATCGAATACCCCGATGGGAATCTTGCGCGCGCCCGCCGGCCCGGGCGTTTCAGAAGGCGTGGGGTTTGGAGCCATCGCATTTGCCGCCGCCGGCGAAACCATGGCTGCGGCTAAAGCTCCGGTTGTAGTTGTAAGAAAATCGCGACGGCTGGGAGAATTGAGTGCAGAGTCATCAGGCATTTGTGGTCCTTAAGATTTCCGCCAGCATTATAACTACATGCAGGCGTGCGCGTCGCTGCGCGTGCGGGACGCCTTTGGATTTTCGGGAGGACACGCGGACGCCGCGGCAAATTGATCGAATCGCGTGGCCTTACTTGATGATACGAAATGTCACCTCTACTCTACTCCCGCACGGGTGAGGGCGCCCGCGCCTACATTTGCGTACCCTCTGGCTTTTGGTTTCGTCCTAGCAGTGGGATAATCCTTCGTGCATGAAAGCGCCCGTTAACCCCGGCCTCTACCGGAAGCTGCCCTCGGTGGATGAATTGCTGCGCGTCCCCGAACTCGCGCCCAGTATCGCGCAAGCGGGCCAGGAAGCTGTGGCCGAGGCTATCCGCGCCGTTCTGCTGCGCCTGCGGGACGAAATCTCCGCCGGGCAACTCGATGAAAGTGGAGTTGAACTCGCTCTCTCTGGAATCACCGCTGCCGTAGAACGCCAGCTTCGCCAGGCGCTCAGTTATTCGCTGCGCTCCGTGATCAATGCCACGGGAGTGATTCTGCACACCAACATCGGGCGCGCTCCGGTCGCGGCGGCGGCGCTTGACCACATACGCGAAATCGGCGGCGCGTACTCGAACCTGGAGTTCGACACAGCCGACGGCGAGCGAGGCCAGCGCGACATACATGTGGATCGCCTCTTCCGCAAGCTGTTGAGCGATCGTGTTGGGCCGGGAATCCGCCGCATCCCAACTCAGACAATTCCCGCACAATCTGGTACTACCCAAACCAGAGTCTCTACTATTGTCGTGAACAACAATGCCGCCGCTGTGCTGCTCGCGCTGAACACTCTGGGGGAAGGCGGTGAAGTGATCGTCTCGCGCGGCGAGCTAATCGAGATTGGCGAGTCCTTCCGCATTCCTGACATCCTCGCCAAGTCCAACGCCCTCCTGCGCGAAGTGGGCACCACCAACCGCACTCGCGTGTCCGACTACGAGCGCGCTATCACCGAAAACACACGCGTGCTTTTGCGGGTGCATCGCTCCAACTTCCAGATCACCGGCTTCACCGAGCAGCCGCGCCTGGAAGAGCTGGCGGCCCTCGCCCGGAAACACCATCTCCCGCTGGTGGAAGACCTGGGCAGCGGCTCGCTTTTCGATCTGGCTTCAGTCGGGGTAAGCGGCGAACCCAGCGTGCTCGACAGCCTGCGCGCCGGCGTGGACGTGGTCACTTACAGCGGCGATAAGCTGCTGGGCGGACCGCAGGCGGGGATGCTGAGCGGACGCAACGACCTGATCGGCCGAATGCGCGCCAACGCTCTGTTTCGCGCCCTTCGCGTTGACAAGTTGACCTACGCCGCGCTCGAAGCCACGCTTTTAGTGTATGTGAAGCAAGACCACGACTCGATTCCGGCAGTGCGCATGATGCGGCTTACGAAAGAAGACATTGGCAGGCGCGCGGAAGCGCTGGCGAGAAAAATCAGAGCGTCGCCTTTCGGCCGGAGCGCCGGCGTCCCGCCGGCAACCGTGAGTTCCAGGCGACTGAGCGTGGAGATCGTTGATGGAGAATCGGTGATCGGCGGGGGCGCCGCGCCTTCGGCGGTCCTGCCAACGCGGCTGCTCGCCCTAAGCTGCGACGGCTTGAGCGCCGACGAGTTGGCAAAGAATCTGCGCCTCTCTGATCCGCCCGTGATCGCCCGAGTGGAAGAAGGCAGGGTGTTGATAGACCTGCGCACAGTCTTCCCCCAGCAGGATGAAATCGTGGCACAGATATGCGCGCGACTGTAGA
>Ga0335078_10005562_pt1 | contig 18618 bp, 8 predicted proteins | sample Lox_Sample_32_FD_206711 | JGI IMG/M metagenome (GOLD analysis project Ga0335078, IMG submission 206711) | Soil microbial communities from Loxahatchee National Wildlife Refuge, Florida, United States - Lox_Sample_3.2 | ecosystem: Environmental > Terrestrial > Soil > Wetlands | place: USA: Florida... | reverse complement strand
CGATCGACGCTGGCTTCAGCAACAACCCTCCGCCCGTTACCCCGAATGGCGGCGGGTTCAGCGTGCAAATTCCGCTGGATCAGCCCCAGGTGACGACTATTCCGCGCATTCGCACGCCGCTCGCCGGCGCGGGTGGCGCCAACGCAGCCGGCTTCGCCTTGGGCCTGCCGCGCAGCAATGGGCCGGGCAGTCTTGCCAATGGCCGGCAAGGCGGCAATGGAGCGCCGCCCGGCGTGCGTCTGATCGACATGGCCGTGATGCCGCTGCCGCCAGGTTCCGGTATGCCGCCGGTCGGCGAAACGCGGTTCTCGCCCGACGAAGTGGCTATGCAGTTCGGCGCCGGCACGACGCAGCCCGAGATCAACGCCATTATTCAGCGCTTCGGCCTAACCCTTGAGGCGCAACAGACGATCGGCGTTTTGCGGCGCAGTATCTACACGTTCCGCATTCCCAATGGCCAATCCGTGCGCCAGGCGATCGCCGCCATCGAGGCCGCGCGCCTCAAGGTCGCGGTCCAACCAGTTTACAATTTTTTCCTGACTCAGGATCAGAAATCCGGCGACCAGAAAACTGGCGATCAAAACAATCCCAATGCCGACACCGGCGATCCGGCGCAATACATCATTGACAAGTTTCACCTTGCCGATGCGCACCGCATCACCAGCGGCGACAAGGTCATCATTGCGGTGATCGATTCCGAAATCGATTTCAATCAGCCCAATCTCGCCGGCGCGATCGCCGATCGTTACGACGCGGGCTGCGGCGCTTCCGCTCCCGATCCGCATGGCACCGGCATGGCCGGGGCGATTGCGTCGCACGGACAGCTGATGGGGGTCGCCCCACGCGCGAGCATCATCGCGATCTGTGCTTTCGGCGGCACCGGTCATCCGAACGCAAACACGGTCAAAATCATCAACGGTCTCGATTACGCGATCCAGCACGGCGCCAGGATCGTCAACATGAGCTTCGCCGGGCCGCGCGATCCGGCGCTCTCGCAGGCTTTGCAGATCGCCCGCGAGAAGGGAATTCTGCTGATCGCGGCCGCCGGCAATGCTGGTCCGAAGTCGCCGCCGCTTTATCCAGGCGCCGATCGCAGCGTCATGGCGGTGACCGCGACGGACGAACACGATCGGGTGTTCAATGGCGCCAACCAGGGCAGTTACGTGACCGTCGCGGCGCCGGGCGTGAACATTCTGGTGCCGGCGCCGGAGGGCGGCATTCAGTTTACAACCGGCACCTCGGTCGCGACCGCGAATGTCAGCGGCGTCGCTGCGCTGCTGATCGCCCACAAGCCGTCGCTTAAGCCCGAAGAGATCCGCGCCCTTCTGGTGAGAACTGCCAAACATCTCGGCCCGCGCGGCATGAATCCGGAATACGGGGCCGGTCTCGTCGACCCACTCAAAGCGCTCGAAACCGAAGTTTCGCAATTGCCCGACGCGCGGCACTACGCTCGGCAAGATGCCGTGCAGGACGCACAGCAGGTCGCTCAGCCGCCGGCGCAGCAGGTAGCGCAGCAGGACGATCTCAACAGCTTCCTCGCGTCGCCCGACGGCAGCAACAAGCGCGTCGCGGACGGCTTCTCGGCGCTCGGCTACACGGGCGACGGCGGCATGTGGACCAAGGCGCCGCCGCCAGCGGTGGCGATCCACCGATGGCTCGCCTGGGTCGACGTGCGCGGCGCTGATTTCGATCGCACCACGGTCGGCAGCGATCTCAAGGGCGTGCAGGTCAATACGCTGGCCGGCATCACGCACCGGGTCACGCCGGACTTTCTGGTCGGCGTGCTCGGCGGCTACGAGCATTTCGACTACAGCTCGCAGGCCTTCAACGGCGTGCTGCGGGGTGATGGCTGGACCACCGGCGCCTATATGGGCTGGCGGATTTTGCCGAATGTGCGCTTTGATGCGGGCGGCGCCTGGTCTGATATTTTTGTCGACGACACGTCCGGCATGGCCACCGGCAATTTTCTCGGCCACCGTTGGCTTATCACCGGCGGCCTGACCGGCACCTATGGCTGGCAGGCCTTTGTGCTTGAACCGTCGGCGCGCGTTTACGCCCTGTGGGAGCATGAAAATGCCTACACCGACAGCCTCGGCACGCTGCAGCCCGACCGCAATTTCTCGACCGGCCGCGCCAGCGCCGGCGGCAAGGTGACGTATCCGTTCGCCTGGTCGAGCACGGTGAATCTCGCGCCCTATGTGGGCCTCTACGGCGACTACTATTTCTCGATGGACGATGCGGCGACCGTCGGCCTCACCACGGTGCCGCTGCTGCAAGGCTGGTCGGCACGCGCCACCGCGGGCCTCGCCGCGACCTTCGGCAACAGTGCGCTGCTCAGCTTCGGTGGCGAATACGGCGGTATCGGCAGCGACACTCACATCTGGACTTGGCGGGTGCGCGGCAGCGTGCCGTTCTAACCGTTTCGCAGAGCACTTCACTCAAGGCATAGTCAGTTCGCCGTCGCCCAAGCCGGTGTGGCGCCGCGGCTATTGATAGTCGTGGCGCGCAAAGCCTGGGCCTGAACCTGCCGACGACGGCGGGCGACCAATCCCCGTCAGGTAAAGGCGCTTGGATCAGGTGTGCGCGTGTTACGGCGCGACATCGTTGAGCGGATCCAACGCGCCAAACAACGCTGCGCAATGATCAGCGCAAACTGCGCATTACGGAAAGCGAGCGGCGGGAGCTTGAGATGACGACCAACAGTTGGAAGGCAGGCGGCGGTCTTTTCAACTTCGGAACTGAGAATGGTTCCGATTCGGATTGGCTGTTGAATCACACCCCGACGACGAGCGAGGACGCCGTTATAAACACCGGGGCAAGTGCCGCCGTGATCGGTGCGACGTCCAACGAAGATGTCGGCAGTATTTCGCTCGGCAGCAACGACACCCTCTTGATCGGCAACGGCTCGATATTTGCCACCGTCAATGGAACCGGACCGAACGTCAATAACGGAACAATAAATATCAACGACGCCGACCTCGTCATCGGCAATACGTCGAACACCTCGACATTCGATAACGGCAGCACGGGATGGATTGTCCTTAATGGCACGGGCGCGAACGCTCCCGCCGTGCTTTTCGTTCAAGGCTCGGTCAATCTCACCGGCTCCGGCACCATCCAGATGGAGGCCGGAGATCCCGCCGCCGACAACGTGATCGTCGGAGATTTCTTCGACGGCGGCACCAATACGCTGACGGACAAAACCGAGGATATTTCCGGCAGCGGCACGATCGGCGGCGACCTCAATTTCATCAATGACGCGACTGTCGAGAGCCAAAACGGCACCCTTATCATCGAGGGCTCGGCTGGCACCGGCGGTTTTACCAATAACGGGACGGTAAAAGCCGACAACGGCGGCACCGTCGTCTTCGGCGAAGACGGCCAGTCGTCGACCATCGTCAACAATGCAACGGTGGAACTCGATACGACCGGCAGCACTACGAGCCTTGAGATCGCGGGCAACGTCACGCTCAGCGGCGGCGGTGGGTCTGGTCAGATCGTCTTGACCGGGTCCAATGCGGGGGTGGCGTCCGATTTCGATCAGGTCGTGAGCGACGGACACGCCGCCACCCTCACGCTTGTCAACCAGACTCTTAAAGGCGCCGGCACGGTCGGCGATGCGCATCTCACCCTGAACAACCAGTCGGGCACAATCGCCGCAAACGACTCGGGTGAACCATTGCAGCTCACGACCGGCAGCCACACGATCCTCAACGGCGGCACAATCGAGGCGGTCAATTACGGCCTGTTGGATATCGAGAGCCCGGTCAACAGCACCGGTACGATCCAGGCGGTCAGCGGCGGCACCATCAACGCCAGCGCCGCCATAACGGGATCGGTAAACGTCGGCGCCAACAGCGTGCTTTATCTGACAGGCAACGGCTCGGTATCGGGCAATGTCACCTTGTCGGGCGCCGACACGCAAATCTGGCTCGACAACGGCGGCCCCCATGACGGGCTCAACGGAAATATCGTCGGTGCGCAGGCCGGCGACATCATCATCAATTTCCTGCTGCTGTATTCGCCGTCGATGCAAGTTGTCTGGACACAGACCAGCTCCAGCGGCGGCACGCTGGCGCTGGAGGAGAGCGGTTCGACGATCTCCACGTACAATCTAACGGGACAATACGACGCTAGCGATTTCAGCGTCACGCAGTTTATCGACGGCAGCGTACAGATCAATTTGCCGAACCCAATTGGCGGCGCCGGCATGATCGGCGCCATGATCATGCGCGACGGCAGCAACGGCGCGTACCAAATCTACGACCTCGGCAACAACGGCATCTTGGCAAGCTATCAGCTGGGCCAGACCAGCACGGCGTGGCAGGTTGCGGGCATCGGCGGCTTCTTCGGCGCCGACACCTCGGACATGATCCTGCGCAACAGCTCGACCGGCGCCTTCGAGGTCGAAGACATCAGCAACAACAACGAGACTGACATGCTGATGCGCAATAGCGCGACCGGCGCCTTCGAGATCTATGACATCAGCAACAACCAGATCACCAACGCGGTCGCCATGGGCCAGGTCGGGTTGGAATGGCAGGTCGTCGGCTTTGGACCGATCAACGCCGCCGGTCAAAGCGATATGCTGATGCGCAACACCAATACCGGCGCGTTTGAGGTTTACGACATCGCCAATAACCAGCTCGTCAATGCCACCTCGATGGGGCAGGTCGGGACCGAGTGGTCCGTCGCCGGCATCGCCAGCAATCCGCCTGGCTCCTCGCCTGCCAATGCGCAGCTGGCGCAGGCGATGGCCGCGTTCGGGGCGACAGGTGGAAGTGTCGATGCGGGCGGCCCGTTCGGTCAACCGATGGCGCCGTCGATGGCGGTCGGTCCGCTCGTCCCAGCAAATGGGCAGGTTCACCAGGCCTGACGGAACGAGGTCTTGCTTCACCGCATTGCGGCGGCGATGTTGCCGCCGTCGACGGTGGTGACGTCGGCGGTGGTTTTCAGCTCCAGCGCTTGGTGCAGAAACGCTTGCGCCACGTCTTCGGCAGTCACCTCGCGGCCGAGCAGATTGCCGCTCATGTAATCCTTCTCGGAAACGCCGCGCGCCTTGGAGCGCGATGCGATCATGTCGGGCGTCAGCAGGCCGGAACGAATGCGGTCGGCATTGACCGCGTTGGCGCGGATGCCATCGGCGCCGTAATCGAGTGCGTATTGGCGCATGAGCGCCAGCGCCGCGGCCTTCGGGATGCCGTAAGGACCGAAATTGGGTCCGGGATTCACCGCCTGTTTGGAGACGTTGAAGAGCAGACAGCCGCCGGTGCCCTGCGCCAGCATGATTTTCACCGCGGCCTGCGCGATGCGCTGGTGGCCGTAGAAATTCAGCTCGAAACTCTTGCGCATGACGTCTTCGGCGACGTCGCCGATGCGGCCCTGCCAGGCGGCGCCGGCGTTAGAGACCACGACATCGACGCCGCCAAAATGTTCGGCGATGGTCTCGAAAGCCGCGTTGACCGACGCGGCGTCCGTCACGTCGCAGGCAAGCGCGAGCGCCGTCGGGGCAATAGAGGCCGCGGTGTCGCGCGCGGCTGCAAGATTGATATCGAGCAACGCGAGTTCGGCGCCGGCCGAGGCGAACGCCTTTGCGGTCGCGGCGCCAATGGCGCCGGCGGCGCCGGTGACCGCGGCGATTTGGCCAGCGAGCGGCAATTCCTTCCGCGCGCCGAGCTTTGCTTGCTCCAGCGGCCAATACTCGCAATCGAACATCTCGGCTTCGGATATGGATTCGAAGCAGCCGGTGAGCTCGGCGTTGTAAACAACGGCCATCCATTCTTCGGCAATGTCAGCGGCTATGACGGCGTCCCGTTTGGTCGGACCAAGACCGAACAGGCCAAGTCCAGGAACCAAGACCACCCGAGGCAGAGGATCGAGCTCCCGTTTAATGCCACCAACGCGTTTGTTGTGCCGCGAGAAATAATCTCGGTAGTGCGAAACGAATTTGCCGGCAGCGTCCCGCGCCTGCCGTGCAAAGTCATCCAGTTTGCCGTCTTCGGCATGCGGCAATACCAACGGCCAGTTTTTGGTACGGATAGTGTGGTCCGGCGTCACCACGCCCCCTTCGCTCAACTTCGGCAAATCCGATTGCAGCACGCTTAGAACAGTCTCACCGGCGCGAAACTCCATCACTAAACGGCGCCACGAGCCTTCGGTTTTGTCGTCGTCTAAACTGCAGGCGCCGCGCACGATCGGTGCCACTGCGGCGACCGGCGCAGGCTCACGGCATAGTGTTACAACAACGCGAGGCTTGCATTGCCGGTCAAGAAAAGCCTCGGCCAGCGTCACCATTTCTATCATGCGCTCGTACGCCTCGCGCGCGGTTGCGCCCCAGGTAACGATTCCATGTTTGCTGAGAATGAGGCCGTCGCTTGGCTCTGAACGTTCGAATACTTCGATTGCTTTCTTGGCCAGACCGAAGCCCGGCATCAGATAAGGTACAAATGCCACGCGGCCGCGGAACGCGTCGGCGCATTTCTTTTCGCTGTCCGGCTGATCGATAAGGCTCAACACCCCGCGCGCATGGGTATGGTCGATGAATTTCTGCGGCAGAAACGCGTGCAGCATCGTTTCCACCGATGGATTGGGCGCGGCCGGATTGATCAGATTGGCGCGTTCGATGGCGACGAGTTCTTCGTCCTCGATGCGATCAAGCGTACGCAGCTTGCGCATCGGTTCGAGCCGCACGGCGCAAAAGCCGGAGGCGTCGAGATGCGCCATGTCGGCGCCGGTCGCCTTGACGTAGAGCACGTCGACCTCGCCGCCGAAGCGGTCGCGGGCGCGCGCCTTCAGAGAGGTATTGCCGCCGCCGTGCAGAACAAGTTTGCGATCGCCGCCGAGAAGGCGCGTCGTGTAAATGCGGAGCGCCAGATCGCGATCGACGCCCGCTGCACCGGCGCGCGCGACGAGCGCGTCGGCGTCGGCGTCGACCCAGGCGCTTTGCATGCCGCGCCTAGCCGCCAGAACGGCGCGACCACCAGCCGGTGCGGCGCGGTCGATTGGCGCTTTCGCCTTCGTCGATCTCGGTGATCAACGGCTCGGGCGCGGGGCTTGGGGCCGCCGGCAGAGGCGGCGGTGTGGCCCCTTCGCCGCCGGTCGATGCCGGTGCTGCCTCGCGCACGGTCGAGCGCCGCCGCGCCGCAGAAGCTTCTGCTTCAGGGGCTGGCGCTGTGACCTCCGACGCTTGCGTCGGCACGGGTGACGCAAAGGGTGGCTCGTAGGGCAGCGGCGGGGGGGCCGTCTCTTGCGGCGTGGCGTCAAGATCGGCGACCGCACCTCTCAGCTCGGGTTCCTCGGCGGCCGGTTCGTCAAGGCTTACCGGCTCGAACTCGCCATGCGGCTGCTCGTCGCCGTGGCCATGGAAATCGCGCCCGTTCTCGCCGTTACGGTCGCGCTCGTGGCGATTGCGCCGTCCGCCACGGCGGCCGCGGCGGCGGCGGCGGCGTTCGCCATTCTGTTCGCCGCGCGCCTCGCCACCCTCTTGGCGCTCGTCTTGGCGCTGGTCTTGCCGCTCGTGGAACTGCGCTCCCTCCTGGGACTCGCCAGCCAGCGCATCATCGCCTGACTGCATGTCTGTGTCGGAGTCGGCGAACGCCTCGCCTTCGCCCTCGTCGGCCGCTTCATGCTGCGCCGCCTCGCCATGCACTGGCGCTTCGCCGCCAGCGTGGCCTTCGTCCCGCCCGCCGCGTCCGCGGCGCCGGCGCCGGCGCCGGCGCTGTCCGCCCTCGCGCTGCTCGCCAGTGTCCTCGGCCGCGGCCTGTTCCTCGGCCGTTTCGCCGTCAGCGATTGAAGGCTCTTCGAGATCGTCCTCTTCCTCGAGCGGAACCGCCACCGGCTGCGCCTGTTCGGCAAGCGCGCGCGCCGCTTCCGGCGTGTGGACCTGCTCGCCGCGCTCGATGATGAAGGCTTGCGGCGCCCTCACGGTCTCGTCCGCCGAGATGGTGAGAGTGATGGCGAACCGTTCTTCCAGCGCGCGCAAGTGGGCGCGCTTTTGATTGAGCACATAGAGCGCCACGTCGGGGCGGGTGCGGGCGACGAGATTGTGGGTGGCGCTGCGCATCAGCTGCTCTTCGAGCGCACGCAACACCTGTAGCGCCAGCGACGATACCGAGCGGACGTGGCCCGAGCCGCCGCAATACGGGCATTTCTCGGTCGAGCTTTCGAGCACGCTGGCGCGGATGCGCTGCCGCGACATTTCAAGCAGGCCGAAATGCGAGATGCGGCCGACCTGGATGCGGGCGCGATCCTGCTTGAGGCACTCCTTCAACCGGCGTTCCACCGCGCGGTTGTTGCGCTTCTCGTCCATGTCGATGAAGTCGATGACAATCAGGCCGGCGAGGTCGCGCAGGCGCAGCTGGCGGGCGATTTCATCGGACGCCTCGAGGTTGGTCTTGAGCGCCGTATCCTCGATGTGATGTTCGCGCGTGGCGCGGCCGGAGTTCACGTCGATCGCAACCAGCGCCTCGGCCTGGTTGAGCACGATGTAGCCGCCGGACCGCAGCTGCACCACCGGCGAGAACATCGCGTCGAGCTGATTTTCGACGCCGTAGCGCGATAACAGCGGCTGGGTGTCCGGATAAAGTTTCACGTTGCGCGCATGACTCGGCATGAGCATGCGCATGAAGTCCTTGGCCTCCTCATAGGCTTCGGGACCGGCCACGATGACTTCGTCGATATCCTTGGAATACAGATCGCGGATCGAGCGTTTGACCAGCGAGCCTTCCTCGTAGACGAGCTTGGGGGCGGTCGACCGCAAGGTCAGGTCGCGCACTGTCTCCCACAGCCGCAGCAAATACTCGAAGTCGCGCTTGATCTCGGTCTTGGTGCGGCTCGCGCCCGCGGTGCGCAGGATCACCCCCATGCCTTCCGGCACTTCAAGTTCCTGGGCGATCTCCTTGAGGCGGCTGCGATCCTCGCCGCTGGTGATTTTGCGGGAAATGCCGCCGCCGCGCGCTGTATTGGGCATCAGCACCGAATAGCGGCCGGCAAGCGACAGATACGTGGTGAGCGCCGCGCCCTTGGTGCCGCGCTCCTCCTTGACCACCTGCACCAGCATGACCTGGCGGCGTTTGATGACCTCTTGAATTTTGTACTGACGGCGGTAACGCGGCGCGCGATCGGGCACTTCCTCCAGCGCGTCGGCGCCGCCGACCGATTCGACGACGTCCTCGCCGTTCTCGCCGTCCTCGGCATCGCCGTTGTCGGCGCCGTCGTGATCGTCGCTGCCGGTGCGGGCGACCTCGGCTGCATCGCCTATTTCGCCGGTCGCTTCGGAAACGGTATCTCCCGCGCCCTCGAATGGCGCCGCCTCGGGTGCAACCGTGGTCTCGGAGGCAGGGATATCCGCAGGCGGAATGGCGTGTTCCGGAAGCTCCGCCCCGATCATGTCGGCGTCGGGTGCGTAGGGCGGCGTCTCCGACGCCGCTTCGTGCGGCGGCGGCTCGTCCGCGTCTGGCGCCTCGGTTGGTTCGACGGGCGGCGATGTCACGTCGCCAGAGGATTCTTCGGCCTGGGCGTCCCACTGACCGACGGCCTGATCCGCCTCAGTATGGTGCGCAGCCTCGTCGCTCTCGATATGGCCGGGTTCGGCCGCGGTCGCATCACTCGCCGCGGCTTCGGGCAATTCCCCGTGGACGACGTCGTCTCGCTGCCGCGACGCGGAGTGTCTGGACCGGCCGCGATGGCGCGAGCGGCGATCGATTTCGTCATCGGCGGCGCGGTGGGCGCGTTGCTCCTCTTCGATCAACGCCTGCCGGTCGGCGACCGGAATTTGGTAGTAGTCCGGGTGGATTTCCGAAAACGCCAGAAATCCGTGGCGATTGCCGCCGTAATCGACAAATGCGGCCTGCAGCGACGGCTCGACGCGCGTCACTTTCGCCAGATAGATGTTGCCTCTTAGCTGTTTGCGTTGCGCGGATTCGAAATCGAACTCCTCGACGCGGTTGCCGCGCAACACCACCACCCGGGTCTCCTCCGGATGGGTGGCGTCGATGAGCATTTTGTTGGCCATTTGAAAATCTCACGCGGGCCGGCGTGTCGCCGGATCCACGCCGCATCGGCGGGGGCGGACTGTGCGCGGCCCTGTTGTCGGTGAAGATGAACGGATCGGAAATCGCGAGCGCGCACAGCCTTGATCGGCCAACGAGCCGGCGCCGACGCGGCGCCGCTCCTCAAACACGACCGAACTGTGAAATGCGCCTCGACCATGAACTCCAAACCGCATGGTGAAGCGGCAGCGCGGGGCGCTACCGCAGGTTCTTTCGCTGGCGGCACCGGCGCGGCCCCGTGTCAGCGGCCCTCGGGCCGCTCACCGTCGCATCACGCGCGAGGCTCCGGTTGTCCTCTTCCTGCGGGCATCGGCATCGCTTGCTTGTTCCGCATTCCGCCGCGCCACACGGTGTCAGACCTATGGCGCCGGAGGGGTTCAAAAGCGGCGTCCGCCTCGCTCCCGTCATGTTCCTTTGGGAGGCAATCGCGGCGGACTTAAGCTCAACGACTTGCCGGATGCCCTAACGCGACGCAACCGGGACCTTTCACCGTCAGCACGTTCTTCATAAGGCGCTTGGCGGTGAATTGGCAAGCGGGCTGTGGCAGGACGGCGAAAAACCCTATGATTGGCCTGCCGAAACGGGCGATCTGCGGACATTTAAGTTTGGGTTAACCACGCGTCCCTAATGGATTAAACGCGGGCACGAGGGGTCGGGACCGATGGCCGGTCGGACAGTAAGCGCGCTGATTCTGGCCCTGTGCGTGGCCGCAGCCGCGTGGGCAGTTCCCCCCGCCAGGGGGGCCGACTCATTCCCGGAGGCAACCGACGTCCGGCTGGGCGGCAACGAGGCGGATACCCGCTTTGTGATGGACCTGACGCGCAAGATCGAGCTGCATGCCTTCACGCTGGCCGATCCCTATCGAGTCGTCGTCGATATCCCCCAGGTGACCTTCAAGCTGCCGCCCAAGACGGGCCAGAGCGGGCGCGGTCTGATCAAAGCCTTCCGGTTCGGACTGATGATGGAGGGCGGCTCACGCATCGTGCTCGATGTGACGAAGCCGGTGCGGGTCGACAAGGCCTTCGCCGTGGACGCCGCGGCAGGCGACCCGGCGCGCCTCGTACTCGACCTCGTGCCCACCGATCGGCAGAGTTTCCTGCACGAAATTACAGTCGAAGACCGGCTGCTAGCGGCGCAGCCGGCGCCGCAGCCGCTGACCAAGAGCGCCGATCCGCGTCCACTGGTGGTGCTCGATCCGGGCCACGGCGGGATCGACACCGGTACGGTCGCGCCAACCGGGCAGATGGAGAAGGACATCGTCCTCGATTTCGCCAAGCGGTTACGCGAACGCATCGAGCGGTCCGGCAAGTTCCGCGTGCTGATGACGCGCAACAACGATACTTATGTGCCGCTCGACGAACGCGTCCACATTGCGCGCAACGCCGGCGCGTCGCTGTTCGTTTCCATTCACGCCGATTCGCTGCCGCACAAGGAAGGCACCGCCCAGGGCGCGACGATCTACACGCTGTCGAATAAGGCCTCTGACGCCCAGGCCGCGGAACTCGCCGACAAGGAGAACGGCGCCGATGTCATTGCCGGCGTCGATCTGAAGTCGGAACCCAACGATGTTGCCGGGATCCTGATCGATCTGGCGCAGCGCGAAACCAAGACGTTCTCGATGCAGTTCGCGCACGATTTGGTCGGCGACATGAAAGCAGTGGCGCGGCTCCATAAGGATCCGATCAAGTCCGCCGGTTTCCGCGTATTGAAGGCTCCGGACGTGCCTTCCGTCCTGGTTGAACTGGGCTATGTCTCCAATCGCGAGGATCTCAGATCGTTGATGTCCGATGCATGGCGGGACCGGACCGCCGATGCGATCGCGAAGGCGATCGATACCTACCTCTCCATGCACATCGCCGGCGTTAAGACGGGCTCTGACTAGGGGCGGCGATGCTAAAACGGCCTCAGTTTGAACAAAAAACCGCGCGACCACAGCCTATGAGTCAGGGGCTCTCTGGCGGATGTAAGCCTTTTCCGCCAATCTGGGCCGCCGCGGCAGAGCGGCGGGTGACTTGGCCGCGCGCGAGCGGCAGCCACCAAGGGGCGGGACGCAATCTATGAGACTGTTGTTGCGTTTCCTGGGCTTCCTGTTCGCCGCGGGGACAACCGTGTTCCTGGTCGGCATCGCTGCTGTGGCCGGCCTGCTGTGGCATTACTCGCAAGGCTTGCCGGATTACTCCCAGTTGCAGGATTACGAGCCGCCGGTGATGACGCGTGTACACGCCGCCGACGGCTCGCTGCTCGCCGAATACGCCAAGGAGCGGCGGCTCTACCTGCCGATTCAGGCAATTCCGAATATCGTCAAGCACGCTTTCATCGCCGCCGAGGACAAGAACTTCTACGAGCATCCGGGTATCGACGTATCCGGTATTGCGCGCGCGGCGCTGTCCTACGTGCAGAATTACGGCAAGGGCCGCCATCCGCAGGGCGCCTCCACCATCACCCAGCAGGTGGCGAAGAACTTCTTGTTGTCGAACGAGGTGACGTTCGACCGCAAGATCAAGGAAATGCTGCTCGCGCTCAAGATCGAGCGCGCCTATCCCAAGGACAAGATCCTTGAGCTTTATCTCAACGAAATCTACCTCGGCTACGGCGCCTACGGCATCGCCGCCGCATCGCTGCTCTATTTCAACAAGTCGGTGCACGAACTGAGCATCGCGGAGGTTGCCTTTCTGGCCGGCCTGCCCAAAGGGCCGAACAACTACAATCCGTTCCGGCGCCATGACGAGGCGGTGGCGCGGCGCAATTACGTGATCGAGCGCATGGTCGACGACGGCTTCATCTCCGCGGCCGATGGCGCGAAGGCGGAGAAAGAACCGCTCACCGTCACCATGCGGCCGCCAGACACGCACGAATACGCGGCCGAATATTTCACCGAGGAAGTGCGCCGCTATCTGGTCGAGCACTACGGCGAGAAGAAGCTGTATGAGGGCGGCCTGTCGGTGCGCACCACGCTCGATCCCAAGCTGCAGATCGAGGCGCGCAAGGCCATGGTCAATGGCCTCGTCAGCTTTGACGAGACCAAGGGTTACCGCGGTCCCATCACCAAGATCGCGCCCGGCGGCGACTGGGGTACCAAACTCGCGGATGTGAAATCACTGGCCGATATTGCGCCATGGCGAATGGCGGTCGTGCTCGACGTCAGTGATCAGTCGGCGCGGATCGGCCTGCAGCCGCCGCGCGATCCCGGCGGCAACGTGGTCAAAGAGCGCGATACCGGAGTCGTCCCACTCGAAGGCGTCAAATGGGCGAGACCCGCCAAGGGACCGTCGCATCCGATCAAGCGGGTGGGCGAGGTGCTGGCTCCGGGCGACGTGATTTACGTCGAGCCGATGGAGCAGAAGGGCGAGTATCGGCTGCGGCAAGTGCCGGAAATCTCCGGCGCGATGGTGGTCGAAGACCCGCATACCGGCCGCGTGCTCGCCATGGTTGGCGGCTTCTCGTTCGATCAAAGCCAATTCAACCGCGCCACGCAGGCGCTGCGGCAGCCGGGCTCATCATTCAAGCCGATCGTTTATGCCACCGCGATCGACAACGGCTATACGCCCTCGACCATCATCCTGGACGCGCCGATCGAGGTCGACACCGGGGTCGGCGGCGAGGTCTGGAAGCCGGAAAACTACGAAGGGCAATTCTTTGGTCCCTCGACATTGCGCTTCGGCCTCGAAGAATCGCGCAACGTCATGACCGTACGCCTGGCGCAGGCGATCGGCATGCCGCTGATCGCCGAGTACGCGAAGAAATTCGGCGTCTACGACAGCATGCCGCCGTATCTGTCCTACGCGCTTGGCGCCGGCGAGACCACGCTGATGCGCATGGTCAACGCCTACGCGATGCTCGATAACGGCGGCCGGCGCGTCATCCCGACGCTGATCGACCGCATCCAGGACCGCTACGGCCACACCATCTACAAGCACGATACGCGCGAATGCGAGGGCTGCGACGCCAAGAGCTGGCACAATCAGCCCGAGCCGACCCTGGTCGACCACCAGCAGAAGGTGCTCGATCCGATGACCGATTATCAGATCGTGTCGATGATGGAAGGCGTCGTACAGCGCGGCACCGGCACGGCTTTGCGCGCGGTGGGCAAGCCGATTGCCGGCAAGACCGGCACCACCAACGACAGCAAGGATCTCTGGTTCATCGGCTTCTCGCCGGATTTGGTCTGCGGCGTTTATCTCGGCTACGACAAGCCGCACCAGATCGCGCGCAGCGCCACTGGCGGCAAGTACGCCGCGCCGATCGTGCGGGATTTTCTGAAGGTGGCGCTTGCCGACAAGCCGCCGATTCCGTTCCCGATGCCGCCCGGTATCAAGCTGGTGCGCGTCGACTCCAAGACCGGCATGCGCGCGCCCCCCGGCGATCCCCACGTGATCCTCGAAGCCTTCAAGCCCGGTACCGCTCCGCCCGACAGCTATTCGATCGTCGGCAACGATACCGCCAACGGCAAGCCTCTGCCCGAGGCGAGCCCGGTCGCGGTGTCGCCCGACGCCGACCGCGCGATCCGCAGCAGCGGCACCGGCGGGCTATACTGAAATTCCGGGCCCATACCGGCAATTCCGGGCCAGTCATTGGCGAAGCGCAGCGATTGATTTGCCGGGAGCATTGCCCGATATAGAGGACATCGTCCCTTAATCGCGAAACTGAAATTCTTGCCATGCGCTCCGAAATTCAAAATATCGTCGCCGAGATCAAGCAGTCGGCCGGGCTGCTGAGGAGGCATCTTTGATGTCGACAAGGCGCGCGTGCGGCTCGCCGAGCTGAACCGGCAGGCCGAAGACCCCAATCTTTGGAACGATCCGCAGCGCGCCAGCCGCGTGATGCAGGAGCGTACCTCGCTCGACGACCAGCTCAATGCGCTCTCCCGCATCGACCAGGAGCTCGACGATCAGGTGACGCTGATCGAGCTCGGCGAAGCCGAAGGCGATCAGAAAGTCATCGCCGAATCCGAGGAGAACCTGCGCAAGCTCAAGACCGAGGTGGCGCGCCGCGAGCTCGAGGCGCTGTTGTCGGGCGAAGCCGACGCCAATAATACCTACCTTGAGGTCCATGCCGGCGCCGGCGGCACGGAAAGCCAGGACTGGGCCAACATGCTGCTGCGCATGTACACGCGCTGGGCCGAGCAGCACGGCTTCAAGGTCGATTACCTCGAAGAGACCAGCGGCGAAGAGGCCGGCATCAAGTCGGCCACGATCGAGATCAAGGGCCACAACGCCTACGGCTGGCTCAAGACCGAGAATGGCGTGCACCGGCTGGTGCGTATCTCGCCGTTCGACTCCAACGCGCGACGCCACACCTCATTCGCCAGCGTCACCGTTTATCCGGTGGTCGACGATCGCATCAAGATCGACATCAACGAGTCCGACGTGCGGGTCGATACCATGCGCTCCGGCGGCGCCGGCGGCCAGCACGTCAACAAGACCGAATCCGCTGTCCGGCTGACGCACATTCCGACCAACATCGCCGTGGTCTCGCAGGGCGACCGCTCCCAGCACCGCAACCGCGCGACCGCCTGGCAGATGCTGCGCGCCAAGCTCTACGAACTCGAGCTGAAAAAGCGCGAGGAGAAAGCCGCCGCCGATCAGGCCGCCAAGACCGACATTGGCTGGGGCCACCAGATCCGCTCCTACGTGCTGCAGCCGTATCAGATGGTCAAGGACCTGCGTACCGGTGTCTCGACTTCAAACACCGGCGGCGTGCTCGACGGCGACATCGACCAATTCGTCGAGGCGGCGCTGGCGCAGAAGGCGTTCGGCACAGGCCCGGACAAGGTCGAGGACGTGGAGTAGCGCCAACCGTTCCTCTGAGCGGATCTCACCTCACCGCGCCGCGCGCCGTTCCGAGCCGTGCTCCTTGACGAACGCGATCATGGTCTTGAGCGCCTTCTTCGAATTCGGATCGAACGGATGCTCGTTGAGGAAGGTGTGACGCGCACCGTCGAGCAGCAGCAGATCGATGCTGCCGCCGGCCTTGCGGTAGTCGGATGCGAAGCGCTCGGCGAGTTCGACCGTGGTCCACTGGTCCTTGGTGCCCTGGAACACCAGCGCGGGCGGCAAGAAAACCTTCTCGCCGCGCTCGAGGATCAGCGCCGGCGTCGCTTCAATCTGCGTCGCCTCGCTGCCGAAGAATCTGTCGTGATCCTTGGCGAGGTCGGCCTTGCCCTGCGCCTTGGCGAGCTTGTAGCGCTCCAGCGGAAACAGCACGCCCCAGCCTGACACGACGAAGGCAAGCTTGGCGTCCATCTCCGGCGCGTCGGCGAGCGGCAGCGCGCGGTACCGCGGATCGTCAGGCCGGATCGCAGCGAGCAGGGCCTGGTGGCCGCCGCTCGACGTGCCATAGGCGCCGACCTGATTGGCGGAACTGCCGAACTCGCCGGCATGAGCCTTAAGCCAGCGGATGCCGTAGTTGATGTCCTGCAATGATGCGGGATAGGGCGCTTCGCCGGCGTTCCTAAAATCGATGGCCAGCACCACGATGCCGGCTTCGGCGAGATTGAGCGAGGTGTTTTGGCCGTCGATGCGGCTCTTGTTGTTCCAGGCGCCGCCATGCACTTGCAGCACGGCGGGGAACGGTCCGGTGCCAGCCGGCTGATAGAGCCGCGCGAGAAACTTTCGATCGCCGTCGCGGCGGTAGACGATGTCCTTGACCAAAAACTCGTAGGAGCCACTGTGCTGCGCCCGCACCGTGCTCGCCGGCAGCAATCCCGCCCCAAGCATTGCGGCGCCCGCTTGCAGCACCGTCCGCCGTTTCAGAGCGCGCTTCACCGCGTCCGCCATGTTCGCCTCCCTGGCACCGTGTCCGGTCTGTCGCCGGTGCGCCAGGATAGCAAAAATCGGAACGCGTCTCACCCCCGATAGATCGGGGCGGGCTGGGTAAAGAAGCTCAGCAGGATGTGATAGACGAGCGCGTAGTTCTTCTGCTGGAAGCTTGCGTGCGAGATGCCCGGCATTACGGCGAACTGCTTGTCCGGGTTCGGCAACTTCTCGAAGAAGGCGATCAGGTCGGCAAAGCTTGCGATGCCGTCCCATTGGCCGCGCATGATCAGCGTCGGCACCGCGATCTTTTCAGGATCGACCACCGGCAGATGCGCGCACATGTCGACGTAGGTGCCGGTCGGCACCGAATCGTCGAGCGCGATCACGGCCTCGGCGAAGGCGTCGATGACGTTTTCCTCGGCAGTGCCCGGATGATCGCGATCGAAGATCGAGTGGATGAAGGCTTTGTCGATCGGCCGCCGGTTCTTGGCCTGAAATTCCGCGAGCCTCTTTTTACGCTCGGCGAGTGTCGGCGAGCCCGCGCCGGTCCACACCATGGCATCGAGCGCCAGCCGTGCGACGAATTCGGGATGGCGTTGCGCGAACAGCGCGGCACGCAGCGCCCCCGAAGAGATACCGTAGACCAGGAGCGGGCGCTTGCCGCGGAGTTTTTCAATGTAGCTGGCGGCGGCGAAGCAGTCGTCGGCGCCTTGCGCGATCGGCGCGTTGTTGTCGCGGTCCTTGGTGGAACGGCCGTAGCCCTCCATGTCGACCGACCAGCAGTCGAAGCCGCGGCGCGCGAAAAAATCCATGGCCGATGAATCCGGACGTCCCGGGACCTGCAGATCGAAGGTCGGCTGCGCCGCCATCGATGAGCCGTGCACGAACAGGATCGTGCCGCGCGTGTCCCTCGGATCGCCGGCGCATTTTTCGAACAGGAACAGCTTCACGCCGCCGCCTTTGGCGGTCCAGTGGTCCTCGGCCTTGATCGAAGCCGTCTTCAGCGTTGCCGCGTCATTCATTATGCGCACCTAATTGATCAGCGTGATGTGGTTGGCCTTGATCACCTTAGCCCATTTATCGACCTGCGCCTGCATGAAGGCGGCAAATTGCGGCTGCGCCATCACCATGGGCTCGGCGCCCTGCGCCTCCCAGGATGTCTTGATGTCCGGCCGGCTCAGGATGGCGGTGATGGCGTCGTGCAGCTTGGCGACAATCGGCGCCGGGGTCGCCTTCGGCGCCATGAAGCCGACCCATTGGCTGAACTCGAATCCCGGCACCGTTTCGGCGATGGTTGGCACATCCGGCAGGATCGGTGAACGCTTGGCGCCGGTTGTACCGAGCGCGCGTACTTTGCCGGCCTTGATGTAGGGGGCCATGGTCGGCACCGCGTCGAACAGGATCTGGATCTGCCCGCTCAAGATGTCGATGCGCATGCCGGTCGAGCCTTTGTACGGCACATGCACGATGTTGATGCCCGTAAGGTTTTTCAGAAGCTCGGCGGCCATATGGTAGTTCGAGCCGGGCCCCGACGAGCCGAAATTAAGCGTCCCCGGCTTCGCCTTGGCGAGCGCAATCAGTTCGGCGACGTTGTGCGCCGGCACCCCGGGATTCACGACCAGCACCAGATCGTTTTCCTCCATCGGCGCGACCGGGACGAGATCGCGCATTAACTCATAGGCTTTATTCTTGTAGAGCGTTTCGTTGACGGTCTGGGTGCTGCTCGCCATCAGCAGCGTGTAGCCGTCGGGCGTCGCCTTGGCGACAAGCTCGGTGCCGAGCGTGGTTCCGGCGCCGGGACGGTTCTCGATGAC
>Ga0335078_10005561_pt1 | contig 18618 bp, 24 predicted proteins | sample Lox_Sample_32_FD_206711 | JGI IMG/M metagenome (GOLD analysis project Ga0335078, IMG submission 206711) | Soil microbial communities from Loxahatchee National Wildlife Refuge, Florida, United States - Lox_Sample_3.2 | ecosystem: Environmental > Terrestrial > Soil > Wetlands | place: USA... | reverse complement strand
GTCGCTCCGCTCCGAGCTACGGATGGCGGACCAATCTCAAAATTGATTTTCCTTTTCCTTGAACAGAACGTTGAACGTGGTCATGGAACCGTAGCTGCGCGTGATGTATTGTTGCATCTCCACTTTCTCGCCATCGCTCAACTTTTCATGGGCGTTGATCTTTTGTTCGAGCACGCGCAGGTTGTTCCGCACCATCACGATTTTGTGGAAAAAGGTTTCCAGCGGGACCTCCTTGGTCTGCAACGCCGGGTCGGCGGGATGCATGACCAGTTTGCCGCCATGCCAGCGGATGCCGAGCTTTTCCACGACCGAATCGGGCTTTTCCAAACCGAGCTTGGCGGCCGCTTCCTCCAGGGTCTGGGCGATGAATTGTTTGAGCGGGACATTCAGGCCGCTTACCGCGATTTGCGGTTCGGCGGGTTCGAGACCGGCGGCGTCCGGGGCAACCGCGCGTCTGGCGCCGTCGTCGAATTGGATGTCCGCGGTGGTCTCGGCAATCGTTTTGACGGTGCCGGTGCCATGTTGCGGATGGCGCACACGCTGGCCAATGTGAAGCGATTCAATTTTCATGGCATTATTTTAGCCACAGATGAAACGCAGATAAAACACGGATTTTTGTCGCCCGAGGGCCGCGAAGGTGGCGAGGGGGAAACATCACCTTCATAATCTTCGCGTTCTTCGCGCGACTCGAAAAATCCTGGCTGACAAAGCCGCAGAACGCGCTAGGCTCGGCGCCGGGAAAATGGCTGCCAAACTGGATGACCGGTTCGCTTTCGAGCGCGTGCTGTGGCATCGCGGCGCGACGCGCGTGGCCGGCGTGGATGAGGCCGGGCGCGGCCCGCTCGCTGGCCCGGTGGTGGCAGCAGCCGCTATTCTTCCGGCGAAATGGGCTGCTTCCGGTTTGCCGGATGAACTCGAAGGGTTAAACGATTCCAAGCAGCTTACGCCGCTTCAGCGCGAGAAATTTTTTGCCTTTCTCACTGCTTGTGTCGAGGTGGAATACGCCGTCACCCGGATTGATGCCACGCAAATTGATGAATTGAACATCCTGCAGGCGACTTACCGTGCGATGAACGAGGCGTTGGCGCAATTGAATCCGGAACATGCTCTGGTGGATGGTCGTCCGGTCAAAACCATGCGCTTCCCGCAAACGGCGATTGTGAAGGGGGACGCGCGGAGTTATTCCATCGCCGCGGCGAGCGTGCTGGCCAAGGTCACACGCGACCGGATTATGCTCGAATTCGACCGGCAGTGGCCGGTTTACGGATTCGCCGGGCACAAAGGCTACGGCACAGCGCGACATCTCGCTGCACTTGCCGCGCACGGACCATGCCCGATTCATCGCCGCAGCTTCGCGCCGCTGAAACCAAAGGCTGTTGAATTGTTCAATCGTTGATTGGTTAAATTGCAGCTGGCAACGCGCCCGATTCAACGATTTAACAATTTAACGATTCAACACGCAAAAATGAATTTGCTCCAAAAAATCAGAATGACTTTCGGCAAAAAAGTTCAGGCCGAGCATCTGCGCCGCGGTGAGCTGGGCGAGCGGGCGGCCAGGAATTATTTGCGACGCCAGGGGTTGAAATTTCTCGCGGCCAATTTCCGCTCCGATCGCGGTGAGATTGATTTGATTTTTCGCGACAACGACTGCCTGGTCTTCGTCGAGGTCAAATCCCGTTCGTCCGAGGATTGGACGCGCCCGGCGGCAGCGGTGGATGCACGCAAACGGCGATTGCTGTCGCAGACGGCACTGGACTATTTGCGCCGGTTGAAAAATCCGCCGGTGCGAATCCGGTTTGACATCGTCGAAGTCCTGCTGGCGGTTGGCGCCGTGCGCGAAGTCCGGCATTTGCCGAACACGTTCGCTTTGGCCAGGCCCTATCGCTACGGGTGACATTAGGCAGACGAGTTGCGCGCATCCCCGAAAATGGGCCTCGGTACGAAATTCACATGGCTGGCCTTCCCAGGACCGTGACGAAAACAGCTTGAACTTGTCGGAAATCAGGACGAGTTTGGCGTCATCTGGCATGGACCAAAATCTGCATCCCGCCGCCGATATTTTCTGGCTGACGATCATTTCGGGCGTGGCTGTCTGGCTGTTCATCCGCTCCCTCAAGCACAGCGAAGATCCGCCAAAGCTGATTTTCAAATGGGCTTTCACAGCGGTGGTCGTTGGATACGTGTCGCTGGTGGCCGTTCCGGGTTTCAGGGAAGGGGGAGAAGATGCTCTTGGCGCCCTTATTTTGATGCTGATTTGCGGGTTGGCCATGACCATTACCTGGAGGAAAAGCATCATTGAATCCATCGCCGGATCGTTGACGAACGAAATTGACGGTGGCAATGCACCGCCGGAGCCGCGACCGTATTATTCCGTCGCCTTGACCAAGCGGAAGCTGAACCGGCCACTCGAGGCAATGGTTGAGGTGCGCAGACAACTCGCCAAATTTCCGGGCGATTTTGAAGGGGTGATGCTCCTGGCCGGCATCCAGGCTGAGGATTTAAAGGACCTGCCTGGCGCGGAAATCACGCTGGACAACTTCTGCGATAGGCCGGATGCCCCGCCTAAACAGGTGGCCGCGGCAATGAACCACCTCGCCGACTGGCATCTCAAAGAGGCACAAAATGCGGATGCGGCGCGTGCCGCGCTGGAAAAAATCATCGCGCGGTATCCCGACACGAAACTGTCGCTTCAAGCTGCTCAACGCATTGCGCATCTGGGTGACGCGGAGAAGATTCCGCTGGCGGAGCGCGACCGCCGGCCGATGCCCCTGCCGGAAGGCGTGAAAAATATCGGTCTGCTCGGATCTTCCGAATTCCTGCGGCCCAAGGGAATGGAACCGGACGAGCAACTCGCCGTCTATGTGAAACATCTGGAACAGCACCCGCTTGACCTGGAAGTCCGGGAGAAACTCGCCGTTCTCTATGCCGATCATTATCGGCGATTGGACCTGGCCACGGGCGAATTGAAGCAGTTGATTGAGTACCCCGATCAGCCGGCCAAGCGCGTGGCACATTGGCTGAATTTGCTGGCCGACCTGCAGATCCGCCATGGCGCGGATTACGACACCGTGCGCGAGACGCTGGAAATGATTGTTGACCGGTTTTCCGGTTTAGCAGCCGCAGAACTGGCCCGGGCGCGGCTGGCGCGTTTGAAACTGGAACTGAAGGGGCAGAAAGAAACATCCGGCGTGAAACTCGGTGTTTATGAAACAAACATCGGCCTGAAATCCGATCCGCCGCGCCAGTAGGCAACCCGTAGAGTTCATCGGGCTCGTCGGTAACGGCGGGCCATGTCGTTCCGATTGAATTTTCACCGGCTAGTGCGGGACGAAATGAGCAGCTTGCCAACGTGACAGGAACAGGCGAGCATTGTCCAATCAGCAGTGAAAATGCTCATGAGCGAGCCGACTGCAGAATATGAACCGCTGACCGGGCCGTCCGCCGAACTGGCGTCCGCGGAATTTTCCAGCCTCTATGCCGAAAACAGCCGCGCGATTTATTATCTGGCGCTGCGTTACCTGAGCGACCCGCAGAAAGCCGAGGACGCCACGCATGACGTTTTCCTGAAAGCATTCCGCAAGCTGGACCAGTTCCGCGGCGAGGCATCCCTCCGCACCTGGCTTTACCGCATCGCCATAAACCATTGTCAGAACCTCAGGCAGAGTTGGCACGAGCGCCACGTCTTTTCCAACGCGGACGATGCGGTGTGGGAAAATGCGATGGCCCGCACTGATTCGCCCCTGCGCGTCCTGGAAACCAAGGAATTGGGCCAGCGCATCCAGAAAACTCTCGATGCCCTGCCCGAAGAATACCGGCTGTTGCTGCTGCTCGTGGCCGACGAGGAGTTGAGCTACGAGGAGGTCAGCGAGCTCGTCGGACAATCCCCTGACGCAGTGCGCGGGAAACTTCATCGCGCCCGCAAACTGTTCGCCGCCATTTTTGGAAAAACCGCGTGAAGTTGAATTATGAAACAACAGAGCAAACTTTCCGCTGAACAACAGCAGCAACACGCCGCCGAACAGCAAACCCAGGCGCCGCCTGCCCGCGAATTTGCCAGTGCCGAGGAGTTGCTGCGCTACGACGCCGCGCACACGACCGTGCCGCCGGGCATTGCCCGCCGGCTCCAGAAATCCGCTGGTGACCTGCCCGCGCCGAAAACAAGCTGGTGGCAACGACTGTTTGGAGGAGGCAAATCATGAAAAATCTATTGCAGAACATCTTCTGGTCACAATCACCCGGCGCGCGGCTGATATTACTGGCGTACGTGCTTGGTTTTCCACTCGCGCTGGTGGGGCATTACACGCACACGTTCGACCTCTACGGCTGGCTTGGGCTGGTGGCGGCGCTGGTTTGGAAAGGACAGGCCTGGCGCGTTGTGACTTACGCCTTCCTGGCCGGTGGCTGGATAGACTGGGTGGTCAGCAGTTTCTGGCTCGTGACGTTGATTTCCGTTCTGGGCCGTAACTGGACTTCGCGCGGAATCTGGGGTTATTGCCTCTTGGGAACGTTGGCCGGAGCGTTGCCGGTTGTGCTGTTTAAACCAGGAATGGAGTGTGGTGTCGCCGGCAACGCCGGGATGATTTTTGCGCTGTTGACCGCGTGGGACTGGTTTTACCGCCGCGAACGATTGATCCTGCTGGGTGTCGGCGAGATCTCCGTGCGCCAGGCGGCCGTTTTGATTGCGGTTATCAACTCGCTCATTCTGTTCTTTTGCAACGGCTGGTTTCTGATGCTGGCAATGTGGTGCGGGGGCGTGGCCGGATGGCTTTGGCTGGCTATGCGCGCGAAATTGTTCATGGGCAAAACCGCGCAGCAAATCCGCTCCGAACGCGTCGCGCGGCTGGAGTTATGATGACGTTTTCCCTTAACGGCATCTCGGCCGATCACCATTATTTGAAGTCTGAAATAACGGCACCCTGCCGGGACACCGTTACACCAGAGGGAAAACTGGTGACCGGCGCTCCGCGTACTGTCTTGGCACGTGAACGCGCACACATGGCCCGGGCGCAACTCGCCGATTGCTGCTTTTGCGCACACGATTGTCGCGTCAACCGGCTGGCGGGCGAAAAAGGCCTCTGTCATGCGGGGGCCGAGGCGCGATTTTTCTCCGCCCAAGTTGAAGTTTCGGATGAACTGGAATTGATTCCCACCTTTGCCGTCGCTTTGAGTGGATGCGACTTACGCTGCGACTTTTGCGTCACCGGCGTCTCGAGTTGGAATCCGCGGGTTGGTGCGGGCTTTGACGTGCACGCCATAGCGGCGAAGGCGAAAATCGCTTTGCGACAGGGCGTGCGCTCGGTCATGGTGCTGGGAGGCGAGCCGACGATTCATCTGCCCGCCGCGCTCGAACTGGTATCGTTACTGCCGGACACAGCGAAGCTGGTCTGGAAAACCAACGCGCACGGGTCGGTGTCAGCGCGCGAGTTGCTCGACAGGATATTCGATGTCTGGCTGGCAGATTACAAATTCGGCAACGACGATTGCGCGCAACGCCTGGCAAAAATCCCGGATTACAGCCGCATCGTCCGCGAAAATCTGATCTGGGCTGCCGGGCACAGCGAACTCATCGTACGCCACCTGCTGATGCCCCGGCACGTGGAATGTTGCTGGCGTCCGGTGGCGCAATGGCTAGCGGCGAACCTTCCGGGCGTCAAAGTAAATTTGCGCGCCGGTTTCTGGCCGGCCTGGCACGCGTCGCGGCACACGGAACTCCGGCGGACGGTTTCAATACCGGAAAGTGACCGGGCCATGGCGCTGGCGCATGACTTCGGCTTGAATTTGATTCCATGAAAGCGCCGCGTTTAAAGCAAAAAGTCAGAAACTCTCGCGAGAATCTGATGAGCGAATTTCTGATTTTGCCAGACGGCCGGATTCTGGCCCACAATCTGACCCGGCCATTTGCGGAACTGTTGCATAAAATCAATCCAAGTGACGAACAATTCGCCTCGCGCGTCACGCCTCACGCATCCACCGACCATGAACTTCCAGACTGAAATCGAAACTCTGATCCGCGCCCGCTATCCGATTATTTACATCATCACGAGTGAGGAAATGCGCGTGCAGAATGTGGTCGTGGCCATTGCCCAAAAACGGCAGAAGAAAGTTTACGAATGGACTTACAGCAACGGCATTGTGCCCGCGGGCGCTTCCATCCAGTCGCAGAAAGGCCGCAGTGCGGCCACCAAAGACCCGCTCGCGGCGCTCGACCAGGTCATCGAGCAGGTTGAACCGGCCATTTTTATCTTCAAAGATTTTCATCCTTTCCTGACGAAAAACAACTTCGCCATTATCCGCAAGCTCAAAGATATCGCGTTGCACCTGAAAAACAGCTTCAAAACCATCGTGCTGATTTCGCCGGTGATGGAAATCCCGGCGGAGCTGGACAAGGAAATCACCGTCATCAATTTTCCGCAGCCGACCAAGGAGGATTTGGGCGAATTGCTCGATAAAATCATTGCCGAGGTCAGCGACCGGAAACAGGTGCAGATTGATCTCGACGCCGAGGGCCGCGAGCGCCTGTTGCAGGCGGCGCTGGGATTGACGTTGGGCGAGGCGGAAAATGTGTTCGCCAAAATCATCGTCCAGAACCAGCGTTTGAGCGCCGAGCACGTCAACGAAGTTTTCGCCGAGAAACAGCAAATCATCCGCAAGAGCGGATTGCTGGAATACTACGCGGCCAACGAGGATTTCTCCAACGTTGGCGGCCTGGCGGTGTTGAAGGATTGGCTGAATAAACGCGCGGTGGCGTTCACAGACGAGGCTCGCGCTTTCGGATTGCCCGCGCCGAAGGGGATATTGCTGCTTGGCGTGCAGGGTTGCGGCAAGAGCCTTTGCGCCAAGGCGGTTTCGCGATTGTGGCAATTGCCGTTGTTGCGGTTCGACATGGGCCGGATGTTCGGCAGCCTCGTGGGATCATCGGAGGAAAATGTGCGCCGGGCGATTGGCGTGGCGGAATCCGTCGCGCCGGCGGTGCTGTGGGTGGACGAGATTGACAAAGCGTTTGTCGGGTCGCAAAGCTCCGGTGTGACCGACGGCGGCACCACGGCGCGCGTGTTTGGCACGTTTCTAACGTGGCTCTCGGAAAAGAACGCGCCGGTGTTCGTGGTGACGACGGCCAACGACGTTTCACAACTGCCGCCGGAACTGTTGCGTAAGGGCCGGCTGGACGAAATTTTTTACGTGGACCTGCCGAACGAGGAGGAACGCGAAGAAATCTTCCGGATTCACCTGGCCAAACGCGGTCGTGACCCGGAAAATTTCGACCTCAAGACGCTGGTCGAGGCCAGCAAGGATTTCAGCGGCGCGGAAATTGAGGAAGCCATCATCAGCGCGCTTTACGACGCATTTTATGAGAAACAGGACCTGGCGACGGGGCATGTGCTCACTTCGCTCAAGCAGACGGTGCCCCTGGCCAGAACCATGGTGGAGAAGGTCTCTTCGCAACGCAGATGGGCCGCAGGTCGGACGCGCAACGCCAGCAACAGCCAGTGGGTCAAAGTTGATGAACAGGAATGACGCATGAACCCGTTTCGGAGCCTTTGTTATGACCAGTTCAAGGACCGGCGCTACGGAACGCTTTTCTTCGGCACGCTTTTGGGATTGCCAGGAATATTTGCCGCAAGTTGGCTGTTTCTCGAGTGGATTGGCTGGCAAAATTATATTCAACCATTTTTGCTGTCCGGCTGCATTTTGACTTTTGTATTGGGCTGGCGGCTGATTCGCCGAGCGCGGAAAAATCAGAGGGAACGGTCAAAATTCGCCGCGCTGTCGCGTGATGAAGTGCGCGTGGCCCGGTCAAAACTTCGGAATGGATCAAGCCCGGTCATCCACCCGCTGGTTCGGGTGCCGGACACAGATTTGAAATATTAAAGTTATGAGCGCGGTCTGCATTTTAACTCCGGTGGTCATCGCGGCGTGGCCGGCCTTCAGCGCGGCGGTGGTGGCCGCGGCAACCTCGCTCGGCTACACGATTGTCAAGGAGGGAGTCGAGCAGACCCAGACCAGCCGGACCGCCAAAGCTGGCGAGCGCGAGGTCGCCCTCGAAATTGAGCAGAGCGAAATCGTTACCAACCAACTTGGCCGCGACCAGTGTATCAAGGTTACGCGCGGCAATGTGACCGTGACCTTCTCGCGGGACGCACGCGGGAAGGCCTCGGTTTGCGTGACCGGGGCGGGCCTCTCGGACGAGGAATTGCGGGCGATCGGCGAGGAGTTGAGCGGGCGGGTGGTGCAGAAATATATTCACCAGCGGCTGCTAGATGAAATCCGCGCCCGCCAGTTTGTGGTTGTGGAAGAGGAGGTGGACGAAAACCAGGCCATCCGGCTCAAAGTCCGTCATTGGGACGGGTAATCGGCGGAAAGGCTAAATGCTAAAGGCTGAAGTATGAAGAACAGAGACGGAAACCAATTTCGGGGCACAACGCTCGCTTTCCCTTCGGCACTCAGCCTTTGCCCTTCAGCCTTTTGAACTTATGCCCCAGCGCGAATTTGAAATCACGATTGCCGCGGATGGCACTGTCGAGGTGCACGTCAAGGGTTACAAGGGCAAAAGCTGTCTTGAAGCGATGAAAATTTTCGAGCAGGTGGTAGGCGAAATGAAATCGCGGCGCGAAACCAGCGAGTTTTACGAGCCGGATGAACAGGTACGGTTTAACATCGAACAAAGACATTGACAGGGGATTGGAGTGATGGAGAGCTGGAGCGATTGGTCGTCAATATTCCAACACTCCAATGATTCATTCATCCATGTTTTCATGACCAAAGCGGAGTCAACCGGGACCGTTTCGTCGTACTACCCGCCGCGAGCGCGGTGGTATAGCCGGGTTTTCTATTGGGGCGGTGCCCTCCGACGGCGGCTGGCACTGGATCGCGTTCAACTGCCGCGGGAGGTAACCCTCGGCGGGCTGGTAGCCGGCTTCCTGGTGCCCGGCCTTGCCGTCCAACTCCGGGACCCCGAGCGTTGGGGAAAACCTGCCTTGGCGAGTTGTGCCTTCCTGCTGCTTTCATTTTTCGTCTGGTTCGGTTATCCGGCCGCGAATATTGCCTTCGGCTTGTTGCTGGCGATTCACACCATCGGGTTGGTGTATTATTGCAGGCCACTGTTCCGGGAAGAACCGCTTCAAGCCCGCCTGTGGTTTACGCTGCTGACCTTGCTTGGGCTTGGGCTGCTGATTTATCTGCCGGTGCGGAACGTCATTCTGCGGCACTGGCTGGTCCCGCTGCGTCTCAACGGGCAGGTGATGGTCGTGCAAAGACAATTTCCGGCCGAAGCCATCCAGCGCGGCGATTGGATCGCCTACCGATTGCACGGAAACGAGGAATGGGGCGAAGGGGCCGTGTATGTGCGGTCGGGCCTCGGTCTGGGGCCGGTGTTGGCGATGGCCGGCGACCGCGTGGAATTCTCGACAAATGCCTTCACCGTGAATGGAAGGCCGAACTCTCTGCTCCCGCACATGCCGACTTCCGGCGGCTTGACCGTGCCGGAAAATAATTGGTTCGTCTGGCCCAATGTTGGTATAAGCGGTCACGGAAATGTGAGCGAAGACAGAATTTCGTCGGCCATGTTGCAGATGGCGAATGTTAAGCGGACACAGTTTGTGGGGAAACCTTACAAACGCTGGTTGTGGCGGCGACAAATTTCACCATGAGCCGGTTCGTCAATCTTGAGTTCGGGGGCGAATCCGAAGACCAGCCGCAAGCGCGGGAAAAACCACTGGTCAAGGATGAAGCTTATTACCTGGCGGAAGCGCGCACCGCTTTTGAAACGGGAAACTTCGAGCAAGGTTTGCGGTTCTACTCCAAAGTCCTGGAATTCGACCCCCAGAACACCACCGCCTGGGCCGGGCAGGTGCGAATGTTGATTGAACTGCATGAATATCGCGAGGCGAAGCTGTGGGCGGACAAAGCGCTGGAGCGGTTTCCCAACGAACCCGAATTGCTCGCCGCCAAGGCCGTGGCCCTGGGCCGCAGCGGCGATTTGCAGGGCGCGCTCGCATTCTCGGACGCCTCCATCGAAGAACGCGGCGACACCCCTTACGTCTGGCTCGCGCGGGGCGACGTGATGCTGGCGCGCAAGGAGCACCGGGCAGATTATTGTTTCGAGAAAGCGTTGTTGCTGGCGCCGAAAGACTGGTTTGTGGCCTGGCTGGCGGCGCGGATCCGGTTTTACTATAAACAATTCGTGCTCGCCTTGAAATTGTTGCAACAGGCCATCGAATGGAACGCCGGCCATTTTCTTTTGTGGCTGGAACTGGGCCAATGCCAGCAGGCGCTGGATCTGATTGGTCCGGCCAAAAACTCGTTTTTGCAGGCCCAACAACTCAACCCGCATTCCCGTGAAGCTGATCTGGCCCTCATCCAGCTTTCCCAGAAGGGATTCTGGGCGCGCTTGCGCGGCTGGTGGCGGCAACCGTTCAAACCATGAACCCGGATAACCTGAACCGCCTTTTGTCCGCTGCCAATGAATTTGACGCCTCCGACCTGCATCTGGTGGCCGGCGTGCCGCCCGCTTATCGTGTGAATGGCGATATCATCATCGCCGATGAAGATGCGCTGACGGAGGACGAAATCACCGCCATGGCGGACAGCCTGTTGAACGAACAGCAGAAGAAAAAATTCGAGCACGAATGGGAACTTTGCATTTCCCTGCTGCACAGCGCGGCGGGACGCGTACGCGCCACGTTTTACCGGCGCAACGGCCACCCGGAAATGAGCTTCCGCTTTTGTGGTGACAAGGTGGCCTCGCGCGAGGAGCTGGGCCTGCCGGAGAAAATTGATGATCTGGCGCGCAAACCGAATGGGTTGGTTTTGATTACCGGTCCGACCGGGGCGGGTAAAACGACGACGCTCAATTATCTGGTTGACCTCATCAACAGCGAACGTCGCTGCAAGATTGTCACGATTGAAGACCCGATTGAATTTGTCCACGAAAACAAACGCGCCATTGTTGTGCAGCAGGAAGTATTGACCGACGTGCGTTCGTTCAACCGCGCGTTGATCCACGTGCTGCGGCAGGACCCGGATGTGATTGTTGTGGGCGAGATGCGCGATCATGAGGCGATTGCCACGGCCTTGACCGCCGCGGAGACCGGCCACCTCGTGCTGGCCACCATGCATTCGCCCAACGTCTCGCACGCGCTCGAACGCATCATTGGCGTCTTTGAAGGCAGCGCACAAAAACAGATCGTTTTGCAACTCGCCAACGCCTTGCAGGGCATTATCGCCCAGGATTTGTTGCCGGCCGCGGACCGCCGGCGCCGGGTGCTCGCGTACGAGTTGCTCGTGGCCAACGGGGCCGTGCGGAATTTGATCCGGGAAAATCAACTGCACCAACTGGAAAATACCATTCAAACCGGTCGCAAAGAGGGAATGGTTCTGATGGACAACTGTCTTTACGACCTGTACTGCAAATGCGCCATCACCTATGATACGGCCGTCAGCCGGGCCAATCATCCCGACCATATCATCCGGGAAAAATCGCGCACCGCTTGACTTTTACCGCGCCGGAGCCAAACAGAAACGCCGGGCATAATGCCCGGCGCTGATGTAGTGAAATCCGATTGAAACAAGGCTCACTGCGTCGCGAGCCTTAGCGCGATTTCCTTTTCCAGTTGATGGGCCAGTTCAACATCGCCGCTCGTCCCCGAGCGCGCCTGTACCGTGACCTGCGAGATTTGCGGGCTCTCCGCAGCCACGCGTATCCACACATTGCGTTGATTCACCTTGGCCTGCAACGAACGCACGACATTGGTCGTGTCGTGCGGAATAAATTCCTTCACCAACACACCGTCAGTTTGAACAACCTGTACGGCAGCTTGATAGACCTGATCCACGGAACGTTGATAGCGACCTTGGACCTGATCCCGGTTATACACCAATGCCGGTGTTTTCGTGCCGCTCACCGTGCCGACGCAACCGGTGGCAAGGATGGCTGCTCCCAGAAATGCCAGAAAGATTTTCGTTTTCATCTTGCCTCCAAGACAACTCAATCCGCCGTTGGCGTCAAGCTTTTTACGCGACTCGACAAGCGGTGCCGGAAATGCGAGCTTGGGGCTTGTGTCGGCAAACAAACTTGAATCCTTGCGCCGGTTGTTACGCAGCTACGGCTCATGCCTGGTGGCGTATTCAGGAGGCGTGGACTCGGCATTGCTCGCGCGGGAGGCGCATGAGGCGCTCGGCCCCCGATTCCTGGCCGTCCTTGCCGATTCGCCCAGCCTCCCGCGGCGAGAGTTGGCCGACGCCTTGGCACTCGCCGAAAAATGTTCGTTCCCGGTCCGGGTCATCCGGACGAAAGAATTTGATAACGAAGATTACACGGCCAATCCGGCCAATCGCTGTTATTTCTGCAAACATGAATTGTTTGCGGAACTCGTGCTGATCGCCCGTGCGGAAAAGCTTGCCGTGATTGCCTACGGTGAAAACGCGAGCGACGCAAGTGATTTCCGCCCCGGTACGCAAGCAGCGGCGGAGTTTCAAGTATGTGCGCCGCTTAAGGAGGCCGGGCTCACAAAGTCGGAAATCCGCAAGTTGTCGGCGCAGCTCGGTTTGCCAACGGCGGACAAGCCGCAGATGGCGTGCCTGAGTTCGCGCGTGCCGCACGGTGAGCCAGTGACACCGGAAAAGCTGGCCATGATCGAGCAGGCGGAAAATATTCTACGCGATCTGGGGTTCCACGACGTGCGGGTGAGGCATCATGAATTACGGGGCGCGGAACGTGCAGTGCGGAGTGATGGCAGTATCGCAGAAAATTCCGCACTCCACATTCCGCATTCCGCACTCGCTTTGGCCCGCATCGAGCTTGGGCGGGCGGAGATTCCACGATTTTTGGAGGATGGCATTTCGGCGAAGGTGGCCGGCGCGCTCAGAAAAATCGGTTATGCGTACGTGACACTGGATTTACAAGGTTACCGGCGCGGCGGCGCATGAAACTTTTGCCCGGCAACGGTTTTAAATAGAGGGATATGCCGCAATTTTCCTACAAGGCCCGACGCCGCTCCGGCGAACTGGTTGAAGGCGTATTGGAGGTGGCCGACCGTCCGGCAGCACTGGTGCAAATCCAGCGGCTCGGGCTTTTCCCCGTCGCGGTGGACACGGCCAAAAGTGGCGCGGTTGCCAACGGCCCGACACACGACGGGAAAAAGGCGGATTTGCTGGCGTTTTTGCCACAGTCCGTGCGCGCGCAGTTGCAGCAGAAACGCAAGCCGAGGTTACAGGAACTGGCCACCTTCACCCAACAACTGGCCAACCTGCTTAACTCCGGCATGCCATTGACCATCGCGCTGAACAGCATGACCCATCTCGAATCCAAAGGCATCCCCGCTGAAGTGAGCCGCGATTTGAAACAAGAAGTCTCCGAGGGCCGCAGTTTATCGGACGCGATGGCGCGTCAACCGCGCATTTTTTCGGATTTGTACGTCAACATGGTGCGGGCCGGCGAGCAAAGCGGTTCGCTGGTGGAAGTCCTGCGACGCATGGCGAACCATTTCCAGCAATTCGCCGAAGTGCAGGCCAAGTTCACCTCGGCGCTGATTTATCCGGCTATGGTGGTCTGCGTGGGTGCGAGTATCATTGTGTTCTTTATGTCCTTTATCATGCCGCGTTTCATAATCATTTTCAGCGGCTTCAACGTCCAATTGCCGCTGCCGACGCGCCTGCTGATCGGGTTCAGCGAATTTGTGCAGGCTTATTGGTGGTTGCTGCTGTTTCTGCTGATTATGGCGGTGATTGTGTTCAAACGAGTTCAGGCCAGCGAGGAAGGCGCGCGCAAGCTGGATGAATGGAAGATGAAAGCTCCGGTTTTCGGCAAGGTGGTCAAACTGAATTTGTTCGGTCAGTTTGCGCGGACGCTGGGCACGTTGTTGCAAAATGGCGTGCCGGTGCTGACCGCCCTGAAAATCACGGAGGAAGTCATGTCCAACCGCCTCATCAAGGAGGCGATTGTCCAGACGCGCGATGCCGTCACCGACGGCAAAACGCTCGCGCAACCGCTGGCGCATAGCCGGCTTTTCCCGCAATTGATGGTGGACTTGGTGCGCATCGGCGAGGAGACCGGCGATGTGCCGGGCGCGTTGAACAACCTTGCCGACACCTACGAAGGGGAGTTGCAAATCGGATTGCGGGTGATGACCAATCTCATCGAGCCTTTGCTGATTATTATCATGGCCATCGTCGTGTGCTTCCTGCTGATCAGCATTTTGCTGCCATTGTTCCGGTTGGTTTCACAAATCCACGCCTGAACATGTGTAACCAATGGCAAGTGACAACAACCAGAGCCGGGCGACAGGCGGCGGGTAGCCGGAGAAAAGATACCGCGCCGCACATCGCACCTTCATGCCCCGCGTCCTGCGCCACTCGTCACGACTCCGCTTTCACGCTGATTGAAATTATGATCGTCGTGGCCATCATGGGCCTCATCGCGGCGATGGGCGTGCCTTCGATCCTCCAGGCTTTCCGCAAGGAGGGGATGCGCAAGGCGGTGAGCAATATCGAGGACGTTTGTGCCGAGGCGCGGACCCGGGCGATCCTGCAGAACCAGCGAACCGCGGTCGTTTTTTATCCGCAGGAACGCCGGTTCACGCTGGAAGGCGCGGCGGGAGGCACTGGCACAACTTCCGGCAGGGTCACCTCCGCCACCTTGCCGGAGGGCGTCGAGATCGCGATGCTGGATGTCAATTTGCAGGATTACAGCGAATCGGATTGGGCGCGCGTGTTCTTTTATCCGGATGGGACGAGCGATGAGATGACGCTGGTGTTATTCAGCCAGGGTGAGCGGAGCAAAATCACACTGGAGTTTTCCACCGGGCTGGCCAGTGTGTCGGATGTGAACCGATGACAACCGAGACAAAAGCCAAAGCCCGGCGGCGCGGATTCTCACTGCTGGAAGTGATGATCGCCATCGGCGTTTTTTTTATGTGCGTGTTTACAATTCTGGCGCTGGTGTCCAGCTCACTCGCCAACGCGCGGCGGCTGCAACGACCCCTCGTGGACGCAAGCGCCGTGGCGTCCTGGCTTTCGATGACCAACCAGTTGGTCGAAGGCAGTTACACGGTCAATCTCGGCGACCTGCTTGGGGACGCCTACAGTGGTTACGATTGCACCTACGATGTCGAGGAGGTGGAGACCAATAAACTTTACCAGGTGGGTTATGTCATACAGAGCACCACCGGCAACCATGAAATCATCTCGAGCATGACGAACCTTTTTTATAGTCCCCAATCACCCGCCGGCAGCCTTGATGGGGCCACGGTGGCAAGACCCTACTGAATTTGAAAAGGGCATTTTCAATTCCGAATTCCGCGCGCGCCTTCACACTGGTTGAAATCCTGATTGCCATGGCGATTTTCAGTATCGTCATCGTCGCGATTTATTCGACGTGGACACTGATTCTGCGTGCATCACAGGTCACCCAGGACACCGCCGCACGGGCGCAGCGCCAGCGCATCGCGTTGCGGACGATTGAGGACTCGCTGACTTGCGTCCAGTCGTTCCAGGCGTCGATGAAATACTACGGCTTCATCGTCCAAAACGGCGACCAGCCGATATTGAGCTACACCGCGCGATTGCCGGATGTGTTCCCGCGCAACGGAAAATTCGGCGGGTTCAACTTGCGGCGGCTCATGTTCACCGTTGAGCCGGGGCCGGGTTCGGAAAAGGATTTGATGCTGCGCCAGACCCCGGTACTCATGGACATGGACCCGGACGAACAACAGACCCCGCTGGTGCTGGCGCGCGACGTGAAGAAATTCACTGTTGAGTGTTGGGATATCAACAAGATGGACTGGGTTGATGAATGGGACAACACGAACACAATTCCCAAGCTGGTCCGCATCAGCCTTGTGTTCGGCGGCGATGCCAACGCCGGCAACGGGGGGGCGGAACTCGCGGTAACGCGTATAATCGCCATCCCGTCCGTTACCCTGCCATCCGCAGTGCAAATCGGCCATTAATGAAAGTCCGCCCCCGCCACAACACCGATGGCATCGCGCTTCTCATCGCGGTGATTGCGGTATTGGTGTTGTCCACCCTCGCGGCGGGCCTCGCTCTGTCAATGAAAGTGGAGTCCCGGCTCGCATTCAACGCGAATTCAGAGACGCAGTTATATTGGCTCGGCCGTTCGGGTGTGGAGCTGGCGCGCTGGATTCTGGCGCAGGAAAGGTGCCCCTATGATTCCCTGAACCAAATCTGGGCGGGTGGACCCGGGTCGGATTGCGAAACCAACGGCCCGCTGGCAGGTTTGTCGCTGGACAATTTTCCCGTCGGGGCCGGGACCGTTTCCATCAAAATCATTGACCTCGAACGCAAGGTGAATATCAACACCGCCAACGGCCCGGAAATTCAACAGGCGCTCACGCTCATGGGCGTGGATGCCAATGACATTTCCGTGGTGGCGGATTCGATTCAGGACTGGATTGATCCGGATGATCTACCGCGGGTCGCCGGGGCGGAAAGTGATTATTATCAGGGCCTTGATCCGCCTTACTACGCGAAGAACGCGCCGATTGACGACCTGTCCGAACTGTTGCTTGTCCGCGGCGTCACGCCGGAAATGTATTACGGCGGCAGCGCAACGAATCATCCGCCCGCCTTTTTTCAACATAAACTCGGCCTGGGTACCAGGCCCGGCGAAGTGCCCAATTACCCGTTCGGGTTAAAGGATGTTTTCACGCCCATTTCAAACGGCAGCATTAACATCAACACAGCCGATGCGAACGTCCTGCAAATGCTTCCTGGCGTGGATGCCGTCACGGCCGAGAACATCATCAAATTGCGTGCCGGCCCCGATGGCGTGGACGGCACTGAGGACGACACGCCATTCGTGAATGCGGCCGGAGCACTTCAGAGCGCAGGAGTTAACCCGGCTCTTGCGCAGCAGGCGAGCAGGTTTGTGACCACGCGCAGCTCCACGTTTGAAGTCCACGTCACCACTCAAATCGGCATTGAAAAACGTGAATATGTCGCCATCCTGCTCCGTATTTCACCGGCGGACATCGAGGTTCTGAGTTTTTACTGGAAGTAACCGTGCCGGTGGCCTGAACCGTTTCGCCCAATAATCAAGGGCCGGATTGACACAAGGTCAAATCGAAGTTGAGTTTGCTGCGTGGTTCGTTATTGTTCTGTCATGCGCCGGTTCCTGACAATTTTGCTGTTGCTCGCCGTACTCCCGGCCTGCGCCGACGGGTTTGAAAAGGGACGCATCGTCAAAATGCTGCCCTTGTTCCTGGACTTGACAGGACACGATGCCAAATCCCCAAGCCTTTACGACCGGGACGCTTATCAGGCTTACCTGCGCCAGCATACCAACAATATTTCCGCCATTCGCTTCGACTTTTTATGGCAGGTCGAAAATCCCACCGCCACGAAATACAAACTGCGCATCGAACTCCGCGGCATCGGCGCCGGGGGCAAACCAACCCAGGTCATGCTGGAACAAGCGATCTCCCCGCCGCTCCTGCGTCGCTGGAATTCTCTGACCCTGGGCGGCGCGGATTACAGAAGTTTCGGCGAACTTGTCGCCTGGCGGGCCACGCTCTGGCGTGGCGACCAGTTGTTGAGCGGACAAAAGTCGTTTTTATGGTGAAAGCGCACAACTGTAGAAATTGCCGAACCAAAGATTGGATAGTTCTCCACACGCTCTCAGCCAGACGACCTGCATTTGTGCGAATTTCAACTGACAACGGTACCTCGTCTGGCCGTTATGCAAACTTCTTTTCCTGCGTCTGCAATGCCTGTTCATAGCAACGCAAGGCGTCATCATAGCGCGCCATGCGATTGAACAAGCCGCCCTTGTGGAGATAAGCGATGGTCATGGAACTATCGGCGTCAATGGCGCGGTCGTAGCAGGCGATAGCATCATCCAGACGTCCCAGTTTTTCCAGCGCGCCGGCCTTTTTGAGCAGGGCTTCGGCGTGTTTCGGTTGCAACTGCAACGCCACGTCAAAGCATTCCAGCGCTTTTTGCGGTTCATCCGCGTTCAACAGCGTCTGCCCTTCGGTGATCAGGTTGGCAACGCACTCTTCACGGTCGTTCGCATCCGGCGACGCGCCGTTTTTATTGCCGGCGGATGGCAAGACCATTTCGGCCAACGGTGCGTGCGCGCTCTGTTCCAACTCGAGGATGCGTTTTTCCAGCCGTTCCACCACGCCGGACAAACGCGCATTGGACGATTCCACCGCGGTGCCGGCGGGGGCGGCAAGTTCGTTGGCCGTTTCCACCAAAGGCAACGCCCGATGGTTCCCCAGTCCGAGCCCGGAAGGTTGCCACGCGGAAATCTTGATGAGTTGGGTGAATACACGCCACTGAAAATAAACCATCAACAGCATAATACCCAGACCGATGAGTCCGAATGTCCCCGCCATGAACAGCGCGAATTGTTGCGTTTTGCGAGCCGCCTCGATTTCACTGGCCCGCTGGTCGGCGATGGTTTGTTCGAGGGCCTGGATGCGCGCCGACAGGGCGGCGGCGTTGGAAGCCGCCTCCGCTTCCGCCTGCTGCCGACTGCTTTCGATCGCCAGCAACGTGGCGTGAAGCTGTTCCTGGATCTGCAGGTTGCCGTTCACCACTGCCTGGGTCGCGGTATCTGCCGCCGGCAGCGCGGAGATTAAATTGGTTTCGGCGGTGAAG
>Ga0335078_10005560_pt1 | contig 18619 bp, 14 predicted proteins | sample Lox_Sample_32_FD_206711 | JGI IMG/M metagenome (GOLD analysis project Ga0335078, IMG submission 206711) | Soil microbial communities from Loxahatchee National Wildlife Refuge, Florida, United States - Lox_Sample_3.2 | ecosystem: Environmental > Terrestrial > Soil > Wetlands | place: USA... | reverse complement strand
ATCCGACCGGGGACTTCCGGTGGACCGAGAAGGTACACCGAGCGTTGCCCGGAGTGCAATCTCCCGATGTCCTGTTCGGGCCATGGCCCCGCGCGTGCTCGGCTCAGCTGAAGGCCCCGACCTCCCAGCAGCTGCGACCAAACGGGCTTTGCGCCGAGCCCGAATGCCAAGAAATCGATTTCGAATCCAAAGCCTGGTAACTTCCCCAAGCGTCAGCCGAGCATCTCCGGACTCTTGTCCTAGGTCCGCCCATCCGTTGTAAAATGCCCAACGAATGGCGAATGAGCACGCGGAGCTGAAGCGCCCGATCACCTACTGGATCGGCGAAGGGGCCGGATGGCTTCTTCATCACGTCGTCACCGGTCTCGCCGCCACCGGCATCACTCCCAACATGTTCACGTATTTCGCGCTGATCGTGAATGCATGTGCGGCTGCGCTATTTGCCATGGGGCTGTTTCGCTATGCTGCCGCGGCCCTTTTCCTGGCGGCCTTTCTGGACATGGCGGATGGGCAGGTGGCTCGGCGATCAGGGCTGGTAACCGCCTTCGGCGCGTTCCTCGATTCAACCCTCGATCGCTATTCCGATCTGGGCCTGTACATGGGCCTCGTCGTCTACTACACGCTGATCGGACGCACGTTCTACATGGTCCTGGCGGCAATCGCCATGGCCAGCTCGTTCATGGTCAGCTACGCGCGGGCGCGCGCCGAATCGCTGATTCCTTCCTGCAAAGTTGGGTTCATGGAGCGACCCGAGCGGCTCGTGCTGCTGATGCTTGGAGCGATCTGGAACCGCATGGCGCCAGCCCTGTGGGTGATCGCCACCATCTCGACGATCACGGTCATCAACCGCGTTGTGTATACGTGGAAAGAATTGCGGGCGGGACGGGCTTTGCCAGAGGCTCGCGTCTAGCGGGCCTTCGGATTCTTCCACTTTGCAAGAGCTTCTTCCACCGGCACAGACACGATTTCCTGTACGCGCTTTCGCAGCGGGTCCACATCCGTGCGCTCGACCGTCGATGTGTCGATCGTGTCGTGCAGATAGACGGTGATTTTCCCTGGATAGAGCATCCAGTTGCCGGTCTGAAAAAATTCGTACGAGCCGGCGATGCTCATGGGCACGATCGGAATGCCGAACTTGTGCGCGAGGCTGAAAATTCCCTTCTTGAATTCGTGAACGTGGCCGTCCCGCGTGCGTGAGCCTTCGGCAAAAGCAATCAAGCTCGTGCCACTGTCAAGCGCCGCCTTCGCGCGTTGGCTCATGATCTCGAGCCCTTCGCGGCTTGGCACATCCGGTACGGGCACATTGCCGAACCAGCCCATCATCCAGCCGTAAATCGGCACTTTGAAATGCGATTCCAGTTCGAAGCCGCGCACAAATTGCGGAATCGCCGAGTAGATCACGAACGGATCGAAAATATTGACGTGATTGCAGATGAAGATGCTCGTGCGCTTCGGATCGAATCCCGGCGAGCGTATCACTTCAAATGTCACGCCGGCGATACGCAGAATATTGCGGAAAAACGAGCGATTGAGAAAATCGAATTTGCGTCGGTCGACGCACAAGCCGAAGACAACCAGCACGGATCCCGCGATCGCGAAGTGAATTCCGCTCGCAGCCCACAGCAGGGCGGAGCGCACGGTGAGCCACGCGTTTTTCATGCGATCACGTCCAGCGCTGATGGCAGTACTTCCAGCGACCGGCAGTCGAGGTGCATCACTTCGCCATCGACGATCACGTTGACGCGCTTGCCGAAATCGAATTCCACTCGCTCGGTCGCGGCGCGCGAGGCGAGTGCGTGTCTCACGTGGGTTCCCTTGAAAATCATCGGAAACATCCAAAGCAGTCGAAGCCTTCCGACTGGAGACACGCGCACATACTCGATTTGACCGTCCGCCGGGTTTGCGTCCGGCGTGATCAGCATGTTTCCGCCGGTGTATTTGCTGTTGCCGAAGGCGAGGAAGAGGCATGGCTGCCGGTCCCACTCCATCGAGTTCGCGAGGCGATGGGGAAACGCCTCGTGTTGAAGATTCACCAGACGTGCCAGGACACCGAAGACGTAGGCCAGCTGCCCCCAGGATTTGAATTTTCGGTTCGCCGTCTCGCCTGCCTCGGCCGCGAAGCCGAGATTCAGCATGTTGATGTAGTAGACGTCGCCGGTGACGTGCCGCAGGCGAATCACGTCGCACGGGCGCCGCCGATTTTCGCGCAATGCCTCGATCGTGTGCTCGACGCCACGTGTAGTGAAATCACGCAAGAACGAATTGCCGGTGCCCAGAGGCAGAAATCCGAGCGTCGCGCGGCCCTGTGTTTCCGACTGCGGGAAGATGCCGTTAATGATTTCGAAGGCGGTGCCGTCCCCGCCGACGGCGAGGAAGTTCCGGACGCCGCGCGCGTAGGCCTCGCGCGCGATCTGCGTGGCTTCACCGGCGCGGGTCGTCATCTTGGGGTCGAGCGCGATGCCGAGAGCGCGGACTCGCTCGAGCGCCGCCGGGGCGAGTTTGCCACAGCGGCCTCCGCCAGCCGCCGGATTGACGATGGCGAGAAAGGATTCGCTCACGAGCGCGAACCCTTTCGCAAACGGCGCCTAACGCCCCTCATAGGGCCACGATCGCCTCGCGAGTGGCCGCACCACGCATCTCCTGAGCTAGTTCGTTGCGCTTGAGTTTCATGGATGCCGTGCGAGGGAAATCACGCTCCCAGAGAAGATATCCGCTCGCGCGTTTGTAGTTTAGAAGGCGCCGATTTCGGGAAACGATGTCGTCGAGAAGCGCGGGCGTGATTGTCTTGCCCGGGTCCAGGTGAATCACGAGCACAAGTTGCTCGTCGACCATTTCTCGAGCCGGCCAGATGTAATTCGCTGCAAACACGCAAGATTCCTTCACCGGCAGGCCTTCGAAGGCCGCCTCGATTTCCTCGGGATAAACGTTTTTGCCCTCCTCGGTCACGATCATGTTTTTCACGCGCCCGAAAAGCTGCAAGTGCCCGCTCGCATCGATCCGCCCTAAATCGCCGGACATCAACCAGCCGTCGACGATCGTCTCTGCGGTCATTTCCGGATCATCGAGGTAATGCGACATGACGGTTTTGCTCCGTACCGCGACGTGCCCGACGCCATCCTCCCCGGGCGCCAAAATTTTCAGCTCGGCGCCGGGGAGGGGTTTGCCGACGGTATCGGCGCGGAAGGGATTCAGATCGTTCACGGTGATGGCGGTGCCGGCTTCGGTGCAGCCGTAGGCGTTGGCGACGGGAATTCCGAGGTCGTAGAAAAATTGGAGCGTGGAGGGCTCGGTGAAAGCGCCGCCCACGAAGAGCGCGCGCAGTTCGCCGCCGAACGCGGCGTGAACTTGTCCGAGCAATTTGCGGCTAAGAGCCGCGCGAGGTTTGCTACGCGTGAACGCCCGATTGACGGCGATCAATGCGTTCAGCATTTTGCGCCGCGCCGGCGAGAGCTCCGAGAAACGTTTGCGCAGATTCTGCTCTAGCGCTTTCAGAATCGCCGGGACGACGGTCATGTAGGTGATCTTGTAACGCACGAATGCATCGCGTATGTATTCCGGCCGCAGAGTGCGTAGATGCACGACGGTGGCGCCGCAAACAAAGGGCCCGATGAATCCAACCATAAAATCGATCGCGTGATTCGTCGGCAGGATGCTGAGATAGCGCACGCCGGGCCAAAACGGATAGAGCGAAGTGAGCGCGATGCATTGCTCGAGATAATTTTCGTGAGTCAGGACGCATCCTTTTGGGCGACCGGTGGTGCCGGACGAATAAACGATGCAAGCGGGAACCTGGCGCTTGCGCGGGACGAACGTCGGCTCACCTGATCCACGAAAATCTTCCCAGCGTTTGGCGCCTGCGAGGTCTGCATTCGCGGGAGCCTCGGTGACGAGCACGGTATGCGCTTTCAGCAGAGAGCTCGATTCGGGTGATTGCGAGAGAGCGCGCCAGATGTGGTGCTCGGTGATGAGAACCTCGGCTTTCGAGTGAGCGAGCAAAGTGAGGTGCTCACGCGGTGTCAGCTTGTAGTCGAGAGGAACGAGCACGCCCCCGCAAAAGAAAATCGCGTATGCGGAAATCAGCCATTTCGACTGATTCGTCATGATGATGGCCGCGCGCGAGCCATCGCGAAATCCCGCGTCTTGCAGCGCTTTCGCGAGAGGGAGCGCCGTTTCCCTGAATTGGCCATACGTTAGGCGCGCTTTCTCGCGATCGCGGTCGGCTTCGATCAGGCAGACTTCATCGGGCCAGCGATCAAGAGCGGCGCGCAGCGCTTCGCCGAGGCAAGTGTATTGGCGGAGGTCCAGCATTAGAGGCGGGATTGTATCCGTTCCGCGAGCGCGCGGAAATCGGTCACACCTTGAAGCTCGTAATCCGGCAGCTCGATGCGGAAATGCTGTTCGAGACGCGTGAGCAGGTCGAGCGCCTGGAGGCTATTGATACCGAGCTTCTTGAAGAAATCGTCGGTCGCATTCAGATCCGCACGCGGCACTTTGAAGTGTTCGGCGGCGAGGCGCAGAATTTCTTCGGTCGTTTGATCGAGATTTGTCATTGTATTTTTCTTTATATTGCCACAATCGCACCCTCACGGCTTCTCACGGCAGATAGGGCAGGGCATCGGTGCTTTCGACGAATTTGCGCAAACCCGCTTCGACCGCGGGGCGCGCGAACAACTCGCAGAAGATGTCGATTTCGCGGCGCAGCTCTTCATGTGGAATAGGCTTGATGAATTGCTTGGCGGCAAGGGCCGTCTCACGATCGAACTTGCCCACTTGAGCCGCAGCTGCGCGAGCCACGCGCAACGCGTCGCCCTCACCTACAACCTGGCTCACCAAGCCGACAGATTGAGCCTTTGTCGCGTTGATGCTGCGGCCCGTGAGGAGAAGATCGCGGACGATCGCGTTGCCGAGATCGCGCTTCAAGCGCGGAATTCCGCCGAATCCGGGAATCAGTCCGAGGCGCAGCTCGGGGAAACAGAAACGCGCCATTTTATCAGCGATGATCAGGTCGCACACAAGGGCCAGCTCAAAACCGCCGCCGAAAGTGACTCCGTGAACGGCCGCGATCGTAATCAACGGAGCGGCATCAAGGGCGTCCATCACCCGATGAATTCGCTCGAGAAAGTCGCGGACGCCTGAAAGGCTCTGCCTGGGACCGAGGGCTTGCGAACGTTCGAAGAGTTCGCGTAAATCTGCACCGGCGCAGAAGCCCTCGGAACGTCGGCTGGAAATGATCAGGGCATTCGCGTCGCGTTGGAGAGAGCCGAGCGCGGTGACGAATTTCTCGAGCTCTTCGAGCGTCTGAGAGCCGATTTCATTGCAGGGTGCGCGATCGAGCAGAAGCTCGACGGCGCCATTCGCGACATCCCAGGAAAGAGTCTTGCCCCGAAAGGATTTCACGCGGACCTCTTTTGGTAGAGCGTTTCAATCTCGGATGAGAAGCGGGCGGCGATCACGTCGCGTTTCAGCTTGCCGTTAGCGGTGAGCAAACCGCTTTCCATGGTGAATGGTTCGGCGACGAAATGAAACGCGCGAATTTGCTTATAGTGCGGCGCGCGGGTATTTATTTCGTCGAGAACGGATTGGATGCGATCCGGCTTTAGGCCGTTGGCGGCGCTGTTTGTGGCGCCCGTGACAATGGCCGCGAGAAAGCTGCGCTGATTGCCGACGAGCATGACGTGCTGCGCTTCGGGCAAGCGCGCGGCGATCGCGTCTTCAATTGGTTCGGGCGCGATGTTGTGGCCCGAGTTCAGAATGATCAGATTCTTCAGGCGGCCGCTGATGCGCCAATTGCCGCTCGAATCGGCCTCGCCTTGATCGCCGGTGTGAAACCAGCCGTCGGCGAGAGCCTTGGCGGTCGCTTCCGGCCGCTGCCAATAACCGGGAAAAATATTTGGGCCGCGGACGAGAACTTCGCCGGTGCCGTCGTCCACGCGCATCTCGATTCCAGGAATCGCGGGGCCGACCCGACCGGGAATGAAGTGGCGCGGATCGTCCATCGTGCAAATCGCCGTCGTTTCGGTCAGGCCGTAAACCTGAAGAACCGGGATGCCGAGCATTACGAAGAAGAGTTGCGTCTCGACCGCAAGCGGAGCAGACCCGCAGATGAGCGCGCGAAGATTGCGGCCACCGATATTCTTGCGAATCGCCGGGAAGAGCAATTTCTTCGCGAGCCAGAGGCAAAAGGATCCACTGCGGCGGGTCCTGCCAGCTTGACGCCGCAGGTATTCGCTCTTCGCGCGTGAAAAAATGGCATTCGCAAAGCCGCGCGTGGAAATGGACGCTTCGACCTTCGTGCGCACGCGTTCGAGAAGGGTTGGCACATTCAGGAAATAGTTGGGTGCGGCGAGCTTCAATTCGTCCGCAAGCTTGGTGAGGTCCGTGGACATGGTCAGGACGCTCGAGCGCGTCAGCGCGGTGAGCAGCAGAATCCACGAGCCAGCGAAGCAGAAGGGAAGATAGTGAAAGATGGAATCGGGGTGCGTGGTAGGGCCCACCAGCTGATCGAGCCGCGCGTTTGTGCACCAGAGCATGTGATCCACATTGCCGGCGTTGAGCACCACGCCTTTTGCTTCGCCTGAGGTACCGGACGTGTAAATGATCGTGACCGGATCGTGATCGGCGTGACGGAACAGCGCCGGTATGGCCGCGGCGTCTCTTGGAAAGGCAGCTTCCAGCGAAATGATCTCGGGCGCGGCATCCCACGCTTTGCGAATCTCCGGAATCAGAGCCGGATCCGAAACGATGAGCGAGGGCGACGAGTCCCTCATCATCGAGGCCAGTTCGGCCGGCGCCTGTCGAGCGTACAGTGGGACGGTAATAAGCCCTTCCGCCATGATCGCGAGATCGAGAGCCGCCCAGCGGATGCTATTGGGCGCGATCAGGGCACAACGGTCGCCGGGTTTCAGATCACGCGCCGCGAGGGAGGCGCGCGCCTGATTGATCAGCCCTAGAAACTCGGCGCTGGTAATCGATTCGAGGCGGCCATCGCGGGCTTCGCGCAATACTGGCGCGTCGCCTGACTTTTCAAGGCGGCCGAAGATATCTTCGATGAAGGTCATGCCGAAACCGACTGCCGCTGGCGAAGGCGTTCGAGCCCCTTCGCGTAGAACTCATCTTGCTCGTCGCTTATCCGAACGAGATTCTCGCTCAGGGGAGGCAGATAGTCTTGCCAGCTAAGGACGCCCTGGCGTATTGGAAATTCCGGATATTGCAGCGCAATGCGCTCTTCGAGATACATGCCCATGCGCGCCATCAATTGAAGATTGCGCGCGACCGTGAGGCGCATGGTCTGCCGGATTTGATCCGCTTCCGCGTCGAGGGCTTCGAGCGCCACGACGATCCTATCGCTGAGGTCTGGCTCATCGACTTTCATTAACAGATGTTCGTGGCCGCGCTCGCGCATGAGATTGCGAATGCGTTCATCCATCGTGACGCCCGCGGACGGAACGCCTCCGGGCATCGATGTAACGATGGCGTGAAAGCGGGAGGAGAGCATGCGATCGCATTGGCGCAGGATGCTGACGATCTCATACATGTTCAGGCGGTCGGAGGAAAAGATCGGCAGGCGACCGAGTTTTTCCGAGATGCGTTCGCAAGCGTCGAGGTCGAGCATTTCCATGGCGACGAGGACTACGAACACCCCATGCTGCTTGCAATATCGGTTGACGCCGCGGGCCATCGCATCGAGATATTTTTCGTAGGCGGCATCGACCTCGCTGCCAGAGCGATGAAAATAAATCGTGCGGTAGTAGCTTTTCCTGTAGGCGCCAGTGGTGGAGTGCGCGATCCACTTGGCGAGCGAAGGTTTCACCGGCCACCAGAAGGGATTGATCGGGCAAACGGCGAGGACCGGCGCTTTGCCGTCCCAACCCGCGTCTCGAAGAGCCTTGCGGCCAAACTCCGCGGGCAAAGGCTCGAAGGTCCAAGCGGTGTCGGTTCCAAGTTCCGTGGCGACGCCGAGCTTGCCGAGCACGTCCTGCGATTCGATATTGCGGGTGATCACGACGGAATCGGAACAATAGCGGCGGCACATTTTCTGAAGGGCCGCATCCATTTGGCCTGCCTCGGCGCCGTAGGCAACGCTCAGCTTGTTTTGCGCGGAGGCGATCCCGAGCGCGCCGATCATCATGGCGGTGAGCGCATTGGCGAATTTGCTTTTGAACATGGAGCCTTCGCAGGCAATCACGCCGTGATTTTCACGGACGACGCGATGCAGAAATGGCGGAAAAACGTCGGGCAGATGGACCTGCTTGGCATCGGCGAAATAACCGCGCGTGAGATCGAAATTCTGTGTCATCACGCTGAGGGCGAGATTCTGATCGCCGAGGATGCGGCGCACCTGGCGAACGATCTCCTCGACGCGAATGTCCGAACCCGTGTTGCGGGTGCCGTTGTAGCCCGCGAAAAGTAGCTTCAGCTTTTCGCCGGGCTGCCAGGGCTTTCCGGAACCCAGCATCCATTCAAGCTTGTTGAGCTCGATCAGGCCGCTAACCCAGCCTTGAAGGACGAGATCCATCATGGGCGTGCGTCCTGTGCGGCGGTGGCGGCGATTTCGCGGGATGCGACGGGCGGAAGTTCGCGATATTTGTAGGCGAAATTGTTCTCGCGGCTGAATCGCATCAGCGCGTAGCAATACTGCGAAAAGGGCGCAGGCTTCGATCCCATCTCGGCGATGACGCGGCGATTATCGAAAACCGTGTTCCAGACCAGATACGGCAGGAACACTTTCAACAGCGTGGCGAGGCCGCCGATCTTTCCGGCGCGCCCGGCGAGCGCGTGGATCGCTTTCGAGGATGGCCCTTCGAGGCTCGGCGCGAAGACGGGTCCACGCTTGCCCTGAGCCTTGCCGAGGCTGTCGGTCAGCTGAACGAACGTCTCGGAATCGACACCCGACGAGAGATGGTAAATCTCATGCGCGGTTTTTTCTTGCTGATGCAGCTTCGCAATGGCCCCTGCGACGTAATCAACGGGCACGATATCGATTTTGTCCGATGCGCGGAAGGGAAGGACCGGCAAGCCCGCGAGGAACACGAAGGCGCGGACCATTTCGAATTGATTCGTCTCGGGCTTGCGGCTGTCGCCGAGCACGATGCTCGGACGGAAAATCGTCTTCGGCACATCGGGCAATAATTGCCGGACCATGTGCTCGCAGAATTTTTTCGTGCGAGCGTAGGGATCGTAATCGGAGCGATTCCAATCGATCGAGGTATCTTCCTCGACGACTTCATTCGAGCGATGACCAGCCACAGCGACGGTGCTCACGTGACTGAAACGCCGCAGGCCGTGATCTGCGCGGGCGCGCATGGCGAGCTGAATCACTTCGAGCGTGCCGCGCAGGTTCACATTGAGGCAGGATTTCTCGGACTTGCGATTGAGCGAGGCGGCGCAGTGGATGACCGAATCGGTCGACCGTACGAGCTTGCGGTAATCATCTTCCGGGAGTCCAAACTGGCCGTCGGTGAGATCGCCGCGAAAGACCGAAATTCGGGAATGAAAGTAGTCATCGAACCGTGGGAAATCCATGTGGAGCTGCAGCGAGCGCCAGAGACGCGAGCGCGCCTCTTCGGTATCTTTCGCGCGAACCAACAGATTGAGCGGTTCAGAGCAATCCGCCAACAGGTTCGCCGCAACATGGGCACCGATGTAGCCGGTGCTGCCTGTCAGGAGAATGGCCACGGGATTTGGAGTTAGGTCGTCGCCGAAGTACTGCCCGTCGCCCCAGCGGCGCTGGCATCAGATTGGGCGGCGAAGGGTACATGACGCCGCGGGCTTGTTTCCGGCGGACGGCCTTCGATCAAAGGATAGCACCACTTGCGCAGGGCCGGAATGTGGACGTTGATCCAGTAATCCCACCAATCGAGGGAGCGCGTGTCGTAGCCGAAGGCATTCTGTTCGTCAGCGGGCAGGGCAGCGCTGAGGCGCTCGACATTGGCTGCTTCGAAGACGTGATCGTTGTGGAGGATGAAAGGTTCGAAGAGGTCGATCAGCTTGATGACTTTTTCGAGATCGCGTTCCTGGCGGGCGAGGGGCGATTTCACGAAGGGAATCGGCTCCATCGTTTTGTTGATCGCCTGCACGAGGATTTTTTGCGCGGGCGCGGAAAGCCGGTCATAGCGCGCTTTCGACACGGGAATCGCGTCGAATCGCAGCTTGACCTTGTGTTCGAGCCCGTTCTGCGCGCGGTAGAACTTGCGATGGCCGAGACCGGTGAGTTCGATCGAGCGGCGCATGTCGCACGGATTCGCGACGGAGGTTGCGAGGTGATAGACGCGCTGATTACGGCGTTCAGCGAGCGCGGCGGCGATGAGCGTCATGCCGCGGCAGACGATATCGACGGGAATCAAATCGAGGCACTTGCTCTCGTTCGTCGGGAGCTGGCGGAAATAGGTGCCGAGAAGATAGGAAAGCGAGGCGGACGTGTTGACGCCTTCGTTCCAGCCGCGGAAGGGTTTTTCGACGGACGATTCGACGATCGATGGGCGCACGACGGCGATGGCCGCTTTGGGATTCGCGTCGAGATAATCGCGGATCAGCGATTCGGACAGGCTTTTGGTGAACGTGTAGGTGTTGGGCCAGCCGAGTTCGTTCGCGCGCTGGGAGCCGGCTTCGATCATGGATTGGCGCAGCCAGCGCATGCGATTCTTGCGAATCTGATTTTCGAGGGCGGCGCCCTGCAGTTTTTTTGAGGATTGTCGCTTGCCGAGAGATTGTTCGCGCAGGGTTACGGTGACTTCGGACGATTCGGCGCGCGCTTCGATCTCGCGCGTGAGATTCTCGAGCGAGGCCCATTCTTTGGTGGCGTCGAATCCGGCGATTCCGCGCGGCGTGTAGTTCTTGGGCAGCTCCTCGAGGATGCGGCCGTCGCGCTGGCCGACGGCGTAGCAGGTCGAAAGATGCAGCAAGGCCGCGTGATCGCATTCGCGCAGAAAATCGAGCAGGTACGACATCGAGCGGACGTTCATCGAGACGGCATCGCGCAAATCGGGATTGAAATCGGTGAGGCCGGCGCTATTGACGATGACGTCGAGCGAGCGCGCGAGGCGTTCGCGAATCGCGGGCGAGATGCCGAGGCCGGGCTTGGTGGCGTCGCCGTCGAGGACTTCCACGCGCTCGCGAAGAAAATTGGCGAAGTTGTCGCCGTGCTTGGCCGCGAGCTGGTCGAAGACGGGCGATTCCTGGATGATGCGTTCGAAGCGCTGCACGGCCGTGGCGGTGCGATGGCTGCGGATCAGAAGCGAGACGCGGCCGATTTCGGGCAGGTCGGTGAGGAGATTCGCGAGCCAGACTTTGCCGATGAAACCGGTGCCGCCGATAAGAAGGATGTGTTTGCCACGGAGCGCACGACGGACGGAGAAGGCGTGGCCCTTGCCGTTCATGTCGAAGTGAACGACGGGAACTTTGATCTGCGGGGCCGAACGCTCGGCGGGGCGAATGGTTTCGTCGAGCACTTGGGGCTTTTTCGCGAAGCCGAGGTCGCGCAGCAGCTTCTCGCGGGCGATGGAGCCGTCGGGCTGGTCGGAGCGAAGTTTGGCCAAAGGCCCGCGCGGACGGATCACCGGGTCGAGAAGGCGGCCGGTAGACATGCCTTCGCGAAAATCGAGACGGTTGCAGAGAATTCGCGAAACGCCGAGATGACGCGCGAGGGGGCGCATGATGTGGTCGAGGCCCTGGCTCACCAGCACCACATTCGCGCCGGAATTGAGCAGCTCACGCAATTTTGCGACGCCGCGGGGCTTGAGCTTCGGCTCGAGGTGATACTGAAAATATTCTTCGCCGAGGGAGTCCAGGCGGTCGCGGCTCTCGCCACGCAAAACGGCGTGCATGACGCGCGTGGCGAAAACGCGATCCGAGGCGTAGAGCAGGGGCCGCGTCACAGCCATCATTCCCATCAGGCCGCGGCGTGCCCAGCGCTCGAGGAACGTTTGCGCGTTCCAGGTGAAGAAAGCGACGGGACGGACGGCAGTCAGATCGAGCAGACTGCCTTCGACGCGCCAGAAAACCGTTCGGCCGGAAGGGGCCGAGTCTTGCCCGTTAGCCGCGCGGCTGTCGCACTCAGAATCGTGGTGCTGCGATAAAGACATGATTACGTTTCTATAAGTATCTCAGCTTAGGAACCGGGAGAAAACTAGCACGCTTCTTTTCCCGCGATCAACACCGCATGGGACAGCGTCTAGTTCCCTGAAACCGCGCCGGATTTCACCGATTCGATCCACGCATTTGTGCGCGTGTCCAACACATCGAGAGGCATCGCGCCGCCATTGAGCATTTCGTCATGAAACGCGCGAATGTCGAATTTGTCGCCCAGCGCGTCCTTGGCCCGCTTACGCAATTCCAGGAATTTCAGCTGGCCGATCTTGTAGCCGAGCGCTTGCCCGGGCCACGCGATATAACGGTCGGTTTCCGCCTGAATGCTGGCTTCGCTTTCGATCGAATTCTCGTGGAAGAATTTCACCATATCGTCGCGCGTCCAATGTTTGTAATGGACGCCGCTATCTTCGACAAGCCGGGTAGCGCGAAGGAGATCATCCCCAAGCCGCTCGAAATCGTTGGCAGTCTCGGTGTAGAAGCCGATTTCCTTACCAAGGCGTTCGGAATACAAGGCCCAACCCTCGACATACGCGGTGTAACCCGCATGCTGGCGGAAAGCAGGCAAGCCCGACAACTCCTGTGCGATCGACATCTGCATGTGGTGGCCGGGAATGCCTTCGTGATACGCCGTGTCCTCCATCTCGGGCAGGAGGCGATGCTCGTAATCGTATGTGTTCACGTGAACCTGCCCCGGACGCGAGCCATCGGGAGTTCCCACCTGATAGTCGGCCCCGGCAGCCTCCTTCTCTCGATACGCTTCCGTGGGAACAATCTCCAGACGCGCTTTCGGAAGAATACCGAATAGCTCCGGCAACTTCGGCTGCATGTGCGCGATGAAGTGGCGATAGGTATCGAGGACCTGCTCGCGCGAAGATGCGTGCATCTTCGGGTCATTGCGAATCGCCGCGTCGTAGGCCTTCCAGTCCGGATAACCCTGCTGGCGCGCCAGAACGTCCATCTGGGCCTCGTCCTCATGAACCTCCTGCATTCCGAGGTCGAAGACCTGCTGCGGGGTCATGTCGGTCGTGGTCATTTCATGGATGGCGAATTGATACCGCGTGTCGCCATCGGGCAGCGCCCAGATGCCGGGTTCCGTTCGACCTTTCGGCGCGTAGACGTCCTTTACGAATTGGCTTAGGCGCTGATAAGCGGGGCGAACTTCGGTATCGATCGCATTCAAAATCGCGGCGCGAAGGCGCTCCTGATCCGCCGCCGGAATTTCCTTTGGGAACGAAGCGACCGGTACGGCGAACGAGTTGTCTTTGCCCGCCGGAGTCGCGATGGAATCGCACTGCGTGACCACTTGTTCGAGCAGGAATTTCGGCGGCATCAGGTGGTCCTTCTCGCCAAGCTCAGCGTCTTCGACAGCCTGCTGCAAAGCGAAAGGAATGGCGTGGAGACGCGCGAGATAGTCTTCGTAGTGCTTAACGCCATCGAGCGGAACGATGCTCGGCAATTCGGCGAAAGCGAGGTGGACGCCGTTGAACTGATCGAGAGGCATCTCGAAATTCTTCAGCTCAAAATCTTGGAGTCCGTCGCTGTTTTCGCGCATCAGCAGGACCTTATTGAGCTGGTCCTGCTCGGTGAATCCAGTCGTATCAATTGCCTGAAGACGAACTTGGAAGGCGCGCAACTCCTTGGCCGTTCGCGACTGCTGAGCGGGGGAAATGTCGTCAATCTTGTCGTTATAGCGATAGTCGCCGAAGACAGTTGCCTGGACCGGATGGGTGCGAAGCTGAAATTCCCATTCCTCGTCGATGATCTTTCGAAGCTTGTCGCGACGCGCTTGCAGATCGCCCGCCTTGGCGGGCTTCGCCTCGACTCGGCGGGAGGTGAGAGGGAATGAGAGCAAAGCCAAAACCATGCAGAACGCCTTCATGAGGGTTCCGCTCGAAAGTCGATTCAAGGATTCGTTCCCTCCGTGATGAGAGTGCGCATGTTGCCGGATGTTTGTAGTTGATTTTGAATGGCGCCGCTCGGCCAAAGAATTCGCACCACGTCCACGGCGCTTTCTTCGCCGATGCCGGCCAGAATCTCGGCCGGACCTTGGCCCAGGTAGCCCGACGCCGCCGGAATATCGATCGTTTGCCTCTGCGCACCCGAGAGAATCGTGATGCGACTCTGAATCGCCATCCGATTATCCGTGTCGCCTGCTAGGGACAATTGCAGCCAGTCGTTCTTTTCGCCGCCTTCGTTCTTTAGAAGCACAGGCGGGCCGCCGCTTTGGGTGATGAGCAGGTCTGACGATCCATCTCCATCATAATCGAATGCGATGACGCTGCGCGGGTTGGTAAGGACAATCTTATCGAGGCCTGCCTCGTGCGTGACGTCATGAAAACCGGCCGCGCCTTCATTTCGATAAAGAGCGATGCGGCCTTCGCCGGAGAAAGTCTCGCCGAGCGCCACGATGTCGGTCCAACCGTCGTTATCGTAATCAAGGGTTGCGAGTCCCCATCCTCGCATCCATCCGGGACCGACTAGACTAACGCGCTCGAAGGATTTTCCCTGAATATTGTGCCAGATGCTCAGTCCGGGCGGAGCCCAGTGCGTAAAGGCCAGATCCATCCAGCCATCGCCATCGATATCCAAGGCGGCCGCGCCTGCCGCGGGTCCCGGCATGCTGATGGCCCATGGGCTCACCGCGCGGAATGCGCCGTCGCGAGGATTTAGAAGTACGCCCGGATATTTCCCCCAACCGGTGAGCACGAAATCGATCGCCCGATCATTATTCAGATCGACGCCGAGAGCCCCGATGCTCGGCCTATCGCCGGTTAATCCCATTTGTTTCGTGATGTCGGTGAATTTGCCATTCCCCTGATTGCGCCAAAGAATGTTGCCGGGCGCCTGTGCATCCTCAGGGAACGAAAAGGGCTGGCCGGGATGAGGCAAAGGAAAATCATTGAAGCGGGTGGCGTAGAGATCGAGGTCGCTGTCGCCATCGTAGTCGATGAACGTCAGCCCCATCACGAGGCCGTCAGTGCGAACGCCGGCGGCATCCGTGACGTCTTCGAACGTGCCATCGCCTTTGTTATGAAATAGCACGAGTCCATGCGCGGAGCCGACCGCTAAGTCGGGATGGCCGTCGTTATCGTAGTCACCCACGGCGCAGCCCGTGCCTTGGCCACTGAAGACGAGATTCGCTGCCTTCGTCACATCGGTGAATTTTCCTTTGCCGAGATTCCTGTGGAGAGCCGCGTTGCCTTTGCCATCGGCATTGACGAGAAAAATGTCGGGCTTGCCGTCTCCGTCGTAATCGAAGATGCACGCGCCGCTTCCTAGAAACTGCGCGAGGGTTGGCACCTCAGTCTTATTAAGGTTCGGGCCCGCTACGGAGGCGGGGCGAGCTTTCCACGGCAGACCCGAAAGGGAAGTGACATCCAGGAAATGAACCGGAATCGCCGGGCCGGCCGACTGCGGCGGAACGTCCATTTCCTGCGCGCGAGAGTATTTCCCTTGCTCGCCGTAGATGAAGCGCACGGGCTGAGCGATCCGCTCGGAAGTCAGGTGCTGAAAGGCTGCCCAGTGCGCCTTGGATCCCTCGGCGTCGCCGAGATTCTGATCGGCTTGGGATAAACCGTATTGCGCGGAGGCATGAGAAGGATCCAGGTCGATAGCCTTCTGAAAATATTTGGCGGCGTCGGGGAATTGTTTCTGTTCCTCGGAGAGATAGCCCAAGAAATATGGAATGTCGGCGTCCGTGGGGTCGAGCGCGGCCGCCTTCTCGAAATCCTCGCGCGCGAAATCGGGCTTTCCCGATTGCCGATTCAGCAAACCGAGATTGAACAGCGGGCGCGCATTCTGCGGCTCATTCTGAGCGGATTTCTCGAGCATCGACGCCGCGTCGTCATAGCGGCCCATGTTGAGAAGCGCGATGCCCATGTTCAGGCAGCCTGCGTCCGATTGAGGATTCATCACGCAGGCGCGTTGGAAATGCCCGAGCGCATCGCTGAACTGGTGGCGCTCCATCAGCGCGATCCCGACATTGTTCTCGCGGATCGCGTCTGTGAATCCGACAGGCTGTGACGCCGGGGTCTTTGCAGTCGGCTTCGACGCCTGCGCCGGCTTCCTGGCCCCGGATTTCGCCGGGGCATGGTGCGTCTGCTGCTGGGCGACGGCTGCCAATCCGATCGCACATACGGCCGCACCGCACACTGCTCTCAGGTGGTTTGGACGGCGAAGCATCGCTAAGGTTTAGCGAGATGTCCGGCTTGGAGTCGTGTTTGCAAGACCCGCAGGATCGCGTCGCGCCCAATCATACCCACAATGTGCTGATCGGAGACGATCGGCATTTGGTTGATGTCTTCGGTTTGCATGCGCTCGAGGATACGCAAAGCAGGCTCTTCCGGCGCCGCCCTTTGGACCCGATCCATCGGCACCATCACAGCTTGAATCGATGTATTCGACCATTCTTCGCGCGGTACAGCCCGCGCGGAGTGCAGCGTGATCAGCCCCACCGGCGCGCCCGCGCCAGTCACGATGTGGCAGCGGCGGCCAGTCCTCAGCACTTCGTGAACGTATTCGTCGATCGACATGTCGCGGGTAACGGTCGGAATGTCGCGAACCATGATGTCCTCGGCGCGGACATCGCCCAGAGTGTCACGAATCGCCACCTGCGCGTAACTTTCGCGGGCGGCTTCCAGCAAGAACCAGCCGATAAACGCCATCCAAAGGCCGCCGACCCAGTTTCCTTCGAGCGCCTGCCACGCTCCAAAAGCGATCAGAATGTAGGCGAAAAAGCGGCCTGCCGTCGAGGCGATTTGCGTGGCCCGCATGAAGTTGCCGGTGATGCCCCAGGCGATCCCACGGAGGACGCGCCCTCCATCGAGTGGGAAGCCGGGAACCAGATTGAAGATAGCCAAGGCCAGATTGATCTCCCAAAGCCAGCGGGCCGCCGAAGTGACCATGTCACTCCCATGCACGAAGCGCCAGACGAGGAAGAAGCAGCCCGCTAGGAAAATGCTCGAAAGAGGCCCGGCAATCGCGATCGTGAACTCCTCCTTGGCGTTCGGAGGGTCACTTTCGATCCGGGAAAGTCCACCGAAGATAAACAGAGTGATCGAGGAAACCTTCAGGTGGTAACGCAGGGCCACGATGCTGTGGCTCAGCTCGTGGAAGACCACGGAAGCAAAGAAAAGGACGCTCGTGACGATGCCCAGAGTCCAATGCTGGGCGGCTGACCAGCCCGGGTGCGCGGATGTGAACTGCGTCCGCAGCGATAGAGTGATGAGCAGGAAGATTAGGAACCAGCTGGGATGCAGGTAGATCGGAATGCCGAAAACGCGTCCTAGCTGAAATCCGGTCTTTTGTTCCGCCTGGGGCATGGGCCACCAGACGAGATTCTAACAGAGCATTTCGCCGCCTACCATTTTCCACGCCGTGTTTGGCCTGCCACGCATTTTCGCGTCCGGCCGCGCGTAAGTGCTTGCGCAACATTATTCATTCCCTGGACGGCCAACTGCACTTCGTCGCGCCGACGGCACAGCAGAGTCAAGAGAGTGCCAGGCAGGTTGGAGGCGGCCATGGGCAATTTCATCGCATTCGCAGAAGTAGCGGGCACAATCATCGCAGCGTTGGGGTTGGCGCTGGCGCTGGAGTGGATCGGCCTCTACGGTCTTACGAGCATGATGCTCATCCGCCGCGCCAACGAGCAACGTGAACGGCGAGCCAACTAACGGCTCGCGCACGCGCGGGTGTGCGAGGAGGAAGTCATGCTTTTTTTGAAAATCACGCTTCTGGTGGTTTGCTTTGGTGCTCTGGCAGGTGCTGCAGGTCTGATTCTGTACGACATCTATCTGGCCTTTGAACTTGGCCGGCTTTTGCGTCGGGGCCAGCCGGATTCGGGCGATCAAACCGAAAAAGAGAAACCAGCTCCAGGCGTCATATTGCCACGGCCCAGGCGCCCGATCCGCTTCAGCACGGCGGGCAGGCTGGTGGCCGTGGGGGCTCTGGCGGGATTGCTCTCCGAAAGCATCCTTATTGTGCCGGACGGCCAGGCGGCCGTCCGGATCAGCCAGATCTCGGGAGTGCGCCCGGGAACGCTGTACGCCGGCACGCACTTGGTGGTTCCGCTGGTCCAGCATGCTGCTTTCTATGACGTGCGCGATCGTGTGTTTTCGACTGCCGCGCTCGATGTGCGAGGGCAGAAAACGGAAGTCCTGATCGTTCAGGCGAAGGAAGGGTTACAGGTTGGCCTGGCGGTCGCGGTGCGCTACCGGATCGACCCTTCGAAACTGAGTTACATCCAGACCAACTTGCCTCAGCCGGTTGATAGCGAGGTTGTCGCGCCGGTGGTGCTCAGCACTTTCCACGCACTCGCGCCGAATTACGTCGTGCGCGACGTTTTCTCGACCAAGCGAGAGGAATTTCGCTCGAAGGCGGCTGCAATGATCACGAGCCGGCTCGCTAGCGACGGAATCGTCGTGAAGGAAGTGCTACTCAAGGATGTCGACCTGCCGGCGCAGTACGCAGAAGGCCTGCAGGATTTGCTGCTCAAGGAGCAGGAAGACGATCGCACTTCGATCGACGCGGATAT
>Ga0335078_10005559_pt1 | contig 18620 bp, 14 predicted proteins | sample Lox_Sample_32_FD_206711 | JGI IMG/M metagenome (GOLD analysis project Ga0335078, IMG submission 206711) | Soil microbial communities from Loxahatchee National Wildlife Refuge, Florida, United States - Lox_Sample_3.2 | ecosystem: Environmental > Terrestrial > Soil > Wetlands | place: USA... | reverse complement strand
CATCGCGATCCTGACCGGCGGCAAGGCCATCACCGAAGATCTCGGCATCAAGCTGGAGAACGTCCAGATTGCCGACCTCGGTCAGTCCAAGAAGATCACCATCGACAAGGACAACACGACCATCGTCGAAGGCAAGGGCAAGGCTGGCGACATCGAAGGCCGGGTGAAGGAAATCCGCAGCCAGGTCGAGAAGACCACCAGCGACTACGACCGCGAGAAGTTGCAGGAGCGGCTGGCGAAGCTGGTTGGCGGCGTTGCCGTCATCAAGGTTGGCGCGGCCACCGAAACCGAAATGAAGGAGAAGAAGGCCCGCGTGGAAGACGCGATGCACGCCACCCGCGCTGCGGTGGAGGAAGGCATCGTCCCCGGCGGCGGCGTTGCGCTGATGCGCTGCGCTGATGCCATCGACGCGCTGAAGCTTGAGGGCGACGAGAAGATCGGCGCCAACATCGTGAAGCGCGCTCTGGAAGAGCCCCTGCGCCAGATCGTCGGCAACGCCGGCGAAGAGGGCGCGATTGTGGTCGGCAAGATCCGCGATCACAAGGAGCACAACTTCGGCTACAACGCGCAGACCAACGAGTTCGAAGACCTGGTCAAGGCCGGCGTCATCGATCCGACCAAGGTCGCGCGCACCGCACTGCTGAACGCAGGCTCCATCGCAGCCCTGATGCTCACCACGGAAGCTCTGGTCTCGGAGATTCCGGAAGAGAAGAAGGAACCGGCGATGCCCCACGGCGGCGGCATGGGCGGGATGTACTAAGAAGAAGCAATTAGCGATTAGCAATTAGCTAAAAGCTGGAACAAGCAAGAAACGGGTGCCCCACTCAAGCTGGGTTTGCTTGGGTGGGGACTTTTTGTGGGTCTCGTCGTGAGGAATCCTGCCAGTTGGCAATGGTTTGCTTCTATCGTGGTACCCGCAATCGCCGGCTTTGTAGGCGTTCTTGTCGGCGCGTGGCTATCCGATCGGCGCGAACGCGAGCAACGCCGCCACGCATTTGTGCAGCGTCAGCTGCAGGATCTCTACTCCCCTCTGCTTGGGCTGCGAAATGAGATCCGCGTGCGGAGTGAGATCCGCTGTCGCATTCACGACGCAGCGGACGGCGAATGGAGGCGACTCTGCGCGGAGGTGCGGCAAACGGCCGACCCGGTCGGCGGATTCGAGCGTCTTGAACACGATCGATCGCAAGACTTCAAAGCGTTGATCGAATACGACAACAAGCAACTGGCTGACGAACTCATCCCTGCATATCGGCGAATGCTCATCACATTTCGGGACAACCTATGGCTTGCTGAACCGGAGACCCGGCCGTTCTTCAACGAGCTGCTCGAATTCGTGGAAATATGGGAACGCTGGCTGGCGCATAGTCTGCCTCATGAAGTTGTGCAGACCCTAGGGCATTCAGAGGAGAGACTCTATCCATTCTATAAGCACCTCGAAGCGCAGCACGACGAGCTTAGGCGACTGCTCTCCGGCGCAGTCTAGTGGTGAAAATGCAGGTGCCTAGGTTTCTCGCCTTTCGAGACCTGGGGTGACAACCGACAACTGACTACTAGCAACCGTCCCCACGATGCTATCCTACTGAGCGACGCCTATGACCCAGCACGAAGAACTGCTGAAGAGAATATCGATTGATCCGAACGTCTGCTTCGGCAAGCCGTGCATTCGCGGGCATCGCATTTGGGTCCCCCTAATTCTCGACCTACTTTCCGAAGGCGCCACCGCCGCAGACATCATGAACGACTATCCGCAACTCGACGAAGCGGACATCAAGGCTTGCCTTGCTTATGGCGCTGAGATGTCCCGCGAGCGTTTCGTTGATGTCCCCTTGGAAGCCAAGCGTTGAGAATCAAGCTTAACGAGAAGTTGGGCAAGCAGATATTTTCTTGCCGACAACCGACCACTAACAGCACCCCATGCGGACGACTCGGAACTGGCCCTGAGGTTAGCTTATAATCGGCGCATGCTCAGCGATGAAGACAAGACTTGGATCAACCAACGGTTTGAGGAACACACGCGACTGTTCAACCAACGATTTGAGGAACAGACGCGACTGTTTCAACAAGCTCTGGAAAGGGTCGAAACCACTCTGCTGACCGAGTTTCATAAATGGGCCTCGCCTCAGGAGATGCGGCAACGCACCCATGCTGCTGCCATTCGCGCGCTTGACGCCGAAGTCGAATCCCTCTCCGACCGGCTCAAGAACCTGGAGCAGCGCTGATCGTAGATCATTCGCTGAACGCGCGTGTGCCTCACTCATTCGCAATTTTCGAATGAGTGGGCTTTCCGAGCGCTGGCAACCGGCAACTGACAACCGACAACTCTTTTCCCAAAACTTGCGCATATCCGGTCCGTAGTGCGACGATGTTGCCGCCCATGGAGGTGTCCCATGCTGCGCTCTTTCTGTCTAACCTTGATGCTTGCGGCCGCCGTTAGCTGTCCATTCACATCTCAGGCTGAAGAGAAGTTCACCACCGAACTCATCCCGCGCTCCGTACTCTTCGGCGCTCCCGAGCGCGCCGATGCCCAGATCTCGCCCGACGGCAAGCAACTCGGCTATCTGGCCCCCGTCAACGGCCTGCTCAACGTGTGGGTCCGCACGCTGGGCAAGGACGACGACCGCGCCGTCACCAACGACACCAAGCGCGGCATCCGCAATTTCACCTGGCAGTACGACAACCAGCACATCCTCTACACCCAGGACGTGGGCGGCGACGAGAACTGGCGTCTCTACCAGACCGACATCGCCAGCAAGCAGACCAAGGACCTGACGCCCTTCGAGAAGGTGCGCGTCGACATCGTCGCCTACGACTGGAAGACGCCCGACACGATCCTCTTCCAGAGCAATCAGCGCGACCCGAAGCTGTTCGACGTCTACAGCCTCGACCTGAAGTCCGGCAAGATCACGATGAACACGCAGAATCCCGGGGACGTCGAAACCTGGCATGCCGACAACGACCTGCAGGTACGCGCCGCGGACATCAACACGCCTGAGGGTGGCAAGATCATCCGCGTGCGCAACGACGCGAACTCGCCCTGGCGCGAGCTGATCAAATGGGGCCCCGACGAGACCTTCGGCACCGTCTTCGGTTTCACGCCGGATAACAAGGCCGTCTGGATCGGCACCAGCCTGAACGCCAACGCCGCACGCCTGTTGCAGGTGGATGTTGCCAGCGGCGCGCAGAAGGTCATCGCTTCCGACCCGACCTTCGACGTCTCGGACATCGTTACCCAGCCCAAGAGCAATGCGCTCGAGGCGGTAGCGTTCGTCAGGCAGCGCCTCGAGTATGACTTCGTCGACCCGAAGATCAAGGCCGATTTCGAGGCTCTGCACAAAGCGCGCCACGGCGACATTGTCGCGCTCTCGCGCAGCCTCGACGACAACCGCTGGGTCGTCACGTATACCAGCGACGACGCTCCGACGTATTTCTATCTCTACGATCGCCCCACCAAGCAGGCGACCGTACTGTTCAGCGCGCGCCCGGCGCTGGAGAAGTATCAACTCTCCAAGATGGAGCCCGTCGACTTCACCGCGCGCGACGGCATGAAGATTTACGGCTACGTGACGACTCCCGCGGGCATGACTCCGAAAAACCTGCCGGCGGTGCTGTTCGTCCACGGCGGTCCCTGGGGCCGCGATCAGTGGGGCTATAGCGGCTACGTGCAGTGGCTGGCGAATCGCGGCTATGCGGTGTTGCAGGTCAACTTCCGCGGCTCAACCGGCTTCGGCAAGCAGTACGTCAACGCCGGCGATCGCCAATGGGCCGGAACCATGCACACCGACCTGCTCGACGGCAAGGATTATCTGGTGAAGCGCGGCATCGCCGACCCGAAAAAGGTCTGCATCATGGGCGGCAGCTATGGCGGTTACGCGACCTTGGCGGGCCTGGCGTTCTCGCCCGAAGCCTTCGCCTGCGGCGTCGACATCGTCGGTCCGTCGAATCTCAATACGCTGCTGAAGAGCATCCCGCCGTACTGGTCAACGTTCGTCGCGGTCTTCCACAAGCGCATGGGCGACACGGAGCAATTCCTCAACACGCAATCGCCGCTATTCAAAGCCGACCAGATCAAGTCGCCGCTGCTGATCGGACAGGGCGCAAACGATCCCCGCGTGAACAAGCGAGAGAGCGACCAGATCGTCGCCGCCATGCGCAAGAACAACGAGCCGGTGGAGTATTACGTCTTCCCCGACGAGGGCCACGGCTTCGCCCGCCCGCCCAACAACGAGGCTTTCAACGCCGCCGCAGAGAACTTCCTGGCCAAGTACCTGGGCGGCCGCGCCGAGCCGCCAACGGCGGACGAAACCAAGCTGCTGGCCAGCGTGCAGCACTAGCGCGAACAAGGCCGCAGGATCTCGGGTGCCCCACTCATTCGCGGTTTTCGAATGAGTGGGTCTTCTCCAGTCAATGGCACTAACCTCGTCACCAGGTGTAATGCACGCTGTAAGTAACGTCCTGCTCGCCATCGGGCGGAATGTTCGCCGTGAACTCGACCGTGTGGCTGTCCTTCTTCACGTAAGCCACCGTCTTTGCCGTGATCGTCCAGTTGTCGCAGCGATACATGTGCTCGACAACCTGCACGGCGACCGCTTCCTTCTTGTGATTGCGCAGCTTGATCACGTAGGTCTCGTCGATCCAGCGTTGCGCGCCGTCGACGCGGAACGCCGCGCGGGTTCGCTCGGCAACGATGTCGAACGCGTTGCCGGTATACACCCGCAGCGTCTCGTCTTTCGGCGTGTGCTCAATCATGTTCTCGCCGATGAACTGCAACCGGCCATCGCTATCCCGCCGGTAGAAGCGCATGCGTCCGCGCGGCAGCGGCATGCCCAGATGATCCGCCTCCGAGTTGCGGAACTCGCGCATGATGTACACCTGCTTGTTGCTGGTCACGCCGATAGTCGGCTGCTGGAACTGATACTCCATGTTGCCGCGCAGATTCTCCGGCAGCGTGTAGCCCTCATAGATATACAGCCGCTTCGAAGGGATACCGTTCGCGCGAATGAACTCCACCTGCTTGGTTTCGCCACTCTCCAATGTTGACGGCCGCTGCAGGCTGTAGAGGTGATATTCGTCGAAGGCCGCTTCTGTGACCGCTGCGCCGACTAATGGCGCTGCGGCGGTCACTTCGAGAGACTTCGCTGCATTCCAGGCTTGCTGCGGCTTCAATTTGTTTACCTCGCCCGCCATCAGCTGCAGGCGCGCATTGTCGAAGGTATGGCCGCTGTGATTCTGCAACGTCACCCAGCCCACCATGTCCAGCAGGTCGCCGTTCTCCGGCGCAACCACGTTGTAGCTCGCCTCCCACGTCAGGCCGCCGGTCACGTAGCTGAGCTCGGCATTGAGCTGCGCGCTGCGATCCGACTGCAGCAGCCAGGTCAGTGAAGGCTTCAGCAACGATTCATACTGCAGCGCGGGAAAGATCGGCGTGCCGGGCAATCCGAACACGATCTTGCCGTCGAATTCAATGATCGTCTCGCCGTTATACCCGCAGTTGCCGCCATAGCAGCCGTTGCCGCCATACATCGCGCCGCCCGCGCGAATGATTTTTCCGCGAACAATCTGGCTCCCCGATTGAAATTCGATTTCCTTGCCCTCGTAGGCGCGCAGCAGGTTCTGCTGCGAGGCGATGTCGGTGCGGTAATTCTGCTCCAGGATGCTGAAGTGCAGCTTGCCCGCGGGATCGCGCAGCATCACCGAACTGGGCTCAAGGAACGAGGTGACGTCGCCGAAGCTGATGTCATTCACGCCCGCGTTCAGCTGCAGCGGGACATTCTGCCGAACCACGGCGAAGTCCTGGTTATAAATCGTGAGCGACGGCGCCGAATTCTGCTGGCACCATCCCATCGAAGCGAACAACAGAAAGACCACTGCCCAGCGTTGGTACATATCGGTCCTCCCGTGAGGGTTGATGTGGAGCGCAAGCGCTCAAGGGCGCTTCTAGCCGCGTCTCCAAAGCAGCCGGCTGCGCTCGTTCTCACTCGAAGAACGACAGCGATTCCGGAAATTGCAAAATATTATTCGGAAAGGTAGGAAACTGGATTGTGTTCTTACTGCCAGCCGACAGCTGACAACTGAGAACTGCCTTAGTGTTTGATCGCCCACATCACCCACGCAGCCACGATCACTCCGCCGATGAACAGCGCGAAGCAATAGGCTCCGTACTTGAACATATCGCGCGCGGTGTTGCGCTGGGTGATACCAAAGACCGTGGACGCGCAAAGCGCGAAGACAAGTGCGGCGTTGAAGTGTGAGAGTTCGAAAGTCATGGTTTCTTGCCGATCGCGATGTGGTGAGCGTCGACCGCTGCGATGATGTTCAGCAATCCGGCGACCACGATGTACTTCGTCCCGTAATCCGCCACCGCGCGATGAATGTTGCCGATGCCCCAATCCATCGCCCGCGCCGCAAAGTACAGCAGCCCCGATCCCAGATCGCCGATGAATCCCAGGATGTCGAGCAGGTCTCCGGTGTTGAACGAGTACACCTTGCCCTGCATACCCAGCCCGACGAAGAACATCACGAACACCGACGCCATCAGCAGGAAGCCGCGAATCCAGCGGCGTTGAATGAAGTGTCCCAAGCCGGGCAGGAACCATCCCGCCACCGGCGCGATGATCGCCATAGAATTTGTCTGCGCCGCATCCTTCCCGGAGCGCGACATGGTCGCTGAGTTTTGCGGGTTCGCCATCAGATCTGCACCAACTCCGTTTGGATCCGGCCGGTCACTTCGCCTTTGCCGCCGCGCACCATCATGTTTACTTCGCTGCGCACGCCGAACTCCGGCAGGTAAATTCCCGGCTCGACCGAGAAGCAGGTGTTGGGCAGGATTTCGCGATCGTCCTTGGTCTCCAGATTATCAAGATTCGCGCCGTTGCCGTGGATGTCGTTGGTGATCGAGTGGCCGGTGCGATGGATGAAGTACTTGCCCCAGCCCTTCGCGTCGATGAACGCGCGCACCGCCTGATCGACCTCCCAGCCATGAATCTTCTTCTTGGCGGCGAGCGTCTGCTGCACCTTCTGAATGCCCACGTCACGCGCGCCGCGGACCACATCGAAAACCTCGCGCTGCTTATCGCTGGGCGTGCCGATCACGCCCGTCCAGGTGATGTCGTAGTAGACGGAATTTTCCGGCTTGGCGGTACGCGCCCAGATGTCGAGCAGCACGAAGTCGCCCTGCTTAATCGGCGCGGAGTTCGCCGAACTCGGCTCGTAGTGCGGATCGCCGCTGTGCGCGTTCACGCTGACATTCGGCGGATCGCACGTCTCCAAGCCGTCACGCTGGAACGCTTCCATGATCCACTGCTGCATCTCGAACTCGTGTGTGCCGCCATTGCGCGCGCGCCGGCCGACTTCCTGGAAGAAGGCCGCCGTGATCTTGTCGACGCTATCGCGGGATTTGAAGTGCGACGCGATCTGCGCCTCAGTCAGCGTGGCTTCGAATCGCGCAACAAGATTAGCCGAGCTGACGATCTCCTTGCCGAAGCTGCGAATCAGCTCCAGCATTCCGGCGTCGACTAGCGAGATGTAAGGAATCTGATTATTCGGCGAGTACTGCATGGTGACGCGCTTGAACGGCTTGAGCATCGTCTCCAGGTTTTGCCACAACTCCTGCCACGCCGAGTACTCCATCTTGCTGCCCGGCAGTGAATCGAGATGATGGCTCTCGATGCGGTGATTCAGCTTCACCGGCTCGCCTTGCGCCGGGATCACGTAGAACCAGCGGCGCGTGACCAGCATGTTGGCCGGCAGGCCGAGCACGCGGTAAGCAATGGGATCGCGATGATGATGATCGTAGAAGAGCCAACACTCGTGGCCGCCATCGCGCAGCGCCGCTTGAATTTCTAAAAGATTCATTACGAATCCATTGTAAATGAACAAGCGATTTCACCACGGAGGCACGGAGAACACGGAGGAGAATGCCAGTTTAGAAGACCCAAGAAGAATTGCGCGCTTAGAAGATTGGAGACTCAGCGCCCCCGGGCGCGGCATAAGAAAGCCCACCGCTTCAGCGGTGGGTAAGCATTCCCACAATCAGCGAGTCCCCCGGGGACGGCACTCCCCCGCGCCTCCGCATGACAGTGAAAGGGTTTTGGCTCGAAGCTCGTGGCTCGCAGTACGCGGCTCTCTACCCACTGGCTGCTTTCGCGCGCGCCAACACTGTTTCCCGCACATCTTCCGGCAACGTCTCGCACGCCGTCCGCAGCACCAGTCGCGGCGCGCGCTCGCGGATCGTCATCAAATATCGCACAGTTATATGTGGATTAAACTTCGCCGCCTCGCGCAGCAGCCAGCCCAGTCCCTTCTGCACCATGTCATCCTCGTCGGCCAAGAGCATCTCGGTAATGCGCTGGACGTGATCGAAACTCTTATGCTGACGCGTGCTGTGAATCAGGCTGACCGCTGCCGCCCGCCGATGCCAACGCTTCTTCGACTTCGCCCAGCGCGGCGGCCGCGTCAGCAACGACTCGTCCCGCGCGATCATCGGCCCGAGCAGGTAGTGCACCAGCCCATCGTGATCGGCCCACGTGCTGACGCGGTCCAACCAGCTCTCGAAGATCTTGAACTCGCTCTTGCCGAACTCACTTACCACCGCCTGCAGCAGAAACACAGCGATTACCTTTTCCTCCAGCACGCGTCCGCGAAACAGTTCGTCCGCCACCTGCACCAGATATGCCAAGTCATGCTCCGCAAGGATCGTCCGCCGAAAGCGCACCGCGAGTTTGCGCAACTCGCCCGTATACCACCCGCGCGACTTGATCTCGTGCTTGAAGAAGCGCTGAACCTCTTCCGTGTGCGGCGCCGAGGCCCCGTCTTGCAGCACGCGCCGAATGTGCGCCGCGATGTATTCGGGATTCTTAGGCATAGATTTTGCGAAGGATGCCGAAGGCGCTTTGTCTGCGTCCCGCTGGCGGGACGACTCAGTTTAGCCCAGAGCCTGCCCTGAGCGGAGCCGAAGGGGCGAAGTCCTGGGTACGCTGGCCTTAAAGTCCCGGCAGGAACTTTGTCACGCTCCCGGATGCACCAGCATCCAGACGCCCAGCGCCAGAATGATGCAGGCCACGATCATCCGAAACGCGTTCTGCGGAATGCGCCGCAGCATCCACTTGCCCGAGAGCGTTCCGACGACAACGCCAATCGTCGCGATCGCCGCCGCCGGCCACTGTGCCACAATCTGATGCCACTGCAGCGCTGCGTACACCGGCATGCGAAACACGTCTACCAGCAGGGCAATTGCCGTCGCCGTGGCAACGAACGCATCGCGCTGCAGCCCAAAACCCTGCAGCGCCGCCGAGCGAATTCCTCCCTGATTGCCGACGAGGCCGCCGAACATCCCCGAGAGCGCTCCAGCGACCCACGCCGTGCGCCTGCCGAAGCGCATTCGCGCAGCCAGTCCCGTGATGCCCATGACTCCCGCGAACACCAGCAGCACTCCCAGCACGTAACCTAGGACGACGCTGCGCAGCCAGATGTGCAGCAGCGCGCCGACAAGCCCGCCGGCCGCGCTGGTGATGCCGAAGCTCCACAGCACGTGCCGGTCGACGTGCTCGCGAATCACCGCGAAGCGCAGCGCCGTCCCGATGAAGTGTGGAATCGAAACAATCGCGACGGCCAGCTTCGTCCCAATCGACGCGGCCAGCAGCGGCGTCAGAATGCTGCCGATACCAAAGCCGGAGATCGCCGCGATCGCCCCGGCAACAATTCCCGCCAGCGTCAGCAGCAACGTGTGATTCATGATCAGAGAAGAGCTCAAGAAAGATGAGCCGAGGGAGACGGAGTTACAGTAATCCTGTCCCGCCGTGCGGGACAGCTCAGTTTAGCCCAGGACGAAGTCCCGGGTAGTCCCGATAGACGAAGATCCGGTCCTGGTAGGGACAGCCGAAAGGGAAGATAATGTCCTCTTTTCCACGCCTTCCACAGACCGCAGCCGCTGCCGCGAACGCATAAAATAGAAGTAGCGATGCCTCAACCCGAATTCGTCCATCTTCACCTTCACACCGACTACTCCATGCTCGACGGCGCCTGCGAGATCGAGCGCCTGGTCGGCCGCGTGAAGGAACTCGGCATGCCCGCGGTCGCCATGACCGACCACGGCAACATCTTCGGAGCCGTGAACTTCGTCAACGCCGCCAAAGACGCGGGCGTCAAGCCTATCCTCGGTTGCGAGCTGTACATCTCGAAGAAGGAAGACCATCGCGCCGCGCCCGAGGGTGACAGCTACAACCACCTCATCGTGCTGGCCGAGAACGATCTCGGCTATCGCAACCTGGTGAAGATCGTCTCCGAGGCTTCCCTGCACGGCTTCTATTACAAGCCGCGCGTCAGCAAGAAATTTCTCGCCGAGCATTCGCAGGGGCTGATCGCTCTTTCCGCATGTCTGAAGGGCGAGGTCGCCGAGAATCTCGTCGAAGGCAAGTACGAGCAGGCGCGCGAGGCCGCCTCCACCTTCACCGACATCTTCGGCAAAGGCAACTTCTATCTCGAAATTCAGGACCAGGGCGTTCCCGACGAGCAGCGCATTCAGGCGAATCTGCTGAAGCTCGAAGAAGATCTCGGTCTGCCGCTGGTCGCTACCAACGACAGCCACTATCTCTGCGAGGAAGACGCGCACGCGCAGGACGTGATGGTCTGCATCCAGACCGGCAAATCGATCAACGACACCAACCGGCTGAAGTTCCACGGCAATCAGTTTTTCGTGAAGAGTGCGGCCGAGATGGCGAAGGTCTTCCAGGGCTACGAACGCGTGCTGGCGCGCACCATGGAAATAGCCGAGCGCTGCAACGTGCGTCTGGAAAAAGTCAAAGATCCGTTTCCGCAGTTCGTCGTGCCCGACGGCTACACGCTGCCGGATTACTTCGAGCACGTCACGCGAGAGGGCTTTGCCAGACGGCTGAACATCTTGCGCGAATTGCAGACGATGAGCCGGCTGAAGCACTCGCTGGAAGACTACGAGAAGCGCCTGACGCGCGAGATCGGCATCATCCGTCAGATGCAGTTCTCTGGATACTTCCTCATCGTCTGGGATTTCATCCGCTACGCCAAGGAACGCAGCATTCCCGTGGGCCCGGGCCGCGGGTCGGCCGCTGGCTCGCTGGTCGCCTACGCGCTCTCCATCACCGATATTGATCCGCTGCAGAACGAGCTGCTGTTCGAGCGCTTCCTCAATCCCGAGCGCATCAGCATGCCCGACATCGACATCGACTTCTGCATGAATCGCCGCGGCGAGGTCATCGAGTACGTCACGCAGAAGTACGGCCGCGATCAGGTGGCGCAGATCATCACCTTCGGCACCATGGCCACCAAGGCCGCGATGAAAGACTCCGGGCGTGCGATGGACATCCCGTACGCCGAAGTTGATCGCATCGTGAAGATGGTGCCGCCGACGTTGAATATCACCATCGATCAGGCGCTCAAGGATTCGCCGCCGCTGGCCAGCGCTTATGAAAACGAGCCGCAGACGAAAGAACTGATCGACACGGCGAAGAAGCTGGAAGGTCTGGTTCGCAACGCGGGAGTACATGCTGCCGGCGTTGTCATCGCGCCACAGCCGCTGACCGAGCTCGTCCCGCTGCATCGCACCAAGAACGACGAAATCGTCACCGCCTACGACATGAAGGCGGTCGAGAAGCTGGGCCTGCTGAAGATGGACTTTCTCGGGCTCACCACGCTCACCATCATCGACGACGCGCTGCGGCTGATCGAGCAGACTCGCGGCGAGCGGGTTGATCTGGAGAAGCTCGCGCTCGATGACCAGGTGACGTACGAAAAGGTCTTCCACACCGGATTGACGTCGGGCGTCTTCCAGTTTGAATCGCACGGCATGCGCGACGTGCTGCGGCGCTACAAGCCGACGGTCGTCGAGGACCTCACGGCATTGAACGCGCTCTATCGTCCCGGCCCGATCCAGGGCGGCATGATCGAGGACTTCATCGAGCGCAAGTGGGGACGGAAGAAAGTCGAATACGAACTGCCCGAGCTGGAGCCAATCCTGAAAGAGACGCTGGGCGTCATTGTCTATCAGGAGCAGGTCATGCAGATTGCCAATCGGCTCGCCGGCTATTCGCTGGGTGACGCCGATTTGCTGCGCCGCGCCATGGGCAAGAAAGATCCCGAAGCCATGGCCAAGCAGCGCGAGCGCTTCGTGCGTGGCGCAACCGAACACGGCTTCAACGCCAGGAAAGTCGAGAAGCTGTTTGATCTGATGGAGCAGTTCGCCGGTTACGGCTTCAACAAGTCGCATTCGGCGGCGTACGCGCTGCTGGCGTACCAGACGGCGTATCTCAAGACGCACTATCCGGTCGAGTTCATGGCCGCGCTGCTGACCTCGGTTTCCGGCAGCACCGACGATGTCGTCAAGTACATCAATGAGTGTCGCGAGATGGGCATTCCCGTCGAGCCGCCAGACATCAACGTGAGCGACGCCTACTTCACGCCGCACGGCGAAGCCATTCGCTTCGGTTTGGCAGCGGTGAAAAATGTCGGCCACAACGCGATCGAATCCATCGTCGCCGGGCGCAAGAAGGACGGTGCATTCCGATCGTTCTATCAGTTCTGCGAAAAGGTCGATCTGCATCTTCTCAACAAGCGCGTGGTCGAATCGCTGATCAAGAGCGGCGCGATGGATGCGCTCGGTCGCCGCGCGCAATTGATGGCGGTGGTCGATAACGCTATGGAGCATGCGGCGAAAGAGCAGAGAGACGCTGCGCTCGGCCAGCACGGCCTCTTCGGCGTCTTCCAGGAGGATGAGTCGAACCACGCTGCCGAGAAGCCGTTGCCCAATACGCCTGATTGGGATGAGCATCAGCGGCTCGGATTCGAAAAAGAGATCCTGGGCTTCTTCATCACCGGACATCCACTGGAAAAGTATCAGGACAAGCTCGCCGACTTCCACGCGCTCTCAACTAGCGATATTGCTGAGCTGAAATCTTCAACCGGCAAGGATGAAATCCTGATCGGCGGCATTCTAAAAGGCATCCGCGTCGCCAAGTCGAAGAAGGGCGATCTGTACGCGCAGGGCCAGCTTGAAGACATGAACGGTTCGGTCGACATACTCTGCTTCGCCGAACCGTATCGCCGGCTTGCCGATCGGCTGAAGCTGACTGTCCCGGTGCTCGTCAAGGGCGGCGTGCGAGTCGAGGAAGGCTCGAATCCCAAACTCATGATCGGCGACATCACGCCGCTGGAGGACGCGCAGCCCAAGCTGCCCACGCACCTGCGCATCAAGGTTCCGCTGGAAAGCGCTTCCACGGCCACGATTGACGATCTGCAGACCCTTTGCCGCGAGCGCAAAGGCGAGGCGCGCGTGCTCTTCGATCTGGAGCGCAAGGGCGACTTCACCGTGGTGATGGAGGCGGAGGGCTATAATGTTTTGCCGGACCGGGCATTCATCAGCCGCGTGGAAGAGTTGTGCGGGCGCGGCAGTGTGCGCGTCATCGATTGATTGCCGTCTTGTCAGAGTTTGTTCACCACGGAGGCACGGAGTTTCTTATATTTATTTTGACTCCGTGTCCTCCGTGCCTCCGTGGTGAAAACAAGCTTTTTTCGACTGAATCATCGTGGCCGAGGAACCCCAACTTACGCCTGCGCAGTCCGGAATGTTGTCCGCATTGGACTTCTGGATTTACGCGGCCGAGGCGATGTTCCGGGCCGCGAACAAGCAAAACGACCCCAATATGGAAGCTGCTTCCAAAGCGCAAGAAGAACTCCAGCGAATTGAAGAACAAATTCAGCAACTGCATGCCGCCGCCGGCAACAATCAGGAGGCGCAGAAGCAGTTGCTGGCACTGCACGAGCGCGTCGAGTCGCTCAAGCGGCAGATGTCGGGCGAGCTGACCGCGTGGGAGCGCACCGAGCTGGCGCGCCATCCCAATCGGCCCTATCCGCTCGACTACATCGAACGCATTTTTCCCAACTTCAGCGAGATTCATGGCGACCGCAGCTTCGGCGACGATGCCGCCATGATCTGCGGCATGGCCCGGCTGCGCGGCGGACGGGAAGTGCTGGTGCTGGGCACGCAGAAAGGCCGCGACACCAAGCAGCGGGTCTATCGCAACTTCGGCCAGCCCAATCCCGAGGGCTACCGCAAGGCGCTGCGTGCAATGCAGTTCGCCGAGAAGTGGCGGCGGCCGATCATCTCGCTGGTCGACGTCGTTGGCGCGTATCCCGGACTGGGCGCGGAAGAGCGCGGACAGGCCGAAGCCATCGCCCACAACCTGCGCGAGATGGCGCGGCTGGGTGTTCCGTTCATCGCGATCATCACCGGCGAAGGCGGCAGCGGCGGGGCGCTGGCGATTGCTGTCGCCGATCGCGTGCTGATGATGGAGAACAGCATCTACTCGGTGATCTCGCCGGAGGGCTGCGCTTCGATTATGTGGCGCGATGCCGGCAAGAAAGATGTCGCCGCACAGGCGCTGCACATTACCGCGAAGGATATTCTGCAGCTTGGCATCTGCGACGAAGTGATCCCCGAGCCGCCCGGTGGAGCGCAGCACGATTACGACGCCGCAGCCAACGCTCTGGCCGAGGCCGTCGAGAAGCATCTGTCTGTTCTGGAGAAGCTGCCGGTTGATCAGCTTCTGAAGGCCCGCTACGACAAGTTCCGCAACATGGCGCAATACTTCGCGATCGAGAGTGCGCCGGCATAGGCTTTCCGGCTACTGGATCTTCTTCGGGGAAACGGCGTCCAGGCTCTTCGCCACCGCATCCGCCACAATCGCGTTTCCCGCACGCGAATAATGCTCATCGCCGAAGATGAAGTCCTGCATATACCAGCATCCCGGCTCGCCTGCCGGGCACCCATTTTTCACCGCAAAGAACTCTGGAAAGACCGAGATGAAACGCTTGCACTTGCCGTTACACCAGTCGCGCCACATTGTCACCTGCCGCGAATCGACCTTGTCATGCGCAATCTGTGCCGGCCACGGATAAACCACCACGCTGACAGGAATGCCGCGCTGCTGCAGCTCCTTCCATAGCGTCGTCATCTTCGATTCTTCCTTCCGCAGCCCCGCTTCCAACCCCAGCGGCGCATATCCGATCTCGTAAGGCCCGCTGTCGGAGACCGGACGATAGGTCCACGCCGACCGCTCCAGATCGAAGAGCTGGCCATGTCCCACATTGAGGGAGTAGACACCGTGCTTCACTGCGAGCCGCTCAAGATAGCTAACAATGCTGTTAGTAATGAGCAGATGCTGCGTGGTGAACTCTCGCAGATTGGTCCACAGGCCGCCGTTATGAACGATTTGCGTCGGCCCGTCGAGCGCGCCCATCGGGTTCTTGTCCTGATAGAACGCAGCTTCGTCCTGTGCGTCCGAGATATCGATGAAGACGATGACTTCGTCGAACTTCACGCCCTTCTCGATCAATTGCCGCGCCACGTTGAGGTAGTTTGACGGAGCGTAGCTCTCGATGCCAGCGTTGAGAAACTCGTATTGCGGAAATCGTGCAGCGATCTGGCCAACGTAGGTATCAGCCCACGCACTCATTCCTTCGGTGAACGAATCGCCCAGCAGCAGAATGCGCGGCGCTGTGGTAACGGGCGGAACCTGCCGCACCGCTTGATCGCGAAACCCCAGATTGTTGGTTGCGAAAGGGTAGGAACCCTTGCCCCAATGCCGCTCGCAGGTGCAATCCGGTTGTAGCGAATGATGCCGCACCGGATCGGACTTGAAACAGGTTGCTTGCGCGCTCGTGTCCGGACGCGAGCGCAGGACGAATGCGCTGTAAGCGGCGTCGAGCAGCAGGAAAAGAACCGTACAGATTGCAAGTGAGAAAGGAAGAAGCAAAACGCGCGGCGGCCGCGTCTGCGGGTTCTGTTGTGGAGGAGGATCAGTCTGCGAAGACTTCACCGCACCGGGTTCCAAACAAGTTCCTTCCCAAGAAGAAGCTGTCATCCGTGCGTCTTCAGGTTACACGGCGCCTTGCAATGCGATCAAGGTATGCGGTTATATCGCGTCGAACCGCAACGACTTGTCAAAGCGGCTCGGATGTCGACTAAAACCTGGCTGCTGACGGCTGATAGCCGACAACTGGTAGCTCGTTCTACCGCAGCTCCTCCATGCACTCTTCCAGCGCCGCGCGCGAGGGCCGGGTGACGCTCTCGGGCAGCGAAGCCAGCGGCCGATCGGTCATGTTGATCATGTCGATGAAGTTCGGTGCGGTCGTGTTCACGTACAGCACGCCGGTGAGGACCTCATCGGCATCGTGCGATTCAATCAGCCGCTTTACGGCTCCGACTTTGTCCGTCGGATCGTAATCGTGTTCCAGCTTGCGCAGGCGCAGCGACGATCCGTCGTGCATGGTGACGTTCAGGCTTGACCCCTCTTCGTAATCGACGGCGATATCGTGGAAGTGCGGCACGAAGTCCATATCATGCAGGGGCTCTTCGTGATCCTTCATGAACTTGTAGGACTTGGTCGAGCCTTCGTGGTCGTTGAACGTGGTGCAGGGCGAGATCACATCCAGCATCACCGTGCCGCGATGCGATAGCGCCGCCTTCAACATGGTATGCAGCTGTCGCTTGTCGCCGGAGAACGAGCGTCCCACGAAGGTTGCGCCCAGCAGGATCGCCAAGGCGCAAGTGTCAATCGCGGGCAGATCGTTGATCACCCCCGTCTTCAGCTTCGAGCCAATGTCGGCCGTCGCGGAAAATTGTCCCTTGGTCAGGCCGTAAACACCGTTGTCTTCGATGATGTAGACGATGGGCAAATTGCGCCGCATCAGGTGAACGAACTGGCCCATGCCGATCGACGCGGTGTCGCCGTCGCCGCTGACGCCAATCGCCACTACCTTGGAATTCGCCAGCACTGCGCCGGTGGCCACCGAGGGCATGCGTCCGTGCACGGAATTGAAGCTGTGCGAGCGGCCCATGAAGTAGGCCGGCGTCTTCGACGAGCAACCGATGCCCGACATCTTGATGACGCGCTCGGGCGCGATGCCCATCTCGTAGAACGCGTCGATGATGCGCTCGGAGATCGCGTTGTGTCCGCAGCCGGCGCACAGCGTGCTCTTGCCGCCGCGATAGTCGAGCACGGTCAGCCCGATGCGATTGGTTTTTGGTTGCGGCGTCGCGGTTGGCGTGGTCGCCATTTACTTGCCCTCCTGGGAAATGATCTCGTCGGTAACGGAGCGCGCGTCGACCGGCAGTCCGTTGTAGTGGCGCACGCTGCGCAGCCTGGCGATGTCGGGGACCGCGATGTCGAGCTTCAGCAGCTCCATCATCTGGCCGTCGCGATTCTGATCGACAACGTAAACGCGCTTGTGCGCGGCGATGAACTCATGTGTCTCGCGCGTGAACGGATAGGCGCGCAGCCGCAGATAATCGGCCTTCACGCCGTACTCCGACTGCAGCTGATCGAGCGCCTCGACCAGTGCGTGATGCGAGGTGCCATAGGCAATGATCCCGATCTCGTGGCCTTCGTTGCGAACTAACTCCGGCCGCGGGACGAGCGTGCGCGCCGTCTCAAACTTCCGCGCCAGCCGATCCATGTTGTTGGCATAATCGTCGGGACGCTCGCTGTATTGCCCTTTCTCGTTGTGGCCGCTGCCGCGCGCGAACCACGCAGCGTTGGCATGATCGGTTCCCGGCAACGTGCGATAGGGGATCGCATCGCCGTCAACGTCCTTGTAGCGTGAGAATCCACCGAGGCGTTCGAGGTCTTCGGCCGACAGCACCTTGCCGCGTTTCTGCGGCTTGTCGGGATACGGAAACGGCGCCGACATCCAGTTGTTCATGCCGAGATCGAGATCCGACATGACGAAAACCGGTGACTGCAGCTGCTCCGCGAGATCGAAGGCGTCGCTCGCCATGGAGAAACATTCCGCAGGCGTGGCGGGAATCAGCATGGGGTGCTTGGTGTCGCCGTGCGAGAGCCGCGCTACGAACGAGATGTCGCCCTGAGCCGTGCGCGTCGGCAATCCCGTCGACGGGCCCACGCGCTGGATGTCCCAGATCACGCCGGGGAGCTCGACGTAGTAGCCGAGGCCGGCGAACTCCGACATTAGCGAAATGCCCGGACCGGCGGTCGCAGTCATGGAGCGCGCTCCCGCCCATCCCGCGCCCAGAACCATGCCGATCGCAGCCAACTCGTCTTCGGCCTGAACGATGGCGAACGTTGCTTTGCCATCCGGGCCGATGCGGTAGGCCTTCATGTATTCGATCAGGCTCTCGACCAGCGACGACGACGGCGTGATCGGATACCACGTCACCACCGTGACTCCGGCAAACATCGCGCCCATGGCGGCCGCCGAGTTGCCGTCGATGATGATCTTGCCGGTGTTCTCGTTCATGCGCTCGATGAGGAAAGGGTCAGCTTTGGTCAGCGAAGTCGCTGCGTGTTCGTAGCCGGCCTTGGCGGCATTCCAGTTCAGCTCCGCAGCTTTCACCTTCTTCGCGAACTGCCGGCGCAGCGCCTTCTCGACTTCGGCCATGTCGAGGTTCAGCAGCTGGGCCACCACCCCGACGTAAACCATGTTCTTGACCAGCTTGCGCAGCTTCGACTCGGGGCAGACGGCCGCGGTGATCTTGTCGTACGGAACGGGATAGAAGACCAGGTCGGAGCGCAGTTCGTTCAGCTTCAGTGGCTCGTCATAGAGCGCAACCGCGCCGGGCGCCAGCGAGAGCACAT
>Ga0335078_10005558_pt1 | contig 18620 bp, 14 predicted proteins | sample Lox_Sample_32_FD_206711 | JGI IMG/M metagenome (GOLD analysis project Ga0335078, IMG submission 206711) | Soil microbial communities from Loxahatchee National Wildlife Refuge, Florida, United States - Lox_Sample_3.2 | ecosystem: Environmental > Terrestrial > Soil > Wetlands | place: USA... | reverse complement strand
AGCTCGAGATGCCCGCCAGAGAGGATCGACAATCCCAGGCACTGCACGTCCTCGGTGACCGCGGCGGTCACGATCTGCTCGGGCGTGAGCCGGATGCCCTGGTAGATCACCTCGAACCCGGCGTCACGGGCCCGGACGGCAATCTGCTCGGCGCCGTTGGAATGCCCGTCCAGGCCGGGCTTGCCGACCAGCAGGCGCAGCCGTCCCAGGCCCAGGTCCGCCGCGGTGGCGGCGACCGCCAGCCGGACCGCGGCCAGCTCGGTGCCCGGCCCGGCGGCGGCCGTCACCGGGGCGCCGCTCACCCCGGTGGGTGCCCGGTACTCACCGAACACCTCCCGCAGCGCCGACGCCCATTCGCCGCTGGTGACGCCCGCCCGTGCGCAGGCCAGCGTCGCCGTCATCAGGTTGACCTCCTGCTGCGCGGCGTCGGCTTTCAGGCGGCGCAGCGCGGTGCGCACCTCGGCGGCGTCGCGCTGCCTGCGCCACCGGTCCAGATCGGCCAGCACGGCCTGCTCGGATGCTGGATCGACTCGCTGGACCGCGGCCTCCAGGTCCGCGGTGAGCGGGCTGGGCTCGGTGGCCGTGAAACTGTTGACACCGACGATCTGGTCCGCGCCGGATTCGATGCGGCCGCGCCGGTCCGCGTGCGACGCGACGAGCTGGGCTTTCAGGTAGCCGGACTCGACTGCCGCTATCGCCCCGCCCATCTCGAGGACCCGGGCGATCTCCGCCTCCGCGCCGGCCAGCAGTTCCGCCGTCTTGGCCGCCACCACCGGCGAGCCGTCGAACAGGTCGCCGTATTCCAGCAGGTCCGACTCGTACGCCAGGACCTGCTGGATGCGCAGGCTCCATTGCTGGTCCCAGGGCCGCGGCAAGCCGAGCGCCTCGTTCCAGGCGGGCAGTTGCACCGCCCGGGCCCGGGCATCCCTGGACAGGGTGACGGCCAGCATCTCGAGGACGATCCGCTGGATGTTGTTCTCCGGCTGTGCCTCGGTCAGCCCGAGCGAGTTGACCTGCACGCCGTAGCGGAAGCGGCGGCAGACGGGGTCGGTGATGCCGTACCGCTGCTGCGTGATCTTGTCCCAGAGCCGGGAGAAGGCCCGCATCTTGCACATCTCCTCGACGAACCGGACGCCCGCATTAACGAAGAACGAGATCCGCGCGACGACCTCGCTCATCCGTTCCGCAGGGATCTGCCCGGACTCCCGGACGGCGTCCAGGATGGCGATCGCCGTGCACATCGCGTACGCGATCTCCTGCACCGGGGTGGCCCCGGCCTCCTGGAGGTGGTAGCTGCACACGTTGATCGGGTTCCACTTGGGCATGCGGGTGACCGTGTAGGCGATGACGTCCGTGGTCAGCCGCACCGACGGGCCGGGCGGGAAGACGTACGTCCCGCGGGAGAGGTATTCCTTGATGATGTCGTTCTGGATGGTGCCGGTGAGCCCGGCGATGCCGGCCCCCTGCTCGCCGGCCACCACCTGGTAGAGCGCCAGCAGCCACATGGCCGTGGCATTGATCGTCATCGAGGTGTTGGTCTGCTCCAGCGGGATGCCGTCAAACAGGGCCCGCATGTCACCCAGGTGCCCGACCGGGACGCCGACCCGGCCCACCTCACCACGGGCGAGTATGTGGTCGGCGTCGTATCCGGTCTGGGTGGGCAGGTCGAACGCCACCGACAGGCCCGTCTGCCCCTTGGCCAGGTTGCGCCGGTAGAGCGCGTTGGACTCCGCCGCCGTGGAGTGCCCGGCGTAGGTCCGCATCAGCCAGGGGCGCTCCCGCGCGGGCGGCGGGTGCGGCACGTCCGGACCGGTCATGACGGTCCTCACACGTTCCGGAACCGGTTGATCTCAGCCAGGTGCTTGTCGCGCAGTTCGTGATCGCGGACGCCCAGCCCTTCGTACGGGGACAGGCACAGCACACCGACCTTGCCGTGGTGCAGGTTCTGGTGCACGTCGCACGCGGCCTGACTGGCCTCCTCCAGCGGGTACACCTTCGACATGGTCGGATGGATCATGCCCTTTGAGATCAGCCGGTTGGCCTGCCACGCCTCGCGGTAGTTGGCGAAGTGCGAGCCGATAATGCGCTTGAGGCTCATCCACAGGTAGCGGTTGTCGTACTCGTGCATGAACCCGGAGGTAGACGCGCAGGTCACCACCGTACCGCCACGGCGGGTCACGTAGACCGAGGCGCCGAACGTCTCCCGGCCCGGGTGCTCGAAGACGATGTCCACGTCCTCACCGCCGGTCAGCTCGCGGATCCGGGCGCCGAACCGCTTCCATTCCTTGGGGTCCTGGGTCCGCTCGTCCTTCCAGAACTTGTAGCCCTCGGCCGACCGGTCGATGATCAGCTCCGCACCCAGCGACCGGCACAGCTCCGCCTTGGCCGGGCTGGACACGACGCACACCGGGATGGCGCCGCCGGCCAGCGCGTACTGGGTGGCGTAGGCGCCGAGGCCGCCGCTGGCCCCCCAGATCAGCACGTTGTCGCCCTGGCGCATGCCCGCACCGTTGTGCGAGACGAGCTGCCGGAACGCGGTCGAGTTCACCAGGCCCGGCGTGGCGGCCTCTTCCCAGGTCAGGTGCTTGGGCTTGGGCATCAGCTGGTTGGTCTTGACCAGGGCCAGCTCGGCCAGGCCGCCGAAGTTGGTCTCGAAACCCCAGATCCGCTGCTCGGGATCGAGCATCGTGTCGTTGTGCCCGTCAGCGCTTTCCAGCTCGACCGACAAGCAGTGCGCCACGACTTCCTCGCCCGGCTTCCAGATATTCACCCCGGGGCCGGTCTTCAGCACCACGCCCGCGAGGTCGGAGCCCACGATGTGGTACGGCAGATCGTGCCGCGAGGTGAGCTGGGAGAGTTTCCCGTAGCGGCGCAGGAACGCGAACGTGGACACCGGGGAGAAGATGGAGCTCCACACGGTGTTGTAGTTGACCGCGCTGGCCATCACCGCGATGACCGCCTCCCCCCAGGCAGGCTCGGGGACGGGCACCTCGTCCAGGTGCAGGGACTTGCGCGGGTCCCGGTCCCGGGGGGCGAGGCCATCGAACATGTGCTCCTCGTCCCGGTGCAGGGTGATTGCCCGGTAGGAATCCGGCAGCGGGAGCGCGGCGAAATCCGCGCCCTGGGTCTCGGAGTTGAGGATGGTGTCAAGGATCTCTTTCACAGCTGCCTCCTGGGCAGATCAGGCCTGCGTGCCGGACGCAGGTCTCCGGGGGAGCTGGGAGCTGCAGCTGAGTAACAATGAACTTGTTGATCCAGGCTGTTGCAGCGATCCACATCCAGTCGCTGCCCCCTCGCGGCCTGTTACTACCGTCGCAGGTCTATCCGCAACTGTCTATTGAAAGTTTTGCTCAGATTGTTAAGTAAAACATTGAGATTCTGCGCTGCGCTCCAGCTATCGGGCCCAGCGCTGGCCGGTGTCAGTCCCGGCGCAGTACCTGGATGGACTGGCTGGGCACGCTGACCACGTCGCCCGCTTTGATCACACTCATGTCCGGGGCTGAGCCCAGCGGTGCCGCTGTGTCGAGAACCCGTGACCACAGCACGCCATACCGCGGTGGCGGGACCGTGACCCGCACGTCCTGGTCACTGGGATTGAACAGCAGCAGGAACGAATCGTCGCTGACCGGTTCACCGCGCCGGTCCGGGGCCCTGATCTCGTCGCCGTTCAGGAACACAGTGAGTGACCCGCCCCGGCCGGCCGACCAGTCGGCGTCGGTCATCTCCTGGCCGCCGGAGGTCAGCCATGCGATGTCCCCCAGCGGGGCACGGGCTCCCCGGATGGCCCGGCCGGTGAAGAAGCCGCGGCGCCGGAACACGGGATGGCCCGCGCGGAACTTGATGAGCTGCTGGGTGAACTCCAGCAGCGCCTGGTTTCTCCCCGCCGCAACCAGCCGGGCGGGCCGGGCCGGCCTGCTCGCCGCGGTGCGCCCAGCCGAGCTCGGCCAGTGCACCCACGAGATCTCGTTGTCCTGGCAGTACGCATTGTTGTTACCCTGCTGGGTGCGGCCCATCTCATCCCCGGCGAGGAGCATCGGAATTCCCTGCGACAGGAACAATGTGACCAGGAAGTTGCGTTTCTGCCGCTCCCGCAAAGCTATGATGGCACGGTTATTGGTGGGGCCTTCCGCACCGCAATTCCAGGACCGGTTGTCATCGCTGCCATCCCGGTTGCCCTCGCCGTTCGCCTCGTTATGCTTGCCCGCATAAGAAACCAGGTCGTCCAGGGTGAAGCCATCGTGGCAGGTGACAAAGTTGACTGAAGCTGCTGGGCGCCTCCGGTCGGCGGCGTAGAGGTCGCTGGAGCCGGCCAGCCGGGAGGCGAACTCCGGCACTTTTGGCTGGCCCCGCCAGAAATCCCGGACCGTGTCCCGGTACTTGCCGTTCCACTCGGTCCACAGCGGCGGGAATTTGCCGACCTGATAACCGCCCTCGCCGACGTCCCAGGGCTCGGCAATGAGCTTGACCTGAGATACCACGGGATCCTGCTGGACCAGGTCAAAGAAGGCCGCCAGGCGGTCCACCTCGTGGAACTGCCGGGCGAGCGCCGCGGCCAGGTCGAACCTGAACCCGTCCACATGCATCTCGACCACCCAGTACCGCAGCGAATCCATGATCATCTGAAGCACGTTCGGGTGCCTCACCAGCAGGCTGTTCCCCGTGCCCGTCGTGTCCAGGCAAAGCCGCCGGTCCTCGTCCACCAGCCGGTAGTAGGCGGCGTTGTCAATACCCCGGAGCGACAGGGTCGGGCCCAGATGGTCCCCCTCGGCCGTGTGGTTGTAAACAACGTCGAGGATGACCTCGATCCGGGCCTCGTGCAGCGCCCGTACCATCGATTTGAACTCGGTAACCTGCTCACCGCGGGTGCCACTGGCGCTGTAGGCGTCGTGCGGGGCGAAGAATCCAATGGTGTTGTAACCCCAGTAATTGGCCAGCCCATTCGACGCCAGGACACGATCCGACACAAACTGGTGGACTGGCATGAGCTCAACCGCCGTGACCCCGAGCTCCTGCAGATGGCGGATGATCGCTGGATGGGCCAGCCCCTCATAGGTACCGCGCAGTTCCGCTGGTATCCCAGGATGCAGCATGGTGAGACCACGCACGTGTGCTTCGTAGATCACGGACTCGTGGTAGGGAGTCCGGGGCGGCCGGTCGACGTTCCAGTCGAAGTACGGATTGACCACCACTGACCGCGGCACATACGGTGCTGAGTCGCTGTGACTGCGGCGGCCCAGCTGCCCGGGACGGTGCGCGTACACGGCCGGATCCCAGCGGACTCCGCCCTCGATGGCCTTGGCGTAGGGATCAAGCAGCAGTTTGGCTGGGTTGCAGCGCTGCCCTCGCGCCGGGTCATAAGGGCCGTGGACGCGGTACCCGTACCGCTGGCCCGGCCGGACACCGGTCAGGTACGCGTGCCAGATGAACCCATCTACCTCACCTAACGGCACCCGGGTTTCCACCCCTGCTTCGTCGAACAGGCACAGTTCTACGTGCTCCGCCACTTCGGAGAACACGGCGAAGTTAGTCCCCGCCCCGTCATAACTGGCCCCCAGCGGGTAACTGTCGCCTGGCCATACAGCCCTCTGCACGGACATGATCCCGCCTCCGCCGCCCGGTTTGAGCCTGGCCCGTCACCCAGGCGGCGTCCAGGCCGCGCCTCCCCGGCACCGCCGTGGGATCCGGCCGGTGGAGGTGGTCACCATGATTGCTGCCAGCGGCTGCTGGGCCGAGGGGCCAACGTCCCGCCCAGTCGGGCCGGTTGCCTCTGCGGATGAGACGCGCAACCTGTTCTGCTGGCCATAAGAGGTGGCCCCGGCCTCGTAGCCGATCGCGGCACGGCCATGATCATGAGCAAGGGCCAGGGCCACGATGCGCACCAGAAAATAAGGACGTGATCATCGTGGCGGACGCATCGGACGCAGCCAAGACCAATAAGACATCGCGCACGTCAGGTGAGTCAGCCGGGCCCGAGGCCGCGGACGCAGCCGGCCTGCTGGATCTCGTCCTGCCTGACGACTCCATCGGCACGCTGCGCCGGTTCCGCCCGGACACCAGCATGCTGCGGTTCGCGGGCCGCCTGGCCAGCCAGCCCGCCAAGGTGACCGAGCGGGCCGCCAAGCTGGCCACTGAATTCGCCGGTATCGCCAAGGGCACATCCGACATTGCCCCGGAGCGCCGCGACCGCCGGTTCACCGACCCGGCCTGGAACGACAACCCGGTGCTCAAGCGGACGGTGCAGAGCTACCTGGCCATCGGGCAGACGGCCGAGGGCCTGCTCGCCGACGCCGACCTGGACTGGCGGGACAACACCAGGCTGAAGTTCCTGCTGACCAACATCATCGCCGCGTCCGCGCCCAGCAACTACCCGCTGATCAGCCCAGCCGCCTGGAAGGCGTTCATCGACACCGGCGGCATGAGCATGGTCCGCGGTGTCCGTGCCCTGATCTCCGACATGTCCTCGTCCCCGCGGGTCCCGACGATGGTGCAGCCTGACGCATTCGAGGTCGGCAAGGACCTGGCCGTGACGCCGGGCGCGGTGGTGGCCCGCACCGACGTGTACGAGCTCATCCAGTACCAGCCGAGCACGCCCACCGTGTACAAGATCCCGCTGCTGATGACACCGCCGATGATCAACAAGTACTACATCACCGACCTCTCCCCGGGCCGCAGCATGCTCGAGTTCTTCGTCGCCCAGGGCCACCAGGTGTTCGTGCTCTCCTGGCGCAACCCGGGGAAGGATGCCCGGGACTGGGACCTGAACACCTATGGCACGGCGGTGGTGGACTCGGTCGGCGTGATCCGGGACATCACCAAAGCGCCCAAGGTCAATCTCATGGGGCTGTGCGCAGGCGGCATCCTGTCCTCGATGGTCTGCGCGCACCTGAGCGCGACCGGGCGGCTGGACGAGATCAACAGCCTGGCCCTGGGGGTCGCGCTGCTGGACATGACGCAGGCGGGCACTACCGTCGCGCTGATGGACGAGGGCACGGCGGCCGGCTCGGTGCTGGCTTCCAAGGCCCGCGGCTACATGGACGGCCGGACCCTGGCCGAGGTGTTTGCCTGGCTCCGGCCCGACGACCTGATCTGGAACTACTGGGTCAACAATTATCTGCAGGGCAAGCCCCCGCCACCGTTCGACATCCTGTACTGGAACGCTGACACCACCCGGATGCCGGCCGGCCTGCACCGCAACTTCATCGAGATAGCCATGAAGAACGCGCTGACCAAGCCGGGGACGGCCCACCTGCTCGGCTCCCCCATCGACCTGTCCCGGGTCGACCTGGACAGCTACGTGGTGGCCGGGATCGATGACCACATCTCACCCTGGCCGGGGGCCTACCAGGCCACCCAGCTGCTCGGCGGGAACAGCCGGTTCGTGCTGTCCAACAGCGGGCACGTCGCGGCCATGGTCAACCCGCCGTCGAACCCGAAGGCGACCTTCCGGCTGGCCCCGGCTAACCCGCCTGATCACCGCGAATGGCTAGCCCAGGCCGAGACGGCGCAGGGCAGCTGGTGGCCAGACTTCACCGCGTGGCTGGCCGAGCGGAGCGGCGAGATGAAGCAGGCCCCACGCCGGCTGGGCAGCCCCAAGCACCGGCCGCTGGCCGATGCGCCTGGGACCTACATCCTTGAGCAGTAGCCGGCCGGGTGGCCGGGGTGCCGGGCCCCGGCCACCCGGCGGCCAGCTGGCTGGCTAGGGCACGCCCTAACAGCTAGCCCTCGCGGAACTGAACACCGAACCCGCCGCGCGGGTAGTGCCATTTCAGGGCCCCGGGAGCGGCGACGGCCAGGCAGGTCCCGCATTCGAGGCAGGCCGCGTACTCGACGGAGATGGTCCCATCGGCCTCCTCGCTGTAAACGTGCGCCGGGCAGCAGGCGACCAGGGCCCGGCCCGTGCCGGTGGCCTTGGCGATCTCCTGGTTGACCTCGATGTGGCATTCCTGCTCGTCGAGGTTGAACCGGTTCTTGGCCAGGCGCTCAGGGACTGACAGCGGTTTCATAGCGCACGCGCTCCGGCAATTCCGTCGCTGACCAGCTGCCGCAGTTTCAGCGGGGACTGCGCCAGCGTCTTGCGGGCCACACTCAGCAGATGCCGCCGTGGCTGGGTGTCCAGGTTGAACGCGCCGTACAGCACGTCGGCCAGGAACTCGCCGTACTGCTTGTACATGCGCTCCGCCTCGAGGAAGGCCGGCGCCTTGGCATAGGTCTTCATGTCCCGGCCGGCGTAGGAGCCGAACAGCTTTGCCCGGTAGCCGGCCAGCCCGGCCTTGGACGTGTCGCCCTGCTCCAGGGCCGGGCCGATGGCCTCGGCGGCCGCCATCGCGGAGCCCACCGCCAGGTCCATGCCCCGCACGGTCAGCCCGGTGTTGAGAGTCAGCCCGGCGGCGTCACCCACGACCACCATGCCGTCCATGGTGATCTCGCCGATCATGGCCAGGCCGCCCTCGGCCACCAGGTGGCAGCCGTACTCGGCCAGCTCGCCGCCGTCCAGGTAGGGAGCGATGAACCGGTGCTCGAGAAAGTGATCGAAGATGTCGGTGACGACCTTCTTCTTGGCGGTCAGGTCATCCAGGCGGACGACGATGCCGACCGAGATGGAGTCGATGTTCGTATACAGGAAGCCGCCACCACCCACACCCTCGGTACAGTCGCCGACCGCGGCGATCGCGGCCCCCTCGTCGCCGGTCAGGTTGAACCTGGCCTCGATGGTCTCCCTGGGCAGCGAGACCACGGACTTCACCCCAACGGCGAGGTGATTCAGCGGCTCGTCCTTGCGCAGCCCGGCTTCCTTGCTGATGAAGGAGTTCACCCCGTCCGCCGCGACGACCACGTGGGCCCGAAGTTCGTCCTCGCCGGCCGCCACCCCGACGACCCGCTGGCCAGCGGGCCCGTCCTCGGTGAGCACCCGGTCCACCCGGACCCCGGGCATGATCAGGGCGCCCGCCTCCTCGCACTTCTCGGCCAGCCACGCGTCCAGCTTGGCGCGCAGCACCGTGACCGCGTTGACCGGGTCGGCCAGGCGGTCGTCCTTGTAATCGATGGCCACCGAGCTGCCGGCGTTGAGGAAATTGATGTAGTTGCGGGTGATCCGCCGCTCGACCGGCGCCTCAGCCAGGAAATCCGGGAACACCTGCTGGATACCGCGGGAGTACAGCACGCCCCCGGAGAGATTCTTCGAGCCGGGGGTTTCACCCCGTTCGATCAGCAGTACCGAGCGGCCCTGCTGGGCAAGCAGGTAGGCGGTGACGCAGCCGGCGATGCCGGCCCCGATGACGATGACCTCGAAGTCGGGCTCAGCCGTTTCTGGCATCTGGCACCGTCACTTCAGGGCGCCGGTGATGGCCGGCACGATCTCGTAGAGGTCGCCAACCAGGCCGTAGTCGGCTTCGGCGAACACGGCCGCGTTCGGGTCGGAATTGATGGCCACGATCGTCTCCGCTCCCGTCACGCCGACCATGTGCTGCAGCTGGCCGGAGATCCCGACGGCGAAGTAAACCTGGGGCGCGATATGCGCACCAGAGCTCCCGATGTAGCGGTCCTTCCCCATCCAGTTCAGTCCCTCCGCCACCGGCCGGGAGCAGGCGATCTCGGCCCCCGCGGCCTGCGCCAGCTCCTCGATCATGGCCAGGTCGTCCCTGGCCTTGAGGCCACGGCCGACACCGATGACGCGGTGCGCCGCATTGAGGTCCACCTGCTCGAAATCAGACATCCTGGTCTCGATCACCCGGACGCCCAGCGGGGCCACGGTGACCTCCTCGATGGGCGCGGCACCGCTGGCCGCCGGGACCGGGCCGCCGTCGAAGAGCAGGGCTGCCGGGCCGGACACGGCCACGGTCTCGTCGGCGCGGTCGCCGAACACGGCGTTGACCACGACAACGCCGTCCCCGCCGGCCGATACTGAGCGGGCCCCGGTTAGCACGGCGGCCCGGAGCCGGGCCGCGGCCGCACCGAGGAGCACCCGCTCGCCGGGATTGCGCCCGCCCAGCACGACCCGGGGCGGGTCGGCCGCAACGACGTCGGCCAGCGCCACCGCGCTGGCTTCTGGCGGCGCGTCATCTGGCGCGTGGCACCACACCACCCTGTCCACACCGCCGGCCGCCACCGTCTCGGCCACCGACCGCGGGCCGGCGACGACCGCCGCGACCGGGCCGCCCAGCGAGCGCGCGACCGTGATCAGATTGCCGACCGCCGGCTGATCCCCGACGACGATCCAGGCGTTCACGCTCACTGCCATGTCCTCTCTCTCACCGGCTGGCCGTCACCGCGCCGGCCGTCACAAGGCGCCCGCGCCGCGCAGCGCGCTGACCAGCTCAGCTGCGGCGGCCGGCAGGTCGCTGGTGTCCAGGAGCTGGCCCTTGCGGGCTTTCCGGTCCGGGCGTGCCCGGCCGGTGACCGTCATAGCCGCGCTGCGCGCGGGCACGTCCAGGGCGGCGAGCTCCAGGTGCTCGGCCGGTTTCTTCCCCGCCGACAGCAGGTCCTTCATGCCCGGTACCCGCGGCACCGCGGCGTCCGCCGAGGCGGCCAGCACGGCTGGGCCGGATATCTCCAGCACCTGCACACCGCCGGGGATCGCGCGCTCCACGCGGAGCGCGCCCGCCTGGCCGCTAACCGCGGTGACCTCGGCTACGGCCGGCCAGCCGAGCTCACCGGCCAGCACGGTCGGCACCATCTTCGCCGCCACGTCCACCGACGAGTCGCCGGTCACCACCAGATCCACGTCGCCGATGTGCCGGACCACTTCCGCGAGCACGGCAGCCAGCTCGGACCGGCCGGCCTCGGCCAGGGTCTCGTCCTCGACGATGAAGACCCGGTCCAGGCCCCGGGACAGGGCCGCCTTGGCGGCGATGGGCGCGCCGACTCCTTTCCCGCCCGCCGTCACGCCGATCAGCTCGGCACCGGATTCCTCGGCGAACCGGTGAGCCAGCTCGATGGCCACTGGGTCATACGTGCTGAGACCGGGCTTTGCCCGGCTCCAGTCCACGGTGCCATCCGGGCGTGCGGTGGCTTCTTCCGGGTCGCAGGTCCACTTGTAGGCGACCACAATCCTCATCACGATCCTCCTGACGGCGCCACCGCGGTCGGCAGGCCCGCTGGCTGCTCGGGGACGTCATACCCACAGGCGACGGCTCTACAGTCCCATCTTCTTGACCACCGCGCTGCCATCGACCACGACCTCGCCGCGCTGGTTGGAGATCGTGGTGGTGAGCTTGATGATCCTTTTGTCATCACGCTTCTCGGTCACGGTCGCGACCGCGGTCACGGTATCGCCGATCTTCACCGGCGCGGTGAATTTGAGGTCCTGCCCGAGGTAGACCGAATTCGGGCCGGGAAGCTGCATGCCGAGCACCGCCGAGATCAGCCCGGACACCAGCATGCCGTGCGCGACCCGCTCTTTGAACCGCGATTCCCTGGCGTATTCGGCATCGATGTGGATCGGGTTGAAATCACCGATGAGCCCCGCGTAGAGCACGACATCCGTTTCGGTAATGGTCTTTGAAAACGACGCGGAATCACCAATCCTGATATCCGCATAGGCTAGCTCAGGCATGGTTCACGCCCTTCAGTCAAAGGCAACCCGGCCATCTGGGGCAGTGGCCAGGCTCAGTGCAGGAGGCTGCGCGCGATGACCATGCGCTGCACCTCGGAGGTGCCCTCGTAAATTTCGGTGATCTTGGCGTCACGCCAGTTCCGCTCCACCGGGTAGCTTTCCGTGTAGCCGTAGCCACCATGGATCTGGATGGCCTTGCCCGCCACCCGGGTAGCGGTCTCCGAGGCGAACAGTTTGGCCATCGCCCCTTCGGTGCCGTAGGGGCGCCCATTGTCCATGCAGGACGCGGCCCGGTAGGTGAGCAGCCGCGCGGCGTCGACTTCGGTGCCCATATCGGCGATCATCCACTGAATGGCCTGCAGGCTCGCGATCGGCTTGCCGAACTGCACCCGCTCCTGGGCATACGCCACCGAGGCGTCGAGCGCCGCCTGCGCGATGCCCAGCGCCTGCGCGGCGATGCCGACCCGCCCGCCGTCCAGGGTCTGCATGGCTATCTTGAAGCCGTCGCCCTCCCCGGCCAGCCGCGCATCCCGGGGGACGACGCATTCATTGAAGTACAGCGGTGGCGTGCTGGAGCCGCGGATACCCAGCTTGTGCTCGGCTTCGCCGACGCTGAACCCGGGTGTGTCCCGCTCGACGATGAACGCGCTCATGCCGCGGGTGCCCTTCTCCGGATCGGTCTTCGCGAAGACGATGTAGATCTCGGCGTACGGGGCGTTGGAGATGAAGATCTTCGATCCGTTCAGCACGTATTCGTCCCCGCGCTGCACCGCCGTGCAGGTACCCGCGCCGGCGTCGGTGCCCGCGGCTGGCTCGGTCAGCGCGAAAGCGCCCAGGCGCCGGCCAGAAGCCATGTCGTAGAGGTACTTGTCCCGCTGGGCCTGGCTGCCGAACTTGTAAATAGGCCAGGTGGCCAGCGTGGTGTGCGCGGTCATGATGACACCGGTGGTCGCGCACGCCCGCGAGACTTCCTCCATGGCAATCACGTAGCTGACGTAGTCTGCTCCGGCGCCGCCAACCTCCTCCGGATAGGGCATGCCCATCAGGCCCAGCCCCGCCATCTTCGGGATGACTTCCTCGGGGAAGCGGTGGTCACGGTCGATCTCGCCGGCGACCGGCATGAGCTCGGCCTCAGCGAACTCCCGCACCGTGCTGCGGACCAGTTCCTGTTCGTCGGTGAGCTCGTAGTCCATGTACCTCAAGACCTTTCTGACCTTCGCCCTCTTGGGGCTGGTCTACCAGTAGGTTCCAGCCGGCCGGGTGGGCAGGAGCGGCCGGAAGTACTGCTCCGCAGCAAACTCGCTGGCCTGAGGTGCCTCACCCGGAGGGCGGCTGGCGCCGTCAGTCATACCCGCCGTACGCCGCACGCCCACAGTGCTGAACGTAGGTGGCCCGGCACCGGGCCGGGTAGAGTCCAAGGTCCCCCGGGCCTGGCGCCCGTTCCGCGGCTGCCCGGCGGCGGGCGGCCGGCCAGCCAGGCCACCGCGGCCGGCCCGGTGGCGGCAGCACGTCCGCCCCGCTTTCTGGTGACGGCAGGACGTTCGCCCCCTTGCCTCGCGGTGGCGTCCAGGCACAGCATCGAAAGAGCAAGCCAGCTCGCGCAGGCGGCAGCGATATCCGGCCGCGCGGCGTCGCCGCCCGGTGATGCCTGGGGAAGGCAAGGGGAATGTGATGACCGAAACGAACGATGTTGTGGTGCTGTCCGGCACCCGGACCGCCATCGGCCGCTATGGCGGCGGCCTGGGCGCCGTCCCGCCCTGTGACCTGGCGGCAACCGTGGTCCGGGAGGCGGTGCACCGCTCCGGCGTTGACCCGGCGGAATTCGGTCACGCGGTGTTCGGCAACGTGATCCACACCGAGCCCCGTGATATGTACCTGAGCCGGGTCGCCGCGGTCAATGGCGGCCTGCCGGTCACCATGCCGGCGTTCACCGTGAACCGGCTGTGCGGCAGCGGGCTGCAGGCGATCATCTCGGCCGCACAGACGATCATCCTGGGCGACGCCCAGGTGACGGTGGCGGGCGGGGCCGAGTCCATGAGCCGCGGCCCGTACTGGATACCGAACATGCGCTGGGGCCAGCGGATGGGTGACGGCAAGGCCATCGACCCGGTGGTCGGCGCGCTCAACGATCCGTTCCTCAGCTGCCACATGGGCGTGACGGCGCAGAACGTGGCCGAGGATTACGGGGTCTCCCGGGAGGACCAGGACGCGCTGGCGGTCGAGAGCCATCGCCGGGCCGCGGCCGCGACCGAGGCGCACTACTTCGACGAGCAGATCACCCCGGTGCAGGTGCCTGGCAAGAAGGGCGCCACCGAGATGGTGACCGACGAGCACATCCGGGCCGACGCCAGCCTGGAGGCCATGGCCCGGCTGCGCCCGGCCTTCTCCAAGGACGGGACGGTGACCGCCGGGAACGCGTCAGGGATGAACGATGCGGCCGCCGCCGTGGTTCTCACCAGCGAGGCTTACGCCAGCAGCCACGGCCTGCAGCCTATCGGCCGCATGATCGCCTACAGCCACGCAGGCGTGGAGCCCAGGGTCATGGGGATCGGCCCGATCCCGGCGGTCAGGAAGATCCTGGACAAGACCGGGCTGAAGGTCGACGACATCGACGTATTCGAAGTGAACGAGGCCTTCGCCGCGCAGGCACTCGCCGTCAGCCGGGAACTGGGCCTGCCGCCGGAGCGCACCAATCCCAATGGCAGCGGTATCTCGCTGGGGCACCCGGTCGCCGCAACTGGCGCCATCCTGGTGGTCAAGGCGCTGTATGAGCTGAAGCGGGTATCAGGCCGGTACGGCCTGGTGACCATGTGCATTGGCGGCGGCCAGGGCATCGCGGCGATATTCGAGCGGCTGTGAGGCGATCCGCGGCTGGTCTGGCACCCCCGGAGGCCGGGCGCGCACCCGTAGCGCGCCCGGCAACCCGCCTGGGCTGGCCTCCGGCCTGACTTGCGGCGGCCGGCGACGGCCGGCCGGGCCGCCCCGCCCACCCCAGCCCGCTTGCCCAGGTCTTGTATACCCGGTATATTGCGCGGCATATTGCCAGGGTGTGGTGCCATGAACGTTCATTTTGCGGTGCTCGCGCTGCTGGCTGACGGGCCCAGGTCAGGCCGGTGGCTCCGCGAGGAGCTCGCGGCCGGCCCCAGCGGCCTGCAGCCGCCGGATGCCAGCCTGGTGCACCCGGCCCTGACCCGGCTCACCCGGGCCGGGCTGGTGCAGCCGGGCGACGGCGCCGGAGCGGACGATGCGCAGCACGAGTTCCGGATCACCGCCGGCGGGCAGCGGGCACTCGCCGGATGGCTGCGCAGCACACCGGCGCCGGGTGCCCTGCCCGGCGATGAGCTGGTCCTCAAGATCCAGCTGGCCGGGCAGGTGCCCGGCACCGACGTGCACGAGGTGATCCAGGCGCACCGCAGGCAGCTCATCGAGCTGCTGCAGCAGCGGACCCGGGCCCGGCTGGACGGGGCCCAGCTGGACAGGCCCGGGCCGGGCGGGGCCGCGCCGGGCCGGACCGGGCCGCAGCTGGGCCGCGCCCTGGCCAGCTACGCCGAGATGTACCGGCTGGACTCGGTTATCCGGTGGCTGGACACCGCCGAGAGGCTGCTCGGCCCCGGGCCCGCGCCCGCAGGCCGTTCCGCCAGCAAGCCACCGGCTGACCAGGTCCGGATCTCGGACGCCGAGCGGGAGCAGGCCGTGATCAGCCTCCGCGAGCACTTCGCCGCGGGCCGGCTCACGCGCGCGGAACTGGACGAACGGCTCACCACCGCGCTGAGCGCACGGACGGCCGGCGACCTGCGGTGCCTGCAGGCCGACCTGCCGCCAGGCCAGCCGCTTTGATCAGTGCTGCACACATTCAGGCCCACCTGGAAAGCAATACGGCCGTCACCGGGCCACCGCATCGGCGCCCGCTCAACGACCGGGCTGTACTCGGGGGGAGCGCTGTCCATCGGTGCCGCGTCTGCCTCGGGCCGGCGCTCATCTCACCCGGCACAGCAGGCGCCTGCTGGCTGCTGCGCTCACGCCGCTCACCACAGTCCGAGCAGGGAGCCGAGGACGCGGGCGGCCTGGCCGCCACTGTCCTCGGCAATGCGGAGCGCGGCGGGCACGTCGAGGTCGCTGGCCAGTGCGGCACGCACGGCAGCTACCGCGGCGCTGGTTCCCGCGGCGGCGCCGTCCGGGCGGCCGGCCGCGGCGTGCAGCCGCTCCAGCAGTGCCGCCGCCCGGTCCAGGCTGGCGCGATCGTAGTCCCAGTCCTGGTCCCACCGGCGGCCCAGGATCAGCAGCCGGACGGCCCCCGGGGCATAGTCCTTGAGCAGATCGCTGACCAGGACAAGGTTGCCGGTGGACTTGGCCATTTTGGCCCCGGCCACCCGGACCACGCCGACGTTCAGCCGGGTCCGGGCGAACGGCGTGACCCCGGTGAACGCCTCGGCCAGCGCGGCCTGGTAGGCGTGGTGCGGGAAGCGCAGGTCGCCGCCGCCGGCGTGGACGTCGACGGCCGGGCCAAAGGTGTGCAGGGCCATCGCCGCGCACTCGGCGTGCCAGCCCGGGCGGCCGGGTCCCCATGGGCTCTCCCAGGCCGGCTGATCCCCGTCCGATGCCTGCCACACCGCCACGTCGAACGGGTCGTCCTTGTGGCCGTCATCCGGGTGGTCGCCGTATTCCGCGGCCAGCCGCAGTGCGGCCGCGCGGTCCAGCCCGGACCGCCGGGCGGCGCCGGCGCCGCGGAAGTAGACCTGGCCGTCCCGCTGGTAGGCCGCGTCCTGGGCCAGCAGGCCGGCGGCCAGCGCGATCACCTGGCCGATGTAGGCGTGCGCCCGGGGCTGCAGGGATGGTGGCCGGACGCCGAGGGCGGCGATGTCCTGGTCGAAATAGAACTGCTGGATGACGGCGAACCGGCGGTACGGCGCGCCGTCCCGGTTCGCCGCGGCCAGCAGCACATCATCCACGTCGGTGACATTGCGGCACACGATCACCTCAGTGCCGTCCGCGTGCAGCACACGGGCCAGCGTGTCGATCCACACGAAGGTCGCCGCGTGTCCCAGGTGGGTGACGTCGTAGGGGGTGATGCCGCAGGCGTACACGCGGGCCCGGCCGGCCAGCGGGAGCGCCGTCCCGCCCACCGTCGCCACCTGCGGCAGGCCAGCCGCCAGCTTCTGGTCCATCGGCAGCCTCCTGGCCGTCACCCGGGAACGCGTTCTCTGCCCGAGGCTATCCCGCACGGCCGGCCCGGCCGCCGCCGATGGTCACCCGGGCTCAGGACAAAGGCCCCTGCCGCGGCCAGCACCCCCCGCCGCAGGATGATCTTGTGAAGCGGATAGTGATCCTGGGTGGCGGCACCGGGGGAACACTCACCGCCAACCGGCTGCGCCGCTCCCTTGACCAGCAGGCCGCCGAGATCGTCGTGGTGGATCACGACGCTGACCACGTGTACCAGCCTGGATTGCTGTTCGTCCCGTTCGGGCGCACCGATATGAGGCGGATCACCCGCCCGCGGCCGCGGCAGTTCCGTCCTGGTATCTGTTTCCGGCAGGCCGGCATCGACTGGGTCGACACCGAAGCCGACCGGGTGCACCTGGATGACGGCACAGCGCTGGGCTACGACGTGCTCGTGGTCGCCACCGGCGCCCGGCTGCTGCCCGAGGAAACCGAGGGCCTGACTGGCCCCGGGTGGCTGACGAGTGTGTTCACCTTCTACACGCCGGAGGGCGCGGTCGCGCTGCACCGCGCGCTGGACCGGTTCACCGCCGGCCGGCTCGTGGTGAACGTGGTCGACATGCCGATCAAGTGCCCAGTCGCGCCGCTGGAGTTCTGCTTCCTGGCCGACTACTACTTCCGGCAGCGGGGCATCCGTGACCGGGTTGAGCTGACCTACGTCACGCCCCTGGACGGCGCGTTCACCAAGCCGGCCTGCAACCGGGAACTGAGTGGGCTGCTGACGGACAAGGGCATCGAACTGGTGACTGAGTTCAATACCGGCACGGTCGAGGCCGGCCCGGCCGGGGCAGCCACCGCGGGGGCGGGCGGCCGCCTGATCTCCTATGACGAGCGGGCCGTGCCGTTCGACCTGGCCGTCGTCATCCCGCTGCACGGCGGGGCCGGCTACGTCGAGCGGTCCCCCGGCCTCGGCGATGCACTGGGGTTCATTCCGGTGGATCCCGGCACGCTGCAGGCGAAGGCGAGGCCCAACGTGTTCGCGCTGGGCGACGCCACCGACGCGCCGGCGTCCAAGGCCGGATCCGTCGCGCACTTCGAAGGCGACGTGCTGGCCGGCAACGTGCGCCGGTTCCTGGCCGGCCAGCAGCTTCTGGCTGGCTTCGACGGCCATACCAACTGCTTCATCGAAACCGGCTTCGGCCAGGCGCTGCTGATCGACTTCAACTACGACACCGAGCCGCTGGCCGGCTACTACCCAGCCCGGCTGGGCCTGCCGCTGCTCCGCCAGTCCCGCCTGAACCACCTGGGCAAGCTGGCCTTCCAGCAGTTCTACTGGCACAGCCTGCTGCCCGGCCGCGATGTCCCCGGCATCAGCTCGCGCATGCCCACCCGCGGCAAGACCCGGCCGCTGGACCAGGCCGCCACCACTCCCAGCGGCAGCCGATGAGCACACCAGGAGGTGCTGACGTGACCACCGAGATCTATGCCGGCCACAGCGTGGCAGTCAACGAGGAAGGTTTCCTCGTCGATCCGGCCCAGTGGACCGAGGAGATGGCACCGCAGATCGCCAAGACCGCCGGCATCGATGAGCTGACCCCGCGGCACTGGCAGGTCATCAGGTTCATGCGGGCCGAATACCAGGCCAGGGGCACTGGCCCCACTGTCCGCGTGCTCGGCAAGACCTCCGGCGTGACCATAAAGGAGCTGTACCAGCTCTTCCCCAAGGGACCGGCCAAGACCGCCGCCAGGATCGCCGGCATACCCAAGCCACGCGGCTGCATCTGACCATTGAGAGGACGGTCCGGTCATGGACGCCAGCATCGAGAAAGTCTCGATCATCGTCTCCAAAGGCTCGCTGGAAGGCATCTACCCGGCGCTGATCATGGCCAACGGCGCGCGCGCCGAGGGCATC
>Ga0335078_10005557_pt1 | contig 18622 bp, 22 predicted proteins | sample Lox_Sample_32_FD_206711 | JGI IMG/M metagenome (GOLD analysis project Ga0335078, IMG submission 206711) | Soil microbial communities from Loxahatchee National Wildlife Refuge, Florida, United States - Lox_Sample_3.2 | ecosystem: Environmental > Terrestrial > Soil > Wetlands | place: USA... | reverse complement strand
CCCCTTGCCGGCTTCGCGTTTAAAGTTTTGCAGCCGCGTAAACACTTTCTGCTCGGCTTTATCGCGAATGCTGCAAGTGTTATAGAGGACCAGGTGCGCTTCTTCCGGGGTCTGGACTTGCAGGTAGCCTTTCGATATGAGCGTACCGATTACCTTTTCGGAATCGTGCGCGTTCATCTGGCAACCAAACGTCTCTATGTAAAAGGTTTTTAACGACACTATTTATTATTCTAAACGACCCCGATGTTATAATCCCGGTTAGAGTCCCGAGGAGGGTAGCGCGAGTGAAGTTTTTTCTCGATACAGCCAATCTCGACGAACTAAAAAAAGGGGCATCGTGGGGGATTCTCGACGGTGTCACGACGAACCCGACCTTGATCGCCAAAGAAGGGCGGCCTCTGGAAGAGCAGGTCCGCAAGATCTGCGACATCGTCGATGGCGACATCAGTGCCGAGGTGGTGGCTACCGAGTACTCCGCGATGCTGGTCGAAGGAAAACGGCTGGCGAAAACTCACAAGAATATTGTGGTGAAATGCCCGCTGACCCGGGACGGAATCCGGGCGACGTCCGCGTTGAGCAAAGAAGGAATTCGCGTCAACGTAACGCTGTGTTTTTCTCCGGGGCAGGCGCTGCTGGCAGCCAAAGCGGGCGCTTATTTCATCAGCCCGTTTGTGGGCAGACTGGATGATGTCGGGCAGATCGGGATGGATTTGGTGCGCGACATCGTGAAGATCTACAAGAACTACGAATTCAAGACGCAAGTGCTGGCGGCTTCGCTGCGCACACCCACGCATGTGATTGAGGCGGCTGAAGCGGGAGCGCACATTGGGACCATGCCTTTCAAGGTCCTGGATATGCTGTTCAACCATCCGTTGACGGATAAGGGACTGGATCAGTTCTTGAGAGACTACGCGAAAGTTTTTCAAGAAACTCCGGTGGCCGGTTAACTACTATTCTGGAATGTGGAACGCTTTGTCGTTCGTGAGCGCGAAGGAGATTGTCCTCGTCCTGCTCGGCGCTGTGGTGGTCACCGGCGCCATCTTCGGGTATCGTGCCTGGAAGCAGTCTCGCGTCACTCCTGAGGAGCGCGAGCGGCGGCGGCGCGCCGCGCTGGTAACGCACGGCAAGATGGGCGATGCCACGATCACGGAGCTGCGCGGCGACCTGGTGTTCTATTCCTACGACGTGCGCGGCGTGGAATACATTGCCTCGCAGGATCTTTCCTTATTGAAGGAGTATCTTCCTTCCGAGTTGTCGGTGCTGGTGGGGGCGGTGTCGGTGCGGTACGACGCGAAGAATCCCGCCAACTCCATGATTTTGGCGGAAGATTGGTCCGGACTTCGAACGCACACCACGCCGGAAGAAGTCAAAAGCCAGAGGGCGAAAGTCAAAAGTCAAAAGTAGTTCGGGGCGCTGCGCCTGCGGCCCGGCGCGGTTTTCCGGCTCGGCTCACCGGTACGCTATCATGGGGTGAATCAACCATGATTCAAGACGTACTTCCCGAGGGCCTCACCTTCGACGATGTGTTGCTCGAACCGGCCCGCAGCGAGGTCATCGCCACCGAAGTCGACACCCGCACCTGCTTCACCCGCCAGATCGGACTGAACATTCCGATTGTCTCGGCGGCCATGGATACGGTCACCGAATCGCACCTGGCGATCGCGCTCGCGCAGCAGGGTGGCATCGGCATTATCCATCGAAACATGTCCATCGACCGGCAGGCCGAAGAAGTGGACCGGGTGAAACGCAGCGAAAGCGGGATGATTGTCGATCCCATCACGATCCGGCCCGATCAGCCGATTTCCGACGCGCAGGATCTGATGCGGCGCTACCGGATTTCGGGTGTGCCGGTGACGCAGGACGGAAAGCTGGTTGGCATTCTCACCAACCGCGACCTGCGATTTGAAAGCCGCTTCGATCTGCCGCTCTCCGAAGTCATGACCAAGGAGAACCTGGTCACGGTTCCGGTCGGCACGACGCTGGAAGAAGCGGAAGCGATTCTCCACCAGCATCGCGTGGAAAAGCTGCTGGTGGTGGATGAGCACTACGCGTTGAAAGGCCTCATCACCGTCAAGGACATCCAGAAGAAACTGAAGTATCCGAATTCGGCCAAGGACCGCCAGGGGCGCTTACGGGTCGGCGCAGCGATTGGCGCGACGGGCGATTTCTTCGAGCGCGCGCAGGAGTTGGTGGCCAAGAAGGTGGACGTGCTGGCCATCGATACCGCGCACGGTCATAGCACCCGGGTGATGGAGGCGATCAAGAAGATCAAACACACGTTCCCCGAGGTGCAACTGATTGCCGGGAACGTGGCGACGTACGAAGGCGCCCAAGAGCTGATCTCGCTGGGAGTGGATGGAATCAAGGTCGGGATTGGTCCCGGTTCGATCTGCACCACGCGCGTGGTATCCGGGGCCGGTGTTCCGCAGGTGACGGCGATTTCCGAATGCGCCCGGGCCACTCGCGAAGCCGGCGTGCCGCTGATCGCCGACGGCGGCATCAAGTACTCGGGCGATATCACGAAGGCAATCGCGGCCGGCGCCGATTGCGTGATGATGGGCAGCCTGCTCGCCGGCACCGACGAAAGCCCGGGCGAGACGATTCTCTATCAGGGCCGCACGTTCAAGACCTATCGCGGGATGGGTTCGCTCGGCGCCATGTCGCAAGGCAGCTCCGAGCGGTATGCGCAGGAGACCGGCTCGAAGCTGGTGCCGGAAGGCATCGAAGGGCGAGTGGCCGCGAAGGGGCCGCTCTCGGAACTGGTGTACCAATTGGTGGGCGGTCTGCGTTCCGGCATGGGCTATTGCGGCGCGCACAACATTCGCGAGCTGCAGTGCAATTCGCGGTTCCTCCGCATCTCGCCCGCCGGCTTGCGCGAAAGCCACGTTCACGACGTCATCATCACCAAGGAAGCGCCGAACTACCGGGTGGAATAGAGTGAGAGTACATGGATATTGAACGAACGATGGAGTTCATCCTCAAGCAGCAGGCCAAGTCCGAGACCCAGATGGTCGGTATGCAGAAGCTGATTCGGGCTGGCATGCAGATTCTCGCCAAACAGGGAGAAAACCTCAATAAGGTGACGGCGGCGCAAAAAGAACTGACGGAAAGTCAGAAAGAACTGACGGAAAGTCAGAAGGAACTGGCGGCGGCGCAAAAGGACTTGGCCGCGGAAATGAAGGAGCTAGCGAAGGCCCAACGAGTAACGGAAACCAAGCTCCAGGGCTTCATTGATTCGCTGCGGCGTGGCGGCAACGGACGCCACAGCCGGAACTGATTCACTTCCCCTTCGCGTACTCCCGGAAATCCGCCAGCACCGCTTTTTTCATCCGCTGGGCCGCGTACGCGAGCCAACCGTCAGGACGCCGCTTCAGATCGTCGCGCAACACGCGCGGCTTCGCGGTGCCCAAATGGATGTTGGCGGTTTCAAAGCCCATCGCGTGGAGCAGCCGGATTTCATCGCTTTCCTTGGGCAGCGCGGAAAGCTCGATGCGCGAGCAATCCGGCGCGAGGCGGCGCACGATCCAGCGCTTCCGGACGCGCACAAACGGGTCGAGGCAGCGCACGGAACGGTCCAGAATGCGCTGATACAGAATTGGTGCGGTACCTTCCCCCCGTTCGGCCCAGACGCACGCCGATGGGGCCAACACCTTGGCTTCGCGCGCCACCGAACCGCCGCGCCATTCGGCGATCGCGACATACCGCTCGCGGCCAAGACTGCCCAGACCGGCGACCCGATGGGAGATCCGCCAGCTCAGACCTTTCTCAGGCATCATCCGTTCGATTGCTTTATTCGCACCGGCCGGGCACTTGCATGGCGGCCAGGAGTGCAGCTTTTCCCAATATTTCTCCGGTTCATGCAGCCGCGCGGTTGCCATCTGCCGCAGGACAGGGTGATGCTCGGCGAGGACAATGGGACGGCCGCCGGCCTCGATGCCGGCGGCATATCCTTCGAGAATCGCCTGAGTCCCTTCTTTTCCGCCAACCGTCATTTGCGCCAGCAGGGCGCTGGTGGCCAGGCGTATGAGGTCGTTGGTATACGGCAGCCGCCAGGTCTCGTCGAAATCGTTGATTCCCCAAATCAGGCGGCCTTCGATGTCACGCCAGGTCCCGAAGTTTTCGACGTGCAGGTCGCCCACGGCCAGCACCCTCGGGGCTTGCGCCGCATCGCCGCATAACTCCGCCCACGTCTGCGCCCAGCGATAATAGGTGGCGCGCAAAAACGGAAACGGCGCCGACCGCATCTCGGTGTGCTTGAGCCGCAGGTCCTTCGCGATCAGCTTGAGGTGCTTGCTGAGCCAGGCTTCATAGCCGGCGGTCGCTTCCCGAATGCGCATCAATCACCTGCGGTTGCCGGCGTCAGCATCCATTTCAGGGTTCCGTGAGGTTCCGGGCCGAAGCGATCGCAATCGACCCGCGCCAAGGCCGCCTTTTTGAAATCGACCATTAAGGAAGGAGTGTTCAACAAAAATGCGAGCAGCGTGCTCATCAGCGGCTCGTGGCTCGCCAGCAACACGGACGACTCGGATTTGTACGCGCGGATTTCCGTCCAGGTGTCACGCGGGTCGGCATTGGGCACCAGCGTTTCGGTTGGGACAATTTTGCCGCGATACCCGAGCGACTCGACGGCCACTTCGGCGGTCTCCAGCGCCCGGCGATACGGGCTGGACAGGATCAGATCGGGTTCGACCTTGGCCTCCTTGGCGCGCGCCAGCACGCGCCGCAATTTCTGGCGTCCGGGCGCCGTCAAGGCGCGCTCGGCGTCGGGCCGTCCGGGCGCGGCATCCTCCGCGATCCCGTGCCGTAGAAGGTAGATCTCCATCAGGCCCGGGCCTTCCGCAGCGCGGGGCGCTGCACGCGTCCCATGCGCAGGCGCGAGATGCGCCGCTGGAGTTCGCGGAAGATCCGTTCCACCGGCTGGGATGCGTCAATCACCGTGAACTCGTACGGCTGCACCATGGAATCCAGCGCCTTGATGAGCCGAGTCTGGTAACGGACGAAGCTCTCGTACATGTCGGGGCCGAAGCGGAGATCCATTCCGCTTTCCCAGAAGTCGAAGGCGCCGCGGCCCAGCACCACGCGCGAAACCAGGTGCTCGACACCGGCCCGCAAATAATAGATGGCATGCGGAACCAGGGCGAAGCCGGCCACCTGCTCGATCCAGCGCCGGTCTTCTCCGCGCGCGATGGCGCGCGCCATGATCGAGTAAATGTAGCGGTCGATGAGCACCACGAACCCGGCGCGCAGCGCGGGAACAATCTCGTTTTCCAGCCGGTCGGCGAAGTCGGTGGTGTAGAACAGGGTCATGGTGATCGGGCCGAGCGTGTTGCCGGCCTTCGCCATTTTGATGCCCTTGCCAGCGAGGGCGGAGCGCGCCATGCCGCTGTCGATTACGGCGTGGCCTTCCTGCTCGAGCCACTGCCGCAGCAGCACGATCTGGGTGCTGCGGCCGACGGCATCCGGCCCTTCAATGACGATCAGCTTCCCTTGCAAATCGGCCGTATCCACGCCCGGCAGCGGTTCGTTATAAAACGTGAGCGGTTGTCGGCTGGCCATTGAACTCTCTTCCCGCGGGCAAATGGAGGATCCCGTTTTTGAGGCTGTCGCCCAATTCGCCTATGACGATGTCGCGCATGAGGCGCTGCTGCTCTTCAATGGAGAGCGTGGCGTCGATCACATGAAAACCCATTTCCTCGATCATCGCCTCGTATTCGTCGAGGATGCGGCCTTGAAAGATGCGAAAGCTCTCTTCGACATCGCGCGCCAGCCCGAGATCCATGCCGGCCTCGTAGTATTTCAAGGCGTCGCGGCCGCCCAGAATGCGGCCTAGGGCCACGTCCAACGGGACGCGGAAGTAGAAGCTCAGGTTCGGATGCAGCGCGAAGCGGTAGAGGTTGCGCACCCAGCGCCGGCTGACGCCGCGCGCCACGTCGCGGGCGAACGCTGTGCCGGCGTAACGGTCGGCGCAGACAATCGCTCCCGATTTGACGAGCGGAAAGACGTAGCTTTCCATGCGATCGGCGAAATCGGTGGCATGGATCAGGCTGAACGTGGTCGGAGTGAACATCTCCTTCCGCTTGCCGCGACGCGTGGTCTGGCGAACGAGCGGAGAGGAATTCCACTCGCTAAACGCAACGGCATATCCTTGCGAACGCAGCCAGTGGCTTAAGAGGGAGAGCTGTGTGGATTTGCCGGAGCCATCAATTCCTTCCACCACGATCAATTTGCCGCGGTACCGGTTCGGCACGAAAAGAGGCATAGGAGCGGGCGCACTGTTATTCTAACCCTCTTGCACGACGTCCCGTCATGGTTCTGTAATCAGAAACTCGCTGGCGCCGCACCAAGCCAAGGCGCGCTCGATTAGCATGGAATGAGTGCCTCGCTACGCGGCCATCGACATCGGCAGCAACTCAATTCGAATGGAAGCGGCGGAGATCGTGCCGGGACAGCCAGCGCGTATTCTCGCCTCCGACCGCGAAGTGACGCGGTTAGGAGAAAGCGTCTTTCGCTCGGGTTCCCTGAGCGAAGAGGCGGTGCAGGGGACCTGCGCCGTGCTGGCCCGGATGGCCGACCTTTATCGCAAGCTGGATGTGGTCGGCGTGCGCGCCGTGGCCACCAGCGCCGTGCGTGATGCGCACAACCAGGAGGAGTTTCTGGAGCGGGTCTCGCAGGCCGCCGGGACCCGAGTGGAGATCATCTCCGGGCGCGAGGAAGCGCGGCTGATTCACCTCGGGGTAGAGAGCGTCTGGCCGCAGAACGGCCGGACCGTGCTGATGATCGACATTGGCGGCGGGAGCGCCGAAATCATCGCCGCCGAGCACGGGCGGCTGTGCGAAGCCTTTTCGAAGCCGCTAGGCGCAGTGCGGCTGCGCGAAAATTTTCTGACCGAAGATCCGCCGCAGCCCTACCAGCTGCGCCAGATGCACGAATACATCGGGCAGAAGCTGGAGGGCGCGGTACGCCGCCTGGGCCACGGGAACTGGGATCGCGTGATTGCGACCTCCGCGACGGCTTCTTCGGTGGCGAGCGCGATCTCCCGGGTGCCGCGCAATAAACGCGACGAGATCGACCGTCTCCGCATCTCCACCACACAGATCCGGCAACTGTATCAGAAGCTCTCGACCCGAGGCCTTTCCGGGCGCCGGAAGATTACCGGCATTGGGCCGCGCCGCGCGGAGATCATCGTGCCCGGCGTGGCCGTCCTGCTGGAGTTTCTGCAGCAGTTCCGGGCGGCGGCTGTGTATTATTCGCGTGCCGGTGTGCGCGACGGCATCATTGCCGACCTGGCCGTGCGCAACGTGGGCGCCGAGTTATCGCGCCTGACGCGGGACCAGCGCCGCGAAGTCGAGAATATGGGCCGCCGGTACGGTGTGGCCCTCGATCACGCCCGCAAGGTGGCGGATATTGCGAACCTGCTGTTCACGGCACTGCAACCCCTGCATCAATTGCCGGCGGACCGCGGCAAAGAGCTGGATGCGGCGGCTTACCTGCATGACGTCGGCCACTTCGTGAGCGACACGAGCCATCACAAGCACTCCTGGTACGTGGTTTCCAATTCCGATCTGGCCGGGTTCACGGAGCGGGAGCGGCTGATGGTCGCCGCGCTGTGCCGCTACCACCGGAAGTCCCTGCCGCGTCCGGAGCACGGAGCGTTCCAGGTGTTGACGCCGGAAGAACGCCGGACCGTCATGTTCCTGATTCCGATTCTGCGGCTGGCGGATAACCTGGATCGCAGCCACGACCAGAGAATCCACGGTGTGGAATGCCGGTTACGCGACGGAATGGTCACCTTGCAACTGCAGGCATATGGCGACGTCGATTTGGAACGGTGGGCGGCGGAGAGGGCCGCCGAAGCGTTCCAGCTGGTCTACAACCGCACGCTCTCGGTTTCGAAGGCCCGCGATTAGCATGCGGGACTACGTCCGGCTCCAGACCGCCATCCTGCTCCGCCGGCTCGCCTTTGAGGTAGGACATGCGGCGGGTGCGCCGAATCCCGAATCCATTCACGATTTGCGCGTCGCCGTCCGGCGCCTGAACGTCTGTCTGCGCGTATTCGCCCGGTTCTACCCAGAAAAAGCGGGAAAACGAATCCGGGACCGGCTCGGCACTCTGATGGAGTTGGCCGGCGCGGTTCGCAATCTGGACATCACCTTGGAGCTTCTGAAGGAAGCCGGCATCTCTCCGCGCGCGGCCGTGGCGGTCCGAATCAAGGAAGAACGGCGCAAGTCGCTCGGCCGCCTGGCCCGGGAGATCCGCGCATGGAAAAATCGTGAGTTCTCACGGAAATGGAGAAGCCGGCTCGGACTGTAGCCCCCTATGGCTAAGAAAAAGGCGACCCCGTGGAATGCGAATGAGGGCGTTGTGTCGAACGCAAAAGCGGCGCTCCCGGCTTTGATGGCCGCCTATTTTGCGCGGGTCCGCGAAACACTGGGCAACCATCCGAAGCTTTCCGAACTGCACAACGTGCGGCTGCTGACGAAACGCCTGCGGTACACGCTGGAACTATTCCGGCCGTGCTACGGCCCCGGGCTGCGCGAGCGTCTCGCAGCCGTGAGGCGGCTTCAGCAGAGCCTGGGGGAGTTGAATGACTGCGTCACCGCCACAGGAACTGTGGCCCGTTATTCGCAGAAGGGTTCGCCCGTGAAAGAGCGCTTCGATCAATTCCTGAATCAGCGGAGTCTGGCCAAGGTGGAGGAGTTTCGTCGCGAATGGACCGAGACCTTCGATGCTCCCGGCCAGGAACGGTGGTGGATGGACTATCTGGCGCGGTACGCGCGGGCGCCGGGACGCAAGCGGTAGCGGCCTAGTACGCCTTCGCGATCACCACGCGCCGGTCGACCGGTTCACCCGTGATGATGCACTTCCCCGGACCGTCAAACTCATCCACCAGCGGAATGTTCCGCACCGTGGCTTTGAATTCCTTCAGTTGCGCGTCGCAGCCCAAGTCGTCTTTCAGGTGCGCCATCACGAATTTGCCTCCGCCTTTCTCGGCGGTGACGTCGGCCAGAATCGATTGCACTTCACCTAGCGAATTCGCCAGCACGGTGTTCGCTTTGAGGCGTTCCTTGGCGGCGCGATACAGGTCCTGCTGCATCGCATCCAGCGCCGCCGGCAGAGCGCTCGCCAGTTCCGCTTGTGGCAGAGACTGCTTGGCCCCGGTATCGCGCCGTTTCATTACGATGCTGCCGGATGCCAGATCGCGCGGCCCGAGTTCGAGCACCAACGGCACACCCAGCCTCTCCCAGTGAAAGAATTTCGAACCCGGCGTCTGGCCTTCGCGGTCATCCACCTTCGCGCCCACGCCGGCGCCGATCTTGTGCGCGGCTTCGAGCACATTCCCCCGTTCTTCGTCCTTGCGATAGATCGGCACCAGCACGGTTTTCACGGGCGCCAGCCGGGGCGGCAGCACCAGCCCTTTATCATCGGAGTGGCTCATAATCAGCCCGCCGATGAGGCGCGTGCTCACGCCCCAACTCGTCTGCCACACGTGTTCGAGCTGCCCTTCTTTGCTTTGAAACTTGACGTCGAAGGCTTTGCCGAAATTCTGGCCCAGATCGTGGCTGGTGCCCGCCTGCAGCGCCAGGCCGTTCTGCATCATGGCTTCGATGGAATAGCTGCGCAGGGCGCCGGCGAATTTCTCGGCTTTGGTTTTTACGCCCTGGATCACCGGCATCGCCATCACGTCCTCGGCCACTTCGGCATAGACGCGCAGCATCCGCAGCACTTCTTCGAGCGCCTCTTCGTGCGTGGCGTGCGCGGTGTGCCCTTCCTGCCACAGGAATTCACTGGTTCGCAAAAACAGGCGCGTCCGCAGCTCCCAGCGCACGACGTTCGCCCATTGGTTCACCAGCATGGACAGGTCACGCCAGCTCTGAATCCAGCGCGCGAAGAAATGCCCGATGATGGTTTCCGAGGTCGGCCGGATGACGTACGGCTCTTCCAGTTCCTTGCCCCCCGCGATGGTCACCACCGCCAGCTCCGGCGAGAAACCTTCCACGTGTTCCGCCTCGCGCCGCAAGAAACTCTGCGGGATCAGCAGCGGAAAGTAAACGTTCTGGTGGCCGCTGGCTTTAAAGCGCGTGTCGAGCTCACGCTGGAGCATCTCCCACACGGCATAACCGTTCGGCTTGATTACCATGCAGCCCTTGACGATCTCGGCGGGCTCGGCCAGGTCGCCCTGTAACACCACGTCCTGGTACCAGGCGGCAAAGTCCCGGCTGCGGGGGGTAATAGGAGATTCGGCCATGTCGGTTAACTAGTGATAGCTTACGACGGCCACCAACCATCGTTATAATGATGCTCTTGATCTGTGTGAAAATATACGCTACTGCAATTCAACAGTAACTTTCGAGGGGATATGAAAAGGGTTATCTGGGTTCCGGTGATTCTGATGGCGATCCTGGCCGGCAACGCGGCGGCCACCACCCTCTCGCGAAAGGCGAAGCGCTCGACAGCCGCGCGGAAACATAAAGCGGCTCCCCGCGTCGATCCGACCCTGGGGGATAACGTTGACGGCGAGGATCTGGTGATCCGCCGGGCGGCGGTGGCCGCGCTCGGTTCCGTCAACGGCAGCGTGGTGGTGGTGGACCCGTCGAACGGAAGAATTCTGACGATCGTCAATCAGAAGCTGGCGTTGAAGAGCGGGTTTACGCCCTGCTCGACCATCAAGCTAGTCACCTCCGTGGCGGCCTTGAGCGAGCACGTCATCGATCCCGATACCACGGTCGCGATTACGCGGTACCTGCGGTTCAATTTGACGACAGCGCTGGCCCGATCGAACAATCAGTATTTCGCGCGCCTGGGCAATTCCCTCGGATTCGAGCGCGTCACTCATTATGCCCAACTGCTCGGATTGGGCGAGAAGGCGACGCTCGACATCCCCGACGAGCAGCCCGGCGTGATTCCCGCCGAGCCGCCGAAGGAGGGCGGCGTCGGCCTGATGACCAGCTTCGGCGAAGGTTTTCTGGTGACCCCGCTCGAGCTCGCGGCCCTGGTTTCGGCCATCGCCAACGACGGAACCCTGTACTACCTGCAATACCCGAAAACCGAAGCGGACATCGAACAGTTCACGCCCAAAGTGAAGCGCGCCCTCGATCTGCCGGACAGCCGGTTGCCCGACATTCGCATGGGGATGAAGGCCGCGGTGGATTTCGGAACCGCACGGCGGATTGGCTTCGACCCGGATGATCCGATCCTCGGTAAGACCGGCACCTGCACCGACTATCGCGCCTCCAGCCACATGGGCTGGTTCGGCTCGTTCAACGAAGTCAACCGGCATCAGCTCGTGGTGGTGGTAATGCTGACCGGCGATCACCGCGTGAGCGGGCCGGTGGCCGCGGGCGTCGCCGGCGCCATCTACCGCAACCTGGCCGAACAGAGCTACTTCGCCGCTGCCGCCGATGGCGTTTCGGTGCCGGGCGCCGGCGCCGACTCCGTCGCCGCGCGGTAGATCTCGCGCCTCCGTCAACGCTTCTCCGCTGGGATAGCATAGATAGTTGCAACCCGAGGAGTGCGCATGAACCGACGTCACTTTCTGCAAGCAGCCGGCCTTGTTTCGACAGGATGCGCCCCGCGCCTGTTTGCGCAGCCCGCGAAGAGCGATACCTGGCGCACATTCGAGGTGGTCACCCGCGTCGAAATTCTGAAGCCGTCCGGCGCGACGCGCCTTTGGGTGCCGGCCGCGCTGTCTCGAGAAACGCCCTATCAGAAAACGCTCTCCAATACCTTCCAATGTGACGGCGGGGCTGCAAAGACTGTCGAGAGCAGCGCGGATGCGCTGGGCATCCTCACGGCCGAATTTCCGGCGGGCGTGAAGCCGGTCCTGACGGTGACCAGCCGCGTCGCAACCCGGAACTGGGCGGTGGACCTCTCCCAACCCAAGACGGGCGCTGCCGGCGCCGATCTCAATCATTGGCTGCGGCCCACCAGGCTGTTGCCCACCGACGGCATCGTCAAACAGACGGCGCTCGAAATTACCGGCGGCGCGCGAACCGATGTGGACAAGGCGCGAGCCATCTACGAGTGGATCGTGGAGAACACCTACCGCGACCCGAAAACGCGCGGCTGCGGCCTGGGAAATATCAAATTCATGCTGGAGTCGAGAGACTTGGGCGGCAAGTGCGCCGACCTCAACGCGCTGTACGTCGGGCTGGCGCGCGCCGCCGGGCTTCCGGCGCGCGATGTGTACGGCATCCGGGTGGCGCCCTCGCAGATGGGCTATAAGAGCCTCGGGGCCGCCACGCAGAACGTGACGAAGGCGCAGCACTGCCGCGCCGAAGTGTACCTCAGCGAATACGGATGGGTTCCGGCGGATCCGGCGGACGTGCGCAAGGTGATGCTCGAAGAGCCGCCCGGCAGCCGGCCCATCGACGACGAAATGGTGAAGCGGGCGCGCGCCCGCCTGTTCGGCTCCTGGGAGATGAACTGGATGGCATACAACTTTGCTCACGACGTGGAGCTTCCGGGCTCGGATCGCTCGGCGGCGCCGTTCTTGATGTATCCGCAGGCGGAAACCGCGGAAGGGCGGATCGACAGCCTGGACCCGGACAGCTTTCGCTACGAGATCACTTCCCGCGAAGTTGCCTAGCGGAGTTGCTGGATGGCGGACTCGGTGTACATTCCGGGGTTGGCGGCGGGCCGCACGGGATTTGCGCCCGCCCCGCGCCACTCGGCGCTGGTCCGCGCCACGCACTGGGTGAACGCACTCAGTTTCCTCGGTCTGCTGGTGAGCGGAATTGGAATCCTGCTGGCGCACCCGCGATTCTATTGGGGCGAGACGGGCGGCATCGGAACTCCCTCGCTATTCGATCTGCCGCTGCCATTCCTGCTGGGCGGGCCTTCCGGGTGGGGCCGCTATCTCCATTTCGAGTCGGCCTGGGTGTGCGTGCTGAATGGATTGCTCTACGTGTCGTCGGGGTTCGCCTCTCGTCACTTTCGGCATGATCTCGTGCCCCCGGCGAAGGGCCCTCAAGACGATTCGGCCTATACCCTCGTCCAGCGCCTCGCTTATCTCGCGGTCGTATTCGTGTTGTTCCCGCTGCTGGTCTGGACGGGGCTGGCGATGTCGCCCGCCATCACCTCCGTCTTCCCCGCCTTGGTAACGACACTCGGCGGCCATCAGTGCGCGCGCACCATTCACTTCTTCGCGGCCATTACGTCGGTTGGTTTCGTCCTCGTCCACATCGCCATGGTCTGGCGAGCCGGCTTCCGCCGCCGTGTGCGCGCCATGATAACCGGAAGGCTGGCCGTATGAGCGGTTCACTGTCTCGCCGAAAGCTCATCGCCGCGGGCCTCACGGGCGCCGCCGGCTTGACGGCCGCGGCCCGGATTGCCGGCCGCTACGGCCTCATTCCGCCCGATTGGGGCGGCGTCTGGGGGCCGGGCGAGACCTTGACCTACGCCTCCCAGCGGATTCTTACCTCCGGCCACTCGATGGCTCGCGAATTCACACGCGGCGCGATCTCGAAGATCGCCCAAGTCAGCGGCGACCCTCCCCGGCATGGGCTGTATGCGAGTCTTCTGGCGACGGGCTTTACGGAATGGCGGCTCTCGGTGGAAGGCCTGGTGGCGCGGCCGGCATCGCTCTCGCTCGCCGATCTCAAACGATTGCCGCCGCGCACGCAAATCACCGAACAGACCTGCGAAGAAGGCTGGTCATTCATTGCGGAATGGACGGGCGTGCCTCTTTCTCACGTGATGAACCTCGCGGGGGTCCAGCCGCAAGCCCGATACGCCGTGTTTTTTCCGTTCGATGAATCGTGGGACAGCCTCGACATGCCGGATGCCTGGCATCCGCAGACTCTGATTGCCTACGGGATGAACGGGAAGGACCTTTCGGCGGACCACGGCGCTCCGGCCCGGCTGAAAGTTCCGCGCCAGCTGGGCTATAAGAGCATCAAGTTTCTGTCACGAATCCTGTTCACCGACACGTTGAAGAACATCGGCAGCGGATTGGGCTCGGCGTCTCCGGATCTCGGGTACTCGTGGTACGCAGGAATTTGAAATGAGGACGCGGGCCTTGCACATCGGCTTGCTGACGGCGCTGCTTGCTGCCGGCTCAGAAATCTGGCTGCGGGCGACTCCCACCCGAGACCCGCCGCGCGCCGCGGGCGATTGGACCCTTTCGGGCGTACCCGACTGCGGAAAACACCTACCCTCTGACCGGCGCCAGTGGCGCGGCATTTCCGGCGCGCGCCGAATCTGTCGCGCCCGCTATCAAGGCCCAGTTCCGATACAACTGACGCTGGTCGAATTGCCAGGGACGCCGGGGGCAACCGCATTCGACGCATGGCAGAAATGGCCTCCTTCGCAGCCGGGCAAGATCGGGTTTTACAAAGGCAGATTCTTCGGAGTGGTCGAATCGGCGGCTGACCGGGAAACACTGCTTCGCTTCACCAACGCCCTGGAGGAAGGCCTGCCCGGCCGCGGCGAAGGGCGCTGGTAGAAGCCGGCAGGCACGCCGGCGTGCGTCGTAGATCTCGATTTGAGATAATGCCGGATTCCGAAGGAGATTGACATGCATAAGACCATCGTTGCTGCCGCGGCAGTGCTACTTACGGGTTTCGGCGTGTGCCTGGCGCAACCGCCCGGGATCACTCGCGAGATGATCGCGCGGGCGCTGCCTCTCGAAGGGGCGCCCAAGGCGGAGCCTGGTCCGTACCAGGTGACGTCGGAAGCCGCGTTCGAGGCTCCCGGCCTGCACGTGTACCGCCCGGAGGCTCTCGACGCGTTTCCGAAGAAGGACACTCTGCCGGTGATGGTATGGGGCAACGGCGGCTGTGCCATCGACAGCACACACTTCTCGGGCTTTCTCTCGACCATCGCCTCGCACGGCGTTCTGGTCGTCGGCACGGTCCCCCAGGAAGGCGCCGACCGGCGGCAGGAGACCGCCGATGACATGCGCGGCGCGATCGACTGGGCCGAGAAAGAAAATGCCCGAAGCGGGTCGCCGTTAATGGGCAAAATCGCGGTGGACAGAGTCGCGGTCATGGGTACGTCGTGCGGCGGGTTTCTCTCGCTCGCGCTCGGCGCCGATCCTCGCGTCAAGACCATCGGAGTGTTCAATTCGGGCGTGCAGAACGCGGCGCCCGGCGGCCGCTCGCCGCAACCTGGTCCGGACGTGCTTCCCAAACTGCACGGGCCGGTGCTGCTGCTCAACGGCAGCGACCCCGATTTCCTGATGGGGGCGTCGCTGGCGACCTTCGAAGCGATCAACAATTTGCCGGTCTTCTACGGCGCACGCCACAACGCCGGCCACAGCGCGACCTACTTTCATCCTGGTGGCGGCGAATTCGCCAATGTCGCCTCGGATTGGCTCCTGTTCCAGTTCAAAGGCGACAAGAAAGCGGCCAAAATGTTCGCCGGCAAGGATTGTGAGCTGTGCACGAATTCGAACTGGGATGTGAAATCGAAGGACATCAAAAAGTGAAATCGGCCGTCGCTTTCGCGGTAGTCGCCGGCTGTGCGGCAGCGGTTGTCTCGGCGCAGAGTCCTGCGTCTTCCTTCGCGCGCGGTAGCGGCCTGCAGAGCTGGCAGAATCCCGGCTTCAAGAACGAACTGGCGCAGTGCAAGACACCGCCGAAACCGTTCTCGATTCCCATCAGCCAGGCGGCGAGCGCGAAGGCCGCGCCGCCGGATCCGGTGCTTCCCGCCACCACTGCCATTCCCGGCGTTCTCGCCGCGGGACAGTCGTGGAAGGTTGTCTGGTCGTGGCAGGGCAATAACGTGGATGGCCCCATCGCCGGCGACAACGGCACCGTGTTGTTCGCGAACAATGACGCCGGCAACGTGATGCAGATGGATCCGTCGACGGGCCTCGCCAAGATCGCCTACCGCGACCTGAACACGGCCGGCGCCGTGTCGCGCAGCAAGAACGGCGCGCTGTTCGTCGCCGAACGCGGCCTCGGCTCCGCCATCGAAGAGCTCGAGCCGCAGCGCAAGATGCTGGCGAATTCGTTCCACGGCGAGCCGCTCGACTGCGTCGGCGGCGTCGTCAACGATCTGATCGCCGATGCGCGCGGCGGCGTGTACTTCTCAGTAACCGGCGTCCAGGACAGCGGCGTGTTCTACGCAGATCCGAAAGGCGTGGTCTCGCAATACGGCAAGGACGTGCCGCTGGCCAATGGAATTATCCTCAGTCCCGATGAAAAGACGCTCTACGTCACCAATGGCGCGGTGGTTTACGCGTTCGACGTGAAGCCCGACGGCTCGCTGACCAACCAGCGCGAGTTCGGCAAGCTGCAAGGCGGCCAAGGCGGCGATGGTTCGGCCGTCGATCAGCAAGGCCGCGTGTACGTAGCGACCGGCAAATCAGTGGATGTCTTCGCGCCCGATGGCAAGTTCCTCGGCACCATCCCCGGCCCGCAAGGCCTGCACGGCACGTTCTTCGCCGGCAAGGACAAGAAGATGCTGTTCGGGATTGTGTTCTACGGCGGATGGGGAACGCCGAGCGCGCGAAACAAGATCATCGCCATTCCGACGATTGCGCAGGGGTATACCGGGCGCGCGAAGTAGAGTGGGTCAGGCAATCCTACCCGGGCGCCAGCCGCTTTATGGCACGAACTCCTTCCGCATCCGCACTTCGCCAAGGGCCTTTCCGCCGCGTTCAATGATCCGGTCCGCCGCCGCATCGTGAGCGAACCCAATTGACCGATAGAACGCAACGGCGCGCTGGTTTTCTTTCAAAACCCAGAGAGTCGCCTCAGTGAACCCCCGTCTTCGCAGCTCTTGCTCGGCAGCCGCACAAAGCGCGCGTCCGGCTCCTTTGCGCCAATGATCAGGATGAACGTAGACCGCCCAAATTTCGCCGGCTGACTGCGCCGCGTCCGCGTCACGGCTGGCCGCCGCGGAGATCCAACCGAGGGCGCCTTCACCATCCTCAGCGACCCAGACCGCCTCCCCCGCTTCCAGAATCCGCCGCCATCCGGCGTGACGCTGTTCCACCGTGAGTGCCCGCAGAAATTCATCCGGAACGATGCCTCGATAGGCCACCCGCCAGGCGTCCACGTGGATCGTCGCGATGCGCAGCGCATCCTCCGGTCGCGCGGGTCGGATGATCATTGCAGAGAGTGTACCGCACGGCAGTCGCGTCGCGCCCCTTGCCCCAAAGCGCGCGTCTATTCGGTGCAAATCCACGCGAGTGGGGCAGATTGCCAATCTGCGGCAGGCCACCAGCCTGCACGCTCACCGACGCGCCAGCAGCGCTCCCAGCCACACCGCCGCGTATCCCAGGCCGACGCTGCCGACCACGTTGGCTAACCCGATCCAGAAGCCGCCTTCGCGGATCGCGGCGTAGGTTTCCCACTCGAAACTGGAAAATGTCGTGTAGCCTCCGAGGAAGCCAACCACCAGCAAGAGCCGCCAGTTGGGATGCGGATGCAGGCGCTCGGTCAGCAGCGTCATCAACAGGCCGATCAGAAACGAGCCGGTCACGTTAATCAGCAGGGTGCCGAGCGGGAACCGCGTGGCGAAGCGGGTCATGATGGCGGTGCCGGCCAGGTAGCGGGCGAGCGAACCGAGGCCGCCGCCGGCCGCGATCAACAGATAGCTCACCAGGAACTGCCCGGTCTCACGAGGGACGGAGGCATTCGGCAATTTCCTTTTCGTCAATGGCACCGGACCGGATGAGCTTCCAGTAGGGCTCCGTGATATCGACGGTGGTGGCCCCGGGGCCGCCGCAGATACCGCCGTCGACCACCAGGTCCACGCGGCCGTCCATCATTCCGAAGACGTCGATGCCGCTGCGGCAGGTGGGATGCCCGGAGATATTGGCACTGGTCGAGATCAGCGGCTGGTTGAGAAGGTTGATGAGCTCGTTGGCAATGGTGCAGCGCGCTTGCCGCAGAGCCAGGCGGCCGGTATTGCCAGTCACTTTGAGCGGCACCTTGGCCGAGGCCGGCACGATGATGGTGAGCGGGCCCGGCCAAAAGCGGCGCGCCAGGATGAAAAACCGGTTGCTCAATTCGGTCGCCAGTTCTTCGGCCATCATCAGGTCGCCCACCAGCAGCGGCAGCGAGCGGTGCGCTTCGCGGCCTTTGGCGCGGAAGACGCCGGCGACCGCGCCCAGGTTAAACGGGTCGGCAATCAGCGTATACAGCGCGTCGGTGGGAATGGCGACGACTTTGCCGCGCCGCACGGCAGCGGCGGCCCGTTCCAGCACTTCAGGCTGAGGTTGCTCGGGATTGACTTCCACCAGATCGGTAGCCATGAATTTCTCATTGTCAACGGGATCCGATAGCTTCGGCAACTTCCACGGCCAGTTCATAGCGGCCGAACGGCGCGCTCAATTGCACGCCCTGTACCAGATTCCGGACGCGCGTCACCATCTCCTGAGCGATGGAAACGCCTTCGTGCCGGGCCTTATCCCCGCTATCGGCCAGCCGCATGCGGTCCATGAACGCATCCGGCACCGGCACGCGCAGCTCGTTCACCATGAACTCGGCATTGCGGTAGCTGGTGAGCGGCCAGATGCCGCAGATCACGGGAATTTTCAGCGGCTCGACGCGCTCCAGGAATTGCTCGATCAGGTCGAGATCGAAGACGGGCTGCGTGACCACGTATTCGGCGCCGGCTTCGACCTTCCAGCGGAACCGGTGAAGCTCTTCGTCGAGATTGATCGCACCCG
>Ga0335078_10005556_pt1 | contig 18623 bp, 16 predicted proteins | sample Lox_Sample_32_FD_206711 | JGI IMG/M metagenome (GOLD analysis project Ga0335078, IMG submission 206711) | Soil microbial communities from Loxahatchee National Wildlife Refuge, Florida, United States - Lox_Sample_3.2 | ecosystem: Environmental > Terrestrial > Soil > Wetlands | place: USA... | reverse complement strand
CTGGCGGAGGCCTTCCTTTTCGCCACGCGCAGGCCGCCGCGACGACGCGCTTTGAACGTGACGACGCCTCCACGCGCGGCAAAGGCGAAAATCGTTCCTCCTGGCCGGGCGATTTTTTGTCGGGTCAGCGTCAAAAACGGCGGCGGCCGCCTCCCCAGGGCTGCGTCGCAGGGGACTATTGCAAGCCCTTTCGCCTCATTCGGTTTTTTCGCGTGAGCCTTGACAGGCGGTCGTGGCCCTCAATTTTCCCCTGGGCCAACTGAAGGAGCGGAAACATGGGACTATTGGATGGAATTCTCGGCGGCGTCGTCGGCGCCGGAGCGCTTGCCGTCGTGCAGCATTATCTCGAGAGCCACGGCGGCCTTGAAGGCGTCGTGGCGGAGTTCGAAAAGACCGGCTACGGACAGCAGGTGAAATCCTGGATCGGCGACGGCTCCAACCTGCCGATCAGCGCCGAGGATGTGAAAAAAGCGCTGGGTTCGGAAAAGCTGAAGCAGATCGCCGCGGCGACAGGCGTCCCGATCGATCAGGCCGCCGAATATCTTGCGCAGCATCTGCCGACGGCGATCGACAAATCGACGCCCGGCGGAACTTTGCCGCCGAAGGCGTAGAGCGAAGGGCGGAGGGGGAAGCCATGGCGCCACGCAAGCGTCCCAACTGGTCGCGGCTTCTCGCCGATTCGATGACGCTCGGCCTCAACGCCAATCTCGTCATCGCCCTGCGGCTCGCCAAAATCGCATGGGGCGGCTCCGCCGCGAAAGCGGAGAGCCGCCGCATGGTCAAAGAGAAGCTGCAGGCGGCCCAGGAAGCGAATGTCTCCGCGGCGCAAGCCGTGCTCACGGGCAAGGCGCATCTCGCGCCAAAGCGCGCCCTGAGCGTCTACCAAAGGCGCGTGCGCCAGAATCTCGCGCGCCTGTCCAAGTGAGCGGCGCAGCCGCCCGCGGGCGCAAAAAAACTTGAGGGGCGCGGTCGCTCGCGGGCGCAAAAAACGGCCCGACCGGATCCGCGATCGGGCTCGAAGTCACCTAAGGAGGTTTGAGAGAGATTTAGGGCGCGTGCGGCCCCTTTCCAAGCCCCACGACGAGCGCGTTTCCCGCTCGAACGGAATCGTTCGAGCGATAGGGAATAGCGCCAATGCAAAATTTTGGAGCGAATTCCGATCGCAAAAGCCCGTCAACTTTTGTGGAATTCGCTTTAGGCTCGCCGCGAATGCGTCGCCTTTCTCACTCGTCGTTCTCAGCGGTCAACTCCTCGAGCGGTATCGAGGCCGGCGCCGAGCCCCGCAGCTTCCGCAATCTCACGCCCAGGCCCTCCCCGTTCTCGGCCAGGAAAATGACGCCTGCGGCGCTGAGCGCGGCGACGATTTTCGCGCCCGTCTGCCCACCAGAATCGCCGTCTGGCGCTTCTAAACGCGCGACGGTCGCCTCGGATAGGCCCGACGCTTCGGCCAAGGCGCCTTGCGACCAGCCCAGCAAGGCCCGCGCGGCTTTGATTTGTCTGACAGAAACCACGGCTTCCTCTTTGCTCCTGCGCGCCCTTGGACCGAATTCCGCAAAAGTTGACTGACTCTTGCGATCGGAATTCGTTCCAACATCCTAATCCGGCGCGATTCCCTATCGCTCGAACGATTCCGTTCGAGCGGGAAACGCGCTAGGATCAGCGGCGCCGCTTTCACTCTACAATGCCGATGTAGGGCAGATGGCGATATTTCTCAGCGTGGTCGATGCCATAGCCGGCGACAAACACGTCCTCGATCCGAAAGCCGACGAAATCGATTGGCGCCTCGACTTGCCGGCGCTGCGGCTTGTCGAGCAGCGCGCAGGTCCAAAGCCCGCCGAGCTTGCGCTGTCGCAACAAGGCGGCGGCGAAGGCGATCGATCGCCCGGTATCGACGATGTCGTCGATGAGCAGCACCCGCCGTCCTTCGATGTCGGTCGCGATGTCGCCGAGCAGGCGCACTTCGCCGCTGCTCACCTTGGCGAGACCGTAGCTGCTGAGCCGAATGAACTCGATCTCGGGATGCGCGCCGGCGCGGTGCAGAGCGCGAGCGAGGTCCGCGACGAAGACGGCCGCGCCCTTCAACAGTCCGACCATGACGAAATCACCGGGAATTGTTTGCGCGATCTCGCCCGCGAGGGCTTCCACGCGCGCGGCGATCTCGGCCTCGCTCAAAAGAATGCGTATTCCGCCCATCTGCGCGCCCCTGCTCCGACGAGAGCGAATTTTCGCAAAAGTCACTTAACTTTTGCGCTCAGAATTCGCTCCAACATTTTAAAGGCGCGATTTCTTATCGCTCGACCGATTCCGTCCGAAGGACAAGCGCGCTAGCTTGGAGTTCAAACGCGCCCTCAAGGAGAGTCGCATGACAGGCTTCATCGAAGGACTGCCGAAGGCCGAGCTGCACCTGCACATCGAAGGGACACTCGAGCCCGAGACGCTGTTTCGGCTCGCGGCCCGCAACGGCGTCCGCCTCGCTTACGACTCCGTCGACGCGCTGCGCGCCGCCTATGATTTCAAGAACCTTCAGGACTTCCTCGACCTTTACTACCAGGGCATGGCCGTCCTGCAAAAGGAGCAGGATTTCTATGACCTCGCCTGGGCCTATCTCGAAAAGGCGCGCGCGCAAAGCGTCCTCCACGCCGAAATCTTTTTCGACCCGCAGGGCCACACGAGCCGTGGCGTGGCCTTCGAGACGGCCTTCGAGGGCGTTTGGCGCGCGCTGGAGGATGGACGCGACCGGCTGGGCGTCAGCTCGCGGCTCATCCCCTGCTTCCTGCGCGACCGCGACGCTAATGAAGCCATGGCCGCGTTGGATGATGTGCTGCGCCATCGCGACCGGATCATCGCCGTAGGTCTCGACTCGGCGGAAAAAGGCAACCCGCCGCGAAAGTTCAAAGGGGTCTTCGACCGGGCCCGAAGCGAGGGACTGCTGACGGTCGCTCACGCCGGCGAGGAAGGTCCGGCCGACTATGTTCGCGAGGCGCTGGACCTGCTGCATGTCGCCCGCATCGATCACGGCAACCATGCTGTGGACGATCCCGCTCTCATGGAGCGCCTCGCGCGCGAGCGCGCGCCGCTCACCCTGTGCCCTCTCTCGAACCTGCGCCTGCGGGTTGTCGACGACCTCCGCCGCCACCCTTTGCGAACGATGCTGGAGAAAGGTTTGCTCGTCACCGTCAATTCGGACGACCCGGCCTATTTCGGCGGCTACATCAACGAAAATTATCGGGCCGTTCAGCAGGCGCTCGAGCTCTCGAACGACGCGCTCGCCGAGCTTGCGCGCAATTCCTTCGATGCGGCCTTCCTGGCTGACGAAGAGAAGCGGGGGTTTGCGCAGCGCGTTGACGATTACGAGGCGCTTTTCCGCAAATAGCGCAAGCGCGCCGCGCGCTAGCGCGTTTCCCGCTCGAACGGAATCGTTCGAGCGATAGGGAATCGCGCCCCATCAAAACGTTGGAGCGAATTCTGATCGCAAACGTCAGGCAATTCTTGCGGAATTCGCTCTATCGCGCAGGAGACCCGGAGCGCTTGAAGAAATTCGGATAATTGGTGTTGGCGGCGGGGTCCAAGCCCAATTCTCGAAGTGCGTCCTCGATGCGCTCGGCGTTCTCATCCTCGATGCAAAAGGTCTCCACGCCGGCGCCGCCGATCGAAAGTCGAGCGAGCTCCGACCGGCGCCCGCCGAAGGAAAAGACGCGCCGCGCTTTGATGACCTTGACGCTTTGAAACCCGGGCTCGCCGCCAATGACCTCAGAGAGAAATTCCTCCATTTGGTAGCTCTCGCGCCGCGGCGCGGGAGGCGCCAAATCCAGCGCGGCGAAGAAAGAGGCGATCATCGGCGCGGAGAGCGGAAAGCCGCGCTTCAGCGTCGCCTCCCAAAGCTCGAGTCCCGTGGGCGCCGTCAGCTTGATTCGCTTAACATCCAGCTGCGCGTCGCGGATCTTGGCGTTATGCGGCGAATGGCCGTTCGCGAGATAGAGCTCTTCGCTGCGATGCGGCGGAACCTGCGCCACGCGCCCGATCTTCGCCTCAAGCTCCGCGAGGCTCGCGGCGAAGGTCCGCCATTCCCAACGGGGCGGCGGGTCCCCTTGCGCGCCTGTCGTTTCGCTCACGCTTCGCTCTCTTGCTCAGGCGGCGCCGAGGATTCAGCTTCCCCCGGCGCCGCCCAACAGAACGGGACCAAGAACCTGCGCGATCAGGAAAATATTTAGCGACAGCACCACGCCGGCGGCGGCGGCGGCCGCGAGCTGCGTCAGACGGCTGTTGGCGAAACCGCCCATGATGTCGGCGCGCCCCGAGAAGAGGATGAGCGAAATCATCGGCGCCGGCAGTGCGATGCTGAGCACCACCTGGCTCAGCACCAGCGCGTTGGTCGCATCGGCTCCAAGCGCGACGACGACGAAGGCCGGCGCCATGGTGACGAGCCGCCGCGCCCAGACGGGGATGCTGAAGCCGACGAAGCCCTGCATGATCACCTGCCCGGCCATGGTTCCGACGGTGGAGCTCGACAGCCCCGAGGCGATCAGCGACAGCAGAAACACGCCGGCCGCGCCGGCGCCGAGCAGCGGCGTCAGAATATGATAGGCGGTCTCGATCTCGGCGACCTCGCGGTGGCCGCCATGGAAGGCGCTGGCGGCCATCATCACCATCGACAGGTTCACCAAGCCGGCGAAGGTGAGCGCGATCACGACCTCGCGGTTGGAATAGCGCAGCACTTGTCGCCGCTCCCCATCGTTCCGCACCGGCGTCCGCGCCTGCGTCAGACCGGAATGCAAAAAAATCGCGTGCGGCATCACGGTCGCGCCCACGATGGCGACAGCGATCAGCAGCGCGCCGGAATCGGCGAGTCGCGGCGTCACTAGATGCAACGCCGCCGAAGCCCAATCGATCGGAGCGATCAAAATTTCGGCGAGGTAACAGAGCCCAATGACGCCGACGAACGCGCCGATCGCCAATTCGATCGGGCGAAAGCCGAAGCCGTCCAACATCAGTATCCCGTATGAAATGACGGCCGTCGCCGTCATGCCGACGATCAGGGGCGTGTGCAGCAACAACGACAAGCCGATGGCCCCGCCAAGAAATTCGGCCAGGTCGGTCGCCATGGCGGCGATCTCGCTGACGGCCCACATCGACCAGACGACGGGACGCGGAAAGTGATCGCGGCAGAGCTCCGCGAGGTTTTTCCCGGTGACGATGCCCAATTTGGCGGAAAGCGCCTGAAAGAGCATGGCGATCAAATTGGCGAACAGCACGACCCAAAGCAGCCCGTACCCATATTTCGCGCCAGCCTGGATGTTCGTCGCAAAATTCCCCGGGTCCATGTAGGCGATCGAAGCGATCACCGCGGGACCGGCGAACGCGAGAGAAGCCCGCAGGCCACTGCGCTGGCCAGAGAGCGCGTGCTGCGCCGCGAGAACGGTGCGTGCGGTCAGCGATCGAGAGTTTAGGGCGATTTCGGCGCGCATAGGGTCGGCTTGTCTCTGTAGCCTCGGCTACAAAAGAGGTAGGCGGCTTGAATTTGTCGGCAAGGCCGATAATCTGTTTTTCGCGCTCATTTGCGTTCCGCCGGAATCTTCAGGATGCCGAAGCGAGAGACAAAGGATCGAACCCCGGACGGCGCGGCTGCGCTTTCGCTTCCCGCCGAGCCGATCCAGGCGCGCCGCTTCACGAGGACCCGGGCGGCGCAGTCGGGCGCGCTGCATGAAGATTATGTGGAGTTGATCGCCGACCTGCTGGCGACGGCGGGCGAGGCGCGCCCCACCGACATCGCCCGCCGGCTCGGCGTTTCGCACGCGACCGCCATCAAGACGATCGGGCGCCTAAAGCGCGAGGGGCTCGCGATGGGCCTGCCCTACCGCGGCGTCTTTCTGACCGAGGAAGGCCGTCGGCTCGCGCAGCGCATCAGGGCGCGACACCGGCTCGTTGTCGACATCCTTCTCGCGCTCGGCGTGCCGCGAGAAGCCGCCGAAGCCGACGCCGAGGGCATGGAGCATTTCGTCTCCGAGCCGACCCGAATGGCCTTTCTCCAATTCCTCAGATCGCGCCCTTGACCGGCCGCCGCCTTGCGCCCGTCGAAACGCGCGCGCGCTCACCTGTGCGGGTTGATGGGCTCCTGCTGGCCGCTGGACCAGGAAGTCCCGTAATTGCCCAGGCGTGGAGCGAACATGCGCAGGGGATAGTGGTAGGCCCCTGGCGTTCGATAGGCCTGCCAGCCGAATCCTGCGCCAAAGGCGGCCTCGACCGCGGGTAAGTGGGCCGACGCCCCGGACGCCGTGAGGGCCAGAATGATGACCGCGCCGCTCGCGAATTTGATGAACCTCATGCGCTTCTCCCACTCTTCGCCTCGACGAAGATCGTCGCTTGTTGTTGTTGGGTACTAAACTGGAGGAGACGGCGAGAGGATCGAGTTAGGTAGATAAAATACGTAGAACCGTAAAGCCTATGCTGCCTGCGCGCTCGTCAAGACATAAGCCTTGCTAAAGGCGTAGGCGTGATCTCGATAGACGCTGCGGAAACGCTGGCGCGGCATCTTGAAACCGTGAGATCGCTCGCTTAGTTGGCCTGACACAGCGACGACAGCTTCTGCTGTCGCCCGGAAACGCCCCGACCGCGGATGAACCGGCGGGGCGTTTTTGTCTTTGAGCGAACCGCGCGGCGGCGTCGAAGCGCCGAGGCGAAGCGCCGTCGGCTATCGGAAAAAACGAAGTTGCGCGCCAGCTCACTTGCGCCCAGAACGACTAAGCCATGGGCGTGGAGCCGACGACAACTGATTCGAAGCTCGCGCCCCTCCCGCGCGGCGAGGCCATGCTGCGTCGCGCGCGCTTCGCGCCTCTTCTGGCCGCGTTCGCCCTTTCCGGTTGCATGGTCGGGCCTGACTATGTCGCGCCGCCCGTCGTGACGCCGGAAAAATTCAAAGAGCTCAAAGTCAATCTGGTCAAGGGCTGGAAGCTCGCCGCGCCAGGCGACAGCGTCGACGCCGGCCCCTGGTGGAGAGTTTATAACGACCCGACCCTCGACGCGCTGGAAGCGCAGGTCGAAATCTCCAACCAGACCGTCGCCGCGGCCGCGGAGGCTTACGAGCAGGCGCGCACGCTTGTGCGCGAGGCGGAAGCGGCGCTCTTTCCGACCATAACCTCGGGCTACAACACGACCCGCCAACATACCGGCAGGGCCCTTGTCGGCGGCTTCCCCATCTCCCCCAACTCTTCGCCCGCGGTCGCCAGCCCGGCCACCGCCATGCTTCACGGCCAGACGGCCACGATCAACACGCCGCGCGGGGACCTGGTTTGGGAGATCGACATTTGGGGCAAGATCCGACGCCAGATCGAAAGCGAGGTCGCCGGAGCGCAAGTGAGCGCGGCGGATCTCGAGAACGCCAAGCTCACGGCTCAGGCCACGCTCGCCGCCGCCTTTTTCAACCGGCGCGCCGCCGTCTCGCTGCGAGAGCTGTTGAACCGGACCGCCCAGGAATACCGGAAGACGCTCGAGATCACGCGGCGCCAATATGAAATCGGCCTCGCCTCCGCCGCTGACCTTAATGCGGCCGAAACGCAGGTCGTCTCCACAGAAGCGCAAGCGATCAACACCGGCGTCCAGATCGCGCAGCTCGAGCACGCCATCGCAAAGCTGATTGGCAAACCGCCGTCCGAGCTCTCGCTGCCGCCCGCCGGTCTTGTCGGGAGCATCCCCGCCCTCCCCGTCGCAGTTCCGACGACGTTGCTCGAGCGACGCCCCGACATCGCCGCCGCAGAGCGCATGATGCAGCAGGAAAATGCGCTGATCGGCGTCGCGCTCGCCGCCTATTATCCAGACATCACACTGACGGCGAGCTTCGGATACACGGGATTTGTTCCGCTGCCGATCAATCCGGCGCATGAGTTCTGGTCGCTCGCCGCCACCGCGAAGCAGACCATTTTCGAGGGTGGACAGCGCTCGGCGGCGGTCGACTCCGCGACAGCGATCTATCGGCAGAGCGTCGCCAATTACCGCGAGACCGTGCTGACGGCGTTTCAGCAGGTCGAGGACCAACTCGCGGCGACCCGCCTTCTGCGCCAACAGCTCGTGGCGCAGGAGAAGGCGGTTGAGGACGCCCGCAGAACGGTTGCCTATTATCTCAACCAATATCGCGTCGGCTGGGTCGCCTTCACCGCCGTCGTCGTCGCGGAGGCGACGCTCTTCGCCAATGAACAGACGGCCTTGACGACGCGCCAGAACCTCTTCGTTGCGAGTGTGGCGTTGATCGAGGCGCTGGGCGGCGGCTGGGACAAATCGAAATTGCCGACGCCCGCCCAAGCGGCGGGGAGCATCTCGATCTTTCCCCAGGATCCGGCTCAGCCGCCGCTCGTCGTGCAATAGGAAAAGCGCCGCGCAGCGACTTCCGACTTGCTATGCCGGTTTATCTCGCGGTCGGCGGCAGGAATTTCCGGTCGATGGGAAACTGCAGCGCGTTGCGGAACGATTCTCGGCGTCAATCGTCTTTCTCCAAGAAAGGGAGCAAACGATGATCGATGCAGTGGCGCGTGCGCTCAGCATGGCTTTCGCCATGGGTTGGGAAATCCTGTGGCCGCTGATCCTCGGCTTCGCATTGTCGGGGGTCGTGCAGGCTATCGTCTCTCACGGAGAGATGAGCAAGCTTCTGCCGGACGACCGGCCTCGCTCAATCGTCACCGCAATCGCGCTCGGGTCGGCGTCCTCGTCGTGTTCCTATGCAGCCGTGGCTCTGGCCCGCTCGATCTTTCGGAAAGGCGCGCATTTCACCGCCGCGATGGCCTTTGAGCTCGCCTCCACCAATCTCGTCCTTGAACTCAGCATCATCATGCTTGCGCTGCTGGGTTGGCGGCTGACTTTGGCGGAATTCGTCGGCGCGCCGCTCATGGTTGTCCTGCTGGTCTTTCTTTTCCGGAGTTTCCTCGGTCGAAACCTTCTCGAGCAGGCGAGGGAACAAAGCGAAAAGGGAGTTGCGGGCCGCATGGAAGGTCATGCCGCGATGGACATGTCGGTCACGGAGGGCGGCGCTTGGTGGCGGCGCCTGACGTCCGAGCGCGGCTTCACGGCGATCAGCCACTTTTTTGTGATGGATTGGGCCATGGTCTGGCTCGACATCGCCGGGGGGTTGCTCATTGCAGGGGCGCTCGGCGCCTGGGTGCCCGAAACGTTCTGGCAATCCTTCTTCCTCGCCGGTCATCCGACTCTCGCCACCCTCTGGGGGCCCATCGTCGGGCCCCTCGTCGCAGTCGTCTCCTTTGTCTGCTCGGTGGGGAATATTCCCCTCGCCGCGGTCCTCTGGAATGGCGGCATCAGCTTCGGCGGGGTCATCGCGTTCATTTTCGCCGATCTGATCATCATTCCGATCTTGAACATTTATCGAAAGTACTATGGGTTGAAGATGGCGGGATTTCTATTCGTCACATTTTACGCCGCCATGGCGATGGCGGCCCTGATCGTCGAAGCAGTTTTCGGCGCTTTAGGTCTCATCCCGTCGGACCGCCATGCGCGAGTGGTCGAGGCTTCGATCACGTGGAACTACACGACGTGGCTGAACATCGCCTTTCTCGCCTTGGCGACCCTCTTGGTTTGGCGCTTCCTGCGAACCGGCGGGCCTGACATGTTGCGGAAAATGAACGGGCCCGCCGAAACCGGCCCTGCCCATCATCATGGGCGTTAAAGCGATTTGCGCGAAGAGCTGACAAAACGGCGACCAGGAACCTGAAGACGCGCGTCGGGAACCGCTGGTGAAGAAAAGATCGATTCAGCCACCGCGAGAATATCGCCGGCCTTGAAGCGCGCGCTTTTGTCGATAGATGCCGGAGCGCCGGATGACTTTGCTCGTATCTGGAGGTCCGATGACGAAGCTTTTTCTTGAGCGGCGGACCGCTTTGGCGCTCGCCGCAACGATCGCGCTCTTCGCCCAGGGCGGGCTGGCCAAAGACCGGACGTGCGAAGGCGACAATGGGGGGCTGTCGCTGTCCCCGGGATTTTGCGCGACGGTGTTCGCCGACAATCTCGGTCACGTCCGTCACATGGTCGTCGGCCCCGACAACACGCTCTACGCCAACACTTGGAGCGGGCGATATTTTCCGAACGCGCCGCCTCCGCCGGGCGGCTTTCTGGTCGCCTTGAAGGATACGAGACACTCCGGCCACGCCGATGTGATTTCAAGATTTGGCGTGACTGTACAGGAGGGAGGGACGGGCGGCAGCGGCATCGCGCTCTTCAACGGGGGCCTCTACGCCGAGGAGAACGGAAGGATATTGAGGTATCAGCTCGAAGAGGGTGCTTTGCCGCCCAAGGGCCCGCCGCGCGTCATCGTCTCCGGCCTGCCGCAAACGGGCGACCATCCCATGCATCCCTTCATCATCGACAAGAAGGGGTCGCTCTTCGTCGACCTGGGATCGGCGACGAACGCCTGCCAAAGACAGAACCGGATTCCGCTCTCCCCCGGCTTGACCCCCTGCGTCGAGAAGGAAACCCGCGCCGGAACGTGGCGGTTCGACGCCAACAAGACCGATCAGGCGTTTTCGCCGGCGGAGCGCTATGCGAGCGGCAATCGCAACGGCGAGGGTTTCGCGTTCGACGCGGAGGGCCGCCTCTTCGTGACGCAGCACGGCCGCGACCAACTGTTCCAGAACTGGCCGCTTCTCTACACGCCGCAGCAGAATGCGGAGCTTCCGGCGGAGGAGCTTTTGCTTCTCGAGAAGGGCGCCGATTATGGATGGCCGGAGTGCTACTTCGATCAATTTCAGGGCAAGCTCGTGCTCGCGCCCGAATATGGGGGCGACGGCGGCAAGAAGGTCGGCGACTGCGCGAAGCGAACGCCTCCAGTCGCCGCTTTCCCAGGCCATTGGGCGCCGAACGATCTCTTGATCTACCGCGGGACGTCGTTCCCCGATGGGTATCGCGGCGGCGCCTTCATCGCCTTCCATGGCTCCTGGAATCGCGCCCCTTTGCCGCAGCAGGGCTATGACGTCGTCTTCCAGCCGCTCGCGGACGGCAGGCCTACGGGCGCTTTCGTCGTGTTCGCGGACGGCTTCGCCGGCGCGATCGAGGAGCCGGAGAAGGCGGCTTTCAGACCGACGGGACTAGCCGAAGGGCCCGATGGCGCGCTTTACGTCTCCGATGACGTGCATGGCCGGATCTGGCGCATCGCCTATGTCGGCGACGGCGCCGACCGCGTGGCCTCGGCGCCGCCGCCGCATGCCGCGTCAACCGCACGCTCCGCAGAGCCGCCGGAAGGCCTCCACCCGGATGCGGGCCGGTTGGCGCGTCCGCTTCCCGTCCCGCCCGGTTCGAGCGCCGACCTCGTGGCCTTGGGAGATCGGGTCTTCCACGGCGAGGCGGCCGAGGGAACGTGCAGCGGCTGTCATGGGTCCGACGGCGGCGGCGCGCCGCAGGGCCCTCCGTTGACGGGCGGCCATTGGCTCTGGAGCGACGGAAGCCTGGCGAGCATCGAAGCGACGATCGAGAAGGGCGTGCCCCATCCCAAGAAATATCAGGGCGTGATGCCGCCGCTCGGCGGCGCGCCGCTATCGAAGCGGGAGCTCGACGCGGTGTCGGCCTATGTCTGGTCGATCGGCCACGCGGGAAGATAGTCTCATCTATCGGAGACGAGTGGGCATCCGCCTTGGTTGAGAGGGCGGAAAGCCTCGTCCGCGGGAATGGTCTGCAGCAGCTTGAGATAGTCCCAGGGATATTTTGATTGGGCGGGCGTCTTCACTTCGAAGAGATACATGTCGCGCATGACGCGCCCGTCGATCCGAAGCTTGCCGTCATGGGTCATGAAGTCATTGATCGGCGTCTCGCGCATCTTCGCCATGACGGCGTCCGCATCGGCGCCGCCCACGGCCTGCACGGCTTTCAGGTAATGCTCGAGGGCTCCATAGACGCCGGCCTGCAACATCGTCGGCATGCGCTTGGTTTTGCCAAAGAAGCGCGCGGCCCAGGTGCGCGTCGCGTCGTTTTGGTTCCAGTAGTAGGCCGAGGTCATCCGCAAGCCTTGCGCGATCCTGAGACCGAGGCTGTGGACGTCGGCGATGGAGACAAGCAACCCCACGAGTCGCTGACCATCCTCGACGACGCTGAATGCGCTCGCCTCGCGGATGGCGTTGATCATGTCCTGGCCGGCGATGGCGAGCCCGACGACCTTTGCTCGCGAGGTTTTGGCCTGCACGAGGTACCGCGAATAATCCACCGTGCCCAGCGGCGCCCTGACGCCGCCGAGAATCACGCCGCCTTGCGATCGGATCACGTCGCTGGCGTCGCGCTCCATCGCGTCGCCGAAGGCGTAATCGGCCGTGATGAAGAACCAACTGTCGCCGCCGACGTTCATGATCGCCTGAGCCGTGCCGTGCGCCGCGGCGTAAGTGTCATAGGTCCAGTGGACGGAATAGGGAGAGCACTTCGGACCGGTGAGATCGTCAGAAGCAGCGCTGGAGATGAGGAGGATCTTCCTGGCCTCGCGAGAGACCTCTTGGACCGCCAGCGCCACCGCCGAATTTGGGACGTCGGCGATCACATCGACGCCCTCGGCGTACCATTTTCGGGCGATCGCCGCGCCAAGCTCGGCGCTATTGTGGGGGTCAGCGAAAATGAACTCGATCGGCGCGCCCGCGGCCGCGCCAAAATCCTCGATCGCCATGCGGGCGGCCTCGATCGCGCCCATGCCGCCGCTTTGGGAGTACACCGAAGACAAATCGGCGAAGATGGCGACCTTGATCGGGCGTCGCTCCCCTGCCCGGGCGCCGCCGAGCGCGAACATCGCCAGGACGACGCCAAGCGCGACGAACGCCTTGCGTGAGCGTTTCGCCCAATTTCTCACGGGGTCGCCCCGGGCGGCGGCGTCCGAATCTCCACCCTGGCGCCGTCTTGGAGATCGACGGGGGGACGGACGATGACCTGCTCGCCAGCCTTCACGCCTTCGGAGACTTCGACTTCCGTGCCGAAATCCCGCAAGATCGTTATCTGATGCATATGGGCGACGCCATTCTCGAAGACCGCCGCCTGCAATCCGTTCTGGTTGAAGATGATGGCGTCGGCCGGAACGATCAGAGAGGGCGTTTTGCGCGGAATCCGCAGCTCGACGGTGCAGTAGGTTCCGGCCGCCCAGACGTCGCCGGGGTTGGGGACGTCGATTTCGGCGAGGAGCGTCCGCGTGCCGGGCGCCAGCGCCCCCGCCACTCTCGTCACCTTGCCCGGAAATCCGCGCCGAGGCATCTGAGGCACGCGGACGACGCCCTCGACCCCGGCCGTCAAGCCGAACGACTGGTCCTGCGGGACATAGGTCTGGACGCGGATCACATTGCTGTGAATCATCGTGAACAAGGATGTCCCGCTGTTGGAGTCCGCCTGAACGAGGGCGCCGACGTCGATGAAGCGCGCCGTGACCGTGCCGTCGAACGGCGCCGTGACCTTCTCGAAGCCCACCAACTGCACGAGGCGGTCGACCGCCGCCTGTTGCGCCACGACATTCGCCTCCGCCACCGCAAGAGCCGCCTTCTCGGAAGCATAGGTCAGACGGTCGTTATCGGCTTGCTGTCTGCTCACCGAGTCAGCGAAGACGAGCTTCGAGCTGCGCGAGGTGGTGACGCGGCCAAGCTCCGCTGTCGCCCTCGCCTGCTCGACCGCCGCCAGCATTTGCGCGAGCTGACCTCGCGCCTGCGCGAGCTGCTGGTCGAGATCGGGCGCCGCGATGACGGCGAGCACGTCGCCTGCGCGCACCTTGCTGCCGATATCGACATTGCGCGTGCTGATGTAGCCCGTCGCCCGCGCGAAAATATTTGCCTGCGTGTATCCCAAAATGGTGCCGGGCCACGTGGAATGCGTGACGGTCTCGCTTTCCCTGACGGTTGCGACCTGCACCGCGGGAACGAAATTCTTGCGATTTTGCGCTTCGGTGACGGCCTGGTTGTGTTGCTGGTAGTGCGTCCAAACGCCCCGGACCAGCGCGAGGAAGAGCAGGAGCAGCGTCGCCAAGCCGAACAGCTGCGTCTTGGAAAACCCACGCCATCGCGACGATGGCTCGACGCCCGAACCGTCGTTCGCTGCGCTCAACGCCGGCGCCGGATCTCGAGACGCCATCACACCTCCTCCACGAAGACGCCGTGCGTCTTCTTGCCGTCATTGCCCTTGCGCAGGACGGCGAAAAGGTAAGGGACGAAGAGCAGCGTGGTCGGAGTCGCAAAAAGGAGGCCGCCGATGACCGCTCGCGCCAGCGCGGCGTTCTGCTCCTCGCCTGGCCCGCCGATCGCCATCGGCGCCATGCCGACGATCATCGCCATCGCCGTCATCAAAACCGGCCTGATTCGCGTCTTTCCTGCGGCGACGGCGGCGTCAAACGCCGACATCCCTTCGAGCTGCTGCTCCCGCGCGAAAGTGACGAGCAGGATCGAATTGGCCGAAGCGACGCCGACCGCCATGATGGCGCCCATGAGGGACGGCACGTTGAGGGTCGTGCCGGTCACGAAAAGCATGGTCATAATGCCGCAAAATGTCGCCGGCAGCGCGAGAATCACGACGAGCGGATCGCCGAAGGTCTGGTAGTTGAGCACCATCAGCAAGTAAACGAAGACCGCGGCGAAGATCAGACCGGTCGCCATGTTGGCGAAGGCGCCGTTCATGCTGGGAATTTGGCCGGCGATCTCGATCGTATTACCGGGCGAAAGCTGCTTCTCGAAATCTGCGACGACGCCCTTGAGGCTGTCGGCCACGCCGCCGAGATCGCGCGCCTGCACATTGGCGTAGATGTCGTACACGGGCTGGACGTTGGAGTGGTTCATATTGGTCGGAATTGAATCCCGTCTTATGGACGCGACGGTGCTCAGCATTGCCGGGATAGGGTCGCCCGTGAACGCCGTCGCCGTGGAGATGGGGGTGTTCACCAGCGCGTTCATCGTATCGACGAGATACTTCGGCGTCTGGACCGCGAAATAGTAAGGAATTCCCGAGCTCGGATCCGTCCAGAAATTTGGCGACACCTGCACTGAGGAGGCCAGGCTGACGTTGAGATTGTTCGCAACTTGCGTCGCGGTCAACCCGAACTGAATGGCGCGGGCCCGGTCGATATCGACGAAGAACTCGGGAGCGTCGACCTCCTGCTGAATGTGAGCGTCGGCGATTCCCGGGATCTCGGCGACCCTGCGCCGCATTTCGCGTGCGATCCGCAGATTCTTCACGCGATCATAGCCGACCGTGCGCACGTCAATTTGCGCCGGCGTGCCGAAATTGAGAATCTGCGTGACTATATCCGCCGCCTGGAAATAGAAGATATTTGCAGGGAAGGCGGCCGGCAGTTCCTCGCGCAGCTTGCGGACGTACTCAGCCGTAGGGCCGTGATCCTCTTTCAGCGCGACCTGAATGACCCCGTCGTTGACGCCAATCGTCGTCCCGTCCGTGAAAGCGAGGTTATAGAGGCGCGCCGGAAGCCCGATGTTGTCCACGATGAGCTCCAGATCTTTGTCAGGGATCACCTCGCGGATTTTATTCTCGACCGCCTGAAAGATCTGCTCGGTCACCTCTATGCGAGTGGCCGGAGGCGCGCGCACGTGCAGCATGATCTGTCCGGCGTCGATCGGCGGAAAAAAATCGCGACCGACGAAGAGGAACATGACGCCGCCGAGCGCAAGCACGGCGACGGCTGCGATCGGAGCGAGAAATTTGCGGTTGAGAATGAGATGCAGAAGGTCGACATAGCCGGCGCGAAACCGTTCGAAATTCTCTTCGAAACCGCGGTGGAAGCGGGCGAACCAACCCATTCTGCCGGCGTCCTCGGGGCCTTTATGCTCGCCTTCTTCGGCTCCGCGATGCTCGCCCTGGAGCAGCAGGCCGATCGTGACGGGCGTCAAAGTTCGAGAGAGCGCGTAGGACGCGAGCATGGCGAAGACGACGGCGGCGCCCAGCGGCGTGAACAAATATTTTGCAGGTCCTTGTAGAAAGATCACCGACGTGAAGACGCAGCTGATGGCGAGCGTCGAGACGAGCGTCGGGACCGCAATGCCGGCCGCGCCATAGAGCGTCGCCTCGGGCAGAGGCTTCTTCTCCTCTGTCAAGAGACGGTGCGTGTTCTCGATCGTCACCGTCGAGTCGTCGACGAGGACGCCGACCGCAAGCGCCAAGCCGCCGAGAGTCATCGTGTTGAGCGTGTCGCCCAAAAAATATAGGGCGACGAGCGAGCTCAAGATCGCGAGCGGAATCGATATCATGACGATCAGGGTGGATCGCCATGAGCCCAGGAAGAGAAGGATCATCAGCGCGGTCAGCCCGGCCGCGATGACGCCTTCGCGAACGACGCCCGTCACCGAGTCGGTGACGAAGACCGACTGGTCGAAGAGCTCCTTGATCTCGAGGCCCGGCGGCGCCGATTTGCGGGCAATGACCAGAGCCGCCTTGACCCGCCTCACCACCTCGACCGTGGAGGCGTTTCCGTTCTTGATGACGCTGATCAGGACGGAGCGCCGGCCGTTCGCGCGGACGACGTTCTGCTGTACCGCCGAGCCGTCGCGAACCTGTGCCACGTCCTTGACGAATACGGTCGCGCCGTCCGCGTATCTAACCGGGATGTCGTTGAGGGCGTCGATGGTGATCGGCAGGGCGTTCGTCCGGACATTGTAATCCTTGTCGCCGATCTTCGCATCGCCGGAGGGCAGCGTCAGCGCCTGGGAGTTGACCGCGTTCACGATGTCGAGCGGCGTCAGACCCTTGGCCAGAAGCTTCTCTGGATTGATGTCGACCATGATCTGCCGGTATTTTCCGCCGGCCGGCGTGGGCAGCGTGACCCCGTGAATGGGCGCGAGAAGCTGGCGCAGGCGATAGTAGCCATAATCGTAAAGCTGCTGCTCGCTCAGGGTCGGCGAGCTCAGGCTGATTTGGAGAACAGGCACGCTCGAGGCGTTGTACTGCACGATGATCGGAGGCTCGATCCCCGGCGGCATCAGCGCCCGGATCGCATTGGTGGCCGATACGATCTCCGAGATCGCCAGATCGAGGCTCACGTCCGGCTGAAAGAAGATCTTTTGAACGGAGATCCCGTTGAGGGTTTGCCCCTCCATATCTTTGATGCCGTTCACGTTCGAGCTAATTGCATACTCGCTGTAGGTTGTGACCCGCTGTTCCATTTCCGGAGTGCTGAGGCCGGTGTACTGCCAGATCACGGAGACGACGGGAATGTTGATCTCGGGAAAGATGTCCGTCGGCATGCTGACGACCGCAGTCACGCCGAGAAAAAGAATGAGCATGGCCAGCACATAAAAAGTGTGCGGGAACCTGAGCGCAAACCGGACGATCCACATCGCGCCCATCCAGCGCTGGTTGTTTGGAGTCGAATTTGGTCCGACAGCTAAAGCTCAGCTTGAGCCTTGCCCGGGTTTGGCGCCCAGCCTGGCGCTGCAGGACGTTATGGAGTCGACGGAAGCGCGGTGTAAATGCGCGATTTCACGCCGATCGAAGTTATCCCGTTGAAAAATTCTTGTCGAGCTACGGCCGCGTGATCTCTCCTTGTCGAAGAATGACGATAGAAGGACCCTGTACGCAGGTTCGGAGCAAAGCTGCGCGCGCCGCTCCATCTGGGCGGGTCGCCCCGCCGGCCAGCTCCCAAGATAGGCAGAGAGCCTGGAGGTGATCACTTGTGGCGCAGAACCCCCGAATGGACTTTGTTTTTCACCCGAAGCTCGACATTGGGTCCATGACCTCCGGCCCAACTCTGCGCCAGCCGCCTCGCATCCGTTGCTTGCCGCCCGCGGACTGCGCTACCATTCCTAGACCATTCCAACTCGGGACTAATCAATGACCGCATCGCACGCCGCCAAGTTTATGGAACAAGTTCGTCAGGTCGCGGGACTGCTCGATAGCGCCGCGATCGAACGCCTCGCAAACGAGCTGTCGCAGGTGCGGTCTCGAAATGGTCGGCTCTTTATAATAGGCGTTGGCGGGAGCGCAGGAAATTCCAGCCATGCGGTGAATGACTTCCGCAAGCTCTGCGGCATTGAAGCCTATGCGGTGACCGATAATGTGTCGGAACTGACGGCTCGCACGAATGATGAGGGGTGGGAGACCGTCTTCTCCGCTTGGCTTGAAGTCAGCCGTCTTTCACGCGCCGACGCTCTATTCGTGCTTTCGGTGGGCGGCGGGGACGCGACGCGCAACATCAGCCTCAATATTGTGAGGGCGATTGATCTGGCGAAAGAGCGCGGCGCGCGAGTTTTCGGCATCGTCGGACGCGCAAGTGGTCACGCCGCCACTTTCGGAGACGAGGTCATCGTTGTGCCGGAAGTCGACGCGCGGCATGTGACTCCGCTGTCGGAGGCTTTCCAGTCCGTTCTCTGGCACTGCCTCGTGTCACACCCGATATTGCAGTCGCGCGACACCAAGTGGTGAGAGCGGTGGTTGCGAAGGGGTGCTTGCGCCGAGCGGTCTTCTTGGACCGCGATGGCGTTCTTGTCGTACCGATATTTCGCGAGGGTCGTAGCTTCGCTCCAACTAACTTGAGAGAATTCTCAATCTATCCCGACGCCGCCAAATGCGTGAATTTATTGAAAAGAGCCGGCTTCGCGGTTGTGGTCGTCTCGAACCAGCCCGACGTCGGGGCTGGCCGCGTCTCGCGGCGTTTCGTCGAGGAAATGAACGCCCGTTTGTCT
>Ga0335078_10005555_pt1 | contig 18625 bp, 17 predicted proteins | sample Lox_Sample_32_FD_206711 | JGI IMG/M metagenome (GOLD analysis project Ga0335078, IMG submission 206711) | Soil microbial communities from Loxahatchee National Wildlife Refuge, Florida, United States - Lox_Sample_3.2 | ecosystem: Environmental > Terrestrial > Soil > Wetlands | place: USA... | reverse complement strand
GGGAGGCGATCATTCAGGCATGGGAGATCTTCCAGTCAGAGATCTTCCGCACGGCCGGCTCCAGCGCCGCCGTGGACGGATCACGGTTCGAGCGCATCTACCGTGACATGTCGATGCTGAACAGCCATCGCAACACCGTGCTGCGGGAGTGGGCATTTGGCGAGGTGGCGCGGGAGCACCTCGGCCTGCCGCGGCGGGGCGTGGGCAACGTGCAGACGCCGCACGGCCCGAAGTGATGCCCGCGGCGAGTCACACGACCGAGCGACCGCCGTCGTACCGCGTGCTCGCGGTGCACTACGCCGAGCGCCAGACGACCCTCAGCGACGCCTACTACCGGTGGTCCACCTATGGCGAACCCGACGGGCCGCTGAGGCTGAGCTACTACTTCTGGATCCTCGAGCCTCTGCACGCGCCAGGGTCGCCTCCGATCGTCCTGGACTGTGGCTTTGATCCCGAGCGCGGCGAACGGATGGGTCGCCGGTGCCTGTGCCGGCCGGCCGACGCATTGGCCCGCCTGGGGATCGACCCCGCCGCGGTCGACCTGATGGTGATCAGCCACATCCACTGGGACCACGTCGGCAATCTCCACCTGTTCCCCAATGCGCGGATGCCCGTGGCTCGCGCCGAGCTCGAGTTCTGGACCGCCGACCCGGTCGCCCAGCGCCCCCAGTTCGCCGCCCACGCCGACCCGGACGGGATCGAGCAGCTGCGCCGCGCCGCAGCCGAGGAGCGGGTCGAGCTGATCGAGGACCGCGCCGACGTGGCGCCGGGTATCACGGCGGTGCGCGTGGGCGGCCACGCGCCCGGCCAGCTGGTGTTCGAGGTGGCCGGCGAGCACGGTCCGATCGTGCTCGCGTCCGACGCCATCCACTACGACGACGAGCTCGAGCGCGAGCGGCCGTTCGGCATCTTCAACGACCTCGCCGACATGTACCGCGGCTACGCGCTTCTGCAGCGCCACGCGTCCGGTGGCGCCGCGGTCGTCCCCGGGCACGATCCGTCCGTGATGAACCGGTTTGCCCCGCTCGACGGCGACGCCGCGGGGCTCGCCGTGTGCCTCACCGACACCAGGAGTGACCGATGACCACCACCGCCGACACCACCATCGACACCGGCGCTCTGCGCGAGGCGTGGATCGAGGTGCACGGGCCGCCGAACACCGCCGCCGAGCAGCTGCTCAGCCAGAACCCGAGCTACTTCGCACGGGTGCTGGACTTCACGGCTCATGCCTGGCGTCGGGGTCCGCTGGAGCCGAAGGTCAAGGCGCTGATCCTGCTGGCGGTCGACAGCGCCGCCTCGCACCTGCACGGACCGGGGGCCGCCGACGACGTGCGGCGGGCGCTGGCGCTCGGAGCCACCCCCGCCGAGGTGCTGGAAACGCTCGAGCTGACGAGCACGATGGGCATCCACGCCGCCAACACGGGGGTGCCGATCCTGCTCGAGGAGCTGGCGGCCGCCGGACAGCCACTGGACATCGACGTTCCGCTGACCGAGCGCCAGGAGGAGATCAAGGCCGAGTTCACCGCCAAGCGCGGCTACTGGAACGAATTCTGGGACGGCTTCCTCCGCCTCGACGCCGAGTTCTTCGCCACCTACACGGCACTGTCCTCGCACCCTTGGGAACGCGGCCCGCTCGAGCCGAAGGTCAAGGAGCTCGTCTACTGCGCGTTCGATTGCTCGGCCACGCACATGTTCGCCCCCGGCCTGCGTCAGCACGTCGCCAACGCGATCCGCTACGGCGCGACCGCCGCGGAGCTGATGGAGGTGTTCGAGCTCGCGAGCGGGATCGGCGTCGAGTCGTTTGCGCTGGCGCTGCCGGCACTGGCCGAGGCGATGGACGCCGAGGGATGAGCGCACTGCGGACCGGGATCGTCGGCGTCGGCCAGATGGGCGGGCGGATGGCCGCCCGGATCCGCGAGGCGGGCGATCCGATCGTCGCCTACGACCGCGACGCCGAGCGATTGGCGGCCAGCGGGATCGAGCCCGCGGGCTCGCTGGGCGAGCTGGTGGCGGCGGTCGACGTCGTGCTGCTGTCGCTGCCCGACTCGAGCATCATCGAGCCGGTGATGCTCGGAGCCGGGGGCGTGCTCGAGCACGCGCGAGCGGGCCAGGTCGTCGTTGACCTGTCTACCGCTTCGCCCCAGTCAACCGTGCGGATCCACGCGGCGCTGTCCGAACGCGGTGTGAACTTTCTCGACGCCGGCATCTCCGGAGGGGCGAAGGCGGCCGATGCCGGCACGCTCACGATCATGGTCGGCGGCGACGGCGCCGCGCTTCACCGGGTGCGGCCGATCCTCGAGCGATTCGCGTCGAAGGTCTTCCACATGGGCAACAGCGGCACGGGGCACATCGCCAAGCTCCTGAACAACTTCCTCAACGGGATCAGCCTCGCGGCCACCGCCGAGGTCATGCTGGCGGCCAAGCTGTCCGGCCTGGATCTGGAGACGTTCCTGGATGTGATCAACGCCAGCTCGGGTGTCAACTTCGCCACGCTCAACCGGTTCCCGCACATCATCAAGGGCGACTATCTGGAGGGGGGCCTGACCGGCCGGCTGATGGCGAAGGACATCCGCCTGTATCTGGACCACGTGGCGCGGCTCGGCGTCCCCACGTTCAGCGGGCCCGCGTGTCTGGCCGCGTTCGAGGTCGCCAACGCGCTCGGCTACGAGGACCAGATCTCCAACCGCGTGGTCGACGGGCTCGGGGACCTGGCCGGTGGCGTGCGACTACAGGGTGAAGCGACGAAATGAAGATCAACCCTGGCCGTGTGGCAGGTATGCCGTCTACGCAGCGAGACGAGACGTTCACCGGCTCTGTCTGGTCAGAGCCCCTGCTGCGGGACGTCCCTGGCGTGGTCATCAACACGGTCTTCTTCCCGCCGCGCGTGCGCACCGACTGGCACAGGCACGAGCACGGGCAGATCCTGATCGTCACCCACGGCTGCGGCCTGGCTCTGAACGAGGATGGCGCCGGCGGCGCGATCAAGTCGGGGGACGTGGTCTGGTTCGACCCGGGTGAGCGGCACTGGCACGGAGGCGGGCCGGACACGTGGGTCACCCACATCGCGATCTCGCTCGGCACCACCGACTGGGAGAACTCGGTCACCGACGACGAGTACGCGGTGGGTGGATGACGGGCGACGGGGCCGGGCCGCGGCTGGAGGGCCGCGTGGCGATCGTGTCAGGCGGGGCGCGCGGGATCGGGGCGGCGCACGTGCGGGCGCTGGCCGGCGAGGGCGCCCACGTGGTGATCGGCGATGTGCTCGCCGACGAGGGCACGGCCCTGGCCTCGCAGCTCTGCGACCGGGCTCGCCTCGTGAAACTGGACGTCATCTCGGAGGCGGACTGGGCAGCCGCGGTGGCGGCGGCCGAGCAGGACGGCTGGGGCCCGGGCGCGGTGACGATCCTCATCAACAACGCCGGGATTCTCGCCGGGATCATGATGGGCGAATGAACGCGATGCGGCTGGAGGGCAAGGTCGCCGTCGTGACCGGCGCCGCCGGAGGCCTCGGTGGAGGGTCGGCTCGCCGCCTGGCGGGCGAAGGCGCGCGGGTCGTCGCCGTGGACATCGACGGGGACGGCGCCGCACGGGTGGCGGCGGAGATCGGCGGCGTCGCGGTCACCGCCGACGTGTCGCGCGAGGAGGAGGTGGAGCGCTACCTCGCCGCGGCGGTGGAGCACTTCGGGCGCATCGACCTGCACCACCTCAACGCCGGCATCCCCGGTTCGCTCGATCCGTTGCCGGCGCTGGACGTGGCGGGCTTCGAACGAGTGCTCGCGGTCAACGTCACGAGCGTCTTCCTCGGCCTGCGCGGGGCGTTTCGCCAGTATGCGGCGCAGGGATCCGGCGGCGCCGTCGTCGTGACTGGGTCGATCGCCAGCCTCCGCGGCAGCGCCGACCTGTTCGCCTACCACACCTCCAAGCACGCCGTGCTCGGGCTCGCGCGCTGCGCGGCCGTCTACGGGGGTCCGCTCGGCGTCCGCGTCAATGTGGTCGCGCCGGGGATCGTCCCCACCGACCTGTTCGCCGGCGCCGGCGGCGCCGTTGGCGGTGGCGGCGACATGGCCCAGCGCGCCACCACCACGCCGCTGCGGCGACCGGGCACGCCGGATGAGATCGGATCGGTGGTGGCCTTCCTGCTCTCCGACGACGCCGCCTACATGACCGGCGAGGTGGTGTCGGTGGACGGCGGCGCGACCACGACCAACTCGCTGCGCCCGTCCGGCGGGGCCGGCCGGTGGGATCCGGCGGAGCTGGATCGATGACCGGCACGAACTCCTGAAGTCTCCGAGCCCCGCCACCACCCGAACTGAAGTAAGCTCATGTTTGCGCGTGAGTCTCCGGACCGCGCAGCAAGTTCAACCCGAGGGAGCATCGGAGGGCTAGTTATGTCGGATTCGGACTCGGTCGTCGACCTCCTCGTCTTCGGCGGCGGCATGGCCGGGATGAGCGCGGCGGCCCGCGCGTGCAGCGACGGGGCCAGCGTGATCCTCGTCGAGAAGGGCCCGGCGATCGGCGGCTCGGCCATGTACGCGGGCTTCATCTGGACCGCGCCGACCGTCGAGGTGATGCGCGAGGTCAACCCGGATGCCGATCCGGCCCTGTCGGCGGAAGTCGTCGAGCACTACCCCGAGGCACTCGAGTGGGTCCGCTCGCTCGGCGTTCATGTTGCCGACCCGGTCACCGTGCTCGGGTACGGACGAGGATCCCAGACCGATATGGCCAACTACCTGCTGGCCTGCGAGCGACTCGTGCGCGACCGCGGCGAGCTGCTCACGGGGTGGTCGGCAGCACAACTGGTGGTCGAAGACGGAGCCGTGGTCGGGGCGGAGATCGAGAGCGGAACCGGCGAGCAGCGCCTGATCCGCGCGCGCTCGACGCTGCTCGCCACCGGTGGCTTCGGCGGCGATCCCGCGCTGCGCGCCGAGCTCATCCACCCGCTGGCCGCCGACTTGCCGCTGCGGGCGAACACGCACAGCGTCGGCGACGGCCTTCGGCTCGGCCAGGCCGCCGGAGCCGCGTTCGGACAGCCCGGCGCCGGGTTCTACGGCCACCTGATTCCCTCGAGGATCGCCTACAACAACCCCTACGAGTTCACGGATCTCACCTTCTACCACTCAGAGCATGGGGTCCTGCTCAACCTCGAGGGCAAGCGATTCTGCGACGAGACGATCGGCGATCACCTCAACACGCTGTACGTGCTCGACCAGCCGGAGGCGCGCGCGCTGCTCGTATACGACCAGCGCGTTCACGACGAGTGGATGATGGCCCCGTACGTCGAGGGAGTGGAGCCACTAGACAAGTTCCAGCTCGCGTACCGGCGGAGCGCGCGGGCCGCCGTTGCCGACGACATCGAGGAGTTCGAGGCGCTACCCGAGGAGTGGGGTTATCCGGGCGAAGCCGCTCGCGACACGTTGCTCGAGTTCAACCGGCAATGCGAGGCCGGCGCTCCGATGCCGAGCCGCAAGCTCGACCCGGCGCCGCTGGTGTCGCCGCCGTTCTACGTGATCGAGGTCATTCCCGCGATCACGTTCACGTTCAGCGGGCTCAGAATCGATCCGCAGGCGCGAGTGCTCGACGAATCCGGCCAGGCGATCCCCGGGCTCCTCGCCGCGGGGGCCGATGCCGGGGGCGTGTTCAACCGCGCATATGCCGGCGGTCTCGCGTGCGCGCTCGTGTTCGGGTTGCAGGCGGGCGCGACCGCCACCGCCGAGCGCGCCGCCTCGGCGTAATCGAGGATGGGTCCGTGGCCGCCGACCCCATCCGGGTGGGGATCGTCCTGCGCGAGCAGGACCTCGGCGCGTGGGCGGGCCGGTTGCCCGAGCTCGCCGAGCGCGCCATCGCGGCGGGCATCGACCACCTGACCGTCGGCGACCACGTCAGCTTCGCCGGTGGCCACGGCGCCGACGGCCTGATCCAGGCCGCCGCGCTCCTGGCCGCCCACCCGGAGTTGTCGGTGCAGACCGGCGTCTATCTGCTGTCCCTGCGCCACCCGGCGGTGGTCGCACGCCAGCTCGCGACGATCGCGCAGCTCGCCCCCGGCAGGTTCGTGTTCGGCGTCGGAGTCGGGGGAGACGATCCGAGGGAGCTCGAGTTGTGCGGGATCGATCCGCGCGAGCGCGGCGCCCGGACCACGGAGGCGCTGCGCTGCCTGCGCCTGTTGATGGAGGGCGAGGAGGTCGAGTTCCGCGGGCGGTTCTTCGACCTCCGGGGCGCCATCCGCCCGGCTCCCGCACCGCCTATCCCGATCCTCGTAGGCGGACGGTCCGATGCGGCGCTGGTTCGCGCTGGGCAACTCGGGGACGGCTGGCTGGCCCTGTGGGTGTCGCCGCGCCGGTTCGCGGAGGCGGTCGCCCGCATCGACTCCGCCGCGGCCGACGCCGGGCGGGCCGGCGTCCGCTGGGGTCACGCCCTCCAGCTGTGGGCGGGATTCGGCGCCTCGCCCGAGGACGCGAGGCGACGGCTCGCCACCGCGATGCAAGGCGCGTACTCGCTGCCGTTCGAGCGGTTCGAGCGCTACGCCCCCTGCGGTCCGCCCGCAGCGATCGCCGGGGCGCTCGCGCCTTACCTCGAGCTGGGGTGCCGCCGCTTCAACTTCGTGCCCGAGGGGACGAGCCTGCCAGCCGCGATGGAGGCCGCGGTTGAGGTGAAGGCACTTCTGGCGGACCCGCTCGCGTAGCTGTTCGGACGGGTCCGACCGAACGCCCCGAACCGGCTGGCACCCGCATACCGCGGGCACTCGCGGGTCCTAACGCATCGTGAACTTGACTTCCGAGCGAACGCTGTTTAGGATCCAACCTGAGTTCAATTCACCTCCGAGGAGAGGGTGCTTCATGCGAGATGGCCCCCGCGCCGCGTCGGTGCGCGCATCAAACAGATTCGGCTTCAGCGGACCGGCGTCCACCCGCCATACGAGGGGGAACGCGCCGTGGTGACCGTCAGCGAGCCGACTCCGAAGCGGGCGCGGCGCCGGAAGGTCAACACCGGCTTCGACCGCTTCAGCGGGCTCTACCTGTGGGCCCTGTTCATCATCGTCTTCGGCCTCTGGGTCCCTGACCAGTTCCTGACGACGTCGACGCTCCACAGCGTCGCCGCCCAGCAGGCGGTGACCGGCATGATCGGCCTCGCCGTCCTCATCCCGCTCGCGGCCGGGCTGTACGACCTGTCGGTCGGCGCCACGGCAAACGTGTCCGGGATCCTGACCATCGTCCTGATGAACAACGACCACTGGGCGGTCGCGCCGGCGATCGTCGCGGGGATCCTCGTCGCGATCGCGATCGGCTTCACCAACTCCTTCATCGTGGTCAAGCTCGGCGTGAACTCGTTCATCGCGACGCTCGGGATGGGGTCGATCCTGGCGGCGCTCGAGGTGATCATCTCCTCGAACAGCCAGCCGATCCCGCCCGCGTCCACGGCTTGGAACAACCTCACGCAAACCACGGTCGGCGGCTTCCAGATCGTGGTGCTGTACCTCGTGATCCTGGCATTCGTTCTCTGGTGGCTGACCGCGCACACTCCGGTCGGTCGCTATCTGTATGCGATCGGCGGCAACCTCGAGGCGGCGCGGCTGTCCGGCGTGCGCATCGAGCGCTACACGACGTTCGCCCTGGTGATGTCGGCGACGATCGCCGGCTTCGCCGGCATCATGTTCTCGTCGCTCAACGGTCCCTCGCTGGACTTCGGCTCCACGCTGCTGCTGCCGGCATTCGCGGCCGCGTTCCTCGGCTCCACGCAGCTGGTTCCGGGACGGTTCAACGTCTGGGGCACGCTGCTCGCGATCTACGTGCTGGCCACCGGCGTCCAGGGACTGCAGCTCGTCTCCGGAGCCAGCTGGCTCAGCGACATGTTCAACGGTGTGGCGCTGATCATCGCCGTCGCGCTGTCGATCAAGCGGTCTCCGTCCGCGCTGGGACAGCGGATCAGGGGCGCGCTGCGCCGCGGCTCGGGAGGCGCGGCAAGCGGTCCAGAGCAGCCCGGCACCGGGGCGGACGCCTCTCTGGAGCAGGCATCTGCCCCCGTCGGCTCCGAAGCTGCCAGACCCAACTGAAGTAGGACGGCCTCTTATGAAACCGCACGGGATACGTGCTCAGACGCCGTCTGAGATGAAACGTGACATTACTCACATCGGAAAGGAGACACACATGACACACCTCGATCGCCGGAGAGGAGGACGGCTGCGCACGCGCGGGTTCGTAGCGATCATCGGAACGCTCGTGCTCGCCCTGGCGCTCGCGGCCTGCGGCTCGTCCAGTTCCTCCTCAAGCTCCGCCAGTTCCTCGCCAGCCTCGTCGGGATCGACCGGCTCGAGCACGGCCGCGTCGTCCGGCTCGGGATCGAGCAGCGCGGCCGCGGCAGCCCTGACGCCGTACAAGTCGCTGCCGACGTCGATCAACATCACGACCCCGCTCAGCTCGGCGCCGCCGAAGGGCAAGACGATCGTGATGCTGGGCACCAACAACCCCTCGAACGTGATCATCCAGCAGGGACTGTCGAAGCTGGCCAAGATGGCAGGATGGAATTACTCGCTGGTCACCTACGACCCCGCCAACCCTGGGACATTCACGCAGGCCGAGACCACGGCGCTGGCCAAGCATCCGCAGTACCTGGTCGAAGCCGGGCTGCCCCTGACCGCCTCGCAGCTTGCGATGGCGAAGAGCGCGGGCGCGAAGTGGATCCTCGACTCGGTCTATCCGGTTTCGGTGACGGACCCGGTGATCGGCCAGGTGGACGCTTATGCCCAGGATGCGCTGATGGGCAAGATCGTCGCGGACTACTTCATCTCCGATTCCGGCGGCAAGGGGAACGCGGTGATCGAGCACGTGCCGGCCTATCCGATCCTCGACGGTTTCACCACCGGCTTCGGCAACGAGGTCAAGGCGAACTGCCCGGACTGCAAGACCTCGACGACGAACATCACGATTCCCGACCTCGTGGCCGGGAAGACGCCGAGCACGCTCGTGTCGGCGCTCAGGTCGAACCCGGATGCGAACTATCTCGTGTTCGACGACGGTCCGTTCGCCGACGGCATCACGTCCGCTCTCGCGGGCGCTGGTCTCAACGGCAAGGTCAAGGTCATCGGCGAAGCCGCCGACCAGGCCGGCGTCGCCGCGCTGAAGAACGGTTCGGAGGCCGCGTGGACCGGGTTCGATCCTGGTTACCAGGCGTACGAGGACATGGACATCGCGTTCCGTGACGCCGAGGGCATGACGATCCCGCTCGATCAGGAGGCGCAGCAGCCGACCCAGCTCCTGACGAAGGACACGATCGGATCGACCACCAACTGGACCGCTCCGACCGATGCCCAGGCCCAGTTCCTGAAGCTCTGGCAGCTGGGTTAGTAAGTAACGGAACCCGAAGGTGACTCACCCCAGGAGGACACGATGAGTGCCGTGCTCGAAGTCGAGGGCGTGTCGAAGACATTCACGCGCACGAAAGCGCTGTCAGGCGTCAGCATGACAATCGAGCCCGGCGAGGTTCATGCCCTCCTGGGGCAGAACGGATCGGGGAAGTCAACCCTGATCAAGATCCTCTCCGGATACCACGCGCCCGATCCGGGCGGTGGTGTCCGGATCGAGGGTCAGGAGCTGCCAACCCAGTCACCTGTGTCGTCCTACCGGCTCGGATGCCGGTTCGTGCAGCAGGATCTTGGGCTGATCCCCACGCTGTCGGTCCTCGACAACATGTCGCTCGGCTCCGGCTTTCCCACCCAGTTCGGGACGATCCGGGGGAAGGCCACCTACACGCAGGCCAAGGGCGACCTGGAGCGGCTCAGCCTCGACATTGATCCGCGCGCGATGGTTGCCACCCTCAGCGCCTCGGAGCGCACCGGCGTCGCCATCGCCCGCGCGCTGCGCGAGGATCCGCAGTACCCGGCATGCCTGCTCGTCCTCGACGAGCCGACGGCCACGCTTCCGGTCGACGAGGTCGACCATCTGCTCGACCGTGTGAGCGCGATGGCGGCCACCGGCGTTGGCGTGCTGTACGTGACGCATCACCTCGGCGAGGTGTTCCGCGTCGCCCACAACGTCTCGGTGTTCCGCGACGGCATCGTTGTCGGGGCCGGTCCGGTCAAGAACTTCGACCACGCCGCGATCGTCCAGCTGCTCGCGGGCGAGGAATTGCTGGCCGAGGAAACCGAATCCCGGCGTGAGAAGGCCGGCCGAGCGGCGGCGCGCGAGCACGAGACCGTGTTCGCGGTCAAGGACCTGCGCGCCGGAGCGCTCTCGGGCGTGTCATTCAGCGTCGAAAGCGGCGAGATCGTCGGCATCGCCGGCCTTGCCGGCTCCGGCCGTGACAGCGTGCTCGGCGCAAGCTTCGGCGCTCTCCCGCGTACGGCCGGCGAGGTGACGCTCAAGGGCGAGGAGCTCCCGGCCGGACGGCCCGATTTCGCGATCGGTCGCGGGATCGCCTACCTCGCTCCCGATCGGAAGATCGGCGGCGGCGTCATGACGATGAGCGCCCGGGAGAACCTCACGCTGCCGGATCTGAAGCCGTTCTGGAAGGGTCTGCGCCTGCGCCGCCGGAGCGAGGCGACCAGGACCAAGGAGTGGTTCGAGCGGCTTTCGGTCAGACCGGCCGACGCCGTCAACGAGCCGCTCAGCATCTTCAGCGGCGGCAACCAACAGAAGATCCTGTTCGGCAAGTGGCTGTCGCAGAAGCCTTCGGTGTTCCTGCTCGACGAGCCGACACAGGGCGTCGACGTCGGCGCCAAGGCCGACCTGCACCGCGAGCTTCTCACCGCGGCGGAACATGGAGCCGCCGTGGTCGTGAGCTCGAGTGACCTCGAGGAGCTTGCCGACCTCTGCGATCGCGTGCTGGTGATCGTCGAGGGTCGGATCAGCGCGGTACTCCACGGTGCCGAGCTGACCGAGGGGAACATCACGCGCGGGTTCATGCCGCTCGCCGCCGTACCGTCCGAGGCCGCGAGTCCGAACGGCGCCGGGGCGCACTGAGCTCGGGCGGGCCGGCGCCGGTCATGGGCAAGGTCATCGGGCGTTTCGATCCGACTCCGTCCCGCACGCCGGAGGAGTGTGAGCGCCACTACACGGAGGTGCACGTGCGAATGGCTCAGGATCTCCTGCGTCCGATGCCGTCGCTGCTCAGCTACTGCACCAATCGCGCGGTGGCGCAGGCCGATGTGAACGGCGGGTGGAGGCAGCGGCCGCGGGCGTGGCGGTTCGTGGTGCTGCGCTTCACCCCCGGGGAGACGCTCGCATTCACCCCCGAGCAGACCGAGATGGTGGCGCAGGACCATGTCAACTGCCTGTACCGGCTGCGGTCCTGCGAGGTCGAGGAGAGCGTGCTGCTCGACCGCGTCGACGGCCAGCTCGCGCTGGCCAAGTTCATGATCGAGGCGGACCGCGCCCCGGGGGTCGATGCCGACTCGGCGTGGAGCGTGTTCAGCCGGCTGACGGATCGTGTCCACGCCACCGTCAACGGCGCCTTCGGCTTGCGGCGGCTGATCGTCAACCGGGTGGTCAACGAGGTCGAGTGCGAGCCGCTCGACGTCGAAGGCCAGCGGCCGATCGGGCTGCTCGACGACACCACCCGCCTCGGCTACATCGAGGTCTACTTCGACCACGCGCGCTGGGGCGAAGAGGCGCTCGGCGTGCTCGCCGCGGGGGGCGCGCTTCGCGATCCCGCGCTCGTGGGCGTGAATCTCCTCCGGGTCGAGGAGGTCGCGCCGCTCGGCATGAGCCGCGGCTCAGACCCTGCTCGGGGCTAGGCTAGACGGCGACGAATCCGCCGTCGATCGGCAGCGCGACGCCGGTGATGTACGACGACTCGTCCGAGGCCAGGAATACGACGGCCGCGGATATCTCCTCGGGCTGACCATCCCGGCCGAGCGGGATCCTCGCCTTCAGCGCGTCGACCGATCCAGACGATGCGCTCTGGGTCATCCCCGTGATGACGAGACCGGGGCAGATCGCGTTCACGCGGATGTTGTCGCCTCCGTACGAGACCGCGGCTCCCCTGGTGAGTCCGAGCACGGCCGCCTTGCTGGCCTGGTAGGGGATCGATCCTGCCAGGCCGACCAGCGCCGCGACCGACGCGACGTTGATGATCGAGCCCCCGCGGCTTCTCGCCATTCCCGGTATGACCGCGCGCATGCCCAGGAACACGCCACGCTGGTTGACGGCCGTGACCTTCGCCCATTCCTCGTCGTCGGCTTCGATGCCGGCCGAGCGGACCTGGACGCCCGCGTTGTTGACGAGCACGTCGATCGGGCCGTGGCTCTGTTCGACGGCGGCGACAAGCTCGCTCCAGGCACGCGGATCGGTCACGTCGTGGTCGTGGTACGACGCCTCCCCGCCGCCGCTCCGCAACTCGGCCGCCAGCTGCTGGCCCGCTTGGGCGGCGATGTCGGCGATCGCCACTCTCGCCCCCTCGCGCGCCAGCGCCCGCGCATGCGACGCGCCCATCCCCTGGGCGGCGCCGGTGATCAGCGCGACCTTGCCGGCGACGCGCCCCGACGCGTTCAAGAGAAGCTCGTGTTCCGCTGCATCGCCGCCTAGTGTATCATTCTAACTGAGTTCAGTTCTGTTGATCGATCCTGGAGCGAGCCCGGTGAGCGCCACAACGATGCATGCGGTACGGCTGACCGCGTGGCAATCCGATCCCGTCGTCAGCGAGGTTCCGGTGCCCGAGCCGCGCGGCTCGGAGGTGCTCGTCGAGGTGGCCGCGGCGGGGCTGTGTCGCTCGGACATCCACATCATGAGCGCCCCGCCGGGCGCGTATCCGTACACGCTTCCGTTCACGCTCGGCCACGAGACCGCCGGCCGGGTCGCCGCGCTCGGCCAGGGCGCGTCGGGCGTCGAGGTTGGCGATTCCGTCGTCGTCTACAGCCGGTGGGGGTGCGGGACCTGCTGGCAGTGCGCCAACGGGCGCGACAATGCCTGCGCCCGCACCCAGCGCGGCCCCCATGGCGGAGGCCTCGGGCGCGACGGCGGCCTCGCGGAGTACCTGCTGGTCCCGTCCGCGCGGTACCTCGTGCCCGCGCCCGGCCTCGATCCGGTCCGCGCGGCTCCGCTCACCGACGCGGCGCTGACGTCCTATCACGCCGCGAAGCTGTCGCTCCACCAATTGCGGCCCGGCAGCACCGCCCTGGTCCTCGGCGTGGGCGGCCTCGGGCATATGGCGATTCAGGTCCTCAAGGCCATCAGTCCGGCCCGCATCGTCGCCGTCGACGTGCGCAGCGCCGCGCTCGAGCTCGCGCGGGCGGCGGGCGCCGACGCCGTGCTGGCGGCGGACGGCTTGACGCCCGAGGGAATCCGTGCCGAGACCGGTCCTGACGGAGCGGCGGTCGCGCTCGACTTCGTCGGCAACGACGCGACGCTCGCGCTAGCGGCAGGATCCGTCGCCCAGGGTGGCGACGTCACGTTCGTCGGCCGGGGCGGTGGTGAGCTCCGGGTGGCGCCCGGATTGATTCCCTACGAGTGCACCGTGCGCATGCCGACGTGGGGAACGCTGGCGGAGCTGGCCGAGGTCGTGGCGCTTGCCGGCGCCGGCGCGATCCACTCCGAGGGCGAGGTGTACGGCCTCGACGACGCCGTGAGCGCGTACGGCAAGCTCCGCCACGGCGACGTGCTCGGGCGCGCGGTCGTCGTCCCCGAGCACCCCGCGTCCGCCACCGGTCTCGCCTGACCACGCCCCCCTCCCCTTCCCGGTGCCGGCGCGGTCCTAGTGAACTGACCTCATTTCATATGCTAGTGTCCCGGGCGGTAGCTGAGTCGCGCCTAACCGCGGAAGGAGAGCAGACGAGATGGGACTTCTTGACGGGAAGGTCGCGCTGGTCACCGGGGCCGGCCGCGGACAGGGGCGCTCACACGCGCTGAGGCTCGCGGCCGAGGGCGCGGACGTGATCGCCGTCGACATCGCCGCGAACGACGTCGAGACCATCACGTACCCGCTGGCCGGCGAGGACGATCTCGACGCCACCGTCAAGGACGTCGAGCGGATGGGCCGCCGCGCCGTCAAGGCCGTCGCCGACGTCCGCTCGCTGTCCGAGCTGCAGCGGGCGGCCGACGCCGGCCTGTCCGAGCTCGGGCAGATCGACATCGTCTGCGCCAACGCCGGCATCGGCTCGTGGGCGGTCAGCTGGGAGATGACCGAGCAGCAGTGGAAGGACATGATCGACATCAACCTGACCGGCGTCTTCAACACCGTCCGCGCGACCCTCCCGTCGATGGTGGAGCGCGGCGAGGGCGGCAGTGTCGTGCTCACGAGCTCGACCGCCGGTCTGCGTGCCTATGCGAACACCGCGCACTACACGGCCGCCAAGCACGGCGTCATCGGGTTGATGAAGGTCCTCGCCCAGGAGGCGGGGCCTCATCGGATCCGCGTCAACGCGGTCTGCCCCACGACCGTGCGTACGCCGCTGGTGATCAACGACTCGACGTTCGAGCTGTTCGCTCCGCACCTCGAGAACCCGACCGAGGACGACGTGCGTGAGCCGTTCGAGTCGCTGAACATCCTGCCCGGCGTGGCGTGGATCGAGCCGGGCGACGTGTCCGATGCCGTGGTGTTCCTGTGCTCGGACGCCGCCAGGTTCATCACCGGGATCGCGCTTCCGATCGACGCCGGCAACATCGTCAAGTAACCGCTGCGGGCGCCACCCGAGAGCACCGCGAGCGCCACCCGAGGGCACTGCGGGCGCCACCCGAGGGCGCTGCGAGCGCCACCCGAGGGCGAGAAGGTCGACACTCGACGCCGTGCCGGCGCCCAGTGTCGCTTAGGCCGTGCCATTGCCGACTGAACCACCGTTCACCGCTGCGGGTCTGTGCCCCGGGGGATGGTCCAAATCGACTTCAGATCGGCCCGGCGCCCGCCGCGGCGGCTCACTCCGCGCCCGAGCTACGGGCCGGGTCGCGCGCGCGCTTGACGTGGTTGGACGCACGCTGGTACGGTTGTGAGGTGAATTCAGTTTGGTCCGCCCAACCCTCGGCCCGGACCCCGACCCCGACCCCCGCCACCGCCGTTGAAACCCGGACGACGATCGGCCGCCGTTTCGAGGGGAAGGTGGCGTTCGTGACCGGCGGGGCCTCGGGCCTTGGGCGCGCCGCGGCCGAGCGGTTCGCCCTGGAGGGCGCCAGGGTCGTCGTGGCAGATCTCGATCACACCAAGGCGGCTGCCGTCGCCAACAGCCTCCCCGACGCCATGGCAATCGGAGTGGACACCTCGGACGCCGCCGCCGTTGACCGCTCGTTCGACACGGTGCTCGACGCCTACGGACGGGTCGATGTGATCTTCAACAACGCCGGGATCGTCGGACCGCAGACGCCCCTGCACGAGACCACCGACAAGGCCTGGCGCGAGGTGATGGGAGTCAACGCCGACGGGGCGTTCCACGTCCTGCGCCGCGGCATCATCGCGATGCTCGCCGGACACGGTGGCGCGATCGTCAACACCTCCTCGTCCACCGGGCTCGCCGGCAAGCCCAACATGACGCCCTACAGCTTTTCGAAGGCCGGGCTCGTCGGCCTGACCCGCGCCGCGGCGATCGAATACGCCGCGCAGGGGATCCGGGTCAACGCGGTGGCGCCGACGGCCGTGATGACCGATCTCGTGGCCGGCCACATCGCCAGAGCGCCGGACCCGGAGGCGATGCGCCGGCTGCTGGAGACCCAGACGCCGATACCCGGGATGCCGACTCCCGAGGACGTGGCCGCCGTCGTCGCCTTTCTCGCCTCCGACGAGGCGCGCTGGATCACCGGGCACACGCTGCCGATCGATGGAGGCTTTCATGCGCAATGACCCGCCCGAACCGACGAGCACCACGGACGGGATCCTCCGGCGGCCTGAGGTCGATCCCGACTTCCTGAAGGACACGACCTGGGACGGCCGGTGGCGCCACTCCTACGTGCCGCCGCCCGCCGCCGAGCTCCGACTCCCGCCCGAGGTGCGTCTGCACTCCGAGTTCGACCTCGATGTCGACCCGGTCACCTATCAGGTTCTGCGCAACCGGTTCTGGAGCATCAACCTCGACCACTCGGACACGATCCGGCGCGTCTCGGGCTCACCGGTGATCGTCTACATGGACGACTTCAACACCGCGCTGCTCACCGAGACGGCCGACCTGCTGATGGCGGGCCCGTCGATCCAGTGGTTCGCCGCGCTCGGCGACCTCCCGATCAAGTGGACGATGGAGAACCGGGGCCAGAACCCCGGCATCGGGGAGGGCGACGTGTTCTTCCACAACGACCCATGGATCGGCTGCACCCACGCGATGGATGTCGGCATGTTCGCGCCGGTGTTCCGCGAGGGCCGGATCTTCTCCTGGATCTTCAGCCAATGCCACGTCGGCGACGTCGGCGGTCCGTTCCCGGGGAGCTTCAACCCGCTCGCGAACGACCTGTACGAGGAGCCGGCTCTCGTTCCGCCGATCAAGCTCGTCCGCGCCGGTGAGCTCCAGCTCGACGTGCTCGAGATGCACACGCGCAAGAGCCGGACGCCCGACCATCTAGCGCTGCAGATGCGCAGCCAGATGGCGGGCATCCACACCGTCCAGGCGCGGATGGCCGAGGTGCTCGACGAGTACGGCGCCGCGACGGTCAAGGGCGCCATGCGCCGGATGATCCGCGATTGCTCGGCGGCGATCGGCGAGCGCCTCGAGCGCATCCCGGACGGGGAATGGTCCGAGCGGTTCTACATGGCGGGCCTCGGCGCCGAAGATCGCGCGGCCCACCGGTTCACCTGTCACATCCGCAAGCACGGGGACCGCCTGGTGGTCAGCAACGACGGCACCGATCCCCAGTACAAGGCGGCCAGCAGCGCGTACGGGTCGTGGCGTTCAGGAGTGCTGGTCGCGATCGGCAGCTTCCTGGGCTGGGACCAGCTGCTGTGTAACGCCGGGGCGCTCGATCATGTCAGCTTCGAGCCCACGGCGGGCACGTTGAGCGTGGCCACGTATCCAGCCGCCACGACCGGGGTGGGCGGCAACACGGCGGCCGTGTACCTGAGCGCGTTCACGGTCTCGAAGATGCTGATGTCCGGCCCCGAGGACCTCCGGCGCCGGGCCAACGGCGCCGGCGGCCAGGCAATCCCAAGCTTCTGGTTTGGCGCCGGCAACGACCGCAAGGGACGGTTCGTCGTCCAGCCGCCGGGTGACGTGGTCGCGGGAGCGCTCGGTGCATTCCCCGACCGCGACGGCGTCGACGTCGGCGGGGCATGGTGGTGGCCGAACAACCCGTCGGGCAACACCGAGGAATGGGAGGACGCGCTGCCGATCCTCTACCTGTACCGGCGCGAGCGCCAGGGCAGCGGCGGACCCGGACGCTGGCGGGGCGGCAATGCACTCGAGACGGCGATCGTCGTCCACAAGTCACAGGAGATGATGGTCCAGCTCGTCAGCTTGGACAACGCGATCAACTGCGCGCTCGGGCTCGGGGGCGGCCTCCCGGCGCACCCCGGTGACTACCGCTTCCGGAAGGCGGGACTCGGGCCCGATCGGCTTGCCGCCGGCGTTCTGCCGGGTAACCCGGTGGCGCTCGAACGTGACGTCGGAGAGCTGACCCGTCTGTTTGCCAAGGAGATCACCGTGATGCATCCCGGTGATGTGTTCGTCGCGCAGTACTGCGGCGGCGGCGGGTTTGGTGACCCGCTGACACGTGACCCGGCGCGGGTCGCCGCCGATGTCAGCAGCGCGGCGATCACCGCGCAGGACGCACGAACGCTTTACGGAGTCGTCCTTGCCAGGTCCGGCGAACCGGATCTGAAAGCAACCGACGAGCTTCGGCGGCAAACGCGCGCCGATCGCCTCGCGCAGGCGCAGCCCCCGGCGCAGCCCGACGACGTGACGCTCGATCCGCAGGAGCACGCGGGGGCTGCCGGCGGTGCGGTCGTGTTCGGCACCGCCTCGGACGGCGAGGAGCACTGGGGATGCATCGAATGCGGGTGCGCTCTGGGCGCGGTCGACCATAACTACAAGGACGGCGCCGCTCGGCTCGAGCGAGTGCCGCACGAGATCAGCCCCGGGCAGTACCTGGACCCGAGCGAGTTCTGCGACGACGCTTTCGTCGTCCGTCAGTTCCTGTGCCCCGGGTGTGGCGTGACCCTCGCGACCGAGCTGTGCAAGCCCGATGATCCGCCGGTGCTCGACGTGAAGCTCGCGGCGCGCGCCTCGGTGACGGCATGAGCGCCGCCGCGCTGACCGTCGGTGTCGACATCGGCGGGACCTTCACCGACTGCACGATCATGCACGACGGCGGGCGGATCACGACCGGAAAGTCGCCCACGACGCCCGACGACCGATCTCGCGGGTTCTTCGACGCGATCGAGAGCGCCGCGGCCCAGATGGGGTCGACGCTGGGGTCGGTGATGGAACGATGCGGCCTGCTCGTCCACGGAACGACGACCGGCACGAATGCGATCGTCGAACGTCGCGGAGCCGCGATGGGCCTGCTGGCGACACGCGGGCACGACGATGTGATGTTCATCATGAAGGGTCAGGGACGGACGGCGGGCCTGTCGCCGGACGAGGCCCTCGATGTCCACTCGACCTACCGGCCCGAGCCGCTCGTGCCGCGAGCGATGGTCCGCCCGATCACCGAGCGGATCGACGTCGACGGCGCGGTGATCGTGCCGCTCGACGAGGACGAGGTCCGCGACGCGGTTCGTGACTTGGTGG